>Ga0302321_100004281_pt1 | contig 12351 bp, 5 predicted proteins | sample Fen_T0_1_FD_202505 | JGI IMG/M metagenome (GOLD analysis project Ga0302321, IMG submission 202505) | Peat permafrost microbial communities from Stordalen Mire near Abisko, Sweden - Fen_T0_1 | ecosystem: Environmental > Terrestrial > Soil > Wetlands > Permafrost | place: Sweden: Abisko...
CGGAGCTGTACGTGCCGTCGGCGTAGTTGCCCATCAGCGTCAGCTCGCCGCGATCCCAGAGCAGGTCCTTCCAGCCGATGCTGGCGTCGTACGTCGCGCCTGTATCCGACTGGTCCTGCCAGAAGTCCGCGCGCACGCTCGCGCGCGTGTTCGTCCCGATCATTCCGTTCCAGCCGCCGCCGATGCGCTCGATGTGGTCGTTGAGCAGCTGGTCGGGCGTCATCGAGACGAACTCGGTGCGCATCATCTCGGGATACTTGCGCGAGGAGACGTTGATGTTGACGCTGCTGCGCTCCGAGGTGCGCCACGAGCCCGAGCCCGAGAACTCGGTCAACTCGAAGCCGTCGGGCTTGACCGTGTCGCCGGGACCGTAGTAGTCGATCCAGGCCGTCGCGTGCAGGCTGAAGACCCGGCTCGCGATCCAGTCGACCGTGCTGATGAACAGGTTGCGGTCCTGCGCGCCCTTGTGCCAGGTGTTCTCGTAGACGTTGCCCCAGGTGAACTTGCGCTCGCGGTCCGCGGCCCAGCGGTAGTAGACCGCCGCCTGCACGTCGTCGTCCTTGGGCATCGTCGGGAAGGGTTCGGGCATCGCGCCGAAACTCGCGCCGTAGACCGAACCCGTGGCCGTCTTCTGCGACCACTCGACACCGTCGAGCAAGCCGAGCTCGGGGAACTCGTGCTGCAGGAAGCGGCCGAACTCCCAGCGCGTCGGATTGTCCTCCTCGCCGCCGATGCGGTAGGAGAGGCGCCGCACCGAGAAGTCGTCCGTGACATCGTCGGGCTGGCCGGCGACCTGGTTGACGCGGTGGAAGTACTCGGCGCTGAACGCGAACTCGCCGCCCTTGCCGAATGGGTTCGTGCGGCGCATGTCGATGCCCAGGCTGGCGAGCAGGTAGCTGTTGCCGCCGGACTGCTGGTCGAACGTGCCCGAGAAGCGCGTGTAGATCTGGCCGGTCGTCACGCCCGGGCGCTCCTCCGGCGTCGTCCCGAAAGCGGGAGCGAGCAGCGGGCGGTTGGGGTCCCAGGACGGATTCTGCGCCTCCCACGGCTGATGCTCGCCCTCGGCCAGGGGCTTCAGGCGTTCGCCCGGCACCATGATCTCGGCGCGTCCGCCGATGCCGGGCTCGACGGAGCCGGGCAAGAGCTCGATGCGCGCGCTCGTGCGCGTCACGGAGCGCACACGGCCGTCGGCCGTCAGACCCGTATCGAGGTAGAACGTGATCGGGTCATCGACTCGCAGGCCGGCATCGAGGCCCTTGTCGATGTAGATCTGGCCGGTGCCGACGGAGACGGAGGACACGTGCGCTTCGACGCGCACGAGATCCTGGGCCCAGGCGCTGGCCGAGATGCACAGCCAAGCGGCTTGGAGAAGGGCAAGTCGCAGCAGGGGGCGGAGGTTCATGGGATCAGCGGCGGGTGTCGTGGCAGTCGCCACACAGGACTCCTAGGGGCTTGTATCGGACGGCAGTCCCTCCACCCTGCAGGGGCCAGGCGGCGTGGCATCCCGTGCATGCGACATCCTTGTGTGTCTTGTCGAGGGGGAAGCGTGAATCCCGCTGGTGATCAAAGCTGGTCTTGTGGAAATCGGTGCCCGCCACGTGACAGCGCGTGCACGTCGTCACGCCCTCGATCTGGAATTGACCGACGTGCGGATCCTTGTGGCAGGCTGAGCAATCGCTCCCGGCCGCGCGCGCGAAGCGCCGGCCGCTCGCATCTCCCGCGGGCAGCGGGTTGTGGCAACCCTGGCAGCCGGCGTCCTTGTGGCGGCCCTCGAGCGCGAAGCCGGTCCAGCGCAGGTGCTCGAACTTCTCGCGCCCGTCGATCCAGGTGACCTGCGTGTGGCAGTCGAGGCAGTTCTTCGAAGGCTCCTTGAAGCTGTCCTTGTGGATGTCCGTGTGGCAACTGGTGCAGGCGCCCTGCGCCAGCGCCGCGTCGACCTTCGAGAACCCGAACTTGCGCCCGGTGGCGTTCTTCTCGGGCGCGGGCACGTGGCAGATCGTGCACTCGCGCGTCTGGTGCGCGCCGACGAGCGTGAAACCCGTGCGCGCGGCGTGGTCGAACGTGTCCTTGGCCTGCGCGAAGACCGTCGTGCCGTGGCACTCGCTGCAGTCTTTCGAGTTCTTGAAGAAGCCGCGGTGCGAGTCGGCGTGGCAGTTGAAGCACTGCGCGGCCGTCGCGGGCGGATGGACCTCGATGCGGCCGAAGACGCGCTTGGTCTCGGGCTCGGGCTGCTTCTGCTGCACGTGGCACACGGCGCAGCCGGCCTTCTCGTGGGCATTGTCGACCGCGAAACCGGTCCACTTCAGGTGCTCGAAGCGCTTCTCGGCCGAGGCGAAGGCATCGGCCTGGTGGCACTCCTCGCAGCCCTTGGCCTTGTCGAAGAGCGTGCCGTGCGCGTTCTTGTGGCAATCGACGCAGGCCTTCTTCGTCTGCGCGTAGCGCCGCACGCCGTCCGACTCGAGGTGGCAGTCGTTGCACTTGGTGGTCGCGTGCTTCTGCTCGAGCGGGAAGGCCGACTTCGCGTGCGCGACCACGTCGTAGAGCGAAGGCTTCCAGACCTCGTAGGCATGGCACTGGCGGCAGGTGCGCTCGCCGAACTGGGCCTTGTGCGGGTCCGCGTGGCAGACGACGCAGTTCTCCAGCGTGCGGCCCGCGTGCGCGTCCTTGTACTCGAGGCCTTCCTTGTGGCACTCGCGGCATTCTTGCTTGTCGTGCGGCACGACCAGCGCGAAGCCCGAGAAGGCGTGCCACTCCTTCTTGAAGCTCGCGTCCTCGCGCTTGAAGGTCTTGCCCGTGAGCGGGTGGCAGCTCTCGCACGAGGCGTCCTTCACGAGCTTGAGCTCGCTGATCGCCGTGGCGAGGAAGACCTCGGCGTGCGGCGACTTGTGGCACACGGCGCAGGCGCGCACGACCAGCTTGCCCTTGTCCTTGGCCTCGCCGTCGGCCTCGATCGAGGTCGGCCCGATCTTGTCGTGGCACTTCACGCAGGTCACGGCCGAGTGCGCGCCGGTGAGCGGGAACTGCTCGGTGTGCTTGTAGAGCGGCGCCTCGAGGAACGGGCGCTCCTCGCCGTGGCAGTCCTTGCACTTGGGCAGTCGCCCGTCGTGCGGGTCCTTGTGGCAGCTCTTGCAGTCCTGCGTCTTGCCCATGAAGCGCCGCTGGCCCTTCTCGAGCAGCGGCGCGTCGGAGTTCTCGTGGCACTTGAGGCAGTCGAGCGTGAGGTGCTTGCCCGAGAGCTGGTACTCGAGGCCGGCGTGATCGAAGTTGGCCACGTCCTCGACGCCCGCGCGCAGGAACGAGGCCGCGCTGACCATCTGGAACTGCGGGCCGTGGTGCTCGGAGTGGCAGGTCCCGCAGCGCGTCGCGTCGCTGGCGATGTGCCCGTGCAGGCCCTTCTTGCCGGCGATCTCCTGTCCGACGTCCTCGTGGCACTTCTCGCAGGCGACCGCCATCTGCGCGCGGTCGTTGGCGTCGGCGCCGTGGCAGACCTCGCACTTGTGCTCGTCGAGATCCTTGTCCTGGGCGTGCGCCGCGGAGAGCGGGCCGGGCGACACGCGTTCGGTGTCGTTCCAGACGAACCAGATCACGAGCGCGATGGAGAGAAGCGGCGCCCAGATGGCGGGCTTGTTCAGTTTCACGAGAGGAGGTTTCCGAAGCGCAAGGCAGTCCAGACGTGTTTGAGCACGAGCAAGACCATCGCCAATGCCGTCCAGCGGTGCAACCAGCGCCAGGTGGAAAGTAGAGCCCGCAAATCGTCGTAGTGCGCCGCCATGAGCGCCATGCGCTGCGCCTTCTGAGCGAGCTCGACGACCTTGTCGATCTGGTCGAGGGACAAGCCTTCGCGGTGGGCCTGGCGGCGCATGGCGACGAGCGAATCGTGCATCATGCGCTGATTGGCGATCAAGCCCTTCAGGCGCTGGATGAACGAGCCCTTCCAGCGGCCTTCGGTCTGCACGCGCTGGATCTCGGCGCGCACCTGCGTGGTGAAGGCCGAGTCGACCTGGTCCCACTCGGCCGAGAGGTCCATCATCTGCTTCTCGATCTCATCGAGGCCGAGCTCGCGGCCGTTGGCCGCGTGCGGCACGAACGAGTACAGGTAGCGCCCGATGGCTCCCGTGATGGCCAGGATTCCAAGTCCGTAGAGAGCGTGGCCGCCAGGCGTGTTTTCGGGTGCCATTGCGCTGTGGATCAGCACCAGCAGGAAGGCTCCGATGCCCGTCGCCACGTGCATCGTCATCCAGCGCTTCAGCGTCCCCGGCAGCCAGGGGAACTTGAGCGAGCGGCGCGCGAGGTAGGCCAGGTTGGCCAGGATCGCCACGACCGACAGGATCCCGGCGGTCAGTCCCGCGGTCCCGGTCGGCCGCAGCCACTCGTGCTCGGGCGTCAGCGGGCGCTCGAAGGCGGGTAGCGAGTAGTAGCGCCGGAAGAAGAGCGCCCAGAGCAGGACGAGCAGGGAGAAGCCGAGCGAGATCGAGAGGCCGTGCAGCATGCCGCCGCTCGATTCGACCGCGGTCGGCGCGTCCACGCGGTCGGCCGGGTTGAACGAGATCCCGCTCTTCTTGAGCAGGTCGAAAGGCGGCTTGCCGCCGGCGAAGACGAACACGTCGTCGTTGGCGATCACGCGCTCCTCGCGCTCGCCGACCTTGAGCGTGACCGTGCCTTCCTCGATCTGCACGACCTCGCTCTTCCAGAGCATCTCGATGTGGCCGGCCTCGACGGCCTCCTTGATGCGGCTCTCGTTGCGCTGCTTGATGCGCGAGAATTCGCCCTTCCTGTAGGAGAGCGTGACCTTGTTGCCGTGCTGCTCGGCGAGACCGAGCGCCGCCTCGATCGCGCTGTCGCCGCCGCCCACGACCAGGATGTGGCGCTCCTCGTAGGCCTCCGCGTCGAGCAGGCTGTAGTTGACCTTGCCCAGGTCCTCGCCCGGGACGCCGAGCTTGTTGGGCGTGCCGCGCCGGCCGAGCGCCAGGCAGACGTTGCGCGTGAGCGTCTCGCCCTGGTTCGTGTGCACCTTGAGCGTGCCGTCCTCGAGGCGCTCGATGCCCTTCAACTCGACGCCCAGCTGCACCGGCAGTTGCTGCTCCTGCACCACCCCGTTCCAGAGCTCGACCAGCTCTTCCTTGGAGTAGCTCATGCGCCCGAGCTTGCCGTGCAGCGGGAGCGTGACGGGCTGCAGCATCACGAGCTTGCGGCGCGGGTACTTCCCGACGGTTCCGTACATCTCGGACTGCTCGAGCACCATGTACGAGATGCCGTGCAGCTTCGACTGCAGCGCGCAGGCGAGGCCCGCCGGGCCCGCACCGATCACGATCAGGTCGAAGACGCCTTCGGGCGCGGGGCCGGCTTCCTTCACGCGCCGCGCGACCTCGTCGGCCACGGTCGTGCCGTGGCCGATGGCCGTGCGGATCAAAGCCCAGCCCGTGATCTCGCCCGCCAGGAAGACGCCCGGCGTGAGCGTCGACTCGAACTTCTCGGTCAGCGCCGGAATGTCGTCGCGCTGCGCGATGTCACCGAGCTCGACCGCGATCGCGCCGACCGGGCAGTCCTCGGCGCACTTGCCGTGGCCGACGCAGCGCGCGCCGTGCACGACCTGCGCCTGGCCGTTGACCATCTCGAGCACGCCCGACTCGGGACAGGACGCGACACAGGTGCCGCAGCCGATGCAGCGCGCGATGTCGATGTTCGGGTACTGCAGGCGCGCCTTGTGCGTGCCGGTCGACTTCGCGCGCGTGCGCTCCGCGATCACGGCGCTGTTGCGTCCGCGCTCCGCGTTGCGCAGACGCAGATACACCACGGCCAGGCCGAGGAGCATCACAGCGGAAATGAGGAGGGACCAGCTCAATGGGCCGGGAAGGGACGGGGACGAGCCTGGGGACAGGCGGCTTTAGACGCAGCGAGTGTCGAGCGCAGGGGGGTGCGCACCGAATTACTCTTTCGACAGCGAGGCCGGCCGGGCTGGAGAACGAGGCGGAGCACCCCGCCATCGTGATCCGTCAATCCAGGAAAAGGACGGGCACGAGTGCGGAGATGCTCCGCCCGTTCCTTTGCGTAGCGCGCGCTGGCATAGGGCTGCATTCCACGCGGAATGCGCAAGCGCCGTTCCGCGAACGAGCACGAGCGGAAAGAGCTTCCGCGTGCAGTGTTCGCGATGGAGGAGAGGGGGGGCGGTCGGGTCGAGTTGAGGGTCTGAGCGGGGAGTTTGTGCTCGAAAAGCGTGCGCTGAGCGCGCGCGCTTTCTGAATGCAAGCTCCTATGGCTGCGGCCCCTCCAGCCGGAAACCCAGCACGCAAGCGATGAAGGTCTCGTCAGAAGCGCATGACATTGGCGCCACCTCGGCGCGCTTCGAAGGCTCGAGCTCGCGCGCGATCTCGATGCGCTCGAAGCCGGCCTCGAAGAGTGCGTCGGCGAGCTCGGCCGGCGACCACAGGCGCCAGCGGTAGACGAAGGCCTCGCGCAGTTGCGCGACGATCTCGCCCTGCTCCTCGACGCGGAACGAGAGCGCGTTCTCGACGCGCGAGCTCTGCGGATCCGCCACGCGCTGTTCCCAGAGGTAGTGCACGCACACGCCCGGTGAGATCCAGTGCCGGCGCTCGACCGAGCCGGTGCGCCAGGCGCCAGCGCCCGCGTAGGTGTCGCACGCGAAGAGTCCGCCGCGCGAGAGGCGTGCGCGCGCGGCGCGCAAGTAGGCGAGCAGTTCGGCGCGCGTGGCGAGCTCGCCGATCGAGAAGTTGCCCACGAAGAGCAGGTCGCAGGGCGCGCGGACTTCGCGCACGTCGGCGTGGATCAGCTCGATGCGCTCAATGCGCTCGCCGTGTGCTTGCGCCGCGCGCGCGAGCACGTCCGCATCGTGGTCGACGGCGATCGCACTCGCCGTTGGATCCGTGCGCGTCCACTCGCGCGAGATCGCCGCCGTGCCGCAGAAGTCCTCGCCTAGCACGCGCGGCACGCCGCCGTGCAGGCGCCGGAGAAAAGGCACGACCAACTCCGGCGCCTGCACGCAGCGTTCGTAGAGGAAGTGGCGGTCGTAGGCAGCGCCCACGACGCGCGACTCTACGGCTTCTTCGTCTCGGGCGCATTGAGCGCGTCGAGCGCCTTTTGCGCGGCTTCGCGGACAGTGGCGTCCGAGTCCTTCAGGAGCGCGACGATCTTCGGCAGGTGCTCGACCGCACGCAGCGTCGCCAGCGAGCGCGCCGCTGCGGCGCGGATGCCGGCGTCCTTGTCGGTGAGCATGGGGAGCAGGTCCTGCACCGCCTGCTCTCGCGCGAGGTCGCCGCCCTTGCGCTTCTGCCAGGACTGCTTCTCGTCCTGGTACTTGCGGATCTGCTCCAGGCCGTCGAAGCACTTCTTGCGGATCTCATCGCTCGGCGCGCTCGAGATCGCCTTGAGCAGCGCGTCGGCGCCGAGCTCGTCGAGGCGCTTGGTCAGCGCGTCGATCGCCATCTTGCGCAGATAGTCCGAGTTTTCCCCGCCAAGGAGCCACTTTCCGCCGGCAACGTCCGACAGCAGCGGGACACTCTCGTCGATCGGGAACTTCGCCATCGCGCTCACGACCTGGTACGTAAAGCCCGGTTCGCGGTAGAGCTTTTTCCAGAGCTCGAGCACGCCCGCGTCCGCGTTCGGATCGAGCACGTAGAGAATACCGGAGCTCGCCTTCTTCCAATCCTCGTCGAGCCGCGCCCAGCGCTGCAGGCAAGCGCGCGTCGAGGCCGCATCGAGTGCCGGCTGCATGGAATCCGATCCCACCACGGAGAATGCGACTTGGTCGAGGATCTTCGGGTCGCTGCACACCTCGCCCAGGACCCGGCTCCAGAGCGGCCAGGCACGCGTGGCGTAGGTGAGCAGGGCCAAGCGGCTCTTGCCCGCAGCGTCGAGCGTGCACTCCTCGGGTTTCACGCCGCGCAGCAGGGAGAAAACGAGGTCCTTCAACTCGAGATCGGACTTGGATGCCGCGATCTGGAGCGCGCGCATGCGCACCTCGCGCGGACGCGCCTCGTCGCGCGCGAGAACTAGGAACGGGCGCACGTCGAGCTCGCCGCTCTTCGCGAAGCCCGCGACCGCGGTGGCCATGTAGTCGATCGTCTGCGGATTCTGGACCGAGTTCTCGCACACCGTGGCGAAGAGCTCTGCGACGCTGGCAGCGTCGAGCACGCTGTAGATCGTAGGGGTCTTGGGGTCGCCATTCGTCCAGGCCACTTGCGTGGCGAGTCTGGGCAGCAGTTCCGCACGCTGCGGACCGCGTGTGCAGGCCTCGAACACCGCGCGCGCGCCGGCTGGAGTTCGCAAGGCTGCCGCGATCGTCTCGCTGGGGTAGAAGCTCCCCTTGAAATTCGATGCGGGATTCGCGAGCCACTTGCTGAGAGCCGGCAGCACGAGCTCGAACTTCGGGCCCCACTCCTGGTGCCGATTCGGAGTGCACTCCCACAGCGCGTGGCCGAGGTCCTGCAGAACCGCGGGATCGCTGTCGCTTGCGAGCCGCTCGAGCACTCGCGCTTGCAGTTCCGGCGATCCAGTCCAACTGTAGACCGCTGCCTGGCGCACTTCGTGGTCGGTGTCGCTGAGCAGCAGCTCGAGCAGATCGGCGGGCGGTTCCTCGCTCGAACTCTGGAGTACGCGCACCAGAGACACGCGCACAGAGACCTCCGGATCACGTGCGAGTCGCTTGAGTGCGGCGTCGATCTCGGGCGTGCGCTGCACCACGAAGCGCTTGGAGTCGGCGTTGTCCCTGTTGGTGTGAGGGTTGTCGTAGAAGGCGCGCTGGCTCGTGTGGGTCACGAGCGCGACGAGTGCTTCGCGCCGCACATTCGGGTCCGTGTGCTGGACCGCGCGCAAGGTCGCGGGGCCCGCGGGGTAGAACTTCAGTGCGGAGGCGCTGTTCCTGCGCAGCACGGGATCCGAGCAGTCGAGGAAGGCCTCGTAGAGTTCGCGCTTGGCGGGGGTGACGCGCGTTCCGTCGAGCATGTTGCGCAAGACTGGCAGGATCGCCCCGTCCTTGTTGTCCATGTTCTTGATCAGGAAATCCCGGATCGCAGGCGTGACCACGCCGTTGCTGACGATGGGAGCGAGGATGCTGAAGAAGCTTGCTGCGGGCATGCCCTCCTTCGCGACTGCGTCGATCACGCGCAATGCCAGTGCGTCGTCGTAGCGCGGCGGCGTGTAGGGGTCGGGATCGGCGGCCCAGGGCTGATAGCTCTCGGACGTGAACAGCAGGCAGTAAATCACCTGCATGGTCCATGTGGGACCGCGCTTGCCGAGCGTCGCGAGGATCAGCTCGTTCGCGCGCGGCCTGTCGATCTGAAGCAGCACGCAGAGTGGATGCCCCTCGTTCAGTCCGAGGCGACTCAAGTCCGGATCCTCCATCAGTACCTTGGCCAGCGCGGGGCCGGCGCGCGCGCCGAAGTTCTTGAGGCTGTATGGATTCCCTTGAAGGATCTCCTTGCGCACGACCTCCTCGATCGGATCCGCGTTCTTCGTCGCGGACTCGTTCGACGGGAAGCGCTTCTGCAACTCGATCATGCGCGGCAGCGCGTCGACCTGGTTGACGAGCTCGGCGAGCTTGCCGTTGGACGCGACCCAGACGAAGCGGTTGAACGGGGAGCGGTCCTTCTCCTCGGGCATCACGAACACATGCCGCGCGGCGAAGACCGCGTCGGCGTGGCGCCCGAGCTTCTCGAGCCAGTCGGCGCGCACCTCGGCGATCTCGGCGGCGATCTCGGCCTTGCCCGGATAGGCGAACGACCAGCAGGCCACTGCGCGGAGCATGTCGAGCTTCTCGAGCTGCGTCTGGTAGTCGCGCTGCACGTCCGTGCGCGTCACGAGCGCCTTGAGCTCGCCGCGCAGCGCCTCCGCGAGGGCCGGCGCGTCCTTCTCCGGCGGGCGCGGGACGCTCTCGCTCTCGCCGGTCCACATCATCGGGCCGGGCGTTTGCGGCGTCGGATCCTGGAAGCTCGCGAGCGCGAGCAGCAACTTCGCAACGGTCATCAGAAGCATGTTCATTTCCCTCGGGCAACGGGATGGGTCGCCCCTTCTTTCGTCGCATTGGACGTCCGCACGCGCGTGAGCTTGTCACTCCGCGCGCCGCGAGCTGTCAACGCGCTGTCAACGCCGGCTCAGCCCTTGCGCGAAAATCGGTAGCCGACGCCGTGCACGGTCTGGATGTGGCGCGGCGCCTCGGGATCGAGCTCGATCTTCTTGCGCAGCTTGAGCACGTGCATGTCGACCGTGCGCGGCGTGGGGTCCTCCTCGCGGCCCCAGACCTCGTCGAGGATGGTCGAGCGCTCGAGCGTCTTGCCTTCGTTGGAGAGGAAGAAGCGCAGCAGCTCGAGCTCGCGGCGCGAGAGGCCGTGGCGCACGCCGCTGCGCTCGAGGGAGTAGGCGGCAAAGTCGACGACGACCTCGCCGAAGCGCAGCTTGCCGTGCTCGAGCGCCATGCCCGGTGTTTCGCCCTCGGAGCGCCGCAGGAGCGCGCGGATGCGCATCAGGAGTTCGCGCGTCGAGAAGGGCTTGACCACGTAGTCGTCGGCGCCGAACTCGAAGCCTTGCACGCGATCCCATTCCTCGCCGCGCGCGGAGAGGATGATCACGGCCGAGCTCAAGCGGTCCTCGCGCATCGCACGCAGCACCGAGAAGCCGTCGCGCTTGGGCAGCATCAGGTCGAGCAGCACCACGTCGGGCGCGTCGGCGAGCGCGCGCTTCAGGCCTTCGTCGCCGTCGGCGGCTTCGGAGACCTCGAAACCTTCCGAGCGCAGCGCGTCGCACAGCGCCATGCGCAGCGGCTCCTCGTCCTCGACCACGAGGATGCGCGGCTTCATGCGTTGTTCTCCTCCGCGAGCGGGATGCGCATCTGGAAGACGATGCCAGGACCGCTCTCAGGTTCCAAGGCCCGAACGGTTCCGCCATGCTCGCGCGCAATCTCGCGCACGATCGAGAGGCCGAGGCCGGCGCCGGGCGCATCGCCATTCGCAAGGCGCGTGAAGGGCTCGAAGACGCGCTCGCGATCCTCGGCCGAGATGCCGCGGCCGTGGTCGCGCACCGAGAGCACGAGTTCGCGGCCTGCGCGCATTGCCGAGAGCTCGACCTGCGTGCCGCCCGAATGCTTGCGCGCGTTGTCCAGCAGGTTCAAGAGTGCACGCCGCAGCGCTTCGGCGTCGATCTCGGCTTCGGCCTCGGTGGGGGAGCGCGCGATCGCGAGCTCGAGCGTATGTTCTCTCGCCCACTCGCCTAGCTCCTCGAACGTGCGCTCGAGCCAGGGATCGACGCGCAATGGCTCGCGGCGAATGTCGATGCGCTTGCCGCGCTCGAGGCGCGAAAAGTCGAGCACGTCGTCGACGAGCCGCCGGAGTCGCAGCGCCTCGCGCCGGATGAGCGAGTGGTAGCGCGCCTGATCGGCCGGAGCGCTGACACGTCCGGCCTCGAGATTCTCCGAGAGCAAGAGGATCGACGCTAGCGGCGTGCGCAGCTCGTGGCTGACGTTCGCGACGAAGTCCGTCTTGAGCGTCGCCAGCGTGCGCTCGCGCTTCAATGCACGAAACGTCGCGACGCCCGCCGCCGCCGAGAGCAGCGCCAGCACGAGCAGCGCGCCGCGAAAGAAGCGCTGCTTCACCGCCGACCTCTTGATCCAACCCTCCGGGTCCTCGTGCTTGACCGTGAACCCGAAATCCCCGTCGAGCGAGTCGTGCTCGCGCACCGCCTTCGCCTTCGACGCCGGCGGATCGACGTCGACCACAAAGCCGTCGTGGAGGACTCTCTCCATGTGCGCGTCCTTCAGGAATGCATCGCGAATCGCGGTGTCATTCGCGAAGCCGCCCTGCTGCGCACCCTGCCAGTTCCAGAATGCAAGGAAACCTGAGCGTGCCCGCCGGAGTGTGAGGGTTGTCGCATCGCTCTTCGGGATGGTGTCGAACTCTGCCCGCAGCGCCTGGGCGACTCGCAGCGGCGCGAAATCCTCAGCGAATCCAGTCTCTGGGAGCCTTCCCGGACCCGAATGGGACCACGGCCGGTTGGCGATCGGATCGATCAGCGTCCATAGGGCTTCCGTTGCGGGATCCTCCTGGTAGCTCCACGATCCGCCTGCGTCGGAGGGTGGCTGGAGGCGAGGCTTTGGAAGCACCCAGGCGAGCTTGTGGTTCGCTTCGAGTGCGTGGAGGTCCTCTGCCACGGCAAGCGACTCATTTCCGTCCTGGAGGGTGCTCGCGGCGGCGAGAGCGAAGAGAACCCTGTACGACACGTTGCCCTTGCGCTCCGACCCGTCGAATTCCGGGCAGGCGAGCTTGTACTGCTCGAGGGCGACCCGCGGCTGGTTGGCCTTCACGGCTAGTTGGATGCTGCGCAAGCGACCCTCTGCGAGCCGCGCCG
>Ga0302321_100004282_pt1 | contig 12351 bp, 10 predicted proteins | sample Fen_T0_1_FD_202505 | JGI IMG/M metagenome (GOLD analysis project Ga0302321, IMG submission 202505) | Peat permafrost microbial communities from Stordalen Mire near Abisko, Sweden - Fen_T0_1 | ecosystem: Environmental > Terrestrial > Soil > Wetlands > Permafrost | place: Sweden: Abisko...
TGCGCGGCGAAAACATCCCGCTGGAGCAGGAGGTGCACAAGACGGTCGGGCATTCCCATGTCCTGCCCCCGCTGCTGCGCACGGAGGCCAAATCCCTGGCCGTGCTCCACCGGCTGCTGCAGAAGGCGGCCCTGCGCCTGCGCAACATCGGGCGTCTGGCCGCCGGTCTCGTGGTGTTCGTCGGCTACGCCGATGGCGCGAGTTGGAGTGACGAGATCCGGTTCAACCCCACCGAGGACACCCTCCGGCTGACTTGCGCGCTGAAACTGCTCTGGGCGCGGCGTTCGCCCGGTTACGCCCGGCGCCGGCCGCTGAAGGTCGGGCTGGTGCTCGACCGCCTGCAACCGCTTGCGCTCCACACGCCGGACCTCTTTGAGCAGGAGCAGGAAACGGCCCGGGGCCGCCTGCACCGCGCGCTGGACCAACTCAACCAGACTTACGGCAACGGCTCGGTCTATTACGGCGGGGCCTTCGGCGTGACCGACGATGCGCCCATGCGCATCGCGTTCACTCGCATCCCCACGCCGGAGATCGAGGAGATCGACCCCGGTCGGGGCCGGCGTGTCCGACCGTTGCCGCCGGCGCCCGTCCAGCTGGAATGGCCGGAAACCTGACTCGTGCTAGAACCCGACCTCCTGGCGGACGAACTTCACCGCCGGGCTGCCGACGGACAGCACGAGGTCGTGGTAGGCCTTAAGGTTGAACTTCGCCCCGAGTTTCTTTTCGGCGGCCGCGCGCATGTCGTCATGCTCGGCCGTGCCGACGAAATAGGTGGCGAGCTGCGTGTAGGAGAGCTGGGCGCGCTGCCACTTGGCGACCGCCTCGCCCTCCTCCTGGAAGCCGCGTTTCATCATCAGGTCGAGGGCCTGTTCCTTCGTCATGCCGTGCATGTGGATGCCCTGGTCGAGGATGGCATTGCAGAGCACCCGCAGGCGCATCTTCAGCTGCTGCATCCGCGTCTCGGGACCGCCGAAGCCGGCCTCGGCCATCACACGCTCGGTGTAGACCGCCCAGCCCTCGATGAAGCTGCCACTCTGGAAAATGGCCCGCACGAGGGTCGGGGCCTGGAACTGGTTGGAGTGGGCGAGCTGCAGGAAATGCCCGGGCATGGCCTCGTGCACCAGCAGGTCGCGCATCATGTAGTTGTTGTATTCGCGGAAAAACGAGTCCCGCCGGGCCGGGGTCCAGTCGGACGGCGTGGGCTCGAAGGCCACGAAGGTCTTGCCCGTGGCCTCGAGCGCGCCGGGTGAGTCGCAGTAGGCGATGCTGCGCCCGCGCTTGAACTCCGGGGTGACGATCAGCTCGATCGGCGCGGCGGGCACACTCACGAGGTCGTGGGCGCGGACGAAATCAGTGCAGAGCTGGAGGGTCTGGCGGCCGAAGGCCACGATGGTGTCGTTGTCGGGATGTTCCTGCGCCAGGTGATCGAGCACGGTCTTGATGACCTTCGGCTGGTCGGCCGGGTCGGCGGCCCCCGCTTGCGGGAAATAAGTCCGGTAGAGCGGGAGTGCCGTGGCGTAGAGCTGGGCGGTTACGGTTTCCAACTCATGCTCCGCCCGGGCGAGGATCTCCTCGGGCGTCAGGTCAGAGGCGAGCGTGTAGCGCAGGTTCTTGCGGTAGAGGTCGGCGCCGATGCGGAAATCGCCCTTTGAGCGCGGCAGCAGGTCCTTTTCCAGCCAGGCCTTGTAGTCGGTAAGGGCGGCGACAGCCTGGTCCTGCAGCGGGGCCAGGTCGGCTTTCATCGCGGGGGCCTCGGCGATGAGCGGGTCCAGACCCTCGCGGACCAGGCCGATGGCCCCGGCCACCTGCTTGATGGCGGTCTGGGTGTAGATCTCGGGCGGATTGACGAGGTTGGCCTTGGCCTGGGCGATGACCATGGGGATGGCCTTGAGGCGCCGCGCGGCATCGCGGAGCCGGGTGGCGGCGGGCGCAAAGTCGCGGGCGGTGAGCAGGTAGAGGGCGTTGGCGAGGCTGTTGTTGTACGAGAGCGGATCCCAGTTCTGGGGCTTGAGCTCGGTGAGGCTGAAGATCTGGGCCTCGAGGTTCAGCTGGAGGATCTGGGCATCCACGCGGTTTGGGCCGGTGAGTTGGGTGGCGTCGATCTTGGTGAGCGTCGCGAGGTACTGGCGGCAGAGCTCAACCTGGGTCTGGAAGCCGGCCGGGCTGTAGTCGGTCAGCAGGCCGTCAAAGCGGTGGTCACCGAGCGCCGTGGCGTTCTCGGGGTTGAGGCGAAGGTAGTCGTCGAGGCAGGACTTGGCGGCGGACTCGAAGGCGGTGTCTGCTGCGGTCTTGGCCTGCAGCGGGGTGAGCAGAGTGCAGCCCAAGCTCAGGAGTGCGAGGAGGGGGGTATGTTTCATTTGCCGCCAATTTGGGCCCGTGTCATACGCGGTACAAGGGAAGAAAGGCCGCGGCCTCCCTCACCGGCCGAAACGTCATGGCGACGCGGCCTCGATCAACGCCTTGGCGACGGCCCGGGCGTCGGCGGCATAGGCCGGGTTGCCATGCATGTCGGCGTGGATCGTGGCGCCGTCGATGACGAGCATGAGTTGACGCGCCAGCAGGGCGGGGGACTTCAATCCGGCCTCGCCGCACAGCGTCTCGATCCGGTCCTGCAGCGCCTGCTTGAAGGCAGTCGCGGCTTTCCGTGGCTTGTCGCCGGCCGTCGTATATTCGCCTACGGCCTTCAGAAAAGCGCAGCCGGTGAACCCGTCCGAAGCCAACCAGCCCGCGAGCCAGTCAAACACCGCCAGCAGGCGCTTCCCCGGATTCTTGCCGGCGGCGGCGATGACCTGCTCAATGCCCGCCAGCGTCTCCGCGCCTTTTTTGTCCATGGCGGCCGCAATCAGGTCCTCCTTCGAGGCGAAATGGTTGTAGAGGGTCATCTTCGCGACCCCAGCCTCAGCCAGCACCGTGTCGATGCCCACGGCCCGGTAGCCGTTCTTGCAGAAGAGGCTCCAGGCGGTGTCCAGCAGCAGTTCGCGCTTGGCGGAGGCCGGGCTGGCCGGGGAGGGGGCGGCTGAAGTCATGGGCTCAGAAAAGTCGGTTTCCACTCTCGGGCAAATAAAATAGACAGAACGGTCTATTTTGTGGTTGACGATGACTAGACAGGTCTGTCTATCTCCAGCCATCAACCCACCGCTCATGGCAGCCCACTACCTTCACCATCTGTCCAGTGCCCCCGTTCGTGAGGCGCAGGCGCGCTACCACGGTCGGGCCGCGGCTGTTCCGCCGGCGGGTCTCGACCGGTTGGGCGAGGACGAGACGGCCTTTATTCGCGAACGGGACAGTTTCTACCTGGCCACGATTTCCCCCACCGGCTGGCCCTATATCCAGCACCGGGGCGGGGAAGCGGGCTTCCTGCGGGTGCTGAATCCCTCCCGGCTCGCCTTCGCCGACTACCGGGGCAACCGCCAGCTGCTCTCCACCGGGCATGTGGCCGCTGAAGCCCGCGTGTCTTTGTTCCTGATGGATTACCCGCAGAGGATCCGGCTGAAGGTGCTCGGCCGCGCCACGGTGCTCGATGCGCGAGAGCATCCGGGGCAGGTCGCGGCAATCGCGGGTTCTGATTGGGGGCCCCGGACTGAGCGCCTTTTCCTGATCGACGTCGTCTCATTCGACTGGAACTGCCCGCAATATATCACGCCGCGCTTCACCGCCTTGGAGGTCGAGGCCACTGTGACCGGCCTGCGCACCCGCATCACGGAACTCGAGGCCGCGCTGGTCGCCCGCTGATCCCTTTTAGTCCAACCATCAACAACCCAAAAAAGGAAATACCATGAACCGCATCCCTACCATCGATCCCGTCACCGCCACCGGCCAGAACGCGCAGCTTTTCGCCGCCGTGAAGTCCAAGCTCGGCGTCGTCCCCAACCTCATGCGCACCTTTGCGCAGTCCCCCGCCGTCCTCTCGGCCTATCTCGGCTTCGGCGCCGCCCTCGATGCCACCTCGCTGCCGGCGCGCGTGCGCGAGCAGCTGGCCCTCGCCGTCGCCGAGGCCAACGGCTGCGACTACTGCCTCTCCGCCCACAGCTTGCTCGGCAAGGGCGCCGGTCTGACGGCCGAATCCATCGAGGCCGCCCGCCGGGGGGAGGCCGCCGACCCCAAGGTCGCCGCCTTGCTCCAGTTCGCCCGCGAGGTCGTTGCGACCCGCGGTGCGGTCTCCGGCGAAGCCCTGGCCGTCGTCCGCGCCGCCGGGGCAAACGACGCCGAGATCATCGAGACGGTCGCCATCACCGTACTCAACATCCTGACCAACTACACCAATAACGTCGCGCGCACGCAGATCGACTTTCCCCGCGCAAAGCCGCTCGCGGTTGTCGCCGCCTGAGTCAACGTCTGCCCGTCCCATCGCCGGTGCTGTCCTCCGGGATGGCATCGCCGAGGGCCGGCCTTTTTCTTTTGAATCCTCGCCCGCCACTGCCCCCGTTTACCGAAGCAACCGCGCGCCTCAAGGTGCAGGCTGCCGAGGACGCCTGGAATTCCCGCGATCCCGAGCGGGTCGCGCTCGCCTACACCGTCGACACAGAATGGCGGAACCGCGCCACCTTCCTGCACGGCCGGGCCGAGGTCGTGAAATTCCTGTGCGCCAAGTGGGAGCGCGAGCTCGACTACCGCCTGAAGAAGGAACTCTGGGCCTACACGGGCGACCGCCTGGCCGTGCGCTTCGAGTATGAATATCACGACGCGCCCGGCCAATGGTGGCGCGCCTACGGCAATGAGAACTGGGAGTTCGACGAATTCGGCTACATGCGTCGGCGCTTCGCCAGCATCAACGACCTGGCCATCGGCGAGTCCGAGCGGAAATTTCGCTGGGCGAGACCGGCCTGACCGGCGGGGGATCGGGCCCGCGTTCGCGCAGGTGTTGGCCTGGGGGGGGTGTGCTTTTTTGAAACATTTACCGCGTTGCGGTGTAAAGTAGGTTCTAGTCCACCCGCACTCCAATCCGACATGCTTTCCCTCGCCGAAAGATCCTGTGTTGTCTCGCCCTCCCCGTGTTCCGGGGCCTTGTTTCGCAGATGGCGCTGGCTGGGCGCCGGGGTGGCCGGCCTGGTTCTGGCCGGTGCCTTTCGCGCGGAGGAGCCGGCCCCGCCGGCAAAGGCCGAGTTTGGCCAGGACATCCAGCTCGCGCCGTTCGTGGTGAACGGCAAAAAACTTTCCATCTCGATCCATGCGCGCACCAAGGCGGATCGGGCCTACGCCGAGAAATTCGCGGATGAAGTGGTCGAGATTGCGTATGAGACCATCGGGGATTCCACCGGCAAGGGCCTGGTCATCGTCGGTCGGGAAGGGGAGCCGCATCCCTTGGTGGTCTTTAGGAAATTCCAGGCGATGGCGGCGGCCGGCCAGCTTGATCCCGCCGTCGCGGCCAAGTCGGCTGAGCTGACCGCCAAGCTGGCGGCTTGGAAGGCGGAGTTCCACCTGGATGCCCTCGACGGCGACAAGGCGGAAAACGAGGCCCGGGCCCGGCCGGCCGGCAAGGACGCGCCCAAGGAATTCAAGGTGTCGCTCGACATGATCATGCCGGCCCTGCCGTTGCCGTTGGAAGGTTTGTTGGCCCGGCTCTACCAGTTATACTGGGCGGAAGGCTTTGACGACGCGCAGATGGAAAGGAAGCTGCGTGCGCTCACGCTGGCCGACCTGGAGGGCAACACGCTGGCCCAATACGACTGGGTCTTCTACCTGCCGCCCCGCAATGCGGCCGGCGACGTGATGGACAGCCTGATGAAGCAGTTCATGAAGCAGGAGAAAATGGGGTTGTTCAAACGCGCGGCGATCCGGAGCGCCCTGTTTGTCTTCAGCCCCGCGATCAAATCGGCGATCGAGGGCATGCGGAAAAGCGCCTTGTACCTGACCGTGCTGCGCGCCGAAAGCCACTACAGCCCGGATGACATCATGGCCCTGACGGGCGCCTATGGGAAGGTGCTGATGCCGGATTTCAAGTTCACCGGCGGCACCGAGCACCAGCGCGCGCTGGAGGCGATCACGAAGCAGAAACTCGCCAACGCCGAGTATGCGCAGGACCCTTTCGTGAAGCCCGCCCGGCTCGCCACCTTCGCTGCTGCCGCCTATGCGCCGTTCGAGGGGGAATACATGGCGAGGCCGCCGGAGGTCTCGCACCGTTTCAGGCGCGAGGGCGAATCATTCCAGTGGAAACACCGGGACCAGAAACCACAGGTCTTCTATCCGGCCGGCGACCGCCTCCTCGTCAATGAGGAGGGTACACATACGATCCGGTTTCTGGTCGACGAAAAAACCCGCGCCGTCACCGGGGTCGAGGAACGCTGGGTCCGCCACCGCCAGATCGTTCAGCGGAAAGACTGACTGGCGGTCCGGCTGCTTACTTCTTCACCGGGGCGCGCTTGGCCGTCAGCTGTTCGGTGCCGAATTCACCCACGTTACGCGTGAGCTTGATCTCGTCGCCCGCGATCGTGCCGGAGTAAGTGATTGTGACCTCGTTGCCTTCGAGGGCGAGCGCCTCGGAGAATGTCACCTTGTCGCCGTCCACCTTGACGTCTTTCAGCGCCACCGTGCCCTTGCCCATCGAGTGGTCATGGGTGGCCTGACCCGTCAGTTTCTTGTCCTCGAGCTTGAACTCGTAGACGTATTTCTGGACCCCGATGGGGGATTCGAATTCGGCGAGCCATTTGCCGGCGAGGTCGGCGGCAACAGACGGAAGCACGGCGGCGAGGAACAGGGCAAGGAGGGCGAGGGGGCGTAGTTTCATAGGGGTGGAAAGTAGCATGCAAATATTTCCCAGCATGCAAACCCTGAAATCAAGGCGGGCGCCGGGTGGCAGCGTCAGTTCTGCTTCGGCGCCGGTTCCTGCTTTCTCGGGTCCGGCACGATGCCCACAATCTGGAGTTCGCCCAGGCGGACCTTGCCCTCGGGGTCATATTGCCGGATCAACCGGCCGCTGTTCTCGCCGAAATACTTCGAGGCCTTGGCCAGCAGGTAGGCGGCGGTCTCGTTGAACTTGTTGCCCTGGGCCTGCACGCTCACGCGCGTGGCCCACAGCAGCTTTCTTTTGCCGGTCTTGACCGCCGTCGGGAAATCATAGGCGGAGACCACGAAGAAGTAGCGCTCGTTCTCGATGTCCTCGTTCAAGTCGTCAAAGGCGGTGCCGGCGCCGGCGAACCGGGCGGGACTATCCCGATCGTTGATCTCGTCGACATAGCCGAGCAGCTGGGCGTTGTACTCATTGGCCTTCCGGCGCATGTCGTTGGCCATATTCAATTGGACGAGCGCTGCCTCCGCCTCGTCGTTTTCGGCAAAGGTCTGGGCCGAGGCCGGACCCGTCATGGCGTTAAACCTCCCGGCGGGGGTGCCCTTGGCCTGGGCGACCCGGTTCATGGCATTGCCAAATGCCTCCTGATGGTCGTGGAAAACGCCGTCATTCAGCGGAATGGTCTTGCCCCAGGTGATCACGAGCAGGAGCTGGGCCTGCTTCGCATCCGGGGCGAGGAGGTAATTGTGCGCGGCGAGGAGCTGCGCGGTGAGTCCGGCAATCTGGGGGAACTTGACCTTGTCGATGGAAGCGTCGGCACCCACGCCCGGCAGGTAACTGCCGTTGGCGAGGGCGTAGTATTCGCGGGGGAAGGTGCCGTCCGCCGCCTTGGCGCGTTGGTAGCCGTTGTAAGTGTGGGAGAACACCGCGGTGATGATGCGTTCGTTTGAGGCTTGCGCCGTACCGACGGCCAGCGCTAGCAGGAAAGAGATTCGAAGAAGATTTTGCATGAAGGGAAGGGCGCCCGGGTCTGCGGCGCTATCAGTTGCGAAGTAACCCACGATGACACTCATTCGCAAGTGTGAAGCAGGTCTGGGCCAAGATCGGACAGCCTTCCAACTGCCCTTGGTTTTTACTTTCCATGGTCGGCGCAAGGGGCATGCGTATCGAATTTCTCCTTGCGATGCGGCGCGAGCAAAGTTGAACCAAAGCCGAACCCGGACCTGCGCGATTCGCCCATTCATGCGGGATTCTGGTCATGACATGCCGAGCCGGAAGGAACGGAGGGAAGGTAGTCTAACGCGTGGCGGGATCACCCCGCTTCACCAAAACCAAAGCACGTCATGCCATCGCAAGTGTGAGGCCGGCCTGGCGACTTGCTCTTCTTTCTTCCGGCCATAACGCTCAATGGTCAATGCGTGGGGTTTCCTGGACGTTGAACTCGATGGGAATAGTCATCTGACAGTTTACGCGCTCCCCGTTCAGCACTGCGGGGCTAAAGGTCCAACGTTGCACCGCCGCCGCTGCCGCCATTCCAAAACGGGCATCGGTCGCACTCATGATCTCCAGCGAGTCGACGCGCCCGTCCTTCCGCACGACACACCGAATCATGGCCTTGCCGGCAAGGCCTTCAACGCGCAGAGCTCGGGGGAAAGCCGGAGGGACTGTGGTGAGAGCCTTGGGCGGCGAGGTGACCAGGCTGGAGTCCACGATCGCTTCTGAGGTGGACGCCGGAAAGGAAACCTGGCTGGGCAACACCTGCGGAGCGCTGGTGCATCCACAGAGGATCAGCAGCGCCCATGGAGCCGATAACCTTGAATTCATGGGTATTGAATCTGCTTGTTTGCCGAACGATGAGCAGACTCGCGGGTTTGGGTTTCAGTTATTTATTATCCTTGGCGGGAGGGGCGTTTTTGGGATCGGACACGACACCCACGAACTTCAGGTCGCCCAGGGTCACCTTGCCTTCACGCTCAAATTCCTGCATCAGGCGGCCGCTGTCCTGGCCGAAATATTTCGAGGCCTTGGCCATCATCAGGGCCGCGGCCTCGTTGAACTTGTTGCCTTGCGCCTGGACGCTGACCCGGGTGGCCCACAGCAGCTTGCGTTTGCCCGTCTTGACCGCGGTCTGGAAATCATAGGCGGAGATCACGAAGAAGTAGCGCTCGTTCTCCAGGTCGTCGATGAGGTCGTTGTAGGCGGTGCCAACCCCACCAAAGCGGGCCGGGGTGTCGAGGTGGTTGATTTCGTCGACGTAGCCCAGCAGCTTGGCGTTGAACTGATCCGCATCCCGCCGCGAGTCCTCAAACATTTTCATAATGAAGTTTTCCTGATCCAGGGCGTTTTGGGCCTCCTGGGCCAATACCCGCGCCTGGAAGCCCGCGCCTTCCGGGCCTCCGCCTGAAGATCCTCCACTGGCGGCCTGAGCCAAGGCAGCTTTCATGTTTTTGCTGGCGGTATTGGCCTGGTTGAGCGCGCTGAAGTAGTTTCCCATGTTGGCGCGATAGGTTGCGTCATTGAATGGCAGCGTCTTGCCCCAGGCGATCACGAGAAGGAAATCGGCGTGGTTGGCGTCTGGGGCGAGATGGAAGTTGCGCAGCGCGAGGAACTGGGCCGTCAGTCCGGCAACCTGTGGAAACTTGACCTTGTCGATGGAGTTATCCACCGAGGCCCCCGGCAGGAAGCTGCCCTTGGCGAGGGCATAGTATTCCCGCTTGGGCGAGCCATCGGCTTCCTTGGCGCGCTGGTAGCCGTTGTAGGTGTGCGAGTACACCGCGGTGACGATGCGTTCGTTTGAGGCCGACGCAGTCGCGGCGGTCAGCGTCGACCAGAGGGCGAATCGTAGGGTAGTTTTCATGATAAGGATGACTCCGCGTCGGTTAGTGAGCCGCAAGGGTGGGGAGTGGCACGGGACTGTTGCAGCATGACAGCTAAGGGTAGAACTAACCGACTAGTTGCATGCGCAGTGCCAGAATGCGCCGGATGGCCCAAAATGATCCAGCCAAAGTGTTTGTGGTCGCAGGGAGAAGTTCTCAGCGAAGCAGGCGACCCGGATTTGGGTTCATGCCCCCAACTCTTTTCAGGAACTCGTTGCCGGAATGGGTGCAGGGCCCCATCGACCTCATCCATCCCGACCAGTGGCAGAGGCTACCTTCAATAGTCGAGGTAAGGAGCCAACCCCTTCTCTGATTCGGAAACCGGCTGGCCTTTGCGGGCCGAGTAGTCTTCGACCTGATCCTTCGCGAGTTTGCCGACGGCGAAGTATTTCGAATCAGGGTGATTGAAGTAGTGACCGCTGACGCTGCTGGCGGGGAACATGGCGTTGGACTCGGTGAGCTTGATGCCGGTCGTGGCTTCGGCATGGAGGAGGTCGAACAACGGGGGCTTCTCGGTGTGGTCGGGGCAGGCGGGATAGCCGGGAGCGGGACGGATCCCACGGTATTTTTCCCGGATGATATCCTTCATCTCCAGGGTTTCGGTCCGTCCGTAGCCGCTGAACTCACGGGCCTTCTTGTGCATCAGCTCGGCCAGGGCCTCGGCGAGGCGGTCGCCCAGGGCCTGGGCAAGGATGGCGTTGAAATCGTCGGTCTTGGCCCGGAACTCCGCGGCGAATTCCTCCACGCCGTGACCGGCCGTGACGGCGAAGCCGCCGAGGTAGTCGATGCGGCCGGAGTCCTTCGGCGCGATGAAGTCGGCGAGGCAATGGTTGTGCTGATCGGCGGGCTTCTCGCCCTGCTGGCGCAGGAAGTGGAAGGTCTTGATCACGTTCGAGCGTGATTCATCCGCATAAACCTCGACGCTGTCGCCCTCGCTGTTGGCGGGCCAGAAGCCAATGACGGCCTTGGCCGTGTAGCGTTGCTCGTCAATGATGCGCTTCAGCATCGCCTGAGCTTCGGCGTAGAGCTTCGTGGCTTCCTCGCCGACGACAGGGTCCTGCAGGATGTCGGGGAAGCGGCCGTGGAGTTCCCAGGTGGAGAAAAAGGGAGACCAGTCGATGTAGCTCGCGATTTCGGCCAGGGAAAGCGGCTCAGCAGGCCTGCCGTCCGTAGCCTTGGCGGAGGATGGAGCTGAGCCCTCCACGTTCGAACCGGCCGCGCGGGAGCTAGGCCCTCCACTGGAGAAGACTTTGGTGCCGAGGAATTCGGGCCTGGGGATGTCCACGGTGGTCCAATCGAACTTGGGGGCGCGGGCGCGAGCCTCCGGGAGGGAAAGGAGCTTGCGCGCGCCCTTGCGGTCGGCGAAGTCCACGCGCGCCTTTTCCTGCTTGGCGCGGGTCTCGGCGACAAACTTGGGCTTGTTCTCGGGGCTGAGGAGTTGCGAGACGACGCCGATGACCCGCGAGGCGTCGAGCACATGGACGACGGGTGCGTCGTAGTGGGGCGCGATCTTCACGGCAGTGTGGGCGGCGGAGGTCGTCGCGCCGCCGATCAGGAGCGGGAGCTTCGAGCCGAGGCGCTGCAGTTCCTTGGCGTTGTGGACCATCTCGTCGAGCGACGGGGTGATGAGGCCCGAGAGGCCGATGATGTCGGCGCCTTTCTCCAGGGCGGCGGCATGGATCTTCTCGAACGACACCATGACGCCGAGGTCGAAGACCTCGTAGTTGTTGCAGGCCAGGACGACACCGACGATGTTTTTACCGATGTCATGGACGTCGCCCTTGACCGTGGCCATGACGATCCGGCCCTGGGCCCGGGCGATGCCACCGGAGGCGACGAGTGCGGCCTTCTCGGCCTCCATGAACGGCTGGAGGTAGGCGACCGCCTTCTTCATCACGCGGGCGGACTTCACCACCTGCGGCAGGAACATCTTGCCCGCGCCGAAGAGGTCGCCGACGACGCGCATGCCGTCCATGAGCGGCCCCTCGATGATGAGGAGCGGTTTGCCGTATTTCAGACGCGCCTCCTCGGTGTCGGCGTCGATGAAAGAGTCGATGCCCTTCACCAGGGCGTGGGAGAGGCGGGCTTCAATCGTTCCCGAACGCCATTCGTCGTTCGCGGCCGGGCGGGAGCCCGATCCTCCAACCTGACCTCTGTCCTCGGGCTTCTGTCCTCCGGCCTTGAGCTGCTCCCCGAACGCGACCAGGCGTTCCGTTGCGTCCGGACGACGATTCAGGAGCACATCTTCCACCAGTGAAAGCAGCTCTTTGTCCACTTCCTCGTAGACCTCGAGCATCGACGGGTTGACGATGCCCATGTCCATGCCCGCCTTGATGGCGTGGTAGAGGAAGGCCGCGTGCATGGCCTCGCGGACGACGTTGTTGCCGCGGAAGGCGAAGGAGATGTTGGAGACGCCACCACTAACCTTGGCGTGCGGGAGGTTGGCCTTGATCCAGCGTGTGGCCTCGATGAAATCGACGGCGTAGTTGGCGTGCTCGTCGATGCCGGTGCCGACGGTGAGGATGTTGGGGTCGAAAATGATGTCCTCGGGCGGGAAGCCGGCGACGTCGACAAGCAGGCGGTAGGCGCGGGTGCAGATGCGGATCTTCTCGGCCAGCGTGGCGGCCTGACCGTTTTCGTCGAAGGCCATGACGACCACGGCGGCGCCGTAGCGGAGGATGGTGCGCGCCTGCTCGAGGAACTTCGCCTCACCCTCCTTGAGGGAGATGGAGTTGACGATGCCTTTGCCTT
>Ga0302321_100004283_pt1 | contig 12351 bp, 5 predicted proteins | sample Fen_T0_1_FD_202505 | JGI IMG/M metagenome (GOLD analysis project Ga0302321, IMG submission 202505) | Peat permafrost microbial communities from Stordalen Mire near Abisko, Sweden - Fen_T0_1 | ecosystem: Environmental > Terrestrial > Soil > Wetlands > Permafrost | place: Sweden: Abisko...
GCAGGCAGTCGTGCAAAGACCAGAACCGTAAGGGTTTACTTGATTCTGCGATCCCAGATCACATTGTTCGCCAGAACTTGCATCGAGATTGCCGTCACCGCAATGTGGCGCAAGCTGGCAGCTGGGAAGGCACGTTCCGTAACTTCCATCGTTCTTTCCGTCGTCACAGGCCTCACCCGCCGCCGTGTCCTTGATGCCGTCGCCGCAATAGGGGGAAAGATGGCAGTTCGATCGGCAGCCACCATACGCGCCCGTATTTTTGCTCGCGCCCAAGTCACACTGCTCGCCCGCGTCCAATTGACCATTGCCGCATTTAACATGGCAACCTACATCACAGGAACTCGTGGGGCCACCGTTGTTTTGGCCGTCGTCGCATTGTTCTCTCGGGTCCAAGAACCCATCGCCGCAGAAAGGCGCGGTTTGGCAGGTACTCGTGCATCCCGCAACGCCGTAAGCGGACGACGAGTTCGACGTTCCTAGGTCGCATGTTTCGCCAAAGCTTACATCCAATTTTCCATCGCCACAATACGGCGCAATTACGCAACCGCGGGCGCAACCACTTTGATTGCCGTACGGAGTGGAGTTGGAGCCATCATCGCATTGTTCGCCAAACTGAGTTTGGAGAATCCCATCACCACAAAATGGCGAGAGTTGACAATCAGGAGTACAACCGCCATAGGCTCCCGTGTTGAGGCTCGCACCACTGGCGTCTTTGCCTAAGTCGCAGGCCTCATTTCCGGTTAATACACCATCGCCACAGTTTGGCGTGCATGTGCTCTTGCCAGCCAAGAAATTGGCCAACGTCAACATGTAGTTGGAGCCGCAACACCAACGTTCCGCTTGAAATACCACCGCTTCGTACACACTTCCGATGGTCATCTTGAAGTCAATTGAAGTGTAGGACGACGGCGTGTCGCCATACCCAACTTGACCGGTACCGTTAGAGGCATGCAAAATCACGCTGGCTACTGCCCGGTCGTGTACTCCACCCAAATCGACCGCTAGTGTGCCGTTGATAAACACCCAAACATCATCGTCTCCTGTAAACTTTAGGTTTTCGCCTCCCTGATACTCGAACCAGTACCTGAGTTCGCTGGTAAAACCATAGTTGTGATTCAAATACTCGTCCCCGTATCCGACACTGTTGTACGCCGTACAGGTTCGGCCGGGAAATGCTCCATCCGTATACGTGGAAACAAGACCCGTGTTGGTGTCAATTTTGGGCGTCGTATCCAGCGGATAAAACCCGCACATCGGGTACCACGGTTGGTCGGTATCGCTGTTCATTGCGTATGCGCTGGTGGTTCCACTCTGAAGCAGGATCAGATTCTTGTAGAATGTATAGTTGACGCCAGCAACATCTCGATACCATTGATCGAATGCGGTCTTGCCAGTTGTCATTGCAATCGGCGCAGTGTCCGTTCCCGCGTAAACTGGCTTGCGATTAGGGTCAAGCGACGTTGTAACGATGCCCTTCGATCCGTTACAACAGTAATGCCCGAAGTCTGGATGTCCACCACTGCCGTCACTACGATAACCCTGGAAATCTCTCACGACTATGGGAATACTGAGGTTGGGCGGTGGGTTATCGTATGAAGATACACAGCTGTAGCCCGCCTCCTGCTTGCAATCGTGCGAGCAGCCATCGCCGTCGGTTGTGTTTCCATCATCACATTGTTCACCGGCGCCGCGAATCAAGATGCCGTCGCCACATACTGATTTACACGAACCCACCGAGCTTGTTGGAGTTCCTGCAGTGTTAAACGTTCCACAACGCGGCTCGGTTTGGCATGCGGGCGAACAACCATCATAGGGGATCACATTCCCGTCATCACAGCTTTCGCCAGGCTCGACGACCTTGTTGCCACAGACTGTGGGCTTGCATGGTGGTGGGTTGCATATCCAACCTGCCTCGGCCTGGCAAGTTGGGGAGCCACCGTCACCCGCTGTCGTGTTACCATCGTCGCATTGCTCTGGAGCCATGATTCTACCGTCGCCACACTTGGGCTTGCATTTTGCTCCAACGATCGGGCAAGCGTAACCGGACTCCAATTGACATGTCGCGGAACAACCGTCGTTTGAAACGGTGTTTCCGTCGTCGCAAGTCTCCGGTCCGGTAATCCGCTTATCGCCGCATTTGACATCGTAAGTGCACGGCGAACCCGCCGTTGGGCAGGCCCAATATTGTTCGATTTTGCAGGTGGAAGAACAACCGTCATTGGAGGTTGTATTGCCGTCATCGCAGGTCTCGCCATAGGCGTAGCTGACGACTCCGTCGCCGCAATAGGCCTTGAGTTTGCACTTTTGTCCAGGTGTCGGACAAACATAACCATTTTCGATTTTGCAATTGGCGGAGCAACCGTTGCCCGATTGCGTGTCACCGTCGTCGCACTCCTCACCAGGATCGATCTTGGCATTTCCGCACGGATTCACGGCGAGAGTGCACGCCCCGCCCGCCGGTGGGCAGGTGTAGCCAACTTCGATGTTGCAATTCTGATCGCAACCGTCCCCGCTAGTCTTATTGCCGTCGTCGCAAGCCTCGTTACCTTCGACGCTGCCGTTGCCGCAGGATATCGTAGAATGGCAAATTTGGTGGGGCGGCGATAGCGGCGGAACTGGAGAAGTGCAGGCGCAATTGGATTCCAACTTACACGTGGCATCGCAGCAATCACCGGGAATCGTATTGCCATCGTCGCATTGTTCGGATTGATCCAATACGCCATTGCCACACATCACTTGGCGCTGACAGGCCGAACCCGGTTGCGAGCAAATCCAGCCTGCTTCCGTCGCGCAGGCGGCAGAACAACCGTCCCCACTCGAAGTATTGCCGTCGTCGCAACTTTCACCGGATTCGACGGCTCCATTACCGCAGACGGGAGCGGCGATTGCTACCGTGCACGGTTGCCCAAATTGTGTGCACGAGTAGCCCGGCTCGACAGTGCAGCTGGAGGAACAGCCATCTCCGTTCACCTTGTTTCCGTCATCGCAGGCCTCGTTGGGGCCTGCCAAACCGTCCCCACAACTCAAAGTACTCACGCATGCTTGTCCTGGGACCGTGCAGGCATAGCCAGGCTCGACCTGGCATGCGCCACTGCAGCCATCGCCGCTCAATGAATTTCCGTCGTCACAATTTTCGCCAGGGTTGACAGTCGAGTTACCGCAAAGGGTTCCACTTGCGTCCACCGTTGAATTGGCGCCGCCGGCCCCACCGCGGCCACCGGTCGCAATGATGAAAGCGGCTCCGCCGTTTGCGCCAATTCCGCCATTGGCGTTACTCGAAGGTGGCGGAGTGGTCCCCGACGACGAGCTGCACCCGGCGATCACGATGCCGGTAAAGATAGCTAGCCCAGCGTTAAGCCGATCTAAGAGTGAATGCATTGTGGGCCTCCCAATCGCGGTGCGTCGTTGGCGCATAAGTAGGTCGATATGAACTTTCCGCTGCGAACCCGGGACTGTCAATCGCTAAAAAAATCGATTTCTTGTATTGTTCCTGATGCAAGAAGTAGTCATTAAACCTACAAAGCACGGCAAAGGCGGATCTGGCACTCAGTTCGCAAGCCGTAACCAGGAATCGATTACCGGAGCAGCCTGAATTGCGCCATACCTTCGATTACTCGAGAGTGAGCCCGTGTGCCGGGAGGGGCCGCTGATGCAACGACCCATTTCGCTACGAGTGCAGTGTTTCGTCTTACCGCGAATATCTGCCCTCGCCTCGTCAGAGGATTGCAGCCCTCAGCTGAGCCGCAACGGCGACTGCCTGGACTAGGGCCTTGATCTGTTCGGCGGTGACATCGCATTCGCCCCCAACCCAGCGCGCTGCATATTGTTGAGCTAATCAGGCTAGCTAGACGGCGAACCTGAAGTTAACTATATCGCCGTCCTTCATTACGTACTCCTTGCCTTCGACTCGGAGCTTACCAATTTCACGCATCTTGGCTTCATTGGCCACGGGTATGAATTCATCGTACGCCATTACCTCCGCGCGAATGAACCCGCGTTCAATGTCGGAATGTACTCGACCCGCGGCTTTAGGCGCTTTGCTTCCGCGATAGACCTGCCAGGCACGCACCTCATCCTCGCCGACCGTGAAGAACGAGATGTAGTCGAGTAATGCGTAGGCGGCACGGATGAGCAAGGCGGAAGCAGGTTCTGCTATGCCGAGTCCCGCAAGAAACTCCGCCTGCTCCTCGGGAGCCAACGCTGCTATTTCCGCTTCGAGCGAGGCACAAACACTGATCACTTCCATCTGCCGGTCATGACATGCGGCAACAAGCTCTTCGGGAATGGGAGCAACGACGTTTGCCTCGGTCGTGTTCAGAACGGCCAAGAGTGGCTTACGCGACAAAAAGGCAAATGACGAGATCTCCCGCTCGTCTTCAACAGGCAGTTCGAGATGCCGAAGCGGACGTTCAGCATTCAAGTGATCGAGGCATTGAGTCAGTACCGCCTTCTGACGATCGTTGCTGCGCTCTTTCACGAGTCGCTCGACGCGTCGCTCGACCACTGCCAGATCGTTGAGGATCAACTCGGCTTCGAAATCCGCGATTTCGCGAACTGGCTGGGCCAGAGTTCCATCAAGCGCCGGAAATCCGCGCAAGACGACGGCCAGCGCATCCATTTCCTGAAGCGCCTGAATCGTGACGCCGTCAATGCCGCTGCCCTTCGTGCGCGGTCCCGGCACATCGACGAAAAGAATCTCGGCCGGAACCGTGCGGCGCGGTTTGTAGATAGCAGTCAGCCGGGTGAGCCGCTCATCGGGGACCTTGATCACGCCCAGGTTCGACTTGGACTTGCCAGCCCCACCGGTTTGAACGTTCTGCCCCGTGAGCGCGTTGAACAGTGTAGTTTTTCCGGTCTGCGCGTAACCGACGAGCCCTGCCTTCATTAGTTCTGCTTCCTTCCAATCCGCGCAGGCCTAGCACAGGCAATTGCTTCGGTCCGATGTTGTATCCAATTGCCGGATGAGCCGCCCCAATAACCGGGTTTTGCGGCTACTTGGGGGCACATCGGCACGTGGCCACGAGGCACGTAGGTTCTTGGAACTACGGCGAAACAGTGGTGGCGCACCAAAGTCGATCGTCGCAGAACGGCACATTGCCGTCACCGCCTGTCCCTTGGCAAGTCGTATTCGTGACGGTTCCAAGGTAGAAAATCATTTGTCCATCGCGCAGGTCATCCACACTGCTATGCGTAGAATCTGCGCTGTTGAGCGCCATGTCGAAGCGAACAGTGGCGCCAGCCGCGGGCGCAGTGCCAGGCCATGGCAGACGCAATTCAATCGCATAGCCTGTGGTGGTTATTGTCTGCGCGTATTGATTGTTGGGCAGATTCGTGTACGCACCTTGGCTCGCCCCATTTGAATCCGTTGTCTTGACGGATACTGCGGGACCCGCGGCAGGAACTGTGACGTGCAACGTGTTGTTGTCCGTGCCGGTGAGGCCGGTTACTGCATTGCTGGACGAAATCATCAGTTCGATGGAATCACCCTGGTAGATCTTACTGATCTGCTGTGTTGGATCGACCATACTTACCGTTTCAACGCTCGGGTCCAAAACGTCGATGAAAACGCTCAGGCCAGCCGACGACCAAGCGGCACGGACCGTGGCAATTTCCGGTGGTGCGACGCCGTGATACATGATGGTCTTTGCCGCATTGGCATTGCTAAATTTTGTGCTGGGCACACTGCAGAGGTCATCGCCTACGCCGTCCACAGTCTGAGTTCCCGTGAATCTCGGAATTTCCTGGCATGGGTTACCACCGACGGCGCAATTATCGACCATGCCGCCATCACCGCCATCGCCATAACAGGCCACTGCACCGGCGGACGCCTTGCACGACGAGTTGGCAGGACATGGCAGGGGCGTGCCGTAGGCACTTCCATCGGGCTTGCATGTCGATACGCCGTTATTTGAGCAAATCTTGCTGCCCGCGTTACATACGGGCGGTCCGCAAACCCCCGTGGGATCGCAAACTAGGCCTGCTGAGCAGGTCAACTGAGCGGCGGCGCAGAGTGTGCATCCACATTTCACGCAAATTCCCAAAGCCGCATTGCAAAGCATGCCCGACGGCGTGCACGCATTGTCGGCAACGCAACCCGTTCTGCAAGTCTGCGATACGCACTTCTGTCCCGTCGCACAGTCCGTATCACCCGCGCACTCGACGCAGCGACCTTTGACCGTGTCACAGGCTCTGCCATTAGGGCAGTCGGTGGAGGTCGTACAGGGATCGAAACTAACGCATTTCTTTGCAATACAGTCGTTATTGGCACCAAAACTGGCAACGCAATCCGCCGCGTTTACGCATTGTACGCAGGTTCCCGTGCTTGAGTCGCAAGTGGTCTGATTGTTGGGAGCGCTAACGCAATTGAGGGCCGTCATGCACGCAATACCCGGTGTTCCACCGGTTGCTGGCATGCCGCCTGTGGAGTTGGTCCCGCCGGTTACGTTGTTTTCACCGCCGGTGCTGTCCGTGACCCCTTGTCCGCCCGTGGCTGGAACTCCGCCATCGCCGGTGCCCCCTGTGTCTGTCGGCTGACCGCCTGTACTGGGATTTCCGCCGTCACTAACGCCACCGGTATTGTCGCCCTGGGCATTTCCACCCGTCGCGCCAACGTTGGATCCTCCGATGTTGCCAGTTCCACCCTGGCTCGTGCCTCCAGAACTCTGGGCGCCGGCTTGACCCGTTCCGCCAGAAGCAGTGACTTCGGTACCCGTTTCATGTGTCTTCCCGTTGGCGCAGGCCTGGCTACAGGTAAGTGCAAGTCCACTGATTCCAACTAATAACCAAGGGCTTACTCCAACGTAATCGTAAAGGCGCATATTGTTCTCCAACTAGACTGTCCCGAAGCACCGGAATGATACTTCCCGGGATGTGGTGTTGTCGAACCACAACTGAGGCAGTTTTTGCAGGATCGTGCGCAGTTCGACCTGGCAACGATTGCGGCCAAGGGCTTACGTCCGGCAATATTCCATCGTTGTTCACGAACGACTCGGGGCGTCCATTCGACACATAGGTCACGAATGACCCACAGTGGGTGGCTTCTGACCCCAGCGGTCGCCAGTTTGCGCCGCCCTGGGCCGAGAGCTGACGCTGAAACTGTTGATCTTATTCGGCAGCCGGAGCGCTCGACGAGCCAGCCGCACATGGCCCGCGTTTTGCAGATCGTTGAGTTCGTGACTAGCCCTGATTCTGAAATCGGCCAAGGCCTACTAACCCTGACTCCAAGGAACTCATCCTCCGAGCAGGTTCAAGTTAGGCCACCCGAGGAGATTCACATCCTCAGTATCAAGGTCACCTCGTTGCCGGAAGATCTTCGCAACGCGCTTATCATCACGCGGGATGAGCACACCAATTGGTTGACTTCCGCAGCTGGAAAAGGCCGCTCACTGCTGGTGTTGCGAACCGATGACAGTGTGGACTTCTACACCACCAACCGGGATCGCTTTGTCGCACTGCGCCCTGTTATCGAATCCCTAGCGGCCCGCGTAAAGAATGTTCCAGAACTCGGAAAGACCCGAACAGTCGAACGTTGCGGCACCGATGCCGCACGCCACCTGATGGTCCATGCCGCTAGGCAAATCGTGAGCGGTTCGACCCACCCTGGGTCATCGATTCATGGGGCGGCCGCTCTCTCCGCTGCATCGACGGCACTTGGCCCCACATTGGGCTCTCTGTTCCGCGCCGCCGCCAACGTCGGACGCCGAGTGCGTCAAGAAACCACGCTGCATGATTCAAATATCGATCCAGCCTTGCAGGAAATGGAAACATTCGTAGCGGATCGGATCGTCGAAGAAGAGCTGGCAACTTGGCAGGCGCAGGAAGCCGAAATCCAGCGGGCTACTAGTGAAATACCCAGGGTCGCCCCGCCACGATCGTCGTTCGAAAAACAAGAACCCGTCAGTGAAGTGAGGCTGCGCGTGGGTACCAGCATCACGCCACGCATTTCGTACTTGCTAGAACCCAAGACCGCCTCCTCTTAATGAAGTAAAGATCACCGTAGTTAACTCCGGTCTTCGGAATGCTGTTGTTTGTCTGGGCCGGGCCCCAGACAACCCACACAATCAAAACGTCAGAACCGGAGTGAAAAAGTACAGCGAGCTGCACTTTTTCGCGGAGGTAGACGGTCCTCGCGCAGCGAGGAACGCCCGTAGGGCGTAGTGCACGGACGCTCAGGTAGCTCAAGAAAATCTGAGGTACAGGTCACCGACGGTACCCGTTGGATATGCCGGGCGGACGGCGAAACACAGCGATAGGTCCGATTAACAAACCGTGGTCTGGAGTACGCTCTTGGCACCCGTCAAGTTTGGCCCCAGGATTGCGGCCGATGACCACTCTCAAGATCGCCTTTTCATTTTCATTGCTGTTACTTTCCTGCGGGAAAGGCGCGGTACAACCCGGCAGCAGTCCCATAGCTCCCGCGGCGTCAGCTCCAACGGCCACACTCGATGCCAGATTGACCACGGTGCTCGCGGGCGCCCAAAGAACCGAGCAGGAGCGGGCGCGAGATATCTACCGGCATCCGCGTGAGACACTGGAATTCCTGGGACTCGCCGAGAATATGACCGTCGTCGAATTGAATGCGGGCCAAGGTTGGTACACTGCAATTTTGGCGCCCTTACTGTCGGCGCAAGGAAAGCTGACGACGACCGGAGGGGACCCGAATGGACCGCCGGATTCCGAAGGCACCAAGAATGCAAAGAAATTCGCCGAAAGGCTGAGCAGCGACCCCACCAATTTTGGCAAAGTGACTACGCTGTTCGTTGATTGGAAAAAAAGCGATGCGTCGCTGGGTCCAGATGCATCGGCAGACATGGTCGTCACGTTTCGCAACATGCATGGCTGGATCCGCGACGGCGTCGCCGACAGCGTCCTCGGGGCCTGTTTCCGCGTTCTGAAACCAGGTGGAATTCTCGGTGTCGAAGAGCATCGAGCCAATGCAAGTACCGCTGCCGACCCAAAGGTTATCGGTGAAACGGGCTACGTCCCCGAAGCCTATGCCATTGCATTGGTTGAGCGGGCAGGTTTCAAACTTGAAGGTAAATCCGAGATTAACGCCAATCCAAAAGATACCAAGGATTACTCCAAGGGCGTGTGGACGCTGCCTCCCACTCTAAGGCTCGGTGACGTCGATCGCGACAAATATCTGGCGATTGGGGAAAGCGACCGGATGACACTCAAGTTCAAGAAGCCGTAGCAATGGGAAGCTGCGGGCCGACCGAGCAAGCAGCGAGCTCAGCGCCAAATCGTGTAGTAGAGTGCCACAATCAGGATCACGCAGGAAAGGAACAACATCCACGGGGAACTCACGGTGCGCGACTTGGCGACAGCGAGCGACTTTGTACTCGGTGGCCGTTGGCTTGCTGGCTTCGTGGTGATCAGTGGCAGCACCGGCGTCGCGTCCGCTGGCACGCCGGGAGCCGGCCAAATGGCGTCCGCGGCGAACGGATTCGAATTGAGCGGAATCTCGGGACCGGCATTCCAATTCTCGACTTGCGCAATCATTCGGGCGCGATCCGAAAGCGTCTTTGCGGCGAGGTCGGTCACCCACGCGGCCACTCGCCTCGCTGATGCGCGGGTGGATGCCAGTTCTAGTGCATCGGCAAATTCGCGGGAATTTGCGAATCGCTTCTCGGGATCGACAGCCAACGCGCGCATCGTCACTTGTTCGAGGTGGCGGGCAATACCCGGGCGAAATCGACTCAGAAGCGGATAATTGCCAGCTACAATCTCTTTCATCCGCTCTGATTCGATGCTCGAGGAAAAGAGTCGTCGCGTCGCCAAGAGTTCCCACAAGATGACACCGGCTGAAAATACGTCCGATCGTTGCGTGACACCTTCGCCCCGAATTTGCTCGGGTGACATGTAGCCGATCTTACCTTTGAGACGATTCGGCATCGATTCTTCGATATGTTCCAACGCTTTGGCGATGCCGAAGTCGAGCACGCGTGAATAGCCGTCTGCCCCCACAACTACGTTAGGCGGCGATATGTCCCTGTGCACGAGCCCCAGTAAGCGGCCCTTTTCGTCGGTGGCTTCGTGAACTGCGCAAAGTCCAGAAAGGACGTCATGCATCACCGCAACCGCAATATCCACTGGAACGTGGTCTTTGCGTTCCTTGGCCTGCGTGCGACACAGGGCGCTCAGCGATTCGCCATGCACGTAATCGAGGACCAGCAAGACGTCACCCTTGGACGCGACGACATCTAACGTTGGTACGACATTCGGGTGACGCACCCGGGCCGCCAGACGCGCTTCCTTGAGCAGCATGTCCGTGAACTCTTCGTTCTCCACTAGGTGCGGGTGCAGCCGCTTGATGGCGACGACTCGCGAGAAGCCCCCGGCGCCATCGAGCCGGCCAAAATGTACCGTGGCAATGCCGCCCTCCGCAAATTGGTCGAAGAGCGCATAGCGACCGATTTGGGCGCTGGGCGATCTTACGGGAATAGGCCCGTCCACATGACTAAACCTGCCGGAATCATCAGCGTCATCCTCAGGCGCTGCACCCCACGCTGCGTCCACTTCGAACGTGTCTTGGCCGGACTCATCTGTGGAAGCATGTTCGCGCATCAACTCTTCGATGGCGGCGGTGTCGATAGCCGGTTCATCGCGGGTGGCAGTCTTGGCAGAAGCCTTATAAACTGCGGGCTTGCCAAGCGCCAGATCGCTCGGGACCGAACTCGCTTGCTCTAACTTACCCGCTTTTGCCTTGTCATATCTAAGTTTACTGAAGGCCGATCTTTCTTGCTCGGGTTTGCGAATGATACCCTTGTCGCGCTCCAGCTTATTGGAGGCCGCTCTTTCCCGTTCTGGCTTGCGACTCGTACTCTTATCGCGCGCCGGTTTGTTAGCGGTTGGATTGTCCGCCGTTGCTTGCGCGGTGGCGACGGCAACCTTCGGTTGCGAGGCTGCTTCGGCATTGCCACTCGTTTCTTCGTCGGCAAGGGCAACATTCGGTTGCGAGGCTGCTGTAGCGGGCGGCGGTGGCAACGTGCCGTCGATGCCCACGGGAGCCCCACAGCCTTTACATTTCACGGTCACTACTCGACCGCGAATTTTGCTCGCATAGAGTTCCTCCGGAACCGTGAGGTGCCTACCACACGCCTGGCACACGAATTGAAGGCCCATTGCGGATAATCAGCCTAGTGCGATTCTCCCGAATACGCGAGGTTTCATCGCCGCAGCGCGTCAAGGACCATCCCGGCCAGCAAACAAATGGCGTTTTGAGGGGCGTCCAGGGGAGCCTCGCGACAACCGGTCGGGCGCATCGGCCGGTAAATCCTGCTGGCGTTACGGCACGGAATCCAATCCTCGTGCGCGTGATTCTAGAATGGCTCTTCGACGCCAAGCACGCAAATGCCATTGGCTGGCAAGTACTGAGCTACATGACGCAAGTATTGTGACGTGTGCAGAGGCAAGCTACGCTCGGGGATTCTCGATGCTCTCGTCAAGGACAATCGACGCGCTGACATCAATCGCGATGACCCTCGGGCGCAACCCCACGCTCGAAGACGCGCTGCGACATCGCTTTGGCCAACGCGCTCATAGGTCGAACGCGGAGCCCCTCGATTTCGAAATCCCAGCGGAACTGGGTAGGGCCGTAGATCTCGTGACTGGTGAACTGCACTTGCTTACGCAGTCCGCGGAGGGGATTGCCGAGCTCGACCGGACAATTGCCGGTGCCGCCGGAGCGGCTCTGCTCGTTTGGTGTCACGCCAACACGAGAAATCGAGTCATCAATCTGTCGCAGCTGCTGGTGTCAGCCGCATTGCAACCTAGCCTGCGCGAACGAGTCACTGCAGTCGCGCGCGATCGAGTCGTGCAGGGGCCGCTGGTCGACGCGCTTGGCTGCGCTCCACTACTGGGTGACGGAAGTCAGCTAGGCTTGCCTGAGAACGCGCAAGCGCGCGCTCGACTCGAGATACTCATTTGGGAGGCCGGCGCGCGCGCCCTCGAGTTACCCGAACTCGGAAGTTGGCTCTGGGGATCGCCCAATACCTTCGAGGCGATGATTCACGGTCCCGCGCGCGGTGCGCTGCGCGGTCGTGTGCTCGCCGCACGTTGTCTCGAAGTGAGTGTGTGTGGACTACCCGCTGGGGCTGACCCGGAGCTCGTGGGCCGCACACTTCAAATTCTGCAGCCGTTGCTGTTGCATCCCGAGCCGCTCGTGTGGGTTCATGCAGCTCGTGCGCTCGGACGTCTGACGGGCAAATTGGAGCAACTCCAAGGAACGCTGCTCGACTGGGTACTCGGTGAATCGCCCGTGCTGCGGCAGCGCGCCATGACTGCTTTTGCATCACTACCCGCAGAGCGGCTAAACTTTCTCGTGAGTCAACTGGTGGCCATCCTGGATTC
>Ga0302321_100004285_pt1 | contig 12345 bp, 7 predicted proteins | sample Fen_T0_1_FD_202505 | JGI IMG/M metagenome (GOLD analysis project Ga0302321, IMG submission 202505) | Peat permafrost microbial communities from Stordalen Mire near Abisko, Sweden - Fen_T0_1 | ecosystem: Environmental > Terrestrial > Soil > Wetlands > Permafrost | place: Sweden: Abisko...
CAAGGAATTGCAGCTGGCGGGCTTCGATATGAAGAAACTGTCCATCGTGGGTCAGGATTTTCACACCGAAGAACATGTCATCGGCTACTACAACGCGGGCGACCGCATGAAAGTCTGGGGCAAGCTGGGCGCCTTCTGGGGCGGGTTCTGGGGCCTGCTTTTCGGGTCGGCCCTGTTCGTCATTCCTGGTTTGGGTTCCCTGGTGGTGTTCGGGCCCATGGTCAGCTGGATCGTGGGCGCCCTGGAGGGGGCCGTGGTGGTAGGTGGCTTGAGTGCCCTGGCGGCGGCCCTGTACAGCCTTGGCATTCCCGAGAACAGTTGCCTGCAGTACGAGTCGGCCGTGAAATCAAACCAGTTCCTGGTGATCACGCACGGCACGTCTGAAGAGGCCGCGAAGGCCAAGGCCATTCTGGAAATGGCCGGTGCGGCGCATATCGGGATCCATCCCGAAAGGTGCAGAGAGCTCGTCAGCCTGACCTGAATCCATGTCGCTCCAACCCCGACGTCCACCTGGAAGGAGGAACACCCATGCGAGCACTCGTGTATCACGGCCCTGGGTTGCGGGCCTTCGAGGAGAAGCCCGACCCGGTCCTTGTGAACCCAACAGATGCCCTCGTCAGAATCACCAAGACGACCATCTGTGGCACCGACCTGCACATCCTGAAGGGGGATGTTCCCACGGTGACGGAAGGCCGGATTCTGGGGCATGAAGGGGTGGGCATCATTGAGGCGGTGGGTGCCAGCGTCTCGAATTTCAAGGTCGGCGATCGTGTCCTGATTTCATGCATCTCCTCCTGCGGGAGGTGCGTCAACTGCAAAACGGGCATGTACTCCCATTGCGAAAAGGGCGGCGGCTGGATCCTGGGGAACCTCATCGACGGAACTCAGGCTGAACGGGTACGCATCCCCTTTGCAGACCACAGCCTGTATCCCATACCGCCTGATACGGAAGAAGAAGCGCTCGTGATGTTGAGTGACATCCTGCCGACCGGCTTCGAATGCGGCGTCCTCAGCGGCCGGGTCAAGCCCGGGGATACGGTGGCGATCGTCGGTGGCGGCCCCATCGGTTTGGCCACGCTCCTGACGGCTAAGTTCTATTCACCCGCAGACATCATCGTGGTGGATGTGGACGATAATCGTCTCGAGTTGGCCAAAAAATTTGGGGCGACATGGATCGTCAACAACAGCGATGGGCAAGCCGTCGATAAGGTGATGGCGTTGACCGATCACCGGGGCGTGGATGTGGCGGTCGAAGCCATCGGCCAGCCGGCGAGCTTTGACATCTGCCAGGCCATCGTGGCGGCGGGCGGGCACATCGCCAACATCGGCGTGCACGGCAAGCCCGTCCAGCTGAATCTGGACAAGCTCTGGTCGCACAACATCACTCTGACGACGCGCCTGGTCGATACCGCCTCTACCCAGATGTTGCTGAAAGCGGTGGTTGCGGGCCGACTTCGGCCTGAGCAGCTGATCACGCATCATTTTCCCTTGAACCAGATCATGCAGGCCTACGACACCTTCAGCCATGCCATGCAGGAACGGGCCCTGAAAGTGATCCTTTCCAACGACTAGCGGAAACGCTGGAAGGCAAGCCCGTGCTGCCCCAACCCCAAGCCACCGATTGTTCACACCAGTCAGGAACCCACATGCAGAAACCGGATGAGATCGCCTCCAAGCTGATGGGTGTGGCGTACGAGTCACTGGATGAGCGGGCCAAAAAAGTGGCGCAACACGTGGCGGAGGGGAAACATATTGCCCGGAACGTCACCAAGGAATACGACGAGGGGACCACTTTTGGCCAGCGCGCCGCCGACATGGTGGCGTCTTTTGGCGGGTCCTGGACCTTTGTCGGTCTCTTTGCGGCGACGATGCTGATCTGGGTCGGGCTCAACGCGTTCCTCCTGATGAACCGTGGAAAGACCTTCGATCCCTACCCCTACATTCTGCTCAACCTGTTCCTATCGATGCTGGCGGCCATCCAGGCTCCCGTCATCCTGATGTCCCAGAACCGTCATTCAGAAAAGGATCGGCTCAACGCAGAGCATGACTACGAGGTCAATCTCAAGGCCGAGCTGGACATCATGTTGCTGCACGAAAAAATGGATCTGCTGCGCGAGAAGCAGTGGGAAGAATTGCTGGGCATCCAGACCGAGCAGCTCGCCATCCTGTCGAAGCTGATCGACAAGAAGACACTTGCACCATGAGCTACCACGGGACTTCCGAAGACAGGCAAACCAAGCCTCTGCGATCCACACGAAGCTGGGTGCTTGCGGCCTGCCTGCTCTTCACCGCCTGTGCGCGGCTGCCCGACCTGAAGTACCTCAAGGAGCCCCTGGATGCCCCCGCGACCCCCAGTGTGGTGACGGGGCAGGGAACCCTGAGCGAGAAGGATGCTTCCTCGCTGCTCGCCCGGCGGCTCGGCCATTCAAAGGTCGATGCCAAGGCCCTGGCGAGCCTTGAGGAAGCCGCCACCGGTCGTCCCCTCATTGCGGGCAACAAGGTCACCCTCCTCTTCGACGGTCCGGCGACCATCACGGCCATGATGGCGGCCGTGTCCAAAGCCAAAGACTCCATCAACCTTGAGACCTACCTCTTTGACCAGGACCCGCTGGGCCTGAAGTTCGCCGACCTGCTCATTGCCAAACAGCTGGAAGGGATCCAGGTCAGCATCATCTATGACTGCCTCGGTACGCTGGGCACGCCCCAGGTTTTCTTCGATCGCATGCAGGCGGCCGGTATCCGGCTGCTGCCCTTCCAACCCGTGAGCCCTCTCCACAGGCTCCTGGGCTGGCGCATCAACAACCGCGACCATCGCAAGATCCTGGTGGTGGATGGCAAGGTGGCCTTTGCGGGTGGTGTGAACATCACGGCCAACTACGCCCGGAGCTCGCTGTTCCGCTCTAGGCACGATACGAAGATCAAAGCGGTGGGGTGGCGGGATACCCACCTCCAGATCGAAGGTCCGGCGGTGGCGGCGCTGCAGTGGATGTTCATAGACAACTGGGCCAGCCAGAAGGAAGGTGACCTGCCCGAGAAGGACTACTTCCCCACGCTTCCGGAAGCGGGCAACAAGGTTGTGCGGGTGCTGCGCAGCCAGCCAGGCAGCAACCACGAGGTATTCAAGGCCTACTTTGTGGCGATCCAGGGGGCGAAAACGTCCATCCACATCACCTCGGCCTATTTCGTGCCGGATGTCCAGATCATGAAGGCCCTCCTCGATGCAGCCCGCCGAGGGGTGGACGTGAAGATCATCCTGCCCAGCGTCTCCGACAGCTGGCTGACCTCCCATGGTTCGCACTCTCTCTACAAAGACATGTTGGAGGCAGGCATCAAGATCTACGAGTTGAAGACCTCTGTGCTGCATGCCAAGACGGCCGTGATCGATGGCACCTGGTCCACGGTGGGTTCCACCAACATGGACACGCGCAGCTTTCTCCACAACAAGGAAGTCAACATTGTCGTGATGGGGGACGCCTTCGGTCAGGAGATGGAGAGCGCCTTCCGCGATGACATGAAGGACTCCAACGAGATTCTGCTCGAAAAGTGGAAGCACCGCCCTGTGGCCGCGCGCTTCAAGGAATGGTTTTCGCGGCTCCTCTCCTATTGGTTGTGAGACCCACCGAAGCCATTCGGCCGCACGAAACAGTCCTGAGCAACCGCCACCGTCGACTTCTGGCGGTTTGGTTTTTCAGCCACGGATAAGGGATGGAAGCCATGGAAACCCAGGAACTCCCGCAACCCGTGTCCCAGCTGCCCAAGGGGGATGGCGACCATCATGCCGCCGAGCTCCTGGAGCAGGCGCATGTCGATATGGATGCCCTGCTGAAGCGGCTCGAGACCCAGCTGACCGGCTTGAGCCCAGTGGAAGCGGAAGCACGGCTGAAGAAAGTCGGAACGAATGAGATCGCGCGGGAGAAGCATCAATCGCTTCTGATGCGTCTCTTCGACAACATCAAAAACCCCCTGGTGCTGCTGCTTTCAGCCCTGGGGGTACTGTCCTTCCTGACGGGGGATCAGCGGGCGACGGTGGTCATTTTCGTCATGGTGATCCTGGGCGTGGTCCTGCGCTTCTACCAGGAGATGCGAGCCGACAATGCCGCGGAAAAACTGCAGGCGATGGTCAGCAACACGGCGACGGTCCTGAGGAACGACAAGGAAGAGGAAGAACCCCTCAAACAGCTGGTGCCGGGCGACATCATTCGATTGGCCGCCGGCGACATGGTGCCCGCTGATGTCCGGGTGGTCGCCGCCAAGGATCTGTTCCTGAACCAGGTGGCCCTCACGGGCGAAGCCCTGCCGGTGGAGAAACACGCGGCGGTGGCGCAAGCGGCCATCCAGAATCCCCTGGAACTGCCGAATGTCTGTTTCCTCGGCTCCAACGTGGAAAGCGGATCGGCCACGGCCGTGGTGCTTCAGACCGGAGCGCAGACGTACTTTGGATCCATGGCGGCCCGGATCCTGGCGCCACGCCAGGCGACCAGCTTTGACCTGGGCATCAACAAGTTCACCTGGCTGATGATCCGTTTCATCGCCGTGATGGTGCCGGCGGTGTTTCTCATCAACGGCTTCAGCCATCACAACTGGCTGGATGCCTTCCTGTTCGCCATGGCCGTGGCGGTGGGCATGACCCCTGAGATGCTGCCCATGATCGTCACCGTGAATCTTTCCAAGGGCGCCCTGGCCATGGCCCGCAAGAAGGTGATCGTCAAGCGGCTGAACGCCATCCAGAATTTCGGGGCCATGGACGTGTTGTGCACGGACAAGACCGGCACCCTCACCCAGGGCAAGATCGTGCTGGAAAAACACCTGGATGTGAATGGCGAGCCCAGCGAGAAGGTGCTCCATTTCGGGTATCTGAACAGCTTCCACCACACCGGACTGAAGAACCTTCTGGACAAGGCGATCCTGGACCACGAGGAATTGAAAGAGCACCTGAAGGCCGATGAGAAATACCGCAAGATCGACGAGATCCCCTTCGACTTCATCCGCCGGCGCCTATCCGTGGTGGTGGAAGACGAAACCGGACTGAACACCCTGATCTGCAAGGGCGCGGTGGAGGAAGTGCTCGGCCTCTGCACGCGTGTGCAGATCAAGGAAGAAGTCATTGAAGTCCTGCCCGACCACGACGCCAAACGTCGGCAACTGGCGGACGCGTTGAATGGTCAGGGCTTTCGCGTGATCGCCCTGGCCTATAAGCAGATGCCCGGCGCCTCGGATGAGCCAGTCTATTCGGTCAAGGATGAGTCGGACCTGATCCTGCTGGGCTTTCTCGCCTTCCTCGACCCGCCCAAGGACACCGCCACCGAGGCCTTGAAGCGGCTCCACGGCCTGAATGTGGCCATCAAGGTCCTCACCGGCGACAACGAGATCATCACCTCGTACATCTGTGGGAAGGTGGGCATTCCGGTGGAGCCCCTCCTCCTTGGTTCGCAGATCGAGACCATGAGCGAGGCCGAGCTGGCCGATGCCGCCGACAAGACCAGCGTCTTCGCCCGGCTGGTGCCCGCCCACAAGGAGCGGATCATCCGCGCCCTCCAGAGCAAGGGCCATGTGCCAGGGTTCATGGGGGACGGCATCAACGATGCCCCGGCCTTGAAGGCCGCGGATGTGGGGATTTCCGTGGATGGCGCCGTGGACATCGCCAAGGAATCCTCCGACATCATCCTGCTGGAAAACAGCCTCCTGGTGCTGGAGCAGGGCGTGCTGGAGGGGCGGCGGGTGTTCGGCAACATCGTCAAGTACATCAAGATGGCGGCCAGCTCGAACTTCGGGAACATGTTCAGCGTGGTGGGCGCCAGCGCCTTCCTGCCCTTCCTGCCCATGCTGCCGATCCAGGTGCTCACCAACAACCTGCTGTACGACTTCTCGCAAACCACCATCCCGACGGACAGCGTGGATGAGGATTGGGTGACCAAGCCGCGCCAGTGGACCATCGGCAAGATCCTGCGGTTCATCCTGTTCATCGGGCCGATCAGCTCGATCTTCGATTACGCGACGTTCTTCGTGATGCTCTATGTGTTCAACGCCTGGCACAACCCGGCCCTGTTCCGGACGGGCTGGTTCGTGGAATCGCTCTTCACGCAGACGCTCATCATCCATGTCATCCGCACCAACAAGATCCCCTTCATCGAAAGCCGGGCCAGCTGGCCGCTCGCTCTCACATCGGTGATCATCGTGATGTTCGGGGCCTGGCTGCCGATTTCCCCCTTGGCGAACACCCTCGGGTTCGTTCCGCTCCCGCCGCTGTTCTGGTTGCTGCTGGCCGGTATGTTGTTGGGCTACGCGGTGCTCACCCAGCTGGTGAAGACCTGGTTCGTCCGCAGATTCGGTGATTGAGGGCTAGGGTTCCATCCTTCGAATTGACGGTGGAGGCCCGTCATCCTGATGGAAGCCGGCCCCGCTTCGAGCGAGGACCAGGCCCCAAGGCGCTGATTGGATGGCGGTTGGTGCGTGGAACAGAAACTGCTTAAGTCTTCCCACCGGTAGAGGGTCACCACCCTTCGACCCAAGAAGGGAAGCCACCTCCGACGAAGGCACCCGTGCGGCTCGATGGAGAGGCAACGAAGGCAGCTGGATCCCAAAGAAATGAGATGGCGGACGAACATGAGATGGCGATCGCACGGTTCCAAGCTCGGCCTGCGGCAGAGTTCGCGCAAAGGCTGTCGGCGCAACTGCGGCCTGCCCGGGTCGATCCTGACGGTACGCCGGGCCATCGTCTGCGGGTGCCTCGTGGATCTGGTGCTTCTCTGCGCTTCCTGGTCGCCCCGGTGGATCTGGGGCCAAGGACCCGCGGCCACACAATTGCTTCCCAAGGGTTCATTCATCGCCCCGGGATTGAATGAGCGGGTCCACCCACCTGCCCAAGCCATGGTCCGGATTTTGAGAATCGGCAAGGTGGCTTGGCGGGTGGCGAACAAGGGGGATCGCCCTGCGGAGGGCCTTCAGCAGCTGCGGTCGGATCCCGCCGGATCGACCCACGCCCTGAACCAGACCCTGGCTGGACTGCCCGGGTCACGGGTCAGTGCGGTCGACCTTTCCAGTGAGTGATGGCCAGTGTGCTGGCCGAACGGCTCGCCCTTCCCGTGATGGTGACTTCATGACTGTTGCTCCCCGGCCGCCTTCACCATCAACCCTCCAACTGGATGCCTTCACCGGCCTCACCGAGGCTGAAGCGCAGGCCCGCCTGGAACGGGATGGGCCCAACGAACTGCCCTCGCGCGAGGACCGCGGGATCCTGGCCATCGCCTGGGAGGTGGTTCGCGAACCCATGTTCCTTCTGCTGGTGGCGGCCGGTTCCCTCTACCTGCTGATGGGTGAACCGAAGGATGCCCTGCTGCTCCTCGGCTTCGTCTTCGTGGTCATGGGCATCACGATCACCCAGGAACGCCGGACGGAACATGCGCTGGAGGCTTTGCGGGATCTTTCCAGCCCCCGCGCCATGGTGATCCGGGCGGGACAGCACCGGCGCATCCCCGGTCGGGAAGTGGTGCCCGGCGACCTGGTGATCGTGGCGGAGGGGGATCGCATTCCGGCGGATGCCCTCCTCCGTGCGGGTGCCCATGTGTCGGTGGATGAATCCCTGCTCACGGGAGAATCGGTGCCGGTGCGCAAGTCGGCTTCGGTGGCAGCCAAGAGCCTCGATGCTCCCGGTGGAGATGATCTGCCGTCCCTGTTTTCGGGAACCCTGGTGACCGCAGGGCAGGGCGTGGTGGAAGTGACCCACACCGGCCTGCAGACGGAACTGGGGAAAATCGGCAAGGCGCTGCAGGAAGTGGAGCCGGAAACGACCTTCCTTCAGCGGGAGACCGGCCGGCTGGTCAAGATCCTCGCCATGGTGGGATTGAGTGCCTGCGCGGCGGTGGTGGTCCTCTACGCCCTCACCCGCGGGGGCGGCGTGGCGCAATGGAAGCAGGGGTTGCTGGCGGGCATCACGCTGGCGATGGCGATTCTTCCCGAAGAATTCCCCGTGATCCTGACGGTGTTCCTGGCGCTGGGCGCCTGGCGCATCTCCCGCAGCCGGGTACTGACCCGGCGCATGCCCGCCATCGAAAGCCTGGGTGCCGCCACCGTGCTGTGCGTGGACAAGACCGGGACCCTGACCCTCAACCAGATGACGTTGAAACGTCTGGCTGTGGCGGGCCATTCCGAGGATCTGAGTCTGGTGGAAGCGCAACTCCCGGAAGCGACCCACGAGCTGATGGAGTTCGCCATCCTGGCCAGCCGTCAGGATCCCTTCGATCCCATGGAGCTGGCCCTCCACGCCGCGGGCAAGCGGTGGCTCATGGAGACCGACCACCTTCATCCGGATTGGTCGCTGCAGAGGGAATACCCCCTCGCGCCGGAGCTCCTGGCGGTCAGCCAGGCCTGGAGCAGTGGCCCCGAGCAGGTCACCGTGGCGACCAAGGGCGCGCCGGAGGCCGTGGTGGAGCTATGCCACCTGTCGGAGGAGCAGCGCACCCAGGTGGCGAGTCAGGTCCTGGCGCTCGCCTCCCAGGGCCTGCGGGTGCTTGGCGTGGCCCGTGGCCGGTACGGTGCCGCCGACCTTCCCGAGGCGCACCATGATCTGACCCTTGAGTTCATCGGCCTCCTTGGTTTGGAAGACCCCGTTCGACCGAATGTCCCCGCGGCGGTGGCGGAATGCCGGTCGGCGGGCATCCGCGTGATCATGATCACCGGCGACTATCCCGCCACGGCCCAGAGCATCGCCCGCCAGGCCGGAATCGACGTTCCGGAAAAGATCATCACCGGCGACGAGCTGACCCAGATGAGCGACGAGGTTCTCGCGGAGCGCATCCAGGAGGTCAATGTCTTCGCGCGTGTGGTTCCGGCGCAGAAGCTCAGGCTGGTGGTGGCGCTCAAGGCCCATGGCGAAGTGGTGGCCATGACAGGGGATGGCGTGAATGACGCTCCCGCCTTGAAAGCCGCCCACATCGGCGTGGCCATGGGCGGCCGTGGCACGGATGTGGCGCGGGAAGCAGCTTCGCTGGTGTTGCTGGATGACGATTTCGCCTCCATCGTGGCCGCCGTCAAATTGGGTCGCCGCATCTACGACAACATCCGCAAGGCCGTGGCTTTCACGTTTGCCGTACATGTCCCCATCGCCGGGCTCTCCCTGCTGCCGCTTTTCATTCCCGGCTGGCCGCTGCTCCTGCTGCCCGTGCACATCGTCTTCCTGGAGCTGGTCATCGATCCTTCCTGTTCGCTGGTGTTCGAAGCCGAAGAGGCCGAGGCGGATGTCATGCAAAGGCCGCCCCGTGCGACGGACGAACGGCTGTTCAGCCTGAAAGCCATCGGCCTGGCCGTTCTGCAGGGAGCCACCGCGCTGGCGGCCTGTGCTGCGGTGTATCTCCTGGCCCGCCCCGTGCACGGCCACGATGCCGCCCGCGCCCTGACCTTCGCGGCCTTGGTGGTCTCCTTCCTCGCCATCATCCTGACCAACCGATCCTGGTCCCAGAGTCTGTGGGGCAGTCTGGGCAATCCCAACACGGCGCTCTGGTGGGTGCTCGGCGGGACGAGTGGGTTCCTTGCCCTGGTTCTGTATGCGCCCATGGCCCAGCGCTTCTTCCATTTCGCGCCGGTGCAGGGTGTGGATCTGCTGCTGGCCTGCTCGGCGGGATTTGTCAGCGTCCTCTGGCTGGAAGGGATCAAGGTGGCGCGCCGCCACCACCTGTCTCCTGCCAGCTCAGTGGACCCCTTAATCGGAGACCTCGGATGAGTCGCCTACAAGCCATTGATGCCACCCTTCCCGTCAGCCTGCAGGCGCGGGATCCCTTTGAAGACGTGGCCGCGCGCCTGGAGGCTTCCTCCAGGGCGGGTGATCGTTGGCTCGCGGGCTATGGAAAGAACAAGGTGCGTCTGGATCACCTGTACCGCAAGGCACTGCCGTGGATCCTCCCCGGCGCCAAGGTGCTGGACCTCGGGTGCGGCATCGGCCTCATCGGGCTGCTCCTGGAGTCGCGGGGTCTGGGCAACCAGACCCACGGCATCGAGTGGGATCCGGCCAAGGCCCGCTTTGCGCAGCGGATGATCGAGGGGAGCGGCTCGAACCAGGTGGTGTGCGGCCATTTGCTGGGGGAAGCCTGGCCCGACTGCACGGTGGTCACCGCCCTGGATGTGCTTCATTACTTCTCACCGGAGCAGCAGCGGGCCCTCATTTTCAGGATTGGTTCCCACCTTCCGAAAGGCGGCCGACTGCTGCTTCGGGTGATGGATGGCACGACCGGGGGGATGGCGATTTTCACGCGGTTTTGTGAGCGGTTGGCCGTGCAGTTCGGTTGGAATCTTGCGCCAAGCGTGCACTGGCGTTCCCTGGCCGAGCTTCGCAAGGATCTGTCGGATGCCGGCTTCCGGAGGCTTCCCAATCCATCCATCGCGGACAGCCTCTCCGGCAACCAGATCCTGGTTTGCGAGAAGCCGACGAGAGCCTCAGGTGCTCCGGCGCTCCTGGCGCGCTGTGGTTGAGCCTCCATCGAATTGACCGGGGGGCGGCTTCGTCTTGATGGAATGAGTTCCCTTCACGACCCCTCCCTGCATATTCAAGTCACTCCGTTGCAAACGCTTACGATCTGGCATGAAAAACGCCCATGGAGTGGTTGTAGCAGGCGGGCTCTCTCGGCGCTCACGAGCGCTGAGCGGGTGTGTCCAGCCTCGCGGAGGGTGACACCATGACATCTTTTGGGCTTATCAATTTGGGCGTGCTTCCCCTGCTGCTGGAGGCCATGACTCCGGTCTATGCGCAGCATGATCAGCGGGAACAGGAAGCCAGGCGCCCGCAGCAGGAGCAGGAGGCCAGGCCCCGGCCCCAGGAACAGAAGGGCCGGCCTGAGCGCCAGGAACAGCCCCAAAGACCCCAGGAAGCCAGGCCCGAGCGACAACCCCAGCAGGGTCGGCCCCAGCGTCAGGAACAGCCGCAGCGACCCCAGGAAGCCAGGCCGGAAAGACAGCCCCAGCCAGGCCGGCCGACCCGCCCGGACCAGCCCCAGAGACCCCCGGAAGCGAGGCCTGTACCTCAGCCGGGCCGACCGACCCGTCCTGACCGACCCCAACAACCACCCGAATCGAGACCTGGACAGCAACCGGGTAAACCCACCCGACCAGACCAGCCCCAGAGACCGACGGAAAGCCCCGTGTCTCCCGTCCGGCCGGCGGGCCAAGGTCAGGGTCAGGACCAGCGGGGCAGGGCCCAGCAAGAACACCAGCAGCGGGATGCCCGGGGTCGACCGGAGCCCACGCGTCAGCCCCAGCCCAGTCGACCCCTCCAGCAGGCGCAGCGCGAGTACCAGGGCCAGCATCAAGGCACCTGGCAGAATCGCCGTGCGCATGACTGGGGGACCGAACACCGGAACTGGCAGCAGCGCGGCGGCTACACCGGCTATCGCATCCCCGATGCCCGCTTCCGCGGGAGCTATGGCCCCAGCCACGGCTTCAGGATGTACAGCTTCCCCCTCCTGGTGGTCGGCGGCTTCCCCCGGTTCCAGTACGGCGGGCTCTGGTTCAGCGTCATGGATCCCTGGCCGGAATACTGGTCGGACAACTGGTATGGCGATGACGACCTCTACATCGAGTACTACGGGGGCGGCTATTACCTGCACAACCGCAGGCACCCCATGGATCGAATCGCCATCAGCGTCTACGTCAACTAGACAGTCCCGAACACGGACACCACGGAGCACGGATATGGCAATCATTGCCGGCAAAACAGACACGGACCTGAAGATGGATGTTCTCGCCGAATTGGGGTTCGAACCTTCCGTGAACATCACGGATATTGGCGTCCTGGTGAAGGACGGCGTGGTCACGCTCCATGGCCAGGCAGCCAGCTATGGCGAGAAACAGAACGCCGTGCGGGCGGTCAAGCGAGTGGCCGGGGTCGCCGCGATTGCGGATGACATCGAAGTCAGCCTGCCGGAGTTCGGGCACCATTCCGACAGTGATATCGCCGCTGCGGCCGCCAATCGAATCAATTGGTCCACGTTGATCCCACCGGGGGCGGTCATGGTGACGGTCAGCGGCGGCCACCTCACCCTCGCGGGTGAAGTGGAGTGGGGGTACCAGAAACACGCCGCCGAAAACGCCATTTTGCACTTGGCGGGTGTCCATGGCATCAGCAATCAGATCGCCATCCAGCCGACCCGTACGGTTGGCGAGATTGGCACCAACATCACCATGGCCATCAAACGCAACGCCATGCTGGACGCCAAAGATATCCACGTGCAGATTGCCGGAAGTGGTGTGGTGCTCACCGGCAAGGTCAAGAGCCATGCCGAATGGGAAGAAGCCGAACGGGTGGCCTGGGCTGCGGCCGGAGTGCTCTCCGTAGACAACCAACTCAACGTGGAATGGTTC
>Ga0302321_100004286_pt1 | contig 12345 bp, 11 predicted proteins | sample Fen_T0_1_FD_202505 | JGI IMG/M metagenome (GOLD analysis project Ga0302321, IMG submission 202505) | Peat permafrost microbial communities from Stordalen Mire near Abisko, Sweden - Fen_T0_1 | ecosystem: Environmental > Terrestrial > Soil > Wetlands > Permafrost | place: Sweden: Abisko...
CACGAGAAGTTAAACTGCGGTGATTGCAGGATAAGACATAAGAGCGGAGACAAGGATGCATGAGCTCGTGATACGCGGCGCCACGGTCTACGACGGCCTGGGCAATCCGGGCCGGGTGGCCGACGTGGCGGTGGACCAGGGCAGGGTGGTGGCTGTCGGCGCGGTGCCGGCAAGTGGCCGCGAGACGGTGGACGCCGGCGGCCTGGCGCTGATGCCGGGCATTGTCGACCTGCATACCCATTACGACGCCCAAGTGACCTGGGATCTCACCATGTCGCCGTCGCCGGCCCTGGGGGTGACCACCGCGGTGATCGGCAATTGCGGCTTCGGGGTCGCGCCTTGCCCGGCGACTATGCGCGAGACCATGATGAAAAACCTCTCGGTGGTCGAGGGTATGGACCTGAAGGCCCTGCTCAGCGGTACGCGCTGGGAGTTCGAAAGCTTCCCGGAATACATGGATTTACTGCGCCGGCTCGGCCCCTACCTGAACACCGCCGTCTTTGCCGGGCACTCCGTGCTGCGCACCGCGGTGATGGGCGAAGCGGGATCGGACAAGCAAGTGCCCAGCGCCGATGAACTGGCGCGCATGCAGGACCTGCTGCGCGAGGCGCTGGCGGCCGGTGCGATCGGCTTTGCCTCCTCGTTTTCGCCCAACCACAGCGGCTACAACGGCCGGCCGATGCCCTCGACCATCGCCACCGAGGACGAACTGCGCGCCCTTACCGGCGTGATGGGCGAGGCCGGGCGCGGGGTGTTCATGATGGCCACCGGCACCCGCGCCACGCCCCAGGTGATGGAATCGATTAGCGCCGCCAACGGCCGGCCCTCGTACATTTCCACCGTGCTCACCATGTACAACGAGGCGGCGCCCGGGCGCGGGCTCGCCTATTACGAGGAGTGCGCGGCGGCGCAGGCGCGCGGGCATGAGGTCTATGTGCTGACATCCTGCCAACCGCTGTCTTTCGACTTCACACTGACCGACCCCTACGTGCTGCTCAGCCACAGTGCGTTTGACCGGGTCAAGTCGGCGCGCAACGAAGACCTGCCCGGTATCTACGCCGATCCCGCTTTCCGCGCGCAGTTTCGTGCCGACCTGAAAAATCCCAGGTCCGGCATCCTGTTCCTGGGCAACTGGGAGCGCATCGAACTAAGCGTCGCCGCGACGGGGGCCTTCGCCGACATGGAAGGCATGAGCGTGGCTGCGATTGCCAAGCGCATGGGCGTCGACCCGGTAGACGCGTTTTTCGACGTCGCGCTGTCCGAAAATCTCGAAACCCATTTCCTGGGCAAGTTTTTCCAGAATGCTGATGAAGGTGTCGCGCCGCTGCTCAAGCACCCGGCGGGGGTGGTCACGCTGTCGGACGCGGGTGCGCACCTCATCTACATGTGCGACGCCGGCTTCGGGCTGCATTTCCTGGCCCACTGGGTGCGCGAGACCGGGCATTTCAGTCTTGAAGAGGGCATCCGCCGGCTGACCAGTCACCCGGCCCATGCGTTCCGGATTCCCGAGCGCGGCCGCCTGGTGGTAGGCGCGCCGGCCGACCTGTTGCTGTTCGATCCAGCGCAGGTGGGCATCTCCAAGCCGCGCGCGCAAAGCGATCTGCCGGGCGGCGGATCGCGGATGGTGCGCGACGGCCGCGGGGTGCACGGGGTTTGGGTCAATGGCGTCAAAGTCCATGACGGGCGCGACTATGTGAAGATGGAGCGCGGCCCCGGCCATGTCCTGGACCGCTTCGACGCCTGATAGTCGCAACAGTAGATCTCGCACGTCCCGCAGGGCGGCGCAACACCGGAACGCGCTGAATAGGCGCGCTACCCGCGGGAAACAAGCGGGGAAAAAAGCGGGAAACTGAGGGGAGACAAAATGCAACGCAATTTCTGGGGATGCTGTCTGGCCGGCATGGCGCTGGCCGTGTGCGCAGGCCTGGCGCAGGCGCAGGCCTATCCGGTCAAGCCGGTGCGCATGATCATCGCCTTCCCGCCCGGCGGCCCGACCGATATCCTGGCCCGGGTGACGGCGCAGAAGCTCTCCGAGCAACTCGGCCAGCAGGTGCTGGTGGACAACAAGCCGGGCGCGGGCGGCAACATCGGGGCCGAGCAGGCGGCGCGGGCCCAGCCGGACGGCTACACGATTTTCTACAACACCTCGGCCATCGTCATCGGCCCGGCCCTCTACGCCAAGGTGAACTACGACACTTTGAAGGATTTCGCGCCCGTCATCTTGACCGCCGCGATTCCGATGGTGCTGATGGTCAACCCGAACCTGTCGGCCAGATCGGTGAAGGAGTTCATCGACCTGGCCAAGGCTAGGCCGGGACAGCTCAACTATGGCTCCTCGGGCACCGGCACCATCACCCACCTGGCCAGCGCGATGTTCTCTACCCAGGCCGGGATTCAGACCCAGCACGTGCCCTACAAAGGCAGCGCACCGGCCCTGGTCGACCTGGCGGCCGGCCAGGTGCAGTTCATGACCGACACCATCAATACCGGCCTGCCCTATATCAAGGATGGCCGGATGCGTGGTCTCGCGGTGACCAGCCTGAAGCGCTCCGTGTTGCTGCCGGAACTGCCGACCTTCAACGAATCCGGCCTCACCGGCTTCGAGGCATCAGCCTGGCAGGGCATCGTGGTGCCCACCGGCACGCCGCCCGAGATCATCGCCCGCCTGAACACCGAAACCAACCGCGCCCTGCAAAACGCCGACCTGCGCGCCAAGCTGGCGGCGCAGGGGGCCGATGCGCTGGGCGGCACACCAGCCGAATACGCCGCCTATATCCGCTCCGAGATGCCGCGCTGGGCCAGGGCGATCAAGGATTCGGGAGCCAAGGCCGAATAGGGCGCGCCACTTGCAATGCGGGTTTGATCCAGCGCAATTCGGGTGCCTGAAAAAGGTGCAAGCTGCCTGCGGACGCACTGCCTTCAGGGGAGAGTGTGGTCCTGAGCAGTCTCACACGCCCGTCAGCGGATGCAGTAGCGACCGATATCCAACCGATGGCCAGAACATTACCCGACGCCACGCATGACCCATAGCCTGTTCCAGTTCCAGCCCGGCGAACTGCCGCCCGCCGCTCTGCAGTTGCGGCGCGAAGTACGCTCCTTCCTGCGCGAGGAAATTGCCGCCGGCACCTGGCGGCCCACAGGTGACTTTTGCAGCCATTTTTCTCCGGAGTTTTCGCAAAAGGTCGGCGCCAGGGGCTGGATCGGCCTGACTTGGCCCAAGGCCTACGGCGGCCATGAACGCTCCAACCTGGAACGCTACGTGGTCACCGAGGAGATGCTGGTGGTGGGCGCGCCGGTCACGGCGCACTGGATCGCCGACCGGCAAAGCGGCCCGCTGCTGCTGCGCTTCGGCAGCGAGGCGCAGAAACAGCAGTACCTGCCGCGCATCGCCAAAGGCGAGCTGTTTTTCGCCATCGGCCTGAGCGAGCCGGACGCCGGTTCCGACCTGGCCTCGGTGCGCACCCGCGCCGAACCGGTGGAAGGCGGCTGGCGCCTGAACGGCCGCAAGGTGTGGACCACTTATGCGCATCGCTGCGACTACGCCATCACCCTGGTGCGCACCGGCCCGGCCGGCGAGAGCCGCCACGAAGGCCTGACCCAGTTCATCGTCGACCTGAAAGCGCCCGGAGTGACGGTGAGCCCGATCATCAACATGACCGGGGCGCATGAATTCAACGAAGTGCTGTTCGAGGACGTGTTCCTGCCCGCCGACCGGCTGGTCGGCACGCCGGGCAGCGGCTGGCACCAGGTGACCAGCGAGCTGGCCTACGAGCGCAGCGGGCCGGAGCGCTTCCTGAGCAGCTTTCGCCTGTTTCAGGGCCTGGTCGGCGCCGCCGGCGCCAACCCGGACCCGAGGGTCGCCGAGGCGGTGGGTCGCTTTGCCGCCCACCTGATCACCCTGCGCCAGATGTCGATCAGCGTAGCGGCGATGCTGCAACAGGGCGCGATGCCCAACTTCGAGGCGGCGCTGATCAAAGACCTGGGCAATGCCTGCGAGCGCGAGATCCCGGAAATCGCGCGGCTGCTCGCGCCCTATTTGGAACACCGCTACTCGGGTTTCGACGCGTTGCTGGAGGAGGCGGTGATGTATGCGCCGTCATGGACCCTGCGCGGCGGCACCCGCGAAATCCTGCGCGGCATCATCGCCCGCGGCCTGGGCCTGCGCTAAGGAATGTAACTATGAACGACGATCTGGTATTCGATTCGGCCCGGCGCCTGCTCGCCGACCTGACCCCGCCGGCGACCATCCGCTCCGCCGAGCAAGGGCAATTTGCCCAGGAACTCTGGCAGGCGGTCGAAGAGGCCGGCTTCCTGGATGCGCTGCGCGAAACGCCCGGCTGGGCGGGCATCGCCGATGCCGCCGCCATCCTGCGCGCGGGTGGGGCCACCACCGCCCCGATCCCGCTGGCTGGAGGCATGTTGGCGCGCCGCCTGATGGGGCGCGCTGGCATCCATCAGGATTCTTCGGACCGTCCGCCAGGGATAGTGCTGGCGATGACCCCACGCGCCCTGTACGGCAGCACCGGCGTGCGCTGGTTCTGGCCGCACGACACGGTGGGCGTGATCGCCTGCTGGCCGAATGGCTGGGCGCTGGTCAAGTCCGGAGGCTCCACCGCCGGGCGCAACTACGCCGGCGAGCCCTGGTGGCTGGTCGAGAATGGCGCCGACGCGCCTACCCTGAACCCATATCCGGAGGGTTGCAGTTTCGACGATTGCCAGCAGTTCATGGCCATGTCGCGCGCCGCCCTGATGGCCGGCGCGATGGTCGAGGTGCTCAAGCTGACCCTCGAACATGCGAACACCCGGGTGCAGTTCGGCAAGCCCTTGGGCAAGCAGCCGGCGGTGCAGCACCAGCTGGCCCTGATGGCCGAGCAGGTGGCGGCCGCCGAGGTCAGCGTGGAGCATGCGGTGCGGCGCTGGGCCGGCGACACGGCGCCCGAAATTATCTGGCGCGCGGTGGCGACGGCGAAAATCCGCGCCGGCGAGGCGGCCGGCAAGGTGGCCGAGATGGCGCACCAGATCCACGGCGCGATCGGCTTCACCCGCGAATACCGCCTGCAGGACCTGACCCGGCGCCTCTGGACTTGGCGCGACGAGGCCGGCGCCGAGTCCGAATGGGCGCATGAGCTGGGCAAGCGCCTGATCGCCGGCGGCGCCGACAAGCTGTGGCCGGCGCTGACCGAGTAGCATAGGCCAGTCATATCATCCATCCCGGCACCCGCCCGGTGGCGTAGCGCTGCGTGGGTGCTGCAACCCGTTGATTCGATGAAATTGACCTCGGTTCAGGAAAACCCGGCCAGCGATTTCATGCATCCCAACCCGGACCGGAGCGGGGTTTCAATCCTGTCCGCTTAGCCATGGAGCAGTCATGAGTTTTGTCCTGTTTGAACAGACCGGCGCGGTCGTCACCCTGACCCTGAACAATCCCGACGAGCGCAATGCCCTGTCCACCCCGCAGCAGTGGGCCGAGGTGGTCGATGCCTGCGAACGGGTCAAGGCCGACATGAGCGTCAAGGCGGTGATCCTGACCGGCGCCGGCAGCGCGTTTTGCGCCGGCGGCAACGTCAAGGACATGCGCGACAAGAAGGGCATTGCCGCCGGCAACCCGAACGACATCCGCGAGGGCTATCGCGCCGGCATCCAGCGCATCCCGCTTGCCCTGTACAACCTGGACGTGCCCACCATCGCGGCGGTCAACGGCCCGGCGATAGGCGCCGGCTGCGATCTGGCCTGCATGTGCGACATCCGGATTGCCTCCGACAAGGCGAAATTCGCCGAGAGTTTTGTCAAGCTGGGCATCATTCCCGGCGACGGCGGCGCCTGGCTGCTGCCACGCACGATCGGCATGTCCAAGGCCGCGGAACTGACCTTCACCGGCGATACCATCAACGCCGAAGAGGCGCTGGCCTGCGGCCTGGTGTCGCGCGTGGTGGCACCGGATCAACTCATGAATGAAGCCAAGGCCTTGGCCGAGCGCATCGCCGCCAACCCCGGCCCGGCCCTGCGCATGGCCAAGCGCCTGCTGCGCGAAGGCCAGCACATGCGCTTGGATTCCCTGCTCGAAATGTCGGCGGCGTTTCAGGCCCTGGCGCACCATACGCCGGAGCACGACGTGGCTCTGGCCGCCTTTCTGCAACCGAAGCGCTGAGCCGGCCCGGAAAACCGGGGATTCAGAGCTGTATCAGCGAGACCGTGAGCGGCCAGGGATAGTCCCCAGGCACCAGGTCGGCCGGCAATTCGAAGCGGTAATTGAAGCTGTGGGTCGCCTGGTTGGTGCTGGGCGGTGCCGGCGGCCGGTACAAGGTCAGGCCTTCGGCGCCGAAGCTCTGGCTTTGTCGGCTCTCGGTCACGGTAACGCGGCGAAAGCGTGGCGCCGTCACTTCCAGGCGCAAGGCGTATTCTTTGCTGGTATTGCAGGTCACCTGGACATCCTGGGCCGACCCGGTTTCGACGTAACCCCGGTCTATGTCTTCCCGCGTTACGCGCAAGGCAGGCTGGGACAGCACTTTCATGCGCAGCACGGCCGGAATGATGATCTTGAACATCAGGCTGGCGCTGGCGCCGCCGCCGGAGACGGATTGCGTATCGGCACGCGCGGTTGCTGCCGGCACGAGCAGGGCTCCGGCAAGTGCCAGGGCGGTCAGTCTGGTGATGCGCATGGTGCGCGGGAAGTGCATGGCGGGTCGGGAATTGGGGGTGCCTGTAAGTTGACGGCACCAAGCGCAATTTCTTGAGGCTTAATCACCAACTTCAATTCGCAAACTTTGTTCCACAAAAGATATCGGGTTCATATTATCCGCTGATGAACAGCTTTGGAACCTGTGAATACGCAAGGATTGGAACTGTTCCTTTCCGCATGGACTGGCACGTAAAGTGGGGACAATGTCCGTGAGGCGGGTTCACCCTTCCGTGGACTTCGGGGGCCTTTTTCCTTGTTCTTGAGAGAGAGATCGGGTCATCCGCAAGAATTTCGCGTCATTGCTGCTTGCGGCAGATGCCGACCCTTGCCTGATCCCGCATTTGGGCGTCCGGCAGTGGCTCGGAGAATGATTAGTCACCAACGGCGTGCCGCTTTGCCGGGTGACGCCCCGGTTTCAATGTGTGACGAAGATGGGCGAGATTTAATGCATCGACCAAGCATTTTCGCGCAAGCGGTTAGGATGCAGGCATCGCCAGGGAGAGAAGACCGCTTTGTCTTCGCAATCAATTGATTGGGCTCGAAAATTAAAGTGCCACATCGGTTTGGCGCTGGTCCTCTGCGCGCCCGTGATAGCGATGGCTCAGGTCGCTGCGCCGCCACTCGTGACGCCCGCTGTGGCGGTGACTGCCGGCGCGCAGGTGCAGGCGGCGCCGTATGTGGACCGGGTGATCAACGACAAGGAGGCCGCCGACGAGCGCGTTCTGGACGAGCAGCCACGCGAGCCGGAGCCACGCGGCCGGCGCAGCTTCTCGGCCATCTACAGCCTGAGCGACGCGACGTTTTCAAACGGCGCCGGCCATCGCGAGCAGGGCGTGGAGTTTCGCGGCCAGCGCGAGACCCTGGACTACGGCGTGTTCGATTACATTGCTTCCGGCTACCTGGCGGAAGACCGCTTGGCTCCAGACTCGGGCGCGGGCAGTACCCTGGCCGGCACCCGCAACGGACAGCGCCTGACCGTGAGTCAGACCCGCTTCGCGCTCGATAGCAGGTTTCTGATGGACAACGCTGCCGGAGCTGTCTACACCCAGGGCAGTCCGCTGGTAAGCCGCTCCTTCCGCACCAGTCTGGTCAGCAGTCCGGTACTGGGACTCTCCAGCCGGGTGTACGATAATTCAGGCACTGAATTCAATTTTTCCAGCGGTCGCATCGGCCAGTTTGGCGGCAGTTCCGCCTCGGGGTTCAGTGCAACGCAAGGCGAAATGACCGGCCTGGGCTTGCAGCGCCGCGTCGACAGCAAGTGGGGTTTTGGCGCCCAGGCCTGGACCGTGAAGGGCGCGGCGGGCGTGGCCGACCACAGCAGCGTCGGCTTGGCCGGTGACTATTCCAGCCCGGACGCCACGCGCCGCCTGCAACTGCGCGGCATCGTCGACAGCCGTGGCCGCACCGCGCTCTGGTTCGACGGCGAGGAACGCTCCGCGACGCTGTCCCACCACTACGGCGCCTACCGCTTCGGGCAGGACGTGGCATGGGCGGATTATCCGATCGCCAGCGGTCAGCAAGGCCTCTACTGGCGGGCCGACGGGCGCGGGGGAGGGCGTGGATACTCGATGGGCGCGGAATACCTGGAGAACAATATCGAGCATATCTCCACCCAGCCCGTGGTCAGATCCGCGACGGCTTTTGGTTCGGTCAACCAGAAGCTCGACCGGCTTTCCAGCGTGGGGGGCACGCTCAATCTGCGCCTCACCCAGACCCTGGTGCCGACCGATCCCGCATTCGCCGCGGCCGGTGCTACCGGCTCCAACACCAGCCGGGTCGACGGCGTGGTGTTCGTCGCTCGCCAGATAGCGATCGGAGTGTCCCGGCTGCAACTGAACTACGGCGCCAGCATGCGCGGCGGCAGCGATCATTCGGGAGGGATTCAGTGGGATCAGGAGGTGGCGCGTCTGGGTGTTTCGACTTCGCTCTCGTATACCGACGACTACTCCGCAACTCTCGGGCATTCCAGGCGCACGATGGCGGCCCTGCTGCTTAGCGGCATCAATGTCGGCAACGCCTTCGTGAGCGGCAATGTGAACGTCTATCAACTGCGCGTCGACAGAGGTGCTGCCGAAACCGGTGCCCAGGCCTCCGGCAGCGTGCGCTGGCAACTCGGGCGCGCGTGGAGCGTGCAAGGTACGGCGTCCTGGCGGCGCACCCGCAATCCCGACCTGGCGCTGCTGGGCAATCCACCCGGTGACGAGCGCGTGCTGATGTTCTATCTGCGCTATGACACGGTGCGGGGCATTCCCTATTACTCACCCAACAGCCGTGGCCCGACGGCCAGCGCGCGGATCACCGGGACGATATTTTTCGACGAAAACGCCGACGGCACCAGGCAGGCCGCGGAGAAGCCCGCGGTCGGGATCACCGTGGTGCTCGACGGTGTGTACCGCACGAACACGGATGCCGGCGGACGCTTCGAATTCGCTCCTGTCGGCCCCGGCGCTCACCGCGTGACCCTGCAGGTGGACAAAATCCCCCTGCCTTGGGGACTGCTCGACGATTCCCCGCGAGCGATCGAGGCTCCGGTACGCGGAGCTTCCGACATCACCCTCCCTCTGGTTCGCCTGAACCAATAGCGTCTCTGCCCTCGCGCTTGCGCCCCGAAGGCTAGTGTCGGCTGCCAGGGCGCGTCTTTGCCACGACGCCGCATCCGCCCGCTAACGGCGCCGAATAGTGGGACTTGAGCCCTGAATTGTTAATCAGTGTTAAAAAGCAGGGATTTCCTCTGAAATTTAACATTTGTTTTAGTTTATCCATGCATTTGCGAGGTCATGACACTTCTTTTAGCATGATGGACGCGTTAGCATTGAATCGTCATAAAGAGAACCCACAGAGCATAAAGTTAATCAGTTGCCGGAATGGATTCCACAAAACTGGTCATTACCAGACTGATCTCAAATTTACGAGGATTTAGCCATGAAACTTAACAAATTGTCTTCGATTGTCAGCGCCGCGCTGGTCGTGTCGGCGGCTGCCTTTTCTTCCAGCGCTTTCGCTGATTCGGCTACCGGTGCGGGTGGCGCGCCCAATACCGCCCAGGCCCGCCTGGACTTTCAGATCACCATTCCCAAGGTGCTGCAATTCCGAGTCGGCACCGCCGCCGCGGGCACCATCGATCTGATCACCTTTGCTCCGACCGCTGCCCAGGTAGGTAACAGCGTTGCGGTAGCCGGCGCTGGCGGCGACCTGACCGGTGGTGCGGTGACCGCCAAAGTAACCGCCAACAGCGGCCTGGTCACGATTTCGGCAACCACCACCGGTGCACTGACCGGCACGGGCACCAACGTCATTCCGTGGAGCGAGATCAGCACCACCTCGACGGTCCTGACCTCGGCCACCGCGCTGGCGGCGCCGACGATTCCGCTGACCGGCCTGGGTGCGACCGTAAACGCGCCTGCTCCTACGGCCGCCGGTATCACGGTCGCCGATGCGAAATGGACCTTCGCTTACCTGAACACCACGGTGCCTGCCGCCGGTGTCTACGGCGGCACGGTCGCCAAGAATGGCCGCGTCACCTACACTGCTTCGGCACCCTGAGCCAGGCGTGACATAATTGACTCCATGGGAGTCGCTAGCAGTAGCAGTTCAAGGCCGCGTCTTCCGGGACGTGGCCTTTTCATTTATTGTGTCGCCGGCTTGGCGCTGGGCTTCGTGTTGCCCGCGCGGGCACTGATTTTCAACCTTGGCAACTCGCCCACCCGCCAATTGCACCTGCAGGTAGGCACGGGCGGCAATGGCACGCAGGTGATGCCGGTCAATCCGACCGTCGATGTGGTCTCCGTCACCGTGCCCGCGGCCGCGCTGGGCAACTCCGCCTCACAGGTAATGAGCACCAGCAACCCCAACACCGTCGATCCTTACCCGCCGGTGGCACTGAGCTGCAGCGATGGCCGCCAGGTGCTGGTAAGCGCAATCGCGCGCGTGCCCTTCGGCGTCGCCAATGCGACCCTGACGGTCAATTCATCCGCGCCGCTGACCAACGCCAGCGGCGTATCTCTGCCTTTTTCACAGATCAGCTGGGCCTCGTCCGACGGCTCCATCCCCTCCGGCACGTTCAACACCGGTGCCGCCCAGACCCTGCTCAACATGACGACCTCGCGGCAGTACGAGTCCTGCCATACGTTCAGCTACGCCAATACCGGCATAGTGGCGGCTGGTACTTACAGGGGTCGGGTGACCTACACGCTGTCGATGCCATGATGCGCGCCGCGATTGCATTGACCGTGCTTCTCGCCGCAGCGCCCGTACAGGCGACGCCGGCGCGTCTGGACGACAGCCTGTCTTCGCAGCCTCGGTTGGTGCTGCGGCAGGAATGGCGCGACGCTTTTCCGAATCGCGGTCGCCGGCCCGACCTGATGGGAGTGCTGGCGCGCGCCAGCGTCGAGATACGCCTGAAAACCGATGCCTATGTCGGCCGCAACGCACGCATCTTCCTGGTACTGCCGACGCTCTCCAGCGCCGGCGCGCTGCCGCAGGACATGCTGTTCGAGTGGCGCACCCGCGGCACGATGCGGGCCGGTATCGGCGCGCCTGGCAGCCGCACCCTGGTCTTCGAGGGGCGCGTTGCCGCGTCCATCACCGGAGACTGGTTCGATTTTTACGTGACCGCGGATAGCCGCACAGTGGGAAACAATGTCCAATTTGAGCCTTATTTCGAGATCGAAACCGAGTAGCCGACGCTGGGCCGCGACGCTGCTCGTGCTGGCGGCCTCGCTGGCAAGCGTGCTGCCCACGGCCCCGGCCACCGCCGCCACCTTTGCTGCCGTCGCTTCGCCGCCGCGTTTCGAGTTGTCCGGCAAGGCCGGCGATACCGTGCGCGATTCGGTGGAGATCAGCAATGCCGACGCCGAGCCTGGCAACTACCGCCTGTTCACCAACGACTGGCTGCTCGACCCGGCAGGCGGCCCGACTTTCCAGGACGCACTGGCCCCTAACAGCTGCCGGCCATGGGTAGCGCTGGAGCGGCGTTCCATCGTGCTCAATCCCAACGCGAACCGCAAGATCCGCTTCGAGGTGCAGATTCCCCCCGACACGCCGGCAGGGGAGTGCCGATTCGCATTGATGGTCGAGCAGGACGAGAGTACGTTATCCAAGGCGATGGCCGGCAACCTGCCGGTGCCGGTGCAGGGCCGGATTGCGGTAATTGTCTATCTGCGCATTGGCGACGCCGCTTCCAAACTGCGTCTGGTCGATGTTCGCCTCGTGAATGTCGACGGCCAGCCCACGCCGGTTGCACGGGTGATCAACGAAGGCAATGCCCACGACCGCCTTGACGGGGTAGTGGGTGCGGTCGACGGGGATGGGCAGAAGATCAACTTCGCCGTTTCGCAGCGCCCCATCCTGCCGGGCGAGACTCGCGAATTGCCATTTTCGGTGTATCTCGCCGATGCGACGGAAAAGCCGATCATCAAATGGCGCGCCCCTCTGCTGTTCAAGGGTTCGCTGGAAGCCGAGAGCGGATTAAAGATACCGCTTGATATGAAACTGCCCTAGGGCATGCATCGGCTACCCGACAAACCTGCCACGCGATCGGCTACCCGCCGACCCCGCCACGACATCGGCTACCCGCCGACCCCGCCACGACATCGGCTACCCGCCGACCCCGCCACGACATCGGCTACCCGCCGATGTAGGACATCTCGATCTTTTTCTCGCGCACC
>Ga0302321_100004287_pt1 | contig 12345 bp, 11 predicted proteins | sample Fen_T0_1_FD_202505 | JGI IMG/M metagenome (GOLD analysis project Ga0302321, IMG submission 202505) | Peat permafrost microbial communities from Stordalen Mire near Abisko, Sweden - Fen_T0_1 | ecosystem: Environmental > Terrestrial > Soil > Wetlands > Permafrost | place: Sweden: Abisko...
CGGACGGCCGCCACGAGCCCGGAGCCCGGGCGGTGCTCGGGGACGACCTCGGCGCCCGCTTCGGCGGCGTCCGCGGCCGTGCGCCCGTCCGCGGTGACCACGAGCACGCGGCCCACCGCGGGGCAGGCGAGGACGGCGTCGAGGCAGTCCAGGGCGATGGCGCGGGCGAGGTCCGGTCCGCGGCCGAGGCGTGACTTGGCGGCGGCCCCGCCCTTCAGGGGCAGGATCACGGTCCAGCCGGCGTCCGGCTGCGCGTCGATGACCACGAGCCGCATCCTGCCATCGCGGACCCCCGGGCACCCGGCGGTGGCGGGACGGCGGGCCGTGGGGAGTGCCGTCCTCGACAGCTCTGCTGGTGGGGGAGAGGATGAGGCTCCGTGTCGACGTCCGAGCCGAGGATCCCGGTGACTGCCCCACGCCAGCTGAGCGCCGCCTACCGGGTGGCGGAAGTGATCGCGAGACCGCCCCTGACGCTGTTCGTGCGACGGCGGTGGGGCGGCGCCGAGCACCTGCCGCTCGACCGGGGGTTCGTGGCCTGCAGCAATCACCTATCGCACATCGACCCGTTCACCCTGGCGCACTTCCTGCTCGACAACGGGTGCCCGCCGCGGTTCCTCGCCAAGGAGTCGGTGTTCCGGATCCCGGTGCTGGGCCGGATCGTCCGGGGGGCGGGGCAGATCCCCGTCTACCGGGAGACGTCGGACGCCGCCCGGGCCTTCTCGGCGGCGGTGGACGCCGTCCGCGCCGGCGAGTGCGTCGCCGTCTACCCCGAGGCCACGCTCACCCGCGACCCCGACCTGTGGCCGATGACCGGCAAGACCGGCGCGGCGCGGATCGCCCTCGCCACCGGGTGCCCGGTGATCCCGATCGCGCAGTGGGGGCCGCAGGACGTGCTCGCGCCCTACACCAGGCGGCCGCACCTGCTGCCCCGACACGCGGTCCACGTGCTCGCCGGACCGCCCGTCGACCTGTCGGCCTTCGCGGACGGCCCGCCCGACGCCGCGCACCTGCGCGCGGCGACGGACGCCGTCCTGGACGCCGTCACCGGCCTGCTGGTGCGCCTGCGGGGCGGCACACCGCCGGCCGAGCGCTGGGACCCGCGCCGTGACGGCCGGACGGTGACCGGCCCGATCCGGCCCGGTGCAGTTCCCGAGGGCGCTCCCGACGGCGCTCCGGACGGCGCTCCCGACGGCGCTGCGGAGGACGCCCGGTGAGCCAGGTGGCCGTGATGGGGTGCGGGTCGTGGGGCACGACCTTCGCCGTCGTCCTCGCCGACGCCGGGGCGTCGGTGACGATGTGGGGCCGGCGCGAGGAGGTGTGCCAGGAGATCACCACCCGGCACCGCAACTCCGGCTACCTCGGCGACCTGCCGCTGCCGTTGGAGATCACCGCGACGACCGATCCGGGGAAGGCCCTCTCGGCGGCCGAGATCGTCGTCCTCGCGGTGCCGTCCCAGTCCCTGCGCGAGACGCTCGCCGCCTGGGTCGACGCGGTGCCGCCCGACGCCGTCCTGGTGAGCCTGATGAAGGGCATCGAGCGCGGCAGCCACCGCCGGATGAGCCAGGTCATCGCCGAGACCGCGGGGGCCGATCCGGCGCGCGTGGCCGTCGTCTCGGGGCCGAACCTGGCCCGGGAGATCGCCCAGCGCCAGCCCACGGCGTCGGTCGTGGCGAGCACCGACCCCGACGCCGCCGACCGGGTGGCGCACGCCTGCTCGGCGCCCTACTTCCGGCCCTACACCAACGCCGACGTCGTGGGCGTGGAGCTCGGCGGGGCGGTGAAGAACGTCATCGCGCTGGCCGTGGGCATCGCCGAGGGGATGGGGTTCGGCGACAACACCAAGGCGACGCTCATCACCCGCGGCCTGGCGGAGACGATCCGGCTCGGCATCGCGCTCGGCGCCGACCCGGTGACGTTCGCGGGGCTGGCGGGGATGGGCGACCTCGTCGCGACGTGCGCGTCGCCGCTCTCGCGCAACCGCACGTTCGGCGTCGCGATCGGCCGGGGCATGACGCCGCAGGAGGCGGTGCTGGCGGCGCGGTTCACCGCCGAGGGCGTCAAGAGCTGCGGCCCGATCCTCGAGCTGGCGCAGGCGCACGGGGTGGACATGCCGATCACCGAGGCGGTCGTGGCGATCGTCCACCACGGCCTGCCACTGTCCGAGCTGGGCGCCCGCCTGCTGGGCCGCCCCCGCAAACCCGAAGGCATCTGACCCACGACCCCCTCGTGATCATTGCATGATCACGAGGGGGCTCGCTCACGGCTGGGGAGGGGTGGCCAGGGCTCGGGTCAGGTCGCGCCAGAGGTCCTCGACGTCCTCGACGCCCACCGACAGGCGCACCAGGTTCTCGGGGACGACGGCGGGCTCGCCGGCGTGGCGGCGGCGCCGTTCCAGGCTCGACTCCACCCCGCCGAGGCTCGTCGCGTGCACCCACAGGCGCGTCGAGCAGGCGAGGCGCTCGGCGGCCTCCGCGCCGCCCGCCACCTCGATCGACACGATCGAGCCGAACCCGGGGTAGCGCACGCGCTCGACGCCCGGGTGACCGTCCAGACGGCGGGCCAGCTCGGCGGCGTTGGCGCCGGACCGCTCCACCCGCAGGTGCAGCGTCCGCAGCCCGCGCAGGGCGAGGAACGCCTCCATCGGGCCCGGGATCGCGCCGTGCAGGGTCCGGTAGGTGTGCAGCCGGGCGAGCAGCGCCTCGTCCCGGGACACGACCGCGCCCAGGACGACGTCCGAGTGCCCTGCCAGGTACTTGGTGACCGAGTGGACGACGACGTCCACGCCGTCCTCGAGGGGCCGTTGCAGCAGCGGGGTGGCGAAGGTGTTGTCCGCGGCGACGAGCGCGCCCGCCGCCCGCGCGGCGGCCACCAGCGCGGGCAGGTCGGCCACCTGGAGCAGCGGGTTGGTGGGCGTCTCGATCCACAGCAGGTGCGCGCCCGGCAGGGCTGCCGCGACCGCGGCGGGATCGGCGACGTCGACCCGGCGGGCCACCAGGCGACCGGCGTCCGCGAGGGCCGCCACGAGCGACAGCGTCCCGTTGTAGGCGCAGTCCGGCAGGACGACGACGCCCCCCTCGGGCACCAGCCCGACCGTCGCGGCGACCGCCGCCATCCCCGACCCGTAGAGCAGCGCCCGGCCGCCCTCCAGCGCCCCGAGGGCCTCCTCGAACGCCTCCCAGGTCGGGTTCGTCCAGCGGCCGTACACCGGCAGGTCGGGGGAGGAACCGCCCGGGGGAGCGACGAAGGTCGAGGTCAGGGTCACCGGGACGTTGAGGCCCTGGCCCGGGTCGGCCGGGGGGCGCCCCGCGGCGACGACGAGCGTGGCCGGCGCGACGGGCTCGGTGGGGTTCACGCCGGTGAGCCTAGACGCCGTCCCGCGGCGGACCGATGAGCGCCCGGCGAGCGGCCCGGCGACCGCCCGGCGACCGCCCGGCGACCGCCCGGTGACGCCGCCCACCCGGGGGGATCGGGCGGTCAGGGCCTGCGCCGGGGGCGCCGGGCGGTAGCCTCCGGGGCGATGAACGAGACGCAGAACGAGCCGTCCCCCCGCCGGCCACGGGTCGCCGTCGTCTTCGGGGGGCGCTCCGGCGAGCATGCGATCAGCTGTGTCACCGCCTCCAGCGTGCTGCGCGCGATCGACCGCTCCGCCTACGACGTGGTGCCCATCGGGATCACGCCCGCGGGCCGCTGGGTGCTCGCCTCCGATGACCCGGCGCGCTGGGACTTGGTGGGCGACAAGCTGCCTGAGGTGACCGACGCGGACGGTCCCGGCGTGCTGGTGTCGCTGGAGACGGGCTCGCGCGCCCTCACCGTGCTGGAGCCGGGCGCCGTGCCGCGCACGCTGTACGACGTCGACGTGGTCCTGCCGCTGCTGCACGGCCCGTTCGGCGAGGACGGCACGCTGCAGGGCCTGCTGGAGCTCGCCGACACCCGGTACGTGGGGGCCGGGGTCCTGGCGAGCGCCATCAGCATGGACAAGCAGTTCATGAAGACCGTGCTCGCCGGGGCGGGCATCCCGATCGGGCCGCACGTCGTCGTCGAGCGCCGCCGCTGGGAGCGCCACGCCGACGACGTCCGCGAGGACGTCGAGGAGCTGGGCTGGCCGGTCTTCGTCAAGCCCGCACGGGCCGGGTCGAGCCTCGGGATCACCAAGGTCAAGGGCCCGGACGGGCTGGACGCCGCCGTCGAGGAGGCACGCCGCCACGACCCGAAGGTCGTGATCGAGGCGGCGATCGTCGGGCGCGAGATCGAGTGCGCGGTCCTGGAGTCCCTGGACGGCGGCCCGCCCGCCACGAGCCTGCCCGGCGAGATCGTGGTGCGGTCGGGGTACGAGTTCTACGACTTCGACGCCAAGTACCTGGACTTCTCCGGCGGCGTCGACCTGGTGTGCCCGGCCGACCTGCCGGAGGAGATCGTCCACCGGGTGCGCGACCTCGCGGCCCGCACGTTCGAGGCGTTCGGCTGCGAGGGGCTGGCCCGGGTCGACTTCTTCGTCACCGAGGACGGCGAGGTGCTGGTCAACGAGATCAACACGATGCCGGGCTTCACCCCGGTGTCGATGTACCCGCGGATGTGGCAGGCCACCGGGCTCGGCTACCCGGAGCTGGTCGACCGGCTGCTGAAGCTGGCCCTCAGCCGCCCGACCGGCCTGCGCTGAGCGACGGACCGGCGCTACTGGACAGCGGGGCCGGGGTCCCGCTGTAGCCGGCGGCGCTGCTCAGGTAGACCGACCAGCGGGCGTCGCTCGCGGGTACCGGCCGCACGGACGCCGCCAGGCGCAGCGCCTCTGCCCTCCCGCCGCCGCAGGACAGGCCGTACCGCACCCCGTCCAGGGACCAGACCAGGGTCCGGCGGGCCGCGGACCACTGCCCGTCCACACCCGCCACCTGCACCGGCTCCACCCCGGTCGCGCCCAGGAACGGGACCGGGCCACCGTCCAGGGCGAGCAGCGACCAGCTCCCGGCGGCCGTCCAGCCCTGCGCCTCCAGGAAGGCGCGCGGTGCGGTGAAGCCGACCCCGAACGGCATCGACAGGCGGCTCCCGATCGACCCCCCGGCCTCCACCAGGCGCTCGGGCGAGGCTCCCTTCGGGCCGAGCGTGAGCTCACCGATGTCCCGGAGCAGGTCGGCGTCGTCGAGGGTGTCGGTCAGCGCGAACCAGGCGTGCCCGCCCGGCTCGGTCCACCGGGCGCAGGCCCGCGGGCTGCCGGAGGCGCGCCGGGTGACGGTGACGGTCGTCCCGCGGGCCTGGCCCGACGTCGTCGTCCCCTCGAAGGGCCAGTGCGCCGCGGTGGGGGTGGAGCAGGGGTGCGCGTCGTCCGGGCCGCTGACCAGCAGGTGGATCGGCTCGGGCGACGCCGTCGGGGGCGGGACGCGGCGCGTGCCGAGACGGTCCTGGGAGGACACCTCCAGCACCATCGGCCCGGTGTAGCAGCGGAGCCGGCCTCCCGTGGCGCTCGCGGGAGCGCCCGCCTCGGCCCGGCCGGGAAGGGACAGCAGCCGTGCCGGGATCTGGCCGGCCCGGTCCCACGCGTCGGTCTCGGCGCTGCTCAGCGACGCCGTGGGGGTGTCGCAGCCCAGCCCGGCGCTCAGCGCCATGACGGGCATCGGTCGCGGCGCGGCGCTCGGGGAGACGTCGCCCGTGGCCGGGACGGCGCCCCGCCCGGTCCCGGCGGGTGCGGCCCCGTCGACCGCCGTCCACCCGCCGCCGCGCACGGCGACGGTGACGACGGCGGCGGCGACGGTCACGCACAGCGTGCCGCCCATGGCGCGACTGGCCCGGCGGCGCCGCCGCAGGACCGCCGTCCTCGCCCGGATCTCGGTGAGGGGGCGGGCCGGGCGGTCGGGCTCGGCACGCGGCGGCCCGTCGACCGGGTCGCTGACCGGGTCGCCGAGCGCCAGGCGGCGCAGTTCGTGCTCGTCGAGGATCACTGAGCCCTCCGGTTGTCGTAGTGGTCGGCCAGGAGCACGGCCAGCTGCTGGCGGGCGCGGCTGAGCGTCGCCGCCACGGCACCGCGGGTGATGCCCATCGCCTGGGCGATCTCCGGTTCGGACAGGTCGGCCACGTACCGCAGGGCGACGGCCTCCCGGGCCCGCGGCGCCAGGTGGGCGACGGCGGCCCAGAGCGCGGGATGCGGTTCGGGAGGCGGCGGCTGGTACTCCTCGGTCAACCGGGCGCGGTAACGGCGTTCCAGGCGCAGGCGGCGCAGCCGGGACCGGACCTCGTTCAGCGCGACGGTGCGGACCCAGGCCGTCGGGTCGTGCATCGCGCGGACCTTCGACCAGTGCAGCAGCGCCTTGGCGAACGCCTCGGCCGTGGCCTCCTCGCCGAGGCCGGCGTCACCGACGACGAACGCGACGGTGGAGCGCACCCGCGGGAACTCGCGGGCGTACCACGTGCTGAACTCCAGGTCCGATGCCGGCCCGTCCCCCCATGCCATGACCTGAAGACGCAGACCCCCACCGAAACGCTGCAGTGCCCGGGGGCGTCAGCCGACGCAGGTGTGCGACGTCGCCGGCAGCGCCGCCGCGACGGGCGCCAGGCCGACGAGCGCGGACGGCGCGTTCGCCCGGCCGACGGCGAGCGGCACCCGCACCTCGACCGCGGGATCGCGCCCGTAGGAGGTGAACACGACGGGGTCGCCGGTGGTGTCGACGATCCAGTCGGCGCCGTTCACCGACAGGCACCGCTGCGGGGTCGGCGGCTGCCGGGGCAGCCCGCACCGCAGGACGACGGGCGGCTCGCCCCAGGCGAGGGTCCCGGCCACGGGCAACGGCGCCCGGTTCCGGCCGAGCACCGTGCCGGGGGCGGCGGCCAGCGCCGCCGCGCAGGCGGGGTCACCGGCCCGGGGCGCCGCGGCGACGTCCGCCGGGGACGCGCCGTCCGAGCAGGCGGTGACGAGCGTGACCAGCGCGACCGTGAGGGTGACGGGTGCCGGACCCCGCCCGCGGCGGCTCCGGCGCCCGGTGACCGGGGGCCGTCCGGTCACATGTGCACCACCGTGCACGTCAGGGTGCGGGTGATCCCCTTGATGTCCTGGATGCGGGACAGCACGAGCTGGCCGAGCTCGTCCACGGTCGTCGCCTCGACGCGGGCGATGACGTCGTAGGGTCCCGTGACGTCCTCGGCCAGGGTCACTCCAGCGATCTGGCGCACCTCGGACGACACGTCGGCCGACCTGCCCACCTCGGTCTGGATGAGGATGTACGCCTGAACCACTGCTGCCTCCTGTCCTCCCGCGGCCCTCGCCTGCGGTGATCCCCCCTGTACGGTCCGATGTCACGACCGTTCGGAGCGGTCACGCTACCGTGTCGCCCGGCCGGCTGGTCAGCCCCCCTCGGGCGGAGGATGTGTGACGTGGGCATGGAGGACTGGTGACGCAGCGGCGTACGGCGGGCGGGCGGCCCGCTCCGCAGCACGACGACGAGATCGGTGATCTCGGCGAGGACGGCCTCATCGCCGCCGTCCTCGCCCGGTACGGTCCGATGCCGGCGACCGTGCTGGTGGGTCCCGGGGACGACGCCGCGGTGCTCGACGTCGCGGGTCCCGTGGTGGTGTCGACCGACACCCTGGTGGAGGGGCACGACTTCCGCCGGGACTGGTCGTCGGCGAGCGACGTCGGGGTGAAGACGGCGGCGCAGAACCTCGCCGACGTCGCGGCGATGGGGGCGCGCCCGCTCGCGCTGGTCGTGAGCCTGGCCGCGGGCCCGGAACTGCCCGCGCACTGGGCGGCGGGGTTCGCGGACGGCCTGGACGCCGAGTGCCGCCGCGCCGGGGCGGCGGTGGTGGGCGGCGACGTCGCGCAGTCGGCGCAGGTCGTCGTCACCGGGACGGCGATCGGGGTGCTGCCCGGGCGGGCGGTGCTCCGGTCCGGGGCGCGGTCCGGGGACGTCGTCGCGCTGGCGGGGACCACCGGCCCCTCGGCCGCCGGGCTGGCGCTGCTGCTGGCGGGCGCCGGTGCCGGCGTCGCGGAGGGGCGGCCCGGTCGCCCGTCGTCGGGCCCGGTGGACCGGCTCGTGACGGCGCACCGCGCGCCGAGGCCGCCGTACCCGGCCGGTCCGGCGGCGGCCTCGGCGGGTGCCACCGCCATGATCGACACGAGTGACGGGCTGCTGCGCGACGCCGCCCGGATCGCGGAGGCGTCGGACGTCGTCCTCGACCTGGATCCCGACGCGCTCGCCCCGGACGCCGACCTGCTGACCGCCGCCCGCCTGGTCGCCGGGGAGGCCGCGACGCGGGCGACGGTCGAGCGGCTGGCCCTGGAGTGGGTCCTCTCGGGCGGTGAGGACCACGCCCTGCTGGCGTGCTTCCCCCCGGAGGCGGACCTGCCGCCCCCGTTCCGGGCCATCGGTCGGGTGCTCCCCCCGACGCCGGGCACCCCGCCGACCCTGGTGGCAGGCGTCCCCTGGACCGGCCCCACCGGCTGGCGTCACTTCACCTGATCATGGGGGATTGGTCGGGGACGACGAGAAGGCGCGGGGCCCGGGGGCCCCGCGCCGTCTCGTGGTGCAGCGGTCAGACGCTGGAGGCGCGGGTGACCTTGCCCGCCTTCAGGCAGGAGGTGCACACGTAGAGGCGCTTCGGCGTGGCACCCACGATCGCGCGAACCCGCTGGATGTTCGGGTTCCAGCGCCGCTTCGTGCGACGGTGCGAGTGCGAGATGCTGTGACCGAAACCCGGCCCCTTGCCGCAGACGTCGCAGTTGGCAGCCACGGGAACAACTCCTGACATTCTCTGACGGCGATGGGCCGGCCGGCCCACCAAGGTAACGGGACGCCCTTGCGGTCGAGGACCCGGACGCCCGGGCCCGGACCTCGGGCAACTGCGCAAGGTTATCCGACGTCGTGTCGATGTCCCAAACCGGCGCCCGTCGCGGACCGTCGTCCACAGGCGGTGCCGGTGCGGGGGGCCCAGGACCCGCGGACCGGTTAGCCTGCCAACCGGGGCCGGGCGCGTGCGGGAGGCGGTGGACGTGATCGAGGTGCTGGACGCGAACGCGGCGCGCCGCTGGGCGGTGTGCGCACTGTCCGCGCTCGGCGAGGCCCGCGAGGAGATCGACGCCCTCAACGTCTACCCGGTACCGGACGGCGACACGGGCACCAACCTCTACCTCACCCTCGAGTCCGCCTGCACCGCCGTCCACGGCCTGCCCCGGGACGCGGCCCTGCGCGACATCGCCGACACGTTCGCCCGCGGCGCCCTGCTCGGCGCCCGTGGCAACTCGGGCATCATCGCCGCGCAGTTCCTGCGGGGCTGGGCCGACGAGCTCGGCGCCATCGAGATGCTGGACGCGGCGGGCGTCAAGCGGGCGGTCACCCGGGCCGACGAGCAGGCGTGGGAGGCCGTCGGCCAGCCGGTGGAGGGGACGATCCTGTCCGTGAGCCGGGCGGCGGCGACGGCGGCGGTCGCCACGGCGGGCACCTCGCTGCGCGACGTGGTCAGCGCGGCGGCCGCGGCGGCCCGCCGGGCGCTCGCGCGCACGCCGCAGCAGCTGGAGATCCTGCGCCGGGCGGGCGTCGTCGACGCCGGGGGGCGCGGTCTCGTCGTCCTCCTCGACACCCTGGAGTCGCTCGTCCTCGGTCGTTCCAGCCGGCCCTGGCCGCGCGGCCACCGCGCGTCCGGCCTGCTGCCGTCGGTCGACCGGGAGGCGGTCGACCGGGAGGCGTGCCGGGCGGCCGGCGGGGAGGACCGGGCCTTCGAGGTGATGTACCTGCTCGACGCGCCCGCCGAGCGGGTCACCGAGCTGCGGTCGCGCCTCGCCGAGCTCGGCGACTCGCTGGCCGTGGTGGGGGGCGGGGGGCTGTGGCACGTGCACGTCCACGTGGACGACGCGGGCGCCGCGGTCGAGGCCGGGATCGCGGCCGGCCGCCCCCACCAGGTGCGCATCACCGCCTTCGACCTCCCGCGGGCCCGCTCCGGCGCGGGCCGGGCCGAGATCGCCGCGAAGGTGGGGCTGGTGGCCTGCGCGGCCGGGCCCGGCCTGGCGGCCCTGTTCGAGGCGGCGGGCGCCGTCGTCGTCCGGGGCGGCCCCGGGCGGCGCCCCTCGACGCGCCAGTTGCTGGACGCCGTCCACGAGACGGGCGCGCGGTCGGTCGTGGTGCTCCCGAACGACTCCGACACCTTGGCCGTCGCCCGCGCGGCCGCGGAGGCCGCCCGGGGGACCGGGCTGCGCGTCAGCGTGCTGCCCACCCGCGCCCAGGTGCACGGGCTGGCCGCGGCCGCCGTCCACGACCCGGCGCGCGCGGTCGACGACGACCTGGTGCGCATGTCGGCCGCCGCCGGGGCGACGCGCGACGGCGCGGTGACCGTCGCCGTCCGCGACGCGATCACGACCGCCGGCGTGTGCCGCGTCGGGGACGTGCTCGGCGTGGTGCAGGGTGACTTCGTGATCGTGGGCCAGGACGTCGCGACCGTCGCCGAGGAGGTGGGTGCCCGGCTCCTGTCCGGCGGCGGGGAACTGCTGACGCTGGTCACGGGCGCGGACGCCCACCCCGACCTCGCCCGGACGGTCGCCGACCGGCTGCACCGGCACCGGCGCGACCTCGAGATCAGCGTCCTGACCGGGGGTCAGCCGCGGTACCCGCTGCTCATCGGGGTGGAGTGAGGTTGGCATGACCCGCGCGGCACGACCCACCGCCGACCCGGCGCCCGCCGGCCCGGCCGCAGACCCGGCCACGGCCACGGACCCGCTCGACGAGCCGCTGGACCGCAGCGTGCTGCGCGGCGCCGCCGCCGAGAAGGTCAAGCAGGCGCTCGGCCTGGAGACGGTCGGCGAGCTGCTGCGGCACTACCCGCGCCGCTACCAGAGCCTGGGCACCCTCACCCCGATCGCCGACCTGCGCCTCGACGAGGTCGTGACGATCCTCGCCGAGGTGGTGACGGTGGGCGTGCGGCAGATGCGCAGCCGCGGCGGCACGATGATGAACGTCAATGTGACCGACGGCACCAGCTCGCTCGACCTGGCCTTCTTCCACGCCCAGCGGGTGCGGCACCTGATCCAGCCGGGACGGCGCCTGCTCTTCTCCGGCAAGGTCACCCTGTACCGCGGCAAGCGCCAGCTCGCCCACCCCCAGCTCGTGCCGCTGGAGGGGGAGAACGACGACGAGGCCGCGGCGCGCGCCGACCGCCCGCTGCCCCTCTACCCGGCCACGAGCACGCTCAACACGATGCAGATCCGCAAGGCGGTCGCCACCGTGCTGGGCGTCCTCGGTGACGTGCCCGACCCGATCCCGGCCGACGTCCGGGCCCGCCACCACCTGATGCCGCTGCGCGAGGCGCTGACGCTGGTGCACCAGCCGGACGGCGAGGCGGACTGGCGCCGGGCCCAGCACCGGCTGCGGTTCGAGGAGGCGTTCGTGCTGCAGACGGCGCTCGCCCGCCGTCGCGCCGTCGACCGCTCGGGGGCGGCGACCCCGCGCGTCCCCGCCCCGGGCGGGCTGCTGGCGGCGTTCGACGAGCGCCTGCCGTTCACCCTCACCCCCGGCCAGGTCACCGTCTGCGACGAGATCGCCGCCGACCTGGCGCGCCCGCACCCGATGCACCGGCTGCTGCAGGGCGAGGTGGGGTCCGGCAAGACGGTCGTCGCGCTGCGGGCCATGCTCGCCGTCGTCGACGCCGGGGGGCAGGCGGCACTGCTCGCCCCCACCGAGGTGCTGGCCGCCCAGCACCACCGGTCGATCTGCGCGATGCTCGGCCCCCTGGCCGACGGCGGCCTGCTCGGCGGCGACGAGCGGGGCACCCGGGTCGTGCTGCTCACCGGGTCGGTGACGGGGACCGCGCGGCGGAAGGTCCTGCTGGACGCGGTGTCCGGCGACGCGGGCATCGTCGTCGGCACGCACGCCCTGCTGCAGCAGTCGGTGGAGTTCCACGACCTCGGCCTGGTCGTCGTCGACGAGCAGCACCGCTTCGGGGTCGAGCAGCGCGACGCCCTGCGCGGCAAGGGCCGGGCGGGGACGCCGCACCTGCTCGTCATGACGGCGACGCCGATCCCGCGGACGGTCGCGATGACCGTCTTCGGCGACCTGGAGGTCTCCACGCTGCGCGAGCTGCCCAAGGGGCGCTCGCCGATCGCCACGCACGTGGTGCCCTACGAGCGGGCCGACTGGTACCAGCGGACGTGGGCCCGGGTGGCCGAGGAGGTCGCCGCCGGGCACCAGGCGTACGTCGTCTGCCCCCGGATCGGCGAGGACGGCGACGTCGCGGAGGGCGGACCGGACGCCCCCGGCTCCGGCGCCCCCGCCTCGGACGCGCCCGACGACGGCGCCGTGGATCCGGCCGCAGCCACCGCCGACGAGGACCGCCTCCGCTTCGACGACGACGCGCCGCCCCCCGACGAGGAGGCCCCGC
>Ga0302321_100004288_pt1 | contig 12344 bp, 8 predicted proteins | sample Fen_T0_1_FD_202505 | JGI IMG/M metagenome (GOLD analysis project Ga0302321, IMG submission 202505) | Peat permafrost microbial communities from Stordalen Mire near Abisko, Sweden - Fen_T0_1 | ecosystem: Environmental > Terrestrial > Soil > Wetlands > Permafrost | place: Sweden: Abisko...
TGGTGAGTGGACCGACGCACAAGTGATCAACGCTTTCCGCAACGGCATCGACGACGAGGGCAGGCACCTCAGCCCGACCATGCCGTATTGGCTGTTTCACAACATGACTGATGGAGACGCGCTGGCGGTGGTTGCATACTTGCGCAGCCTGCCGCCCGCTGCAGCCGCGATCGGCGCGGCCAACCCGGAAGTGGCGCCAGTCACGCCGCTCGCCCCCAGCAGCTTGCCCGATTCGACGCTGCCTTCCACCGATCCGGACTACGCTGCGGCGCAACAGGGCAAGTATCTCGTCAGCGCCGTCGCCCAGTGCGTCAAGTGCCACTCGCCGGCGGGTCAGCCGCCGGTTGCTGACTTCTTCGCGGGCGTCCCGCCGACCTCCGCCACGCAAATCTTCGCATCCAACATCACGCCGGATGTGACTACCGGTCTCGGCGGCTGGACCGCGGCCGACGTGGTCACCGCGCTGAAGGCCGGGACCAACAAGGCCAGCGTGACCCTATGCGGCTCAATGCCTTCGGCCGGTAAAGGCTATGGCGCCATGAGCGATGCGGACGCGCGCGCCATCGGCGTCTACCTAACGACCATTCCCGCAGTGAGCAAGCCCACCGCGGCCCCTGGCCTCGAACCCGCCTGCCCCGTTACCCCCTGAGTGAGCGCGCCGCTGGTTCGTACTCGCGTCGCGCGAGCGCGACCAGCGGCGTTTGATTGCGTCGATCGGTCCGGCGAGCGTCAGGTGCGGCGCGAACGTCGCGGTCCAAATGGCGCGACCGGTGATGCCATCCGGGTCGGCCGCATCACCAACAGCTGTAATCATAGGTGTCGCCGGAACCGCTCGAGTCCAGACGCGCGGCGATGCGACCCGCGCTATCGTAGCTATAGACGAGCTGCTCGCCAACCACGCCAGTCGAGTCGGCCGTCGTGCGCCGCAGCAAGCGACAATTGCCGTACTGATAGCTGATCGTCCTGGTTAGCTGCTCCTGGTTCGGAACGGTGATAGTTGCGGAAACAGGATACCCGCGGGCATTCAGGGTGTATCGGACCTGTTGCTTGGGCGACCCACCCTTCAGGAAGGTGTAGAGCAAATAGTCCGCGCCGTATTCGAAGGTTTCCGTTTCGTCTTCGGCAGTGGAGCCAATGATTCTACCCTCGGCATCGCTGCTGTATGTCTTTTTGACTTGTGGCGTCTGGATCGAGTCGTCCTGTAGCTGCTCGCCCTGCAGCTGGGTCCCCTGATAGGCGTAAGTGGTCGTGAATGGCGTGCCGACACCGGTCGCGTGGTAGGAGCAGGGGCCAGGGTTCGGTCCGTAAAAGAACGCCCCAATGAGCGGCATCAAGCGAGCTTGCGGCCATGCCGGACAGGAGCTGGTATCGGACCCGCCGCTCGAAGTTCCGGCGCTCGAAGTTCCCGCGCTCGAAGTTCCCGCGCTCGATCCCGAACTACCGGTATTCCCCGCTGCCGGCGAAGCTCCCGCAGCAGACGACGAGCTGCCCGAGCTGCCCGGACCATTCGATGAGCCTGCGCTCTCCACACCCGCATCTGAACCGCTGCTCGAGCAGCCCCACACACTCAAGCACAGCATTGCCAGTCGATACGGTTTCATTGAGCTCCCCCTGCGGTTCAAGCCATCCTAGCGCTTCCGAGCGTTCGGCGTCACTGGCAGTCGCAGCGCGAGCAGCGCATCGACGGGTGCGCGCAGCGGGTACATTGACGTCTTTTAGCGCCGCGAGCGATCGCCGGCGGGGGGAGGCGGACTGCCTGGCGGTTGCAGATCCATCTGTGAATAGCAATGCGTGCCGTATTTCGGTCCGCTCTGACAGTAAGTGCCGCCGCCGGGGCCACAGCCGGTCGCGAGCAGCGCTTGGCAAACGAGCACCAATGACAACAAGCTGAGTTTGGCCATGGGACTTCTCCTCGAGCGGCGATCCAGCAACTCCCATGCCGGCCCGAAAACCCTCGGGTTTTCAACGTTTTTCGGAATGAAATGTGAACGGCGGTTGGTGTGCCTCAAAGGCACACTCGTGACTCACGCCGCGTCGAAGCGATCGAGGGCATTGGCTATTGCCCGCAAGCGGCCTTGGCGAGACCTTGCAGTTCGACGCCGACGCATTTGCCAGCCTCACACGTCGTACCGGGGATGCAATACGAGAGCACGTCACCGCAAGCCTGTCCCTCGCGCCGTTGATGGAGGCAGGTGCGCGTGCAACCCGAGCCCTCGCAGTAGCAGGTCAAACCGGTACCACAGTTTCCGACCGCATCTTGTTCGGTGCCGCCCTGGCACGGTTCGCCGGCATTTATACGCGCGATGCACACCGGCTGATCATCGGGCGTGCGGGTGGCGTTGTCACACCAGACGTCGGAGGCGCAACCATCGGTCCCACACGGCTCACCGAGCTTGGCAGGGACCAAGGCCGCACAGCGCTGGTCGTCGCGGCAGGCGGTGTCAGGTTCGCAATATGCACCGTTACTACAGTCCTCCCCCACTTTGCGCCGTGGCTGGCAGCGCTTCATGCCGTCTGAAGCGGTGAAACACAGCGACGCACCGTGGCACTGAGCATATCGTTCGCAAAGCATACCGTCAGGCAGATCGAACCGGATCGACGGTTGGCAGCCTGTGCCGACGCATTCAAAACCGTTTGGGCAGGCGATAGGTGCCTTATAGCAGGGGTCTCCCGCCACCCCCACGGGGATGCAGGCGCCGCAGTCCGGATGAGAGTCGTCGCTGCCGGTGCCGCACTCCATCGACGCGCATTGACGCCCGTATCGGCACGGTTCACCGAGCGCGCGTTTGCCCGGCAGCCCGCAATCGGGCTCCAGTCCCTGGTTGAGCAGGTCGCAGGAATAGTTGCGCCAGGTTTCGGCGCAGGCGAGTGCGCCGGCGACGTCCATCTGTGAATCTTCCGAAAACAAGAAATCGGGACACCAATCAAGAAACCGAGGGCAGGGATCGGGGTTCGCGTCGAAGCCCACACATTCGAAGTAGCGGCGATTGCATTGCGCATTCATGTACACGATGCAGGCCTGATATTTCGTCACGGGTGCGCTCCCGCTACCGCCCGCCCCACCGCTCATGCCCGCGTTCTCGTTGCCCGCGGTTGTTGTGCTGTCCGCGACCCCGCCGCCAGCCGTTGTAGCACCGCCGCCCGCGCCGCCGTTGTTCGCGCCTGCGCCACGGTTGGGAACGCCCCCCGTGCTGTTTCCGCACGCCGTGAACAACAGCCCCAACAGCACCCAACCGGCGGACCCACGAATCCCTGCCCCAGCGTCGCTCATCGGGCGCCAGTCTACACCGATAAGGCCGGGGTGGCGGCATCCGCAATCACTGGGAATTGCCGAAAAGCGTTGATTCCTGCACCTAGCTCAGCCGAGGTCGAAGCGATCGAGGTTCATCACCTTGGTCCACGCGGCCACGAAGTCGTGCAGGAATTTCTCCTGCGCGTCCGAGCTGCCGTAGACTTCCGCCACGGCCCGGAGCAGCGAGTTCGAGCCGAAGATGAGATCGACGCGGGTGCCGGTCCACTTCAGTTCATCCGTCTTGTGGTCACGCCCTTCGAACACGTCCCCGGCGGTCTTCCAACCGGTGCGCATGTCGAGCAGGTTGACGAAAAAATCGTTGCTCAGCGCTTCGGGTTTGGTCGTGAAAACGCCGTGTTTGGACTGCCCGACATTGGCACCCAGCACGCGCAGGCCGCCGATCAATACCGTCAGCTCGGGCGCGGTCAGCGTGAGTAATTGGGCCTTGTCCAGAAGCAGCACCTCGGCGGGGACGCTGAACTTGCTCTTTTGGTAGTTGCGGAAGCCGTCTGCAAGTGGTTCGAGTACGGCGAAGGAGGCCATGTCGGTCTGCGCTTGCGAGGCGTCCATGCGTCCGGGTTTGAAGGGCACCGTCACGCTGTGCCCGGCGTTCCTCGCCGCTTGCTCGACCGCTGCGCAGCCACCGAGCACGATCAAATCGGCGAGTGAGACCTTCTTCCCTCCAGACTGCGCTTGGTTGAACGCCGCCTGGATACCTTCAAGCGTCTTGAGCACCCTTGCCAGCTGCGCAGGCTGGTTCACTTCCCAATCCTTTTGCGGCGAGAGGCGAATGCGCGCGCCGTTCGCGCCACCGCGCTTGTCCGAGCCGCGGAAGGTCGAGGCCGATGCCCACGCCGTAGCGACCAACTCCGAAATCGAGAGGCCCGACGCGAGCAGCTTGGTCTTGAGCGCCGCGATCTCCGCAGCGCCAATCAGCGGGTGATCGACGCCTGGGATCGGGTCCTGCCAGATCAGCTCTTCGCTGGGGACCTCGGGGCCGAGATAGCGCACGCGCGGGCCCATGTCGCGGTGGGTCAGCTTGAACCAGGCGCGGGCGAAAGCGTCCGCGAATTGTGCCGGATTCGCCAGGAAGCGGCGCGAGATGCGCTCGTAGGCTGGGTCGAAGCGCAGCGAGAGATCCGTGGTCAACATCATCGGTAGGCGCTTCTTCGACGCGTCGTATGCGTCGGGGATGACGGCTTCGGCGCCCTTGGCGACCCACTGCTGCGCGCCCGCGGGGCTCTTGGTCAACTCCCACTCGTATCCGAACAAGTTCTCGAAGAAGTAGTTGCTCCACTTGGTTGGCGTCTGACTCCAGGTGACCTCGAGGCCGCTGGTGATTGCGTCTTCGCCCTTGCCGCTGCCGTGACTGCTCGCCCAACCCACGCCTAGCTGCTCGATGTCGGCGGCTTCTGGGTCGACCCCGACTAGCTTCGCTTCGCCGGCACCGTGGGTCTTGCCGAAAGTGTGCCCGCCGGCGATCAAGGCGACCGTCTCCTCGTCGTTCATCGCCATGCGCGCGAACGTCTCGCGGATGTCTTTGGCTGCGGCGATCGGATCCGGGTTGCCGTTCGGCCCTTCCGGGTTGACGTAGATCAGACCCATCTGCACCGCGGCGAGCGGATTTTCGAGCTCGCGATCACCGGAATAGCGTATGTCCGCGAGCCACGCGGTTTCGCTGCCCCAATACACGTCCTGATCGGGTTCCCAAACATCGGCGCGGCCGCCCCCGAAGCCGAAGGTCTTGAACCCCATCGTCTCGAGCGCAACGTTGCCGGTGAGGATCAATAGATCAGCCCAGGAAATGCGCCTGCCGTACTTCTGCTTAATCGGCCAGAGCAGCCGGCGCGCCTTATCGAGGCTGACATTGTCCGGCCAGCTATTGAGCGGCGCGAAGCGCTGTTGGCCCCTGCCGCCGCCTCCGCGCCCATCTCCGGTGCGATAGGTGCCGGCGCTATGCCAGGCCATGCGGATGAACAAGCCGCCGTAGTGACCGAAGTCCGCCGGCCAGAAATCTTGCGAGTTGGTCATCAACGTTGCCAGATCTTGCTTCAGCGCCGCATAGTCGAGACTCGCGAACGCCTCGGCGTAGTCGAAGCCCGCAGCCATCGGATCGGATTTGGACGAATGCTGATGCAGCAGATCCACGCGCAACTGATTCGGCCACCAATCACGGTTCGAAGACCCGCCAGCGCTGTGATTGAAAGGACACTTTGGTTCGGTCGTCATCGGTTCCTCCTTGAAGCGGGTGAACCTTACGCTCGGTGTCAGTCGAGCATCAATCGGCTTCATCGACCGGCGAGCAGTGTCGGTGTCTAACTTTCCAAGCGACCGAACGCCGGCGATAACCACTGGCAGACATCGCCCACTTGGCGCCCGGGTCCGGCGGGTCTAGGTCCTTGGCCATGCGCTACAACCTCCTGGGCAATACGGGCTTGTATGTTTCTGAGTTGTGCCTCGGCGCCATGACCTTTGGCGGCTCCGGTGGCATGTGGCAAGCCATCGGCAAGCTGGGTCAAGAAGAGGTGCTCACGCTCGTGGGCAAGGCGCTCGACGCGGGCGTCAACTTCATCGACACAGCCGACGTTTACGCCGAGGGCCAGAGCGAGCGACTGCTGGGCGGGGCGCTCAAGTCGCTCGGCCGTCCGCGCGAGCAAGTGGTGATCGCGACCAAGGTGCGCGGTCGTGTCGGGCCGGGCGTCAACCAGGTGGGCCTGTCGCGCGCGCACATCCTGTCGAGTATCGACGGCAGCCTGCGTCGCTTAGGCCTCGACTACGTCGATCTGTACCAAATCCACGGCTTCGACCCGGTAACGCCAATCGAAGAAACGGTGCGTGCGCTCGACGACGTGGTCCGTTCGGGCAAGGCGCGCTACGTCGGTTTCAGCAACTTGCCCGCGTGGCTCGCCTCGCACGCGATCACGTTTGCGGAGCAAAATGGCCTCGCGCGCTTCCAGAGCGCGCAAGTCTACTACTCGATCGCGGGCCGTGACATCGAACGCGAGATCGCGCCCATGAGCCAAGCGCGCGGTCTTGCCATCTTGCCCTGGAGCCCGCTCGCCGGCGGTCTGCTCTCCGGTAAGTTCGATCCGGACAAGAAAGGACCGGCTGACGCCCGACGCGCCTCGTTCGATTTCCCGCCCGTCGACATGCAGCGCCTGCCCGGCGTGCTCGGTGCACTGCGCCAAGTGGCCGAACAAACCGGCACCTCCGTCGCCCGCGTGGCGCTCGCCTGGCAACTCAGCAAGCCTTTCGTCACTAGCATCATCATCGGCGCCAAACGCCTCGAACAGCTCGAAGACAACCTGGCTGCCACCGAACTCGAGCTCAGCGCAGCGCAGCTCTCGTTGCTCGACTCAGCGAGCGCGCTCCCCGCCGAGTACCCGGGCTGGATGGTGCAATTTCAGAATTCACGCGATCCGCGCGGCACGGCGCAGGCGCCCACGGAGGAGCAGATTCGAGCGGCCGCACAGCAGTTGAAGTGAGCTGTGTGCTGCGGGGCGAAACAACAGGCCCATTGGGTCGGTGGATGAACTGGAGTCGGCGGGCAAGGTCGTTAACAATCGCAGCACTCGCCCTTTCGCAGCGCGCCGCCGAAGGCTGTGCCGCGTTGGGACGCGCTGCGTGACCATCAACCCCCATCATCCGGAATCCGGGTAATCTCCCGTCAATCCCGAGCTTTGCTGCTACGCTCTCGCGCGTGTCGAGCTCGCTCCTTAGATCGTCGAGAGTCATGGGTTGCTTACTTGCGCTGCTTTCATTGGCCGCCTTGCCAGATTGCGGGGCGCGCACGGCGATCGATTTGGGGGAGCCCTGTGCAGACGAGGGTGAGATGCGCGCTTGTCAGGGCGCTTGCGGGGCCGGCGTGGCGACTTGCAGCGAGGGTTACTGGAGCCGTTGCCAGGTGAAGAGCATTGCTCGGGAATGCTCGGGCGTGTGTGGGGCGGGGATCGAGACTTGCACGGATGGAGTGCTGGGGCCGTGTGTGATCCCGGTGGCAACGCGCAGTTGTTCGAACGATTGCGGGGTGGGTACGCAGAGCTGTGAGAAAGAGGCCTGGCAGGTTTGTATGGTGCCGGTGGCAGAGCGAGATTGCAGCAGCGTCTGTGGCGCGGGTCACGAAACCTGCGAGGCTGGGAAGTGGGGTGCTTGTGATGCGCCGTTGCCGAAGCCGCCAGTGTTGCACACGACGATCCGGGATTTTCACAAGACGCAGACAGATTTCGAATTGCCGCATGCTGGCGATAGAATCGACGCCGGGATGGTCGAGCAGTTCATTGGGGCTGATCGAACGCCGGTGTACGCGGGAATGCCGAACACACCCAGTACGCCTTCGGGCAAGGCTGGCTTCGATGTCTGGTATCACGACACGCCGGGGGTGAATCAAACCATGCGCTACGACTTGCAATTGGCGGAAGACCCGAGAATGCCGGGCACTTACTTCTATGAGAGCCAAGCGTTCTTTCCGATCGACAGTCAGTTGTTCGGCGACGAAGGTTACTTGCATAACTATCACTTCACGCTCGAGACCCACACCCAGTTCGTGTATCGCGGCGGGGAGGTGTTTACGTTTGCCGGTGACGATGACGTGTGGGTGTTCATCGCCGATCAATTGGTGATTGATTTGGGGGGGACGCACACGATTCGAACCGCGAGCGTGAAGCTCGACCAGCAGCAGGCCAAGTTGGGCTTGATTGTGGGGCAGAAATATCCGCTCGATCTGTTCTTTGCCGAGCGGCACACGATCGGCTCGCACTTCATCGTGCACACGACGATCGCCGACGTTGGGTCTTGTGAGTGAGATGAGCCGCTACCCGTTTCCGCACACGCGCAAGCTCGAGCATCTATGTTATCCGTCCCAAGCGACGCCTGAGGACGCGCGCAGGGCATTCGAGGCTTGGCGTGGTGAGATCGTGACGGCCGACGGCGCGCGTGGCTTCTTGCGCGCACGCCGGCCAGATACGCCGGATGGTGTCGCCAATTCGACGGTGTCGGAGGGTATCGCGTACGGCATGATCATCGCGGTGCTCTGCGATCAACAGGCGTTGTTCGATGATTTTTATCGCTACGCGCTGTGCTTCGAGAACAAAAACGGGCTGATGGACTGGTACATCGCGCCGGACGGATCGCGTCCGCTGGCGCTGGGTGCGGCGACCGATTCGGACGAAGACATCGCTTGGGCGCTGCTGATGGCGGATCGGCAATGGGGCGGGCAAGGAGCGCTCAGCGAGCCGTATTTGGCCTGCGCCAAGCGTCAGATCGAGCGCGTTTGGCAGTATGAGGTCGATCACGACCGGTACCCGGACATGTTGCTGCCGGGCGATGATTGGCGCGGTCAGAATGTGTTCAATCCGTCCTACTTTGCGCCGCACCAGTATCGCCTGTTCGCTGAAATCACGGGCAACACGGGCTGGCTGCGGGTGATCGATCGCGGTTACGAGATCGTCTTTGCCAGTCTCAACGCGGCCAGCGGCAATCGTGAGAACGGGCTCGTCCCGGCTTGGTGTGACGCCGGAGGCACCCCGGTCGAAGCCTTCCCCGGCGCGATGACCAACTATCAGTACGACTCCGCGCGCCTGCCCTTCCGCATTGCGCAAGACTGGGCGGCCGCCCGTGATCCGCGCGCTCACGACTATTTGCGGCGTATCAGCGCCTTCTTCGCGAGCATTGGCGCGGATCGGATCGTGGACGGGTACACGTTGACTGGTGAGCCCGCGCCCGATCCGCGTGCGGCCCGCCCCAATCCCGGGTCAGCGGTGTTCGTCGGTGCTGCGGCCGTTGGCGCCATGCACGATCCGCGGTATCAATCCTTCGTCGATGCCAGCTACGCGCGACTGCAGAATGGCACACTGCTCGCGCGCAGCCGCTACTACAATCACTCCTGGACCGTGCTCTCGCTCTTGATGCTCAGCGGCAATTTCGTCGATTTCACCCCCTAATCACATGCGAATTTTAGCGGCTCTCGCTTCCGTTTTTGGTTTCGGTCTCTTGCAAGCGGCGTGCTCTGCGCCCTCCGGGTCCGCGCCTCCCGGCTCCGCGCCCTCCAATTCTGCGTCTTCCGTCGCTACGCGCCCCGCGCCCGCTTGGCTCGATAAGCAGCTCTCGCCGGACCAGCGCGCCGAGCTGCTCGTGAGCGCGCTGAATCAACAGGACAAGCTGTCGCTCGTCACCGGCTATTTCGGCGTGCAACAGGCATGGAACCATTACAATTTCAAAGAGGCTCGTCCGCAATCCGCCGGCTATGTGCCCGGTGTATCTCGGCTCGGCTTCACTGCGCAGTGGCAAGCGGATGCCGGCAGCGGCGTCGCGACTCAGCGTGAGGCGCCGCCCGCGCTCGAGCGCACCCTGCTGCCGTCCGGGATCCTCACCGCCTCCACTTGGGATCCGCCCCTGGCCGAGCGCGGCGGCGCGATGATCGGCAATGAAGCGCGCGCGACGGGCTTCAACGTGATGCTCGCGGGTGGCGTCAACTTGATGCGTGAACCCGGCAACGGCAGAAACTTCGAGTACGCTGGGGAGGATCCGCTGCTCGCTGGAACCATGACTGGCGCGCTCGTGCGCGGGATTCAATCGAATCACATCGTGGCGACGATCAAGCACTTCGCGCTCAACGATCAGGAGACTGGCCGCTCTTGGGTCAACGTCCTGATCGATGAAGCCGCCGCCCGCATGTCGGACCTGTTGGCTTTCCAGATTGCCATCGAACAGGGAGATCCTGGCTCGATCATGTGCAGCTACAATCTGGTCAACGGCGTCTACTCTTGCCAAAATGACTGGCTGCTCAATCAGGTGCTGAAGCGTGATTGGGGGTTCAAAGGCTATGTGATGACTGATTGGGGCGCACAGCACGACACGGTGCTGAACGCGAACCATGGGCTCGACCAAGAGACCGGCGTCGCCGAGACCGGCAAGTACATTTGGCTCGATAAGCTTTCGACCGCAATTAGCCAAAAGCAAGTTCCGCAAGCTCGGCTCGATGACATGGTGCGGCGCATCGCGCGCACGCTGATCGCCAAAGGCGCGGTCGACGATCCGGTACAGCTTGCGCCAATCGACTTTGCCGCGCACGCTCGAGTGACTCAGGCCGACGCGGAACAAGGCATCGTGCTGCTCAAGAATCAGGCGGTGCTACCGCTCACCGTCAAGAACAAGCGCATCGCGCTGATCGGCGGCCACGCCGACGTCGGCGTGTTGACCGGCGGCGGCTCGGCGCAGGTGTATGCGCCCGGCGGCAACGCCGTGCCCGGCCTCGGCCCCAAAGGTTGGCCCGGGCCCGTGGTCTACGCCCGCTCCTCGCCGCTCACCGCCCTGCGCGACGAACTGCCGGATTCGACCATCACTTGGCAATCAGGCGCCGATCTCGGAGCCGCTGCCAGTGCGGCTAGCGCAGCCGACGTCGCGATCGTCTTCGTCACACAATGGACTGCCGAATCCGTTGATTTTCCGCTCACTTTGCCGGACGAGCAAGACCAACTCGTCGCCGCGGTTGCGCGCGCCAACAAGCGCACCGTGGTGGTACTCGAAACTGGCGGTCCCGTGTTGATGCCGTGGCTCGATCGGGTCGCAGGCGTGGTCGAAGCTTGGTATCCAGGCAGCCAAGGCGGGCCAGCCATTGCGCGCGTTCTGAGCGGCGCCGTCAATCCCTCGGGCCACCTGCCGGTCAGCTTTCCACGCTCGGCCGACCAGCTACCGCGCGCGCAAATCGTCGGGGACGGCTCGCCGCACGACGCACAGTTCGACGTTCACTACGACGAAGGCGCAGCCGTCGGCTACCGTTGGTACGCAAAAAAGGGTCTTACGCCCCTGTTCCCGTTCGGTCACGGGCTCAGCTACACCACCTTCGCTCAAAGCAACCTCAGCGCACACCTGGACGGTGGTGAGCTGAAAGTCAGCTTCGCCGTGCGCAACACCGGCAAGCGCGTCGGCCAGAGCGTGGCGCAGATCTATGTGTCCGCCGAAGCCGGCGGCTGGGAAGCACCCCAACGGCTGGGCGCGTTCGGCAAAGTCGAGCTCGCGCCGGGCGCCACCGAGCAGCTCACGCTGACAGTCGATCCACGCCTGCTCGCCAACTACGAACCCAAGCGCCAAGCCTTCCGCATCGCTCCCGGCAGCTATCGCGTCAGCCTCGCTCCCTCCGCAGCTCCCGCCGCGCGCGACGCCGGCCAAACCGTCACCGTCACCCTGCCGGAACGGGTGATCGCTGCGAAATAGTGCTCTGCAGTGCCTGTTGATTAGGGTCCGAAGCTGCGCAAACGAAGCGAACAGGTTTGATTTCGATGGTCACGCGCCGCGGCAAGCCGCGTCGCAGCCTTCGGCGTCGCGAACGGCCGCGCGCTTCAAGCCGCGTGTACTGGAAGGGTGAACCGGAAGCGTGAGTAGTCTTCGGTCGGCATGTTTTGCTGCGGACCGTCACCGATCGCTTTTGCCAACGATTTTTGGGGCTGTGTCGGTCTTTTCCGATACGGGGCGGCAATTGCGGTAAAGCTTTGGCCCGTTGCGATCTCGCTTCGAGGCGTACATCGCGGTGTCCGCGTTCTCGAGTAACTCCTTTGCCGTGTGCCCGTCGTCGGGATAGATGGCAATGCCAATGCTCGCCGACACCGCTAGCTGAATGCCACCGACGGCGCAGGGTTCTGCAATGGTTTCTTCGATCTTGCGAGCGAGTGCGGCAACATTCGCATCGTCCTTGGCTTCCAGCATCAGGAACAGAAATTCATCCCCACTGCGCCGGCTGACCGTGTCGCTGCCTCGAACGTTGCTCTGAACTCGTTGCCCGATCAATTTCAACACCTGGTCGCCTGCGCCATGTCCACGAGTGTCATTTACGGCTTTGAAGCCGTCGAGGTCGATGAACATCACTGCCAGTCGCCAGCTGTGGCGCTTGGCCTGAATCAGCCCCGTGCGCAGTCGGTCGTTGAACAGGGTCAGGTTGGGCAAGCCGGTGATTGCGTCGTGGAGCGCGCTGCTGCGGGAGCGAGCTTCCTCTGCCCGGCTCTTCAGCAGCGCGGCGTTGCTCGCCGAAAGTTGGTCCTCGAGGTGATGACGCTCGTCG
>Ga0302321_100004289_pt1 | contig 12343 bp, 9 predicted proteins | sample Fen_T0_1_FD_202505 | JGI IMG/M metagenome (GOLD analysis project Ga0302321, IMG submission 202505) | Peat permafrost microbial communities from Stordalen Mire near Abisko, Sweden - Fen_T0_1 | ecosystem: Environmental > Terrestrial > Soil > Wetlands > Permafrost | place: Sweden: Abisko...
CAATGGCGATTCGATTTTCAAACGCATGATGCTGGCCATCGGCCGCACCGCCCTGGCAAACGATGCCGCGCTGGCGGATAACGCAGGGCGTACCGCGCGTACCGAAGAGCTCGACATTGCGATCGGCGAATGGACTGGTGCGCACACGCTGGATCAGGTGCTTGAGGTGCTGGGCAAGGCCGATGTGCCCGCGGGCCGCATCTATTCCATCGCCGACATCGTCGCCGACATGCAGTACCAGGCGCGCGGCATGATCGAAAAACACAAACTCGGGGATAATGCCGCGGGAGAAATCTGGTTGCCGGGCATTGTGCCGAAGCTGTCGGAGACGCCGGGCGGAACAAAATGGATCGGCCCCATACTGGGCAGTCACACTGCCGAAGTCTTGAGCGAAATCGGCTATGACGCGGAGGCGCAGGCCGACCTGAGGAAACGAGGAATCATCTGATGAAACAACGAATCTACATCAACGATGTCGCCGTGCGCGACGGCTTCCAGATCGAGAAAAACTTCATCCCGACCGAGACCAAGATCGCGCTGATCGATGCGCTGTCCGGGACCGGCATCGCCAAGATCGAAGTGACGTCATTTGTCCACCCGAAGCTGGTGCCCAACATGGCCGATGCGGTGGAGGTGCTGTCAAACATCAAACGTGTCCCGGGCGTGATCTATAGCGTGCTGGTGCCCAACCTGAAAGGCATGGAGCGCGTCATTCAAACGCATCAGGCGCATTGCCGCGTCGATGAGATCAATGTGGTGATGTCGGCCTCGGAAACGCACAACCGCGCCAACGTCAATCGCACCTGCGAGGAATCTTTCGCCGATTTCTCAGTGATGGTGAAGATGGCGAAGGATGCCGGTGTGCGCATCAACGGCACGGTGTCTACGGCCTTCGGCTGCCCGTTCGAAGGCCATGTGCCGGAAGATCGCGTGCTGGGATTCGCCAGGCGCTACGTGGACATGGGCTTCGACGGCGTGAGCTTCGGTGACACCACCGGCATGGCCAATCCGGCGCAGGTCGAGCGTATCGGCGCGGCCGCGGTGGCACAGTGCGGCAACGCCGAACTTACGCTGCACTTTCATAACACGCGCGGCATGGGCCTGGCCAACGTCGTGGCCGGTATCCGCGCCGGCATCGTACATTACGATGGCTCGCTGGCGGGCCTGGGCGGTTGTCCGTTCGCGCCCGGTGCCACCGGCAATATCTGCACCGAGGACATGGTCAATATGCTCGAGGACATGGGATACGACACCGGGGTCGACCTGGATAAATTGCTGGCTGCGGCGGTGAAGATGCCGATGGTGGTGGGCCATGATGTGGCCGGGCAGGTGATGCGCGCGGGCAAGACGATGCATCTGCATGCCGTGCCGGACAAGCTTTATACGCAATGACGCCGAATAAAAATCAACAAAGGAATGGAATGAATTGTTTGAGAATTGTCGCTGCCGCCATCGTCGCCGTCGCGGGTACACATGCTTTTGCCGCCGACCTCGGCAATATCGGCACACTGACGCAGGATCAGTTCCTGCGCCTCTCCACCGATCTCGGCGCGGCCGCCGCTTACAAAGGTGTCACACCCGCTACGCCGCTGGGCACGCTGGGTGTCGATGTGGGGTTGGAGCTCACGCAGACCCGGCTTGAAACCGCGTCCGCATTCAGGCAGGCCGGCGCCGGCGACCTGGACAACATCTACACGACCAAGCTGCACATCAGCAAAGGACTGCCGTTCGGATTCGATGTCGGCGCATTTATCGGCAGGGCCTCGGGCGTCGATGGGACGTTGATCGGCGGTGAAATGCGCTACGCGATTCTGGATGACGGGCTCACCACGCCGGCGGTTGCGGTGCGGTTGTCGGGCACCAGGCTCACCAGCGTGAGCCAGCTCAGCCTGTCCACCGTGGCGCTCGATGCCATGCTGTCCAAGAAGCTCGCTTTCGTCACGCCTTACGTCGGCGGCGGTGTGGTGCGCACACAAAGCAGTACGGATGCCGCTTTGCTGCGCGAAGAAAAATTCAACAAGTCGCGTGTGTTCGTCGGCGTCAATGCCAATTTCCTGCTCGCCAATATCGCGGTCGAGGCGGAGAAAATGAACGACAACACCAGCCTGTCCGCAAAGGTTGGCTTCAGGTTCTAGTTTCGAGAAAACGAGGAGAGATCATGTTGAAGAAAATTCTGCTGGCCGCCATATCGTGCGCAATGTTGATGACGATGACGGCCGCGCATGCAGAGGCGCCGGAAAAAAAGAAAATCACCATCGCTGTCGGCGGCAAGAATCTTTTTTACTACCTGCCGTTGACCATCGCCGAGCGCCAGGGCTATTTCAAGGATGAAGGACTCGATGTCGAGATTCCCGACTTCGCCGGTGGCGCGAAAGCTTTGCAGGCACTGGTGGGAGGCAGTGCCGACATGGTGTCGGGCGCCTTCGAGCACACCATCAATATGCAGGCCAAAAAGCAGCCGATTCGCGCCGTGGTGCTGCAGGCCAGTTTTTCCTCAATCACGCTGGTGATGCCCAAAGACAAGGCCGCGAAATATAAATCGGCACGCGATCTCAAGGGTATGAAAATCGGCGTGACCGCACCCGGCTCATCGACCAATATGTTCGTCAACAACCTGCTCGCCAAGGAAGGATTGAAACCGAACGATGTGGCGATCATTGGCGTCGGCGCGGGGGCCGGCGCAGTGGCGGCGATGGAAAATTGCGAGATCGATGCGATGTCCAATCTCGATCCGGTGACGAGCATGCTCGAAGCCGGCGGCAGGTACGTGGCCGTCGCCGACAGCCGCACCGAAAAAGGCATGAAGGAAATTTACGGCGGCGATTACCTGGCTTCGTGCATCTACACCAGCGAAGAGTTCATCCGGAAAAATCCCAACACCACGCAGGCCGTGGTCAATGCGATGGTGAGAGCCAACCGCTGGATCGCCAAGGCCACCCCCGAGCAGATCATGGCCGTGGTGCCGGAGAGCTACATGGCCGGCAACCGCTCAGTGTACAAGGCGGCGCTGCTGAAAAACATGGTCGGCTATTCGCTCGATGGACAGATGAGCATGAAGGCCGCACAGAATGTCTACAACGTGCTGAAACAGTTTGAACCCTCGGTGATCGCGGCCGGCAACACGATCAACCTCGCTGCGACATTCGATAATTCGTATGCGCAGAAGGCCGCAACTAAAATCAAGTAATTGATTGAAGAAAAGCCAAAGCCGATAGTAGAATCCAGCATTGGCGCGGCGTTTGGCGGGTTTTTGGCCTGGAAAGCGCGTCGATGCTGGGCTTTAATGCGATGAATTCCTCAATGAGACACCGGTGCCGCCAGGCACTCGCCGCAGTCATCGCATTCGTATCTGGCGAATCCTCACTGTTTTTCCCGTAGCGAACGCACTGGGCGCTCGCTATTTTTCGTGATCCTGACCTTACGCCGGTACCGAATGCTTGCACAAGTCACCCCCGTCACTGCGCTGATGCCGAACTGATCCGCCACCATGAACCCTGGCCTCCATGCGACGCTGTTGGGCGACCTGGTATTCCAGGCGGACGGAACGCGCTTGTCCTGTCCCTCGCGCAAGGCGAGCTGGATGGCCGCGTATGTGCTGCTGGTCCGGAAACCGCAGTCACGCGCAAAAATTGCCAGCTTGTTCTGGGGCGATGCCGGCACGGTAAATTCGCTGGGCAGCCTGCGCGTCGCCCTCACCAAGCTGCCACCGCCGCTCCTGAAATGCCTGCGGGTGACACGCGACACGATCGGTGCCGCGGCAACGGCGGATTACCAGCTCGACGTGGACGAATTCAGCGCACAGTGCCTGGAAAACAATATCGAGTCCCTGCAGCGGGCCGTGAAGCTGTATGGCGGAGAGCTGTTGAAAGGGGTGAGCGCCGAGGATGCACCGGAGTTTTCCGACTGGCTGTTCGTCGAGCGCAATCGCCTGCGGCAGCTGGCGCATGGTGCGCACATTGCGCTGGCCCAGCTGCTGCATGCACGCGGTCAGATCGCGGCCGCACAGTCCACTGCAGAAGCATGGCTGGCGCATGACCCCGCCAATGAAGCGATGCACCGGCTGCTGATCAACTGGCTGGTCCAGTCGTCCGGCAACGATCGCGCGCTGGCGCAGTACGAGGTTTATCGGCGCACGCTCGCCGTCAATCACGGTGCCGCACCTTCGCTGGACATGCGCGCACTGGCGGAACGCCTGCGCGATGGTGGCCGCGCCGGTCTGCGCACGGGTGCGCTGGCGCCGGATATTGCGCCCGCCACATCGTTCTTTGGACGCGGCGATGAATTGACGGCGCTGCAGGCGCGGCTCGCCGCGCCGGAGTGCCGCCTCCTGACGTTGCACGGCCTGGGTGGCGTCGGCAAGACGCGCCTGGCGCTTGCGGTAGCCGCGCGGGCGGCAAAGGAAGGCGAACAATTCAACGATGGCGTGTTCGTGATTGCGCTCGACGGTGTGGCATCGCCCGCGCTGTTCGCGCAGACGGTGGCACGCGCCTGCGAGCTGCAGCCGGCCGGCAATGCGGCCCCGCTCGAACTCCTCATTGCGTTCTTCAGGCGTCGCAATGCGCTGCTGGTGCTGGACAATCTCGAGCATCTGCTTCAAGGCACCGTCGCTGCCGAGGAAGGTGTGGCGCGGCAGATCTCGCGGCTCCTCGGCGGTACCGGCGATGGCCTCAAGGTGCTGGCCACATCGCGTGAACCACTGCGCCTGCAGGAAGAATGGCTTTATCCACTCGGGGGCCTCACCTACGCCGCGGAGGTCGCGGCAGTGTCTTCTGCATTGTCGATGTCGCCCACCCTCGCGCCCTATGCGGGCGATACATGGAAGGTGGTCGACCTGTACGCGGGCAGCGATGGTGGCAGCAAGGTCGACGCGCGCAAGTTTGCGGCGGTACAATTTTTTGCGCAACGCGCGCGCCAGGCCGGTGCGACGTTTTCACTCGACATCGAACTGCCGCATGTCGTGCAGATATGCACGCTGCTGCAGGGATTGCCGCTTGGCATAGAGCTGGCCGCGAGCTGGGTGGGTACCGTGCCTGCCGAGGTGCTCGCGGCTGGCGTACGCAAGCAGGCCGCGGCGCTGGCCAATCGCCATGACAACCGTTCCGAGCGGCACCATTCGCTTGGTGCCGTGGTGGCCTATTCGTGGGAGCACCTCGACGGGGCGCAGCGCGCGGCGCTGTCCAGCCTCGCCGTGCTCAAGGGCAGCTTCAACAACGAAGCGGCCAGGGAAGTCGGGTATGCCGACAAAACCATGCTGCACGGGCTGGCGGATAAATCGCTGGTCGAACGAGTCCAGAGCGATCGCTGGCGCCTGCATGAAGTCGTCAGGCAGTGGGCCTGGGCGCAGCCCGATCGCACCACCGGCAAAGCCGCTTCACGCCAGCAGGTATTGCTGAGACGGCGCGACGACTATTACATGGGATGGCTGCGCGACATTCACGCAAGGCTGGATGGAGCGGATGAACCGCAGGCCCTGGCGAGAATCGACGCGGAAAGCAGCAACCTGCGTGAGGCATGGCAATCGGCGGCGCGGCACGGCGATCTTGCCAGCCTGGAAGCGGCGGCGCCCGCCTGGTTCAACTACCTGGAATGCCGAAGTTTTATCGCCGAAGGCATTGCCGCAGCAGAAGTCTGGCTGGCCGGCGCTCGCCGTGACGAGAACAAGAATGCGACTGCCGCGCCGCTCTACTACCTGGGGCTGTTCCAGCGCTTTGGCGCACGCACCGCCGAGGCATTGGAAACAATGGACGCGGCCCTTGCACTCATCCCGCCCGCTGCGTCACCGCTGCTCGCCCAGGCCCTGGCCGCCAAGGCATTCCTCCTGCTGCTGCTCGGACGCCTGGGTGAAGCGGAAAAGACCGGGGGCAATGCGCTCGTCATCGCAGGGAAAATCGATGATCCCGCCTTGCAGGCATCGGCCTGCCGGGTGCTGGGACTCACACTGCTGCAGTCGGGCCGGCGCGAGGAGGGGCGAGAGCTGCAACGGCGCGCGCTGGCACTTGCTCGCTCGCTGGGCACGCCGTCGCTGGTGGCGGCCGCACACAACAATCTCGCGCTGGCCGAAAATCACCTGGGCAACTACAGCGAGGCCGAAGCCGGCTACGAAAGCGCACTGGCCTTCTGGCGCGAGATACAGGCCACCGCCAACATCGGCCGCGGCATGCATAACCTTGGTGTGGTGGCCACGCGGCAGGGCAGGCACGAAGAGGCGTTGGGCCGCTATCGCGCCGCGCTGGCGATGCTGCGCAAGGCGGGCGACCGCAACCTGATCGCCCTCAATCTCATGTCCACCGGCGACGCCTTGCTCAACCTCGATCGCGCGGCGGAAGCGCGCGAGACAGCCGGGCAGGCGCTTGAGATGGCCGAACGCGACGGCCACATGCTGCCCGCGCTGGATGCGCGCATCGTGCTGGCGCAGGCGGCGATCGCACTCGGCGAAACGGCGGAGGGTGCGCGCCAATTGCGGCTGGTGCTGGATGCTGCGGGCCGGCATGGTTTCGCCAACGTGCTGGCCGATGCCATCGTCAGCGCATCGCGCCTGCTGGCCCGGCAGGTAGCGGCGCTGCGTCCGCTGGTGCATGCATGGGCGCTCTCGATCGGCGAGATGGAAGAAATCCCGCTGACGATTCGCAAGGACGCCGAGTCGCTGGCGCAGGAGATCGGCGGCGAGCCGCTGCCGCGTACCACCAAAAAGCCCACGCGCCTCACCGAGCTGGCGAAGCAGGCCGACAGCAGGCTCGCAAAAATAAAACCGGCGCGCGCCTGAGTGAGCATGAGCCGCGTGCTTCGGCGGTAAACTGTGGACCTGCCGACAGGACACCCGCCCGCATGACGTCCGCACTTTCGTTCGAAAAAATCACGGTCACTTTCACCGGAAAATCCGGCGGCGCCGGCTATAACGCCGTGAAGGAAACATCGATCAATATCGCCGGCGGCGAATTCGTTTCCATCGTCGGGCCGACCGGCTGCGGCAAATCCACGCTGCTCAATATCGCAGCAGGATTGTTGAAGGCCTCCTCGGGCACCGTTCGGGTTTTTGGCGAACCGCTGGCCGGATTGAACAGCAGCGCCGGCTATATGTTTCAAGCCGAGTCACTGATGCCCTGGCGTTCCGCGCTCGACAACGTGACGGCGGGCCTGCAGTTCCGCGGTGTCGATGCGCGAGATGCCGCGCGCCGAGGCGAACAATGGCTGGAGCGCGTGGGCCTGGGCGGCTTCGGCAATCGCTATCCGCACGAGTTGTCCGGTGGCATGCGCAAACGCTGCGCGCTCGCACAGATGCTGATCCTGGAACCGAAGATCATGCTGATGGACGAGCCGTTTTCAGCGCTCGATATCCAGACGCGGCAATTGATGGAAAACGAATTGCTCGAGCTCTGGAACGCGAATCGAAAATCGGTGCTGTTCATCACCCACGATCTTGAGGAAGCGATCTCGATGTCCGATCGTGTGATCGTGCTGGCCGCAGGCCCGGGCACCCGCCCCATCGGCGAATTCCGCATCGACCTGCCGCGTCCGCGCGACGTGGCGGAGATTCGCATGACGCCGCGATTTCTCGAATTGCATGAGCAGATCTGGCATGCGATGAAGGAAGAAGTGTTGAAGGGCTACGCACAGACACGCAACAAGGTGCCGGTATGAAAAAACTGCCGATATGGTTCTGGCAGATCGGCTTGCTGGCCATTATTTTCCTGTGCTGGCATCTGCTGACGGTGCCCGGCCTGATCCCGCCGTTTTATTTCGACGATGAAAACAAGGCCGCATTTTTTTTCGGCGAGCCGCTGAAGATTTTCAACGTCATCTTCGTCTGGTTTGCCGACGGCGAAATCTACGCGCACCTGTGGGTGACGCTGCAGGAGACCGCGCTGGCCTTTTTCATCGGCACGCTGCTCGGCCTGGTCATCGGTCTGTGGCTGGGACTGTCGAACACCGCATCCGCCATTCTCGATCCCTACATCAAGGCAATGAATGCGATGCCGCGCGTGATACTCGCGCCGATCTTCATGGTGTGGTTCGGGCTCGGCATCTGGTCGAAGGTCGCGCTCGGCGTGACGCTGGTGTTCTTTATCGTCTTCTTCAATGTCTACCAGGGCGTGAAGGAAGTCTCGCCGGTGGTGCTGAACAACGCGCGCATGCTGGGCGCCAATGCGTCGCAGTTGTTGCGCCACGTGTATCTGCCCTCGGCAACGTCGTGGGTGTTTTCCAGTTTGCATACCTCTGTCGGCATGGCGTTTGTGGGCGCGGTCGTCGGTGAGTATCTCGGCAGCGCGAAGGGCGTCGGTTATCTCATTCACCAGGCCGAAGGATCGTTCGATATCAATACCGTGTTCGCCGGCATCCTGGTGCTGACGTTGTGCGCGCTGCTGCTCGATTTCGCGGTGACATTCGCTGAAAACAAATTGCTGAAGTGGCGACCTCAGCAGGCGGAAACCGAGACAACCTGACGCTACATAGCCCGCAAATTGACACGTAGAACGCCATTTGGCGGGCTATTCGGAGCAAAAATCGCCGGAAGACCGCGCGAGTGCTTGAGTTTGTTCATAAAATTTACTCCTGATCCGCTTCCAGCCCCAGCTCCTGGATCTTGCGCGTCAGGGTATTGCGCCCGATGCCCAGCAGCGTCGCCGCCTCGATGCGCCGGCCGCCGGTGTGCTCCAGCGCCTTCGTGATCAGCGCGGCTTCGAATGCGCGATTGAGTCCGTCGAAAATATCTTTCTCGCCCCGTCCCAGCGACGCGGTGACTTCGCGTTCCAGCGCGCGCTTCCAGTTGCTGTCCATATTGGCGGCGGTCTTTTCCCCGCTGTTGGAACCGCGCACGTCCGAAGGCAGGTCGGCCACTTCCACCATCTGCGCCGGCGCCATGACGGTGATCCAGTGACACAGGTTCTCCAGCTGCCGCACATTGCCGGGAAAATCCTGCTGCGCCAGGAAATTCAGCGCATTCTCGCTGAGCCGTTTTGGATCCACGCTGAGGTCGCGCGCGCTCTTGGCCAGGAAATGCTTAGCCAGCAGCGGAATGTCCTCACGCCGCTCGCGCAGCGATGGCAGGCGGAGGCGAATCACATTGAGCCGGTGATACAAGTCCTCGCGGAACAAACCCTGCTTCACGCGCTGGTCGAGATCCTGGTGGGTCGCGGCGATCACGCGTACGTTCGCGGTGATCGGCGTGTGACCGCCGACACGGTAGAACTGGCCATCCGACAGCACACGCAGTAAACGTGTCTGCAGATCGGGCGGCATGTCGCCGATTTCATCGAGAAACAACGTGCCGCCGTCGGCCTGCTCGAATCGTCCGCGCCGCATCGTCGCGGCACCGGTGAATGCGCCGCGCTCATGGCCGAACAATTCACTTTCCAGCAGGTCCTTGGGAATGGCGGCCGTGTTGATCGCGATGAAAGGTTTGGTGGCGCGCGGACTGTGGCGATGCAGCGCATGCGCCACCAGTTCCTTGCCGGTGCCCGATTCGCCGGTGATGAGCACGGTCGCATGCGATTGCGACAGCCGGCCGATGGCACGAAACACTTCCTGCATGCTGGGCGCCGAGCCGAGAATTTCCGGCGCCTCGGCGGCAATTTCGGCTTCCGGAATTTCGCGCATCGATTCATCGAGTGCGCGACGAATCAATTCGACTGCGTGATCGACGTCGAACGGCTTGGGCAGGTACTCGAAGGCGCCGCCCTGGAAGGCCGCAACCGCGCTCTCGAGATCGGAGTACGCCGTCATGATGATGACCGGCGTGGTTGGCAATTTCGCCTTCAGCTGCTGCATGAAATCGAGCCCCGACGCACCCGGCATGCGGATGTCGCTGATGACCACCTGCGGCGGGTTTTTGTGCAGGGCATCGAGGCCTTCCTGCGCGGCGGCAAACGACTGGTAGGCGATGCCTTCGCGGGTCAGCGCTTTTTCGATTACCCAGCGTATCGATTTGTCGTCATCGATTATCCAGACAGGCCGCATGAATTACTTTCAGTGAGTGTGTGAGTAGGGTGAGGTTGCCGGCGTATTCAGCGTCTGGCTTTCTCGGATCGGCAGCAGCACCGAGAAGCAGGTATGGCCGGCAGTGCTCTCGAATTCAATGATGCCCAGGTGCTGGCTGATGAGGTTCTGCGCCAGCGACAGGCCAAGCCCGGTGCCGCCATCGCGCCCGGAAACGAGCGGAAAAAATATCTTGTCGACCAGCGCGTCGGGCACACCGGGGCCGTTGTCGATGATCTGGATCTGGATGGCGTGACGGTAGCGCTGCTTGGCAAGTGTGACCTGGCGGGCGATGCGCGTCGCAAGCTGGATCTGCCCGCGGCCGTTCATGGCCTGCGCCGCATTGCGCGTGATGTTGAGCAGCGCCTGGATCAGCGGCTCCTTGTCGGCAATGAACTCGGGCAGGCTGGTGTCGTAATCGCGCAGCACGGTGATGCCTGAGGGAAATTCCGCCAGCACCAGCGTGCGCACGCGCTCGAGCACTTCGTGGATATTCAGCCGCGCCATCTGCGGCAGCCGGTGCGGCGTCAGCAGGCGATCCATCAAGGTCTGCAGGCGATCGGCTTCGTTGACGATGACCTGCGTGTATTCCTTGAAGTCGGCCTCCTTGGGCAGGCCCTGCAATTCGCGCTCCAGCAATTGCGCCGACCCGCGAATGCCGCCGAGCGGGTTCCGGATTTCGTGCGCCAGATTGCGGATCAGCTCGCGGTTCAATTCCTGGCGCTCGAGAATTTTTGCCTCGCGCGCAATCTTGATCTGCTGGTCGAGTGTGTGGAATTCGAGCACCACGTGGCGATCGTCGATCGGCGAAGCGACGCATGAGGAATGCAGTGTGTTCCCCGCCGCCGACTCAAGAGTCAGCTCGTTTTCATTGAAGCCGGCATCGTTCTTCACCACTTGTTCCAGCATGGAAAACAAAGCGTGATTGCCGGCGTGCCCGCTCGAGAACAACCGGGCAAAAGGCTGTCCTACAACGTTCTTCAGGCTGAACGCGAATTGGTTTTCAGCGGCAGGATTGGCAAACATCAGGACGAAGGACCGGTCGATGATAACCACGGCGGTGGACAACAGGTCCAGGCCGGCGTAGTGAGGATTGGGTGAGGGCGCGTGGTGTGTGTGGTTCGACATCTAATCAACTCATTGTAAAAAGCAAGTTACGGGCCATGGGTTTCGATTACACCGGCGGCACGGCAGGTTGCAGCATAGCGCCGAATCGGGACTGCCCGGCTTGCGATCGGGCAGTGTGCGATCCAAAAAAAACGCCGGAAGCTCTTCACTTCCGGCGTTCAAGGTATCGATCGGCAACCCGATCGAAAGGAGAGGTAAGCCGTGGCGTTATTTGAGCGAGGCCAGCTGTTCGCGCAAGCCCTGCAGGTGGTTCTCGTGCATGGCAACTTCGTCCTGCAGGTTGCGAACGCGTTCGAAATGACGCTCGATTTCAGCGCGTGATTCAGGCGTCATCAATGGCTTTTGCGGCGTCACGGCATCCGGGCTGGCGGCAAACGAGACGCGCATGGCACGAATGCCATTCGACAACTGCCGCTCTTCATCGAGTTTCGCCCTGGAGGCGACCAGCATGTCTTCCTCGGTCTGCAGTTCACCTTCGAGGATGCGTCGCCGGGTTTCTGCCTGGCGCTGCTGGGTAAGTTGAGTCATTGAATCCAGCGAGGCGACCATGATCCTGGCGGGCGCCACGATCGGCGACGTCTGCGCCTGTGCGCTGTTCGAAACAGGCAGTACCGTGGCCACGGCCACCGGCGCCTTGACCGATGCCACCACAGCCGCAGGTGTTGACGCCTGGGTGGGAACGGCAGGCACAGCAGCAACCGCTTTGGGGCTCGCTGCGGGAACAATAGCCTGCGCGTTGGCTGCGTTTAGCGAGCCGCTGGGCGTCGACGGAATGACGGTGATGGGTTCAAGGTCGACACGCACTCCACCCTTGATCGGTGAGTTCGCATAAGTAACGCGCCCGCTTTCATCGACATGCTTGTAGATGATGGTCGTTTCGGCGCGTGGCATAGCGTTGCTGGTACCCGGCTGCGCGAACACCTGCGCAGACGCCAGCAACAGCGAAAGAAGGAATGGTTTACAAAGGATTTTCGCGGATCGATTCATGATCTTTTACCGGGCAGGAAATCGCTTTGGGCGGTCTTCCAGCATACGGCCGGGAAAATTCTTTTTCAACTCAATGAGTTGTGGTGCGGCGTGCTTCCGGACACCATAGGTAGTTTGAGTACAACAAACAGCCCCTTTTCCTGCGTAAGTTCCCGATCCAATCCAATCTGCGCGGCGGCGGGCAATGAAAAAAGGGCAGGCGGGTTGCCCCGCCTGCCCCTGTTATGACGCCTGACTAATCAGGACGAATAGTACA
>Ga0302321_100004291_pt1 | contig 12340 bp, 13 predicted proteins | sample Fen_T0_1_FD_202505 | JGI IMG/M metagenome (GOLD analysis project Ga0302321, IMG submission 202505) | Peat permafrost microbial communities from Stordalen Mire near Abisko, Sweden - Fen_T0_1 | ecosystem: Environmental > Terrestrial > Soil > Wetlands > Permafrost | place: Sweden: Abisko...
GCTTATAGCGCGCGCACCCCGCGACGAGCTCCTGGCTCACCCGCCCCGCGGCAAGGACCGCCCCCGCAAGCCTCTCGGCCCGCTCAAGCATCTCACCACCGCAGAGAAGCGCATATTTCGCCACCTCGGCGGCGCCGCTGCGCAGTTCACGCTCAGGAAGCGTGTCCAGTGTCTTCAGATCCGCGAACACAAGCCAGGGCTGATAGAAGGTGCCGACGTAGTTCTTCCCGGCGCGAAAGTCGACCGCCACCTTGCCGCCGACAGACGCGTCGACCTGGGCGAGGAGCGTCGTCGGCACCTGAGCGAGGCGCACTCCGCGCTGGAAGGTGGCGGCCACGTATCCCACGAGATCGCCGATCACGCCGCCCCCGAGAGCGAGCAGGGCGTCGCTGCGGCGGACCCCGCGGTCGTACAGCACGCCGTACAGCTCTTCCGCCCTTGCAAGGCTCTTCTGTCGCTCGCCGGCCGGTACGACGACGTGAGACACCGCATAGCCCGCCGTCACCAAACTGGCTCGGGTCTGCTCAAGGTAGAGCGGCGCCACGTTCTCGTCGCAGCACACGACCACTTGACCTCCCGGCGCGCGTGACCACAGCGCGCCCCCCAGCTTCCCCAGCCAGTCGCGACCGACGAGCACATCGTACTTCCGCGACGCGACTGCGGCAGGCACCCTTATCATTCCCGCGCATCCTCTCCGCTCAGGCGAGCCCGGGTCGAGCGGATCTCGCCGCAGGCCAGCGACACCACGGCATCGACCACGGACTCGAGCGGCCGCGATCCGTCATTGGCGATATCCACGGAGGCCACCTCGGCGTACAGCACCGATCTGGCAGCGAGCAAACGCGCGAAGGCTGCTTCGTCCCGCGCCAGCGGGCGCTCTGCCGCGCCGGCCGCCGCAGCACGACCCCAGAGGACGCCGGACGGAGCGGTCAGCCATACAACGCGCTCGAGGCGGTGGAGCGCGTCGCGCACGTCGCCGCTCAGCACCGCTCCGCCCCCCAGCGCAACGATGCACACTTCGTGCATTGCCTGATCGAGGACCTCGACCACCACATCGCGTTCGATCCGCCGGAACCCACTCTCGCCGACGGCGTCGAAGATCTTCGGGATGTTCCCGGCACGATCTTCGATCAGCGCATCGGTGTCCACGAACGGAATGTCGAGCCTCGCGGCGGCGAGCCGGCCGACGACGCTCTTGCCGGCCGCCATGGGTCCCACCAGCGCAACGGCGCCGACCGCGGACGCAGGCTCTGCGATCTGCTCCGCCATCAGCGGCGCAGACAGCGCCGGCGAAACGCCTCCACCGCGCCGCCGAACTCGGTCACCGTGGCGCCGCCGAAGCGCTCCAGGGCGGCGTCCGCCAGGGCGAGGGCCACGGCTGCCTCGAGCACGACCCCGGCCGCCGGGACCGCGCACACGTCGGAACGCTCGAAGCGCGACTCCACCGGCCGATGAGTGCCCAGCTCGACACTGGGCAGTGGCTCGCGAAGCGTAGCGATCGGCTTCATCGCGGCGCGGACGACAATGCACTCCCCGGTCGAGATACCGCCTTCGATGCCCCCGGCGTTGTTGCCGCTTCGAACGTACCCATGACCCTCTTCGTAGCCCAAAGCATCGTGGACGTGACTCCCGGGCAGGCGGGCGGCGGCAAACCCGAGGCCAAACTCGACGCCCTTGATCGCCGGCGTGGCCAAGACCGCCGCTGCGAGTACCGCCTGCAGGCGGCGATCGCCCTGAACGTAGCTGCCGACACCGGGGGGGAAGCCGAACACGAGGACCTCGACAACGCCGCCCAGCGTATCCCCCGCGCGCGCCGCCGCATCGATCGCCGCGCGCATCCGGACGCTCGCGCCTGCGTCGGCGCAGCGCAGCGGGTCGGCTTCAACGCGCGGCACATCGCCGAGCTGCAGAGCCACCTCGCTGATTTCGTCACCCACTGAGATGACATGGCTCACGACGCGGCAGCCCACAGTCTTGAGAAGTTCTTTCGCGATCACACCGCAGGCGACCTTGACAGCCGTCTCGCGAGCGCTGGCACGTTCGATGACGTCGCGCAGGTCCTCGAGGCCGTACAACAGCGCCCCACCAAGATCAGCGTGACCGGGACGCGGGACGCGCACCGCGTCGGCGAGCGCCTCGCCGGACCCCGGGGCCACGGGGCTCAGAGTCTGCCCCCAGCTCTCCGCATCGCGATTGGCGACCGCAAGCGCGATCGGCGCTCCCGTGGTCCGTGCGTATCTGACCCCGGCAAGGATCTCCACGCGATCACGTTCGATGGCCATGCGCGCACCGCGGCCGTATCCGAGCTGGCGGCGCGCCAGATCGTCGTCGATACACCGGACCGTCAACTCGAGACCGGCCGGGCACCCTTCGACGACGGCCGTCAATTGGCGCCCGTGCGACTCGCCCGCTGTGAGGAACCTCAGTCTGGCCATAGGCCCTACCCTATCGGGAGCTACGGCTCCTGTAAAAGGCGCCGCGCCCTGCGACCGGCGCTCCCGGAACGCGGCGGGGCGGCCAGCGGCCGCCCCGTTCCGGACTCTCGCACGGCCTTTGGTCTACTTGGCGACCACCTGGCCTGCGCGCAAGGTGATCGTCTGGTCGCCATGCATCAGGGTGACCGTCTGCGCGCCCACGTCGATGGCGATGACCTTGATGTCGCCCCAAGATGTACTGAAGACCGCGCCGACCTTCTTGTCGGAGTAGGTCTTGCCGTCGACTTCGATGGTCGCCAAGGCGGTGTTGTTGGTCTCACTCACGCTCAGAATGGAGATGGTGTGGCCGCTCGTGCTTCCGCCGCCTGAGTTCCCGATGCTGGTCACGTGAAGCCTGTACGTCGCGTTCGCCAATGGTACCTTCACGGTCTCGCCCAAGGTCACCGTGACCGAAGACTTGCCCTCGGTGGCCCCCTTGAGGATGAGAAAGGTCACGTCTCCAGAAGTGATGGAGGATACCTCGAAGACCGGGTTTCCGCCGGGAACCTTGTCGCCCTTGACGACACTGTAAGACGTGCCGTTCACCGTGATCTTCGCCGTTAGACCGGTCGTCGTGGAGGAGCCCCCCGACGAACTGGTCTCATTCGCGATCGCAAGAGGGACGAATGGGTCCTTGCTCACGAACTTGTCCAGCAGCGGCTCTTCTTTGGCCGGATCCGCGGACAACGGATCGCTGCTCGTCGACCCGGTGGCGCCGGTCTCCGCGAGAAGCGCCGGCGATGCCTGGGTCCGCACTTCGGTCGAGGCAGTACTCGAAGCGGTCGTGCCCCCTCCGGACGCCAAAGCCACCGCGAGGGCCAGTGCCGCGCCGACGATCAGCGCAATGGCCACGTAAGCGAGCGTACGTTTGTTCTTGATCACGGCGTACCTCCCGCGGCAGCAGTGCTCGCCGACCCACCCCAAAGGTACGCATTCATGGTTATGCTCACCGTGAGAGGAGCGACTGTGCCAGGCGTCGTAGACGCATTGCCGAGAAGATCCAGGAACGTCACCTGAAGCAGCTTGCCGGTGACGCGGAAGCTCGCGTTGCGGAAGGCGACGTAGCCCTCAAGGCGGTACAGGAAGTCCTCAATGTCGAAGAAACGACCGCTCACAATGAGCTTCACGGTCTGGATCCCGAACGGTGAGCCGAGCGTCGTGGTGCCGCGCTCGATCCTCGTGATATCCACTCCAGAAACGCTGCTCGTCTTGCTCAGCTCCACGATCAGCGACGGGATACCCTCGCTCACAGGCAGCATCTTGCCGAGACGCACGATCTCCGCGCGTGACTGCGGCGCCGTCTTCTTGTACGTCTCCAGACGCGCCACGTCGTGCTGAGCCGTGGACAAAGCTGTTTGGGCAGACTGGATCTGGCCGTTCAGGTCGCTGATCTTGGTGCGCGTGGGACTGAAGAGCAGGAAGTACCACGCCACGATGAGCACCACCGCCACCACAGCGGTGATGATGTAGACCTCCCTGCCGCGCGCGATCCTCATGGCGTCGCCCCCTGAAGCGTCGTCGCCGGCGGCGCCGTCTGATACGGCCGGAGCGCCGCCGTGACCGTGAACATCACGGTCGCCGGTGTCGCGGCAGTGTCCGCAGTCCCCGCCACTCCCGGCACGACCGTCGAATCGGTGAGCTGGATGTTGCTCAACTGCGGGATGAGGCCGAGGCGGGTCATGAACTCGGCGACATCCTTGTGCGTGTACGTGGTGCCCATGAAGGTGACGTCTGTCGTCGTGGCGGCGGTCCCCGCGACCGGAGCAGCACCGCCCGGTATCATCGCGGGAGGCACGGTGCCGGTCACGTGCGTCAGACGCACATTCTCAGGGATGACCAGGCTTAGCTCCTGCAGGATGGTGGACCACGGCACGCCTGCCTGGTAGATGCTGCTCGCAGTCGCCGTCATCGCCACGCGCGTCGACTGGATCTGGGCGTAGGGCGCCAGAGCGGCGGCCTTCTGCTGCTCCGCCTGAGTCTCGGAGTTGAGTCCGTCGACCTCGGTCTGCTTACTGCTGACCGTGCTGTTCTGCTGCATGTAGACCAGACCCAGCGCCACCACCACGGCGACGATGATCAGGATGGCGTACAGGAGGCCTCGCTCTCGCGAAGCTTTGACGCGCGCTTCGGGCGGCAGTAGATCGATGCGCTTCATGGTCGCCTACTCCCCGTCGTCGAGGGCCAGGCCCAGTGCGATGGCGAGACGGGGAGACATCGCCTCGAGATCGGGCTGAGCGAGCTTCGACTTGTTCTCGGTGACATGTTGCAGGGGGTTGCCGAGCTGCACGTTCAGGTGCAGCGCCTGCGAGAGATACGAGCATATGTTGCGCGTGAGCGCGCCCTCTCCGGCGAGAAGCAGATTGGCGATCTGGCCTTGATGTTCCTGGGAATGGTAGTAGTCGATCGACCTGCGGATCTCGTCGGCGAATGCCTCACAGGCGGCGTCGAGGACCTCACGGATCTCGACCACGGTGGTCGCCTCGAGATCGCCGAACGGCGCGTCGGTGCCCGTCAGACCTACACTCAGGCGATACGCATCGGCCTCGTCGCGAGAGACACCGCGGTTGCTCGCCAGTGCCTGCACGAGAGCCTCGCACCCCAAGTTGACCACGCGCGTGAACTGCGGCATGTCGTTGACCGAGACCACGAGGTTGGTGATGCCTGAACTGATGTTGACAAGTGCTGTCGCCTCTTGCGTCCCCGGGGCACCCTGGTCGACGAAGGCGACCGGCGGAGCTATGGAACGCACGAGCGCGAAGGCTTGCAGGTCGATGCCATCGACACTCAGGCCGGCCTTGCGCGCCGCTTCGGTGAACTGACTGATCATGTCGCGCTGGGCGGCGACGATGAGGACCTTCTGCCTGGCTACCCCGTCATCGCCGGGCACCGTGGCCAGGACCTGGAAATCGAGTATCGCATCGGCCAGCGGTATGGGAATGGACTCCTGCGCCTGAAACTCGATGGCCGCGCGAAGCTCCTTGGCGTCTATCACAGGAAACTCCATGGTGCGCACGACGATCTTCTGGTTGGCGACGCCGAGCGCAAATCTCTTGCCGGCGAAACCGGTCGTCTTCCAGAAGTCCTTGAGCTCGGCGGCGAGACCGTCCACGTCGACGACCTCTCCTTCGAACAGCAATCCCTCAGGAATGGCGCGCACGGCGACACTGGTGATCGTCCGGCCTTGCCTGGAACTCCTGACCTGCGTCCCGGCGATCGACGATTGCTCCAGATCGATCCCGACACGCGCTCCACTATTCGCCATACTCGCCTCTCCGCATACCTTGCCACGCTCTAGCGGCGTTGTCGGCAGCCTTGCCGGATACCTTTAGGCTCGGCGTTCACGCGAACACCCAAGGCCCCTGCCCCTCAGCAGGCCCGATGACTTATCACGACAGACCGGCTGCAGTACATATCTTTCGCCCACGTTTGTTGCATCCCTGCGTTCAAGCCCCTGTCTGTGACACGATTGTCGGTGCGGCCAAACCCGCCTCTGGATACAGGCGCCAGTCGGCGGAAGTCACGAGGTGCGCCGGCGCACTGATGCGGAGACTCCGTGCCTGCAGATGCCCGTCCAGCCACAGTGGACCCGTGACATCGAGCGCCCCGAGGACGATGAGGGCACCGCCCAATCTCGTCACGCAACCGGTATACCCGACCTGCGCGTCCCCATTCACGACCAGCGTGAGCGGACACGCGCTGTCGGTCCGTTCACCGATGATGTGCACCGGGCCGTCGACCGGGCACACGAACACCATGTAGCCGCCCTCGCCGGTCTCCGTGGACCCCGTTCCCGAGGGATCATCGGGCAGCTTCGCGAGATCCAGTACATCGTCGCTCAGCGCCTCACCCGGCGCTACGGCCTGTTCACGGATGAAGCACACGAGGTCGGCGTCTGGGGGATCCGTCAGTGCGGCGAGACCCGTCTCGCCTGTGTGGGTGTCGGAATCGGCCGGCCACCGGTCGGCAGACGCACTCTGATGGATCTCCGCCCCCGACGCCCAGATACCCCCCGCAGCGTGCACCCCGGCCACCGGCCAGCGATCACCGTGCACGCCGTCGACGGCCGACGTGGCGCCGGCGGACGTCTCGGCGTCATCGCCGAAGCGCAGCCATTCGCGCCCTCGCACGGACCCACCGCAGTAGACCCCGCTGCCAGTGACATCGACGGGGGCGCGAAGCTCCGCGTCTCCGGAAACCACGATACCCCGTGCGCAGGCCTCGGGCCTGAGCTCGATGACGGTGGAAAGCCGCGCGCAGGCGCTGCCGGCGCTCGCCTCCAGGTCGACGCTCACCTGCGTGAAGTCCTCCGCCGACGTCGTTGGCAGACTCGACCAGACTGCTTTCCACGCCGCAGCCTCCTGGTTCGCCGGCACCGCCCGAAACGCGCCGTTCCGAGCGGACGGCGACCTTCGCAGGCGGAAGCAGACGTCGTCGAGCCCTCGTTGCAACGCCGCCTGAGCGCGACCCGCCCCGTCATCGGCGGAGGCGACATCCATGCGGGCGCCGATGGCACACACGCAGGTCGCGGCGAACACTCCCGCGAGACAGGTGATCACAAGGGCGGCGAGCAGTGCGAAATCGCGGACGGCCGTTTGGGTGCCGGCCGAACTGTGCACTCCAATGGAGATCCGTAGGCGCGCCACAAGATCGGGCCACTCCGGATCGTCGAAGTCCGCCTGGCCGAGGATGCGCCCGTCGGCGCCGAAGTACTCGAGCGAGAACGACTCCACGTGGTCGGCAAGATAGGTCCCTGAAGTCTTGCGCCACAATACCCGGCGGACTGGTTCCCAGACCACCAGCACCGTCTCAGGCGCCGCCCCGGGATGGCAGTGGAGAAGGCAGACACAGTCGGCGGGCGTGCGTCCTGCCGGCGGCCGCAGCAGAGCGACCGAGAGTTCCACATCGGTCGCCAGCGATCGCGCCGCGAAAGCGGCCGCGGTCGCCGCCTGGGCGCGCCCGTCGACCCGGCGCGCGGCGCTGCCGGCAGCCCAGAGCCAGGGCCATGCGGCGCCGAGCACGATAGCCGACACGGCGACCGCCACCAGGATCTCCATCAGCGTCATTCCGCGCACGCCTCGCAGACGTACTTCCTGGCCGGCTCGCTCGCGACAGAAGCGCTGATCACCCACCGGCGGAACCCCCAGCATCAGGAGTCGCTGGTGGTGCCACCCTGGCTCGCAGCGCGCCCAAGAGCAGATTCGTCGAAGCCGTGCGGTCCCCGCGACGCACAGAGAGGACTATCTCGACCATCGAAGCTGGAAGCCGATCGCCGGCCCAGACCGCCCATCCCTCGAGCGCTTCGGGCGTGACGCCCTCCCACTGTGTTCCCTCGCCCACCACGAATCGTGCCTCCCGTCGCAGGGCGACGCCGTCGGCGTCGACGAGCGTGACGAACGAACCAGGCGTGCCGCCGCCGCGGCCTTCGCAGTAGTAAGCCGCAGGGGAGTTGGACTCCGGCCGCGCATGCGGAAAGACGACGGCAAGGAGCGACGACGGTTGAAGGTCGCCCTGCGCCTCGCCCTGCGGAGGCTCCGCCGGCACGAAGAAGGGCAGCGAGGCCAGGCGAGCGCTCTCCGCCGCAAGTACCTGCCCCAACTCGGAACGCTGCCGTACGATGTGTTCGGCGCGCAGGACGGTGACGAGTGTGCCTCCGACGGCGGTGCACGTGAGCAGCAGGACCGCCGACGCGACCACGGCTTCGATGAGCGAGAACCCGGAGCGTCGATGCATCAGCCGCACCGCACGCATCCGCCGAGCTGGACGACGACATCAGAGTCCGCGGAGCCCGCATCGACGATGAAGCTTCCAGCCCGAGGGCTGGTGGCGCCCGGCAGACAGGGCCAGCCGCGGGGTCCGAACTCAAGGGCGCCGCCCGGGTAGTTCGTGTGGACCTCCGCGCCCAGATCCCCCGTAGCGACCGGCACAGCCGCGTCGTTACCCGCGGAAACGTCCAGCACCACGTACCCGCCGTCTCCGGCGACGGTGACTCTGACGATGCTCGCGCGCGCCTGGGCTCGCGCCTGCGCGGCGCGCAGGACCAGAGCCAGCTTGCGGGCCGCCGCATCGCCGGCGAAGGCGCCCCGTGCGGCCACAGCTCCCGGCACAGCCACGGCAGCCAGAACGCCCATGATGGCGACCACCGTCAAGAGTTCCAGGAGCGTCGAACCGTCCTGCCGATGCATACCCGCACCTCCTCGAAAGTGACGCGCCGCGCCCGCGCTGGGTGTGGCGCGATAGCCGGGCCGAGATCCGCGTCTCACAGTAGCGTCGGCTCATCTGGGGTGCGAGGGTGACGGATTGAGGAGGATGGTGACGTTCGGCGACGCGGGAGATGACGTTCGTTGCAGCCGTGCGTCAGGCGGTCGCGAGGAGACGGAGACTCAGCGCTTGGGAAAGGCCAGCCCCAGGTAGGCATCGATGAGCGAGCGGCCCACGAAGAGGGCGACGATGGCCCCGGCGGCCAGGAACGGGCCGAACGGGATCGCCGTCTTGGAGTCGCCCTTGCGCAGGAACAGCATCGAGACGCCGACCACGGCGCCGCTCAGGAATCCCAGAAACAGGGCGGGCACGACCGACGCGCCCAGATAGACGCCCATGCAAAGCGCCATCTTGACGTCACCGAACCCCATTCCTTCGACGTGCCGCAAGCGAAAGTACGCCTCACTGATGAGGAACAAGAAGCCCGCCGCGCCCACGCCGGCCAGCGGCCATTCCCACCACGGGCCGGGTCCCAGCCAGATCATCAGGAGAATGCCGATCGCCGCCGCCGGGAGGATCACCACGTCGGGGATGATCCGCTTCTCGATGTCCACCTGGCTGACCAGGAGCATCACCGACACGAACAGTAGGTTCGGGATGAGAAGCAGGCTCAGGCCGTCGTAGGCCGCGACCGCCGCGAAGAGTACGGCCGTCAGAGCCTCGCCCACGGGGTACCGCCAGCTGATGCCCATGCCGCAGTCGCGGCAGCGCCCCTTGAGCGCAAGCCAGCTCACCACCGGGATGTTGTCGTAGGCCCGGATCTGGTGGTGACAGTGGGGGCAGGCGGAGCGTCCGGCGCTGATCTTCTCGCCGTGCGCCAGGCGCCAGGCCCAGGCGTTGAGGAAGCTGCCGATGATGAGGCCGTACACGACGGCCAGAACGATCAGGAAAGCCTGCACACCGGTCTCACTGCAGGTATCCCTTGAAGAGCTCGGCGATGAGCGCCTCGAAGTCCTTCGGCGACAGGGTACTTTGAAGGGGCGTAAGGGCCTTCATGCGGGCCAGCTTGTCGGTGGGCAGGATGCGATCGAGACCATCGACGGCCTTCTGCCGGGCGTACTTGTCTCCGCCGGCATAGACCTGGCCCCACATGTCGATCGCCTTTACCTGCTGGCCACCCTTGCCGGCCAGCACCGCCGCCAGCCGCAGCAGATAGGGCGGGCTGCCGGGGATGGAGGCAGCCCTCTGGTACCACCGGGCGGCTGCGGCGTCGTTCGCCTGTTTGCTGCCGGTGCCGTACTGGTAGCTGAAGTAGCCCAGATACGCGGGAAACGCGAAGTCGTCCGGATTGGCGGCAAAGCCCCTTTCGAGCAGCTTGACGCTCAAGTCCGGGCGACCCACATCCGTAAGCGCGAACGCACCGAAGATGTAGGCGCGCTTGAAGTGCGGGCTCAAAGTGGTCACCAGATCGACCATGGCGGGCAACGACTGCAGGTGCCCTCCCCTGAGATGTTCCCCGTAGTACTGGATCATGTCGAGGTAATAGACGTCGGCGATCGAGGTGCGGAAGTTGGGTGAGAAGTCGAGGAAGAACTTCGGAGAGGGCACGAACACATGCGGATTGGCGGCCGCCCGTCCCGGCCGCGTCGCCTGGTACGCGGCGACGCCGGCAGCGCAGGCGAGGACGACGAGCACCGCGACAGCACGCCTCATCATGCTCAGAACTCCTTGCGGCGGAAGACCAGCGCCGCCAGTGCCAGCACGACGACGACATAGGCGAGGAGATACACGGTCCACAGGCCGATCTGACCCCAGGCCAGGGTCTGCTCCCCCACCACGCCCGCTTTGACGTCCACCGCCGACAGGTTCGGGACGATCGTGTAGATGACCCACGACAGCGCCTCGGTGAGAGGGTTCTTGCCGAGACGCGTCAACGACAGTACGTTCTGGCTGAGCTGACCCGCGATGAAGACGCAGATGCCGAGCACGCTGGCGAGGATGGCCGAGCCCAGCGTAGAGAAGAAGATCGTCACGGCCATGATGGCGAGGAGCTGCACGTAGACCATGAGGACGGCAAGCAGCACCATGCCCGAGACGTGGCCGTCGAGGATCCCGACAAGGGCGAAGAGGAAGAGTCCCATACCGGCAAGCACCACCGCCATGGTGCCGCACAGGCCGAGGAACTTGCCGGCGATGAAGGCGCTGCGGCTGACGGGCTTCGAGAAGATCACGAAGATGGTGCGCTTCTCGACCTCCTTGTGGACGAGACCGGCGGCGATGAACACGGCGACGATCAGCCCGAAGCCTGTGACCGTGGCAAGGCCGAAGTCCTTCATCATCCGGCCCTGCTCACCGAGGCTGATACTGCCGAGCCAGAGTCCGCCGACGATCATCACGAGTGCGAAGATGACGATGACGGCAAGCACACGGTCGCGGATCGTCTCCTTGAACGTGTTGATGGCGATCGCTCGCACCTGCCTCATGCCTGCACCACCTGCATGAAGAAGTCCTCCAGCGTCTCGGCCTCGGCCAGGGCCTCGTCCACGGACCCGGTCCAGATGACGCGGCCCTTGCACATGATGGCGATCCGCGAGCAGAGCTCGTGCACGTCACTCAGGATATGCGAGTTGAAGAGCACCGTCTTGCCGCGCTCGTGGAGGCGTTCGATGATGCGCTTGACCTCCACTCGGCCGACCGGGTCGAGACCGGTCATGGGCTCGTCCAGGAGCACGAGCTCGGGATCGTTGATCAGCGCCTGCGCGATACCGATGCGTTGCAGCATGCCCTTCGAGTACTTGCGCAGATGTGTGTCCGCCGCGTCGACGAGGCTGACTTCCTCGAGCAGCGCCTCGACGCGCTCGTGCTGCGTGGCCGCGTCGTCGCCAAACAGCCGCGCACAGAAGCCAAGGAACTCGCGACCGGACAGGTAGTCGTAGAAGTACGGGTTCTCCGGCAGGTAACCCACGCGCCCGAGGCCTTCCACACCGAGCTCGATACTCCCTGAGCTGGGGCGCATGAGACCGAGAGCGACTTTCACCGTGGTCGTCTTTCCGGCGCCGTTGGGACCGAGCAGTCCGAAGACCTCGTTCTGGTTCACGACGAGATCGACACCGTTGAGGATCGCGACCTTGCGCCGCAGAAAGCCGACCGCGACCGTCTTGTGCAGGTCGCTCACCGACACAGCCGGACGACTCTGCGCGCCCGTCGCCGCGCCGGACCCGGTTCCCTGACCGTTCTGCGCCATCACTCTCGCATCCACCTTTCGCACGATCGTCGCAAGCGGCGATCCCAGAGTCTTCTGCCGCTATCGCCGGCACGGCGACTTCTGCCGCCGGCACTTCAGGGTGTTCGCCGCGCACCGCGCACGGTCCTGCGCGGCGCTGCAACGGCGGAACGCAAGGGGCGGGGCCTCTCGGCCCCGCCCCTCCCTGCGCGGTTCTGCTGAGCTTGAGGTGCGGACTCAGCGCACCGTGAAGTTGGTGCTGTTCATGTGCCCCACGAGGTGGTAGTCAGCTCCCGCGCTGAGATACGTGTACGTATAGTGACCCTTGGCGGTGTCGTCCTTCATGGGAACGCTACCGGCGAGGAACGGGTTGTTCGGCCAGCCGTCGACGTTGGCGCCGACGCCGCTGCCCTTGTCGCACACGGCGGGATAGACGTCGCCGTTG
>Ga0302321_100004292_pt1 | contig 12339 bp, 15 predicted proteins | sample Fen_T0_1_FD_202505 | JGI IMG/M metagenome (GOLD analysis project Ga0302321, IMG submission 202505) | Peat permafrost microbial communities from Stordalen Mire near Abisko, Sweden - Fen_T0_1 | ecosystem: Environmental > Terrestrial > Soil > Wetlands > Permafrost | place: Sweden: Abisko...
AGCACGCGGCAGTCGGTACAGGCATTGGCGTAAGGAACCTCGAATGACCGCGTCACTCCGTGGCATCGAGGCCACGGGCAAGCACCACGTCATCCGTTCTGCGTGATGGTAGGGAAACCGGCGCTGGCACGGCGTGTCATTTTCTGCGGTTGAAAGGCGGGCTGAAATTGAGCCTGGACCGAGCTAAAGTGAAACGAATGCCGGAAGCCAAAGACAAGCGGCTCGTTCCACGCGAACCCGTACACCTCGTGACGGAGATCGAGCTCGACGGTAAGCAGATCGGCTGCGCAGTTTCCCGCGATGCGAGTGGCGCAGGTCTGCTCTTGCTGACGCACTTGAAACTCGCCCAGGGCCGCGAGATCAAGCTCCGCTTGTACGTTCCGACCGAGTCTGACGCTCGCCTCCTCAGCGCTTCCGTTGTCCGTTGCGAGCGCATCTCTCCCGTCGAAGGGCTCGTTTGGGATTACCGGGTCGCCGTCGCCTTCAACGATCCGCCCGCTGACCTTCAGCAGCTAGTCCACAATCTGACCAAACCCACCTCTACCGTATCTGGTGCCCCTTGATGCGGCCAGTTCGGTAGATCACGTCACTCGTTCGAGGGCCGTTCGTCAAGGCGCGGGCAATTCGCGAAATCCCCCTTTGCTCCAGGTCAAGAGTGACGGCGACACTGGGCGCGGCGCTCGCGGGTACGTGTTTTGAACGACGGCCGACAGCTTGTGAAGAATTTCTGGAGTCGGGTTGCAGGCAACGAAGAGCGTGTCGTTGCTCGGCACGGCCACGACCACCGTGCCTGCCTTGGCGGCGAGATCCGCCCACTGGTCGTCGAGCAACAGGCGACTCGATTCGTAGTAACTTCGGCGCGCGGGCTCGCTTATCGAGTGGCTTTCGCAGCTGACCGGATCGAAAAGCAGACTTCTGAGGTTCCACTCGACGACGAACCGCAGTGCGTCTCGCGCCACGCCGCTCTCCGCCAGGTCCGACGCCTGCGCGCCACGCGCCACGCCCCGATCGTCGACTACGTACATGATGACCATGCGCGCCGAAAATGGCTCGAAAATCGTCGTCTTTCGCGCGGATTCCGGCAACTGCTCCAGGAACGACCGATCTCGGATCACCGCTCGCAGCCGCGCACGCGAGGCCCCTTGGCTACCGCCTTGCAGAGCAGCCTCGGGCAACGGCGGCTGGAGCGAGGGATCCCCGGCCGGCGATTGTCGATGAGCGCAACCTGCGAGCGCCAGCGTGCTGCAAAGCTTCGAAACACTCTTAGGCCATGACATGCTGCGTCTCCTCGGAGCCGAGTTCTCAGACGTTCAAAGCTGTACGAACGAGTCGGCAACGCTCGCTGGTTTATCCAAAAATTTCAGGTCCAAGAGCTGATCTGCCAGTGTCTGCCAGCGCTCCTGCCGCATGCTCCCCAGACCGTGCTGCTTGCTGTCATCGTTCTCGATCAGCGGTTTCTGCGCTGCGGCGGCCGCACTCAAGGTGGCCGCGTCCAGCGCGGAGTTCAGCTTGCCGAGCAGCGCATTGGTAGCTTCTGGGTGGTCCAGGTAGCTCTGCCATCCCTCGCGGGTGGCGAGCACGAACTCTTTGACCAATGCAGCGCTCTTTTGCAACAGCTCGCGGCGCGTGACGACCACGGTGGCGTACGGGTTGAAGCCTGCATCGGCGATCAAGAACACGGCCGGCTCGGCGCCTTTCTGGCGCGCCGCGATCGGTTCCGACGTCACGTAACACTGTTGGGCAAAGTTCGGATCAGACAGAAAGTGCGCGACCCCGCCGTCGTAAGGCACGATCTTGACTCCGTCCCAAGCGAATTTCTTTTTCAGGTACGCAGCGTAGGCCTTGCCGGTCTCGAGTGCGAGGGTACCGGAGTGAAAAGCGTCCTCGAGCTTCTGCAACTTGCGCGAGGCGTGCACCATGATGCCCTGAGGAGAGGTCTGGAACACGGCGAACAAAGCCACCAGATCCGCGCCGCGCGCGCGTGCGGTGAGCAACTCGTCCGCCCCGACGGTACCGAAGTCGGCGCGGCCGGTTGCGACCATTTGCAGCACTGGGACTCCAGCGCCGCCGCCCTGAATCTCGATGCCGATGCCATGACGCTTGTAAGCGCCCCCTTCGCGGCCCGCATAGAAGCCGCCGAACTCCGGCTCGGGCACCCAGTCGAGCGCCAACTTGACCGCTACTTCGGCCGCCGCACCGGCATCCTGAGGCCCGGCGCCGGGCTGCGCTTTTCGTGCGCAGCCCGATGCGAAGCACACGCTGAGAGTGAGGAACAGGGTGGAAAGGCAACGACCGGAATGCACACGCCCTTTTACCACTACTTCCGAGGCGGGACTCACGCCGCTTTCGCGCGGCTCGCACGCACCGAGCGGCTAGCCCGGCGAGCGCAACCGCCGCAAGAGCAGCGTGCTCAGGCTGCTGACCAGGGCAAAGAGTGAGAGCCCGAGCAGCGAGGCCAAGAGCACCGCCGCGAACAACAGGTCCGTTCTGAGCTGTCGATAAGCCGAAAGCACGGTGATACCCAGCCCCGCGTTGCCCTCGGAAAACCCAGCCACGAATTCACCAACGATGGCGCCGATTACCGACAGGCCCGAGGCCACTTTCAGTCCCGTCATCATGCTCGGGATGGCCGATGGCAAGCGCAGCTTGAGCACGGCGTCGCTCAACGTTGCCCCATACAAGCGGAATAGATCCGACAACCGCGGGTCGACACTGCGAAGCCCCGCCAGCGTATTGGCGATGATCGGAAAAACCGAGACGATGAATGCCGAGACGGCCACGGCGCGCAGCCCAGGCCCGAACCACAACACGAGCAACGGCGCGACGGCGACAATCGGCACCGTCTGCAGAAACAACGCGTACGGATACAGACCTCGCTCGAGCCAGCGCGAGAGAGAGAAGAGCAATCCGACCGACGTGCCCACGCTGACGCTGAGCAAGAACCCGAGGCCCGCGCCTTGTGCGGTCGTGAACAATGCGCCAGCCAATGTGGCACGTTCGGTCCAACCTGCCATGAGCACGTCGGAAGGCGGCGGAACCAAGAACCTCGGCACGGCGAACCCACGTACGGCACCCTCCCAAAGAGCAACCACGATCACGAATGTGAGCGCGGGCGGCAGCGCTGCGCGCGCCAGCTCGCGCAGGCCAGATTGCTCGGCGGTCGCGCGCGTCATGCGCCGGACCGTGAGACTACGGGCCAAGCGTCGTCCAGCGCGCCGTACTGCTGCAGTGCCTGGTAAAGTAACCCGGTTTCGGCCACGAAATCTTGGTTGGTACGCAGTTCCAAAGAGCGGACTTCGGGTAGTCTTAGGACGTGATCGAGCACGATGCGTCCAGGCCGTCGCGACATGACCAGCGCCCGTTCCGCCAAGAAGGCGGCTTCGGCCAGCGCGTGCGTGACGAAGATGACGGTCATGCGTCGCGTCTGCCAAAGCCTGCGTAACCGCTCATCCAAACGCTGACGTGTCAGCTCGTCGAGGGCCGCAAAGGGTTCATCGAGCAAGAGCACCGAAGGCTGCGTGACCAGCGCGCGCGCGATCGAAACGCGCATGCGCATCCCACCCGAAAGCTGATCCGGAAACCGCTCGAGAACGTCACTCAGTTCTACTTCGGCGAGTGGTCCGCGTGCACGGTCGCGAGCTTCCGCGCGACTCGACCCCTGGAGCTCGAGCGGCAGGGCCACATTGTCGAGCACCGAGCGCCAAGGCAAGAGCTGCGCATCTTGGAAGACGAACGCGAGCCTGGTCCGCTGGTCCGGCTCCGCTTCGTTGGCTCCCGGAGACAAGACGATCGAGCCCGAAGCAGGCGAATCCAAACCGGAGATGAAGCGAAGCAAAGTCGATTTGCCGCAGCCCGACGGGCCGAGCAAGGCCACGAACGAGCCGGCCTCGATCACCAAGTCGATGTCCTGCAGCACCGGGCCTCCGGCACTGAAAGCGTGACTCACGCCATGGATGGTGACTCGGCTGCTAATGGCAATACTCCTGGGGGCAGCAAGCTTGGCTCAGGCAGCCAAGTCACCGCAACGCGTCAAGCGTCGCTTGAGTCGGCCAATTGGCCGACACGCCGCGTGGGGGGCGAATTTTCACTCAAGCCGGTCCGGGGCGGACCGTTCACTCAAGTTGGGCAATGTCCGCCCGCGAAAGGTCGAATCATGGCTGAACCTGTAGGAGCGATTGGAGCCGCTAGTGCCGCCAAGTTCGCCGTCGCAGTCACACGCAAGCAACTGGATCAGCAGGATGTGCAAGGGCGGCAGGCCGTGCAGCTGATTCAATCAGCGAGTTCGCCCGAGCTCGCAACCTCCGGCGCAGTCGGGACGAAGCTGAACTTCGTCGCCTGATCAAGCGACCGCGCGGGGCGCTTCGCGCTGCGAAAACAGCGCAATCGGCTCGCGCAACACCGGCTCAGCGAACGCCTTCGAAGCCCTGGTTCGCGGCTCGACCGCGGTGGCTGCACCGCTGGCGACGGCCAGCGCGAGGCCAGGAAGCGTCAGCCGCAGGCGCTGAGCGTCGAGCAGCCCGAGGCGGCTCAGCTCCCTGATCGCCTGATTCAGGCCACCCGTGCCGACGCCTAGGCGCCGTTCCAGGCGCGGTTGCGTGAGCGCAGTCGAGCTCGGGCTGAGCGCGAAAACGAGTTGGAGCACTTTGCGAGCGAGGGCGGTGATCTGCATGTCGGTTCAGTACCGAAGTACTGAACAGAAGGCTAGATTTCGACAGACGGTCGCTTCACTTCGATAAGCGCCACTATCGCAAACATCCGAACTATCAGGACAATTCGAACTGGGACGCGAGCGGGACCGGCCATCTGCATGGCTGCACGGCCGAACAGGTAGCGTCACGCGCCCAGGTACTGAGTCGATCCGCTAGTCTATCCCCTATGTTTTCTCCCCAGCCCCTGCTCTGCGCTGAAAGACAGCTGGCTCGCGATCGAGCAGCCACGCAGGCATTCCCTACGCTTTGGCCGTACAAGCTGCAGCGTATGACCGCGTCGCCGCTTGGATACCTGCGCGGCGCGGCGGCGCTGTTCTATGAGTTGCTCTCCGATCATCCGGAGCTCGCCGCTGGTCCCGATGGCGAGGGCTGGCTGGTCGGCGACGCGCACCTCGAGAATTTCGGAGCCTTCCGTAGCGCCGACGGGCACGGCAGCGAAGCCGTCGTGTTCGACGTGAACGACTTCGACGAAGCAATCGTCGGTCCGTTCCGTTGGGACGTCGTGCGCTTGTTGACGAGCGTGATCTTGGGCGGGCGGGAGCTCGGCTCGAACGGCAAACAGAGCGTGCTGCTGTGCTCGGCGATCCTCGAAGGGTACGTACCTGCCCTGTGCCAGGGTCATGTCGCCAAGTCCCCCCCTCCTCCGGTCCGGCGTTTGCTCGAGAAGGTCGAGCGTCGCACGCACAAGGATCTCCTCGATCGGCGCACGGAGTCTACGGCGACGGGCAGGCGCTTCGTGCGCGGAGATCGCTATCAGGATCTGGCGCCCGGCTTGGTGAGCAAAGCCTACGCTGCGTTCGATCGCTACGTCGAGCGGCTCGACCCAGCGCACGTGCAACCTCGCGAGCACTTCGTCGTCGAAGACGTGGCTTTCCGTATCGCTGGCACGGGCAGCCTGGGCGTGCTGCGCATCGCAGTGCTCACGCGCGGCAAGGGCGAGATCGATAGCCGATGGATTTTCGACATGAAGGCCGAGGGCCAGCCCGCTGCCGCTGCATTGCTCGGCGAAACGCCGGGGCAGGAGACGTCGGCGGAACGGGTATTACGCGCCACGCAAGCCTGCCTCGCCCATCCGCCGCGCATGGCGGGCACCACTCAGCTGGACGATTACAGCCTGTTCGTCCGGCGATTGTTGCCCCAAGAGGACAAACTCGACCTGACCCAAATGCGCGCTGAGGAGCTGCCGGAGCTCGCGCGCTACCTAGGGGCACTGCTCGGCTCCGTGCATCGTCGCGGCGCGACTCGCACGCCGCCGGCTACTTGGAGCGCCGCGGAGCAGACGCTGTTGACCGAACACGCAATCGTGATCGCCGGACTGCACGAAGCCGCTTACCTGGCGCTGTGCAAGACCGCCTGATCGGCGCGCGTCGTGGCTCACAAGCACTTCGGGCGGGTCGGTCCAACGGCGACGTCGTCGTACCAAACTTTACGCGCGGGCCCGTGCAGCTGGTTGAAGCCGAACTTGAAGTTTTTGACGGCGGCGCTGAGGGCCCCTGAGGCGGGGTAGTCCTTGGCGTCGATCTGCGGCGTGCCGTTGATGAACAGCTGCTGCTCACGGGCCTGGCTGTCGAAGGAAATTTCGATGCAGTGCCACATGCCTTTGGGCAAGCTGAACGGGTTCGTACCGCCTGAAGTGAGGCGGCCGTAACCCGTCGGCCAACGCACGGCGTCCGACGTATTGAAGGCGATGCCCACGTCCTCTGCGAACTCGATCGACGCCGCGTTGGGCTCGTCGGTCAGCGCAGCGCTGGCGAACACGTTGTGATCGGCGCCGCCGAGATCGAGCTCGGTTTGCTGGATGTAAAAGCGAACCCAGAACGCGCCCGAAGGGGCGGGCACCGCCAACATTCGGTAGGCGCCGGATACCCCCGCTTCGGAGCCAGACTTCACGCGCAGCGACGATTTTCCGCCATGAAAGAGCGTGGTGTCGACTTCGAAATCACGGCTCCAATCGCCCGGTGCGGCGTTGGCCTTGTAAACCGCGCCGGTCGGTAGGGTGGTCACTTCGAAACCAGAGCAAAACGTGGCATCCGCGGGGCACGCACTCGAGGCGCCGCCCGTGGCAGCCCCTGCCCCACCGCCAACGGAGGCACCACCCGCACCCGCACCCGCACCCGCACCCGCGCCCGCGCCCGCGCTACCCGGCGTGCCGGCTGCGCCAGCGCCTGGACCTGCGCCCGCCCCGGCACCTGCCGCAGCACTCGCACCCGCCGCCGCCGCGCCGGCGGCAGCGCCGCCGCTGCCTGAACCGGCACCGCTCGCCCCGACGGAACTGCCACCAACGCCGGCAACCCCGCCCGGACCGTGGCCAGCAGCGCCCGCGCCGCCACTACCAGCGGGGCTCGCTGGATCGCTCGAGCAAGCAGCCAGGAGACTCACGGCGCTCAGCGCCGCAGCGAAGATGGAGGCAGAATTCATACGGAAGGAGCGCATGTTAGGATACGGAAGATGGCGGATCACTCTTAGTAAGTCACCTTAATCCTGGTTCCGCCAGCCCCGAATTGCTCGAAAAAGTCACGACCTGAATTGGCCGAGCGTCACCTCGAACGTGAGCGCGCCTCAGCTTGTCGTTCCCGCCGCCACGACGACCCGACGGGAGCAACGAGTCTCCGCGGCGTTGCCCTTGCCAGGCACGGTCGCGTGCGCAGAACCATTCGTTGTCAACAATGCGGGCAGGGCACAGCGCGCGCCGTGCGGAGAGCCGAGAGAGTCGGAGAGAGCTTCGCCTCGAACGTGACGAAATGGCTCAACGGCCAAGTTCCGAAACTGAAATGCAAATCGGCGATCCGGTGCACACCGCGCCACCCTCACGGCACTCGCAGCGCACGCTAACGAAGCTGCGATGATACACGCGCTGTGTTGCGTTCGCTTGCCGCGGGCCGGCGCATCTGGAAAGGTTTCCTGCGATGGACGACGAGCGATTGGTCCCGGTTTCGCCGCGGCACACCGTGCTGATGTCGCGCGAGTATCTGACATTCATCGATACGCCGCCGCAGCGGGACTACGTCGTGCGGACCATCGCCAAGCGGCAGGTGGGCGCAATGATGCTCATGTCCGGAGATCTCGTGATCGCCAGCGCCGAGACTCGCGCCGAGTTTCCGATGGCTGCGAAATACCCACTGCATTTTCGCAAGTCGTACTTTCCTGGCCAAATGCACGGCGATACGAAGGACGAATTCGACAATCACACCCGCGCCGCCGCGCTGATTGGCATTCCTCCCCCGATCGGCCACACACCCAATACGTTCCGTAGCTGCTTGTTGCCCGGACATCCGTACTCGCGGCTATCGCCCTTTGGCGCAGAACCGCAAAGCGCCAACATTGCGCTGGCCGAAAAGCTACCGCTCGCTTCCGCGGCCGGGCTCTGGAAGTTATGCGAAGAGGGGCTAGCCAAGCATCTCGCGTTACAGGCCGGCGGCCTCGCTCACGGCGACGCAGAGCTCCACAACTTCATCGTTTGCCCGACCCCGCTCGAGCTGGTGATGATCGACTTCGAAGGCTCGGTCGATCGCAAGACGCAGACCGAAGAAGCTTGGCAGCGGCGCTGCGCGCTCGACCTCGTCCCGTTGCTGCGCGAAGCGATGTACCTGCAGTGCGCGCTCGGCCGGCAACAGAGCCAATTGGCTGAACTCGCTTTCGAGCGCGTGGACCAGTTGTTGGAGTATCCCGAGCAATTCGCGCGGGCAATCGAGCAGCGAGCCAGCGTCAGCGGTTGAGTCGAAGGGTATCTGATTTGGGGATGGTCACGCGACACGGCGCGCTCCGGCCCAGCCTTCGGCGTCGATGACGTAACTGCCGTGCCGGCGGGGCTGGAGAGCCGAACGCCACCTGCTCCCGCTCGCCCGTTCGTCCCCCGTTTGCGCTGCGCCGTTCGGGGAGAAATGCCCCGTCGCTGGGTCTGACGACGAAAGTGTCTGATCGGGGTTTCCCGGAATTCCATTGGAGAAATGCGGGCTTCCTTTTTTGGGAACCATTGCTGGAGCGCCTGCGTTGGCCTGATGTTGACTTTCAATCATGCACGCCCCGCGCGCATCGAGCCGGCGCCGCCCTTGCGGGCGGCTAGCGTGCACTGCTACGCCGAGAGCATGCGCGGCGAATCGACCGGGAGTGAGTCGCTGTTTGCGGCGCGGCTCTTGGACCAGGCCGGCGCACTGTACAACTTCGCGCGCTATCTCTGTCGCGATCCAGCGCAGGCGGAGGACTTGGTGCAGGACGCATTTACGCGCGCTCTGGACGCTCAGGCTACGTTCGTCGTCGGTTCGAACGTCAGGGCTTGGCTATTTCGAATCTTGCGCAACGCATTCTTGGACGCCAAGCGCCGCGAGCGCAAAAGTCCAATGATTCAGCTGGAAGAAAGCGACGACCAGCCAGCCCCGAGCGACCTCTGGCTGCGCGGAGACATCGAGATCGATCGCTTGCGAAGGCTGGTCGCGCGTGACATCGAAGCCGCGTTGAGCCGGCTTTCCGATGACGGGCGCAGCGTGATTTTACTCGACCTCGAGGGCTTCACCGAAACCGAGATCGCGAGCGTGATGGATACCGCTGTCGGCACGGTCAAGTCACGGCTCGCGCGCGCCCGGGCCACGCTCCGCCAAGAACTGCAGGAGTACGCCAAATGAACGACTGTCAAGCGACCCGAGAGCAGGTGCTAGACGCCGTGCGCGGGCGACTCGCGGAACGACAGCGCGCGCATTTCGCGGCACACCTGGAGGGCTGCAGCGGGTGCCGAAGGCTGTTCGAGCGGGAACAGGCGCTCGATCACGCACTCGAACAGCGCCCGCGCTTCACCCTCCCCGACCGCCTACGCGAGAAACTCGCAGCCCAAGTGGCTAAGGAGGGCGCAGTTACCCGAGTCGCGGCGAGCGCACCCCGCAAACGGTTCGGTCGCTGGGCAGCCGTCATCGTGCCGAGCTTGGCTGCGGCGCTGCTGACAGTGATGCTGGTGCGTGGTGGCGGCCCCCCCGGCCAGCCGCTGATCGACGAGGCCGTCAACGATCACCTCCGCGTGCTGTACGCGGAGCGCCCGATCGAGGTGGAGAGCGGCGGCATTCATCAGGTGAAGCCCTGGTTTGCCGGCAAGCTCGACTTCGCGCCCGTGCTCGACTTCAGCGGCGACGAGGAATTCCCGCTCCAAGGTGGCGCAATCGCCCTGTTCGTAGACCGAAAAGCGGCGACGTTCGTCTTCAAGCATCGCTTGCACGTGGCCAGTTTGTTCGTGTTTCGGAGCCAAGGGTTGAACTGGCCGACGAGGACGGACCGGGCGATCGGCAAGCTTTCGGGGCTGAGCGCGGCTCAGCGCGGCTACAACGTGCTGCTCTGGCAAGACCGCGACCTGGGCTACGCCCTGGTTTCGGACATGGACCCGAACGCGCTCGCCCGGCTCGCGCAAAAGCTGACGGAGCGCTGATTTTCGGGTCTTCCAGAGACGCGCGCGAAGGAGTAATTAGGGGGCTGCGCGCCAAGTCGGCTTGCGCAGGGAGTTTTGCACGATGCCCAAAGGCCAAGAGAAATCCAAGACGACCAATAAGCCCAAGCTCACCGTGAAGGAGAAGAAGGCCAAGAAGAAGGAAAAGGCCGGCTCCAAGTAAGTCCGACCGTTTGGGTCCCGAGCACGGCCGCGCCTGCGGCCGTGGCCGTCGTCCCCCGGGAGCCTCCGGCAGCGGCCAGGTTGGCGAGCTCAGCCGCCAGCTCGTGTCGTCGGTACCCACGAGCGAGACCACGAAAGCAGTGCATAGCCTGCGTTCAAGTTCAGAAAGGCGATCACGATCGCCGAGAGCGCCAGCCACCACGGAGCACGCAAGAAGCGATGGTGAAAGTCGCGGAACCGCGCACGGGCGCGCCCAAAACGACGACGCCGAGGTCGGGATTCGGAGGAGAGGCCACGCCGGGACGAGATCAGCACCTCGTCCCAGCGTCAAGACCGCGAAAAGCGCGAGGACTGCGGCGGCGGCTGAACCAGGGGCAAAGTCACGGAGAAGCAGCTGCCCGCACCGAGCTCACTCTGCACATCGATCGTTCCGTGGTGCGCTTCGACGATTCGGCGCACCACGAGGAGGCCCAAACCGACGCCCCCCGTAGCCCGCGTCCGGCTCGGGTCGCTGCGGAAAAATGGCTCGAAGATGCGCGGTTGATCGGCGACCGCGATGCCGATTCCGTCGTCGGCGACTTGAATCAGCAAGTGTGCGCCGTCAGCCGTGGCGCGGGCACTGAACCGCACCGGGCCTTCCGAGAATTTACGAGCGTTGTCGAGCAAGTTGTCGAAGACGCGTCGCAACACGGGGTCCGCTTCCAAGGTCGGTAGCTCGGTCGGGAACTGACAGGTCAGGGCCCGCTCCGGGTAGCGCACCAGAAACCGGTTTGCAGCGGCCTCGAGCAGGCTGCGAGCCGAAAGCACCTCGAAATGCAGCGGCGGAAGCGCATCCCCAGCCGAGTCGCGCGCCAGATCCAAACGCGCCGCGCTGAGCACGTCATCGAGCAAACGCTCGAGCTCGACCAAATCTTCACCGATGTCGATCAAGTAACTGCTGGCCTTGTCGCGATCTCCGTCGGTAACCAGCTCCAGCGCCAAGCGAATGCGCGCGAGCGGCGTGCGCAGCTCGTGCGAAATGTTGGCGAGCAGCTCCTTTTCCGAACGACGAAGCGCGGCGATGCGGTCGGCCATGTCATCGAAGGCGCGGCCCAGTGCCCCGATCTCGTCCCTGCGACGTGAGCGAAAACGCGCACTGAGTTCGCCTTTACCGAAGCGCCGCGCCAAGGTAGAGAGTCCCGCGAGTGGCGCCGTAACCGAACGCGCCAGCGGTATCGACACCAAGGCCAATACGACCAGCGCGACAGCCGCCTGACGGAGCATCAAACTGAGCGGCCATTCGGGCGCCCGGTAACGTAGGACGGCGTAGCGGGCAGCATTGCGCGTCGTCTTGGGTTCGAGCACCATGCCCCAGCCGCGCCCGAACACCGTACCCTCGCGCTGCAGCCGTTCCAACTCTTCGGCGTCGACCGGCGGCAGTGGCGGTCTTTGCGTCGTCCCCAGCAGTCGACCGTTCAGCTCGTACACCGCCAAGTCCATGCCGACCCGCTCTTTCAAGTCGAGGAGTTGCGCGTTCAGCTCTTCCGGTTGGTCGGCGAGCTCCGCCATGTGCCAGGCGATCCAGGTGGAGGCTGGGCGTGCAGGACCATCGAGCGCGGAGCGCAGCGAATAGCGGCCAACGAGGACACTCGCGCCGACTGCCAGCGCAATCATCAAAACCCCGTACGAGTAAACGCGAATCAAGAACCACGGGCGAGTGCCCATGCGTTCGCTCATGCCGATTCCTCGGCCACCAACATATATCCGCTACCGCGCACGGTCTTGAGCAGTCGCGGCTGACGTGGGTCGTCACCGAGCTTCTGACGCAGCCGTGAAATTCGCACGTCTACCGAACGGTCGAACGCTTCTTCCGCGTTGCCCTTGGCGAGGTCCAGCAGTCGCTCGCGCGTCAGCACTTTCCCGGCATTTTCTGCCAAGGCCCGCAGCAAGGCAAATTCGTACGAGGTCAGCGCCAAGAGCTGACCGTCGAGCGTCGCGCGCAAGCTGGCGCTGTCGACGATCACGCGACCGACTTTCACTTCGCGGGCGCGCGGGCCCGCGCGC
>Ga0302321_100004293_pt1 | contig 12334 bp, 8 predicted proteins | sample Fen_T0_1_FD_202505 | JGI IMG/M metagenome (GOLD analysis project Ga0302321, IMG submission 202505) | Peat permafrost microbial communities from Stordalen Mire near Abisko, Sweden - Fen_T0_1 | ecosystem: Environmental > Terrestrial > Soil > Wetlands > Permafrost | place: Sweden: Abisko...
GTCCCGTCGAGCGGTGCTCTACCCCATCTTCACCCTCATGGTCGTCGGCGGCCTCGGCGGTGCCTACGAGACCGTGCGCGAAGCACAGGACCGGTCGACCTTCGCCATGCCGGGCCAACTCGTCGACGTCGGTGGCCACCGCCTCCACATCCACTGCACCGGCACCGGCAGTCCGACCGTCGTGCTCGAGGGCGGCCTCGGCGAGCCGGCCACCATGATGGAGGGCTGGATCGCACCGGCCGTCGCGAGCACGACGCGCGTGTGCGTGTACGACCGCGCCGGCAGAGGCTGGAGCGATCCCGCACCTGAATCCCAGGACGGGCTGGCCGTCGTCGCGGACCTCCACACGCTTCTCGAACGGCATGGTGAGGTGGGGCCCTTCGTCCTCGCCGGCCACTCCAGCGGCGGGGTGTACGCGCAGGCCTACGCGGCCACCTACCCCGACGACGTCGCCGGACTGGTGCTCCTCGACTCCCAACCCGCGGACGCCCTGACCCGCCTCCCGGACTACCCGGCCTTCTATGCCGGGTTCCGCAAGGCGACCGGTGTGATGCCCTCGGCCTCCCGATTCGGGCTCATGCGGCTCATCTCCACGACCGTCGCAGGGTCCCTTCCCGACCACGATCGTGCTGAGGAGCGCGCCTTCCTGTCCACCGCGAACCACAACCGGAGCCTGCGTGACGAGCTCCTCGCCCTGCCCTCGGCGATGGACCGGGCCCGGTCGCTCACCACGCTCGGCGCCAAACCCCTCGTCGTCGTGTCTGCCCAGAAGGATGCACAGACCGGATGGCTCCCTCTGCAGGACGAGCTGGCCCGCCTCTCGACGAACAGCGACCACCGTGTGCTCGACGATGTGGACCACGCGTCGCTCACCGAGGACGAAGCGGCGGCCGAGATCTCCAGCCGGGCCGTCACCGATGTCGTGCAGTCGCTACGGTCGAACACGCCCGTCCCGACGAGATGACCGATTCGGTGTTGGACCTCTCGGTCGGCCATGCCGACGGCCGACCGTCGATGACCACTCAGGAGGCGATCGATCCGATGCGAGCCATTGCGCAGGACACCTACGGCGCGAGCGAGACATGGCGCCTGACCGAGATGGACAAGCCCGAGATCAAGGCAGAGGAGGTGCTCGTTCGTGTGCATGCCGCGGGACTCGACCGGGGTACCTGGCACACGATGACCGGGCGCCCCTACCTGATGCGCATGATGGGCTTCGGCCTCCGCGGACCGAAGAACCGGGTGCCCGGTCTGGCCATGGCCGGCACGGTCGCAGCTGTCGGGTCGAAGGTGACCCGATTCGCGGTCGGTGACGAGGTGTACGGCGTCAGCCGCGGCGCGTTCGCCGACTACGCCGCGGCCCGCGAGGACAAGCTGGCCCGCAAGCCGTCGAACCTCACCTTCGAACAGGCCGCGGCGGTGCCGATCTCGGCCACGACGGCCATCCAGGGCCTGCATGTGGGACGCGTCGAGGCCGGGCAGAAGGTCCTGATCATCGGGGCGTCCGGAGGGGTCGGCACCTATGCCGTGCAGCTCGCCAAGGCGTTCGGGGCCGAGGTCACCGGTGTGTGCAGCGCCGCCAAGATCGACCTGGTCCGCTCACTCGGCGCCGATCACGTCATCGACTATGCCGAACAAGACGTCACCGAGGGATCAGGCCGCTACGACCTGATCCTCGACATCGCCGGGAACGCCCCACTGCGTCGCCTGCGGGGGATCCTCACCCCCAGGGGGACGTTGGTCATCGTCGGCGGCGAGAGCAAGGGCAACTGGACGGGCGGCTTCGGACGGAGCCTTGGGGCGCCCGTCGTGTCGCTCTTCGTGCGCCAGCGGCTCGCCATGCTCGTGTCCACGGAGAAGTACGCCGACCTCGACTCGCTCACCGAGCTCATCGAGGCGGGGAAGGTCGCGCCCAGCATCGACCGGATCTATCGACTGGACCAGGCCCAGGACGCCATGCGACAACTCGAAGCCGGAAAGGTGCGCGGCAAGGTCGTCATCGCGATCTAGTGGGCTCGGGTCAGGACAGGTCGGCCTCGGCGAGCAGGCGGTTGAAGGTCTCGCTCGGGCGCATGGCCGCGACGACGAGCTCGGGGTCGGGGGAGTAGTAGCCCCCGATGTCGACCGGCGAGCCCTGCACGGCCAACAGCTCCTCCGCGATCGGTCCCTCGTTCTCGGCGAGCGCGGTGGCGAGTGCGGCGAAGCGGCCCGCCAGCTCGGCGTCGTCGGTCTGGCGGGCCAGCTCGTCGGCCCAGTAGAGCGCCAGGTAGAAGTGGCTGCCGCGGTTGTCGATCTCGTTCACCTTGCGCGACGGCGAGCGGTTCTCGTCGAGGAGCCTGCCGGTGGCGCGGTCGAGGGTGTCGGCCAGCACCTTCGCCCGGGGGTCGTCGGTGGCCTCGGCCAGGTGCTCGAGCGACGCCGCGAAGGCGAGGAACTCGCCGAGGGAGTCCCAGCGCAGGTGGTTCTCCCGCACGAACTGCTGCACGTGCTTGGGGGCCGATCCACCGGCGCCCGTCTCGAACAGCCCGCCGCCGTTCATGAGGGGCACGATCGACAACATCTTGGCGCTGGTGCCGAGCTCCATGATCGGGAAGAGGTCGGTCAGATAGTCACGCAGGACGTTGCCGGTGACCGAGATGGTGTCGGCGCCCTTGCGGATGCGCTCGAGCGAGTAGCGGGTGGCCTCGACCGGGCTCATGATCTCGATCTGAAGGCCGTCGGTGTCGTGCTCACCCAGGTAGGTCTCGACCTTGGCGATGAGCTGGGCGTCATGGGCTCTCGACGAATCGAGCCAGAACACGGCAGGGGACCCGGTGGCCCGGGCCCGCGACACGGCCAGCTTGACCCAGTCGCGGATCGGTGCGTCCTTGGCCTGGCACGCACGCCAGATGTCGCCGGGCTCGACCGCGTGCTCCATGAGCACCTGGCCCGACCCGTCGACGACCCGCACCGAGCCGGCGGTGGCGATCTCGAAGGTCTTGTCGTGCGAGCCGTACTCCTCGGCCTTCTGGGCCATCAGCCCGACGTTGGGCACCGAACCCATCGTCGCGGGATCGAAGGCGCCGTTGGCCTTGCAGTCCTCGATCACGACCTCGTAGACCCCGGCGTAGCTCGAGTCGGGGATGACCGCGAGGGTGTCCTGGGGCTCGCCGTCGCTGTTCCACATCTGGCCCGACGTGCGGATCATGGCCGGCATCGAGGCGTCGACGATCACGTCGCTCGGCACATGGAGGTTGGTGATGCCCTTGTCGGAGTCGACCATGGCGATCGGAGGACCAGCGGCCAGCCCCGCGGCGAACGCGGCCTCGATCGGCTCACGGGTGGAGGCGGGCAGCTCGGCCACCCGGTCCAGCACCTCGCCCAGGCCGTTGTTGGGGTCGGCGCCGGCCTCGGCGAGCGTGGCGCCGAACTCGGCGAACACGTCGGGGAAGTAGGCCCGTACGGCGTGGCCGAAGATGATCGGGTCGGAGACCTTCATCATCGTGGCCTTGAGGTGAAGCGAGAAGAGCACGCCCTGCTCGGCTGCCGCGGCGATCTGGGCGGTGAGGAACGCGTCGAGGGCGCGGGCCCGCAGCACGGTGGCATCGACCACCTCGCCGGCGAGCACCGGGATGGACTCCTTGAGCACCGTGATCGAACCGTCGTCGCCGACCAGCTCGACGCGAAGCGTGTCGGCCTCGGCCATGGTCACCGACAGCTCGTTCGAGCAGAAGTCGTCGACGTCCATGTGCGCCACCGACGTCTTGGAGTCAGGTGACCACGCACCCATCGAGTGCGGGTGGCTGCGGGCGTACTGCTTGACCGATGCGGGGGCCCGCCGGTCGGAGTTGCCCTCGCGGAGCACGGGGTTGACCGCCGAGCCCTTGATGCGGTCGTAGCGGGTCTTGATGTCGAGCTGCTCGGGTGACGAGGGCTCGTCGGGGTAGTCGGGGAGGGCGAAGCCCTTGGCCTGCAGCTCCTCGATCACCGCGGAGAGCTGCGGCACCGACGCCGAGACGTTGGGGAGCTTGATGACGTTCGCCTCGGGCCGGGTGACGAGGTCGCCGAGCTCGGCGAGGTCGTCGCTCACCCGCTGGCCGTCCTCGAGGAACTCCGGGAAGGAGGCCAGCACCCTGGCGGCGAGGGAGATGTCGCGCAGCTCCACCGTGACCCCGGCCGCCGCGCTGAACGCCTGGATGACCGGCAGCAGCGACGCCGTGGCCAGGGCCGGAGCCTCGTCGGTGTGGGTGTAGATGATCGTGCGGGGCGTCTTGGCCATGGTGCCTTCCGGGTTGCTACCTGTATTCAACTTGTATCCTACCGTCGGGCGGTCCCGCCGAGTCAACCGCTGGAATCCTGGCGTAGGGTCCACCGATTCGAAGGGGAGCGACACCAATGGATCTCGGACTCCGCAACGCGGCCACGGTTGTCACCGGAGGCACCAGGGGCATGGGCCGCGCTGCCGCCGAGACGTTCGCACGAGAGGGAGCCCGGGTCGCCGTGGTCGCGCGATCGCGTGATGCCTTGGACGACACCGAGCAGGCGCTCATCGAGTTGGGGAGCCCCGAGGTGCTGGCGCTCCCGGCCGACCTGACCGATGCAGGAGCAGTCGAGGACGCGTTCGCCGAGATCGGCTCGCGGTGGGGCGAGATCAACGTGCTGGTGAACGTGGCCGGTCCGGTCGACGTGGGCATCAACGCCTTCGACGACCTCGATGACGCCGAGTGGGTAGCGACGTTCGACGTCGGCACCTTGAGCGCGGTCCGCTCCGTTCGCGCCGCGATGCCGCTGCTCCGGCGGGCCGAATGGGGTCGCATCGTGAACGTGTCGGCCCACTCGACGAAACGCCAGTCGCCCAGCCTGGTCGCCTACACCGCGGCGAAGGCAGCACTGACCAGCCTGACGAAGAACCTGTCGCTGTCGCTGGCGCCGGAGGGGATCCTCGTCAACTGCGTCTCGCCCGGATCGTTCAACTCGCCGGGCATGCGGGGCTACATCGAGGCCCTTCCTGCCGATCGGGGCGCCGATCCTGATGATCTGTACGACGTCATGCGGATCATGACGGAGGACTTCGGCCACCCGGCGCACCTCGGTCGTGCCGGCGATCCCACCGAGATCGGTCCCGTCATCGCCTTCCTCGCATCGCGGATCAACACGTACATGACCGGCGCCAACGTGAACGTCGACGGTGGGTCCGACTTCACCTGACCCTCAGCCTCGTCCCACCTCGGTGGGTCCGGCGTCCACCCGGTTCAGCTTCATCAGGGCGGGCCGACGTGAACGACGTACCAGTCGCCTCGCCACGAGATGAGCGAGTAGATCGGCATCGACTTCGTGGCTCCGGCGATCTCATAGCGCACGTTCGATCCGTAGACCCGCCAGTAGCCGAGCTTGTTGTGCTCCTGGCCTGGATCGACCCACGTGGCCTGGTCGGTCGGTACGTCGAGGCCGGCGAAGTGGGCCTGATCGGTGCCCGCACCGAGCTGCATGTGCAGGCGGTGGATGTCACGGCCGAACGCGGACACGAGGCGGTTCTGCCAGTCTGCCGCAGGGTCCTTGACGTCTTTGACCTGGCGATAAGCGCTGAGTGGGAAGAAGAAGGACATGGCCGGCGCCGGGTCATCAGCGACGATCGCCTGCCAGAGGGCATGTGATCCGGCCAAGAACGAGGGGGCATCTGCTGCTGGACGGTCACGGGTCTGTGGCAGCACACCAGGATCGACGGTCGTGGGCGACGAGGTCGGATCGGCGTGCTGGGACGGTCCTGCGGCAGCGACGCTCGTCGGCGCGGTGTCGACGGTCCGATCGACGCGCCCGCCGGAGCCGCAACTGGTGATGCCTGCCGTGAGGAGGGTTGCGACCGCGGAGGCCCAGAGCAGCAGCCGGAGCCTCTTGCGGATCGGCCGGGCGACCGGCGCCGAACCGCTGGTCATCCGTGGAGGGCCAGACGAGGCGTCCGAAGCAGGCGCACCACGTATCCCATGAACAAGTGGGGACGGTCGAGGGGACGCACGTCGAGAAGGTACCCGTCCCTCATGAGGTGACGGTGAGACTGGCGTCGGACTGCACGGACCTACCGGACGCCCCGTGTGCGAGTCCCGGGTTCCTCGAGGATCCGTTGCAAGGTGCGGGCCTGCTGGTCGCCCAGCGGGTGGCGGCGGGGCAGGTAGTAGAGCGCTCCGCCTACGGCGTGTTCCAGTTCGAAGGTTCGCGCTCGGAGCCAGGTGGCATCGTCGACGTCGACGGCCTCGCGAAAGAGATGCCGGCTGGCTTGGTCGAACACTGACCATGCTGGTGCGAGGTCCTGTGCGGGATCGGCCCAGGCGGCCATGCCCCAGTCGATGATCGCTCTGAGCCTCCGGTCGCTGGTCAGGAGGTTCCCCGGGATGAGATCGCCGTGCACGAACCGCTCGGAGACCACCGCCGCGGCGACCTCCCTCGCCTCGGCGGCCGAGCGCCTCACCGATGCCACGTCGATGAGGGAGGACGCGTTCCACCTCGGATCGGTGAGCCACCACTCCAGCCGTTCGAGGAGCGGCCCGATCGGCCCGCCGCGATCGCCGGGCCCGCGGCGCGCGACCGGCATGTTCACCAAGCGACCGATCTCGCCGACCGCTCGGGCCATGTCGAGGGCGAGGTCGTCGAGGGGGCCAGCGAGCGTCGCCCGCGTGGTCCACGCGTCAACTCCGTCGAGCCAGCCGAGAACGGCCCAGCCGTAGGGGAACTCGTCTTGGGGCCGCCCGACATGTCGAACCGTCGGTGTGCGCACGACCTTCGTGAGGGAGGTGCCCGCCAGCCGTGGCAACAGATCGAGTTCGCGCTCGATCCTCTGCGCCGCCGGCAGGTGCCGCGGCAGTCGAACCACCACGTCGTCGCTGTGGGGCAGGTGCACCCGCCACATCGCGTTGTCCGTCCCCGAGGTCCGCAGACAGGTCAGCGTCGAGCCCGAGAACTGTGAGCACTGGGCATCGAGCAGCGACCGCACCGTTGCCTCGGTCGTGTCGACCTCATCGTCATGGATGCGGTCCGACACGTCGATCATCATGACTCGGCGACGACCCCGAACGGGGTCAGCCGCCCATCGACATGCCGCCCATGTCCTCCATGCCGTCCATGTTGCTCATGTCGTGGGAGGCGCCGGCGGCGGTGCCACGGGTGACGTGGCAGGAGTTGCTGGCGTCGTGGATCGCCGTGCCCCCGGAGATGCACGGGATCATGCCGGCGAACACGTCGGGCTCGAACTTCATGTCGTCGAGGACCCACACGTGGAGCATGTAGTAGTTCGACATGTTCACGTTGACCCCGACCTGCGTGGTGCAGGCGGCGTCGGTGATGTTGAACCCGATCATGGTGGCGTCGCTCGAACGGAAGCAGATCTTCGGGTGGATGTGCCACCAGTCGTTGTTGCCGGGAAAGCCGTCCGGCGGGAGACCGGTGCTCGTCCGCACGTAGTAGTCGAAGCCGACGAGCTTCGCCGTGGGGCCGTTGCCGTCGTACTGCAGCACCTCGGGCACCATCGGGTTGAAGACGTCGTCCAGGCCCACGCTGTCCAGGATCGGGTTGTTCTTGTCGAACGATGGGCTGGCGAGCAGGGCCGGAGTGAGACCACCCCGGATGTGGTGGGTGCCCATGCCCGGCACGTAGCTCGTCGCCATGCGCCAGCCGTCGGCCGTGGCCGCACCCGCGGTGGGCCACTGCAGCGCGTAGGACTTGGCCACGTCGAACTGGGCGGACATGGTGATGCAGTCGGCCCACGGGGCCGGGGCCTTGTGCGTGCCGGCGTAGTAGTCGACCGACCCGACGGCCGGGCCGGAGGTCACGGGGATCTCCTCGGTCGACGTGCACCACCACGGCGTCGGGCCGTTGGCGGTCTGCGCGTTCTTGGCGTCATCGAAGTAGCACCCCGACGCCACCATGATCAGCACGGCCAGCGGTGCGAACAGCTTCCAGCGTGACATCATCAACCCCCCAGAGTCGTGAACGCATCGACTCTTGCACAATGCCGTTGGAAACGTGCGATGGCGTCGTCCACGGCCATCAGTACGCCTCCGGCGGTAGGGTCCGAGCGTGGATCGGCTCGAAGGTCGCGTTGGGTTGGTCACCGGTGCCGGCATCGGGATCGGGCTCGACATCTCTGCGGCGTTGGCGGCCGCAGGCGTCCGGGTCGTCATGACCGACATCGATCTCGACGCGGCCGATGCGCCCGTTGGCGTCAGCGTGGTCATGCCCGGGATGATCCGCACCGGCATGAACCCGATCGGCAGGGTCGAGGCCACCACCGTCGCCGCCAACGTGCTCGACGCCATCAGACGGCAGCGGCCCTACGTCTTCACCGACGACCACTCGACCAGGGCCGTCGATGCCCGTCTGCGAGCGATCCTCGATGCACGATCAGAGGTCGTGCCGGGGTGATCGGGTAGCGCTACCGGTCGTCGGGCCGTGACCGCTCGTCGGGGCTCGACAGGGCGTGGATCTGGGCTCGGGCGAAGTCGACGATCTCGCCATCGCTGAGGCTGGTGCCGCGCCGCACTGCGGAGGCGAACGCGCTGGGACCGAGTTGCACGCGGAGCTCATCGGCCAGCGCGGTGATGCGTTGGGCGTCGGCTGCTTCGATCGGCAGGGCGTAGGCCGCGCCGGCGGCGGTGAGCGCGCCGTGCAGCGTCGCCGCTCCGAGGTAGGCCCGCAGCTGCACGAGGATGCCGAACACGTGGCGCAACGACAGCCACTGGTTCGCCCAGTCCCCGCCGCGGTACCAGAGCTCGATGACGTCGGCATACCGCCCGAGCGCCTCGCTCGGCTCGCCGTCGCGTGCCTCGAGCGAGAGCACCTCGGTCAAGGCGAACGCCTGGATCCATCGGTTGCCGGCCTCACGCGCCAGGTCGGTCGCGCGCCGCAGGTGCCCCGCCGCCTCGACCGGGTCGGTCGACTCGAGCGCGAGGCCGAGGGCGTAGCTCGCTTGGGCCTGCGCGGTCGGTGAGCCGCACCGCGCCGCCGCGGCGCTGGCCTCGCCGGCGAACTGGGCACCCTTCACGTGCTCGCCGACGGTCGTGTAGGCGACCGACCGCATGTAGAGCGCGTGGGTCAGCCGGGCAGGCGAGCCTTGTCGTGCGGACGCGACCATGCGCTCCATCCATGCGGTTCCCTGTGCGATGTCACCCCTGTAGAACCACGCGTTGGCGAGCGTGCGCTCTGCCAGTCCGGAGGAGTCGACACCGATCGCCTCCGTGGCGGTGATCGCCCGCTCGCCGAGCTCGATCGATCCCTCGAGGTCGCCACGCACGAAGCGACCGTACGCGGCGACGGCGATGACGACCGGGAAGCGCTCATGGCTCTCTGCGCCGGTGACCTCGATCGCGGCGTCGGCCCAGCCGGTGATCTCGGCGTGCATGCAGCGGAATGCGTACTCCCGCAGCGCGGCGACGATCCGGAGCGCGAGATCGGCATCGCCGTGCTCGAGCGACCAGAGGTGGGCTGAACGGAGGTTGTCGAAGTCCCGATCGATGATCGCGACGGCGGCGGCCTCATCCGCTCCCGCGAGATCGACCGCGCTGCGCTCGGCCAGGTCGAGATACCAGCGCGCGTGTCGGGCGCGCACGTCGGCCCGTTCGTGTTCGTCGAGGCACTCGCGTCCGAACTCCCGGAGCGTCTCGAGCAGCCGGTAGCGGGGGAGGTCCTCGTCGACGAGCTGGACGATCGACTTGTCGACCAGGTTCGCCAACAGCGTCGACACCCGTGACGGGCTGAGCTCGATGCCGCCGCACACGCCCTCGGCGGCATCCAAGCCGAAGCTCCCCGCAAAGACACAGAGCCGCGCGAACAGCAGTTGCTCGTCGGGCTCGAGCAGGTCGTGTGACCACTCGACCAGATCGCGCAGCGTCCGATGGCGGGGGATCATCGACGTCTGCGCTCCCGCCAGCAGCTCGAAGTTCTGCTGGAGCCGTTCGGCGAGAGCGGCAGGGCTCATGGCGCCGACCCGCGCCGCCGCGAGTTCGATCGCGAGCGGTAGCCCGTCCAGGCGACGCACGATGTCGGCGATCGACTCGACGTTGTCGGGCTGGATGTCGAACCCGGGACGGGCGGCCCGGGCCCGCTCGACGAAGAGGCGAACCGCGGGCGCGTCGGCCGTGGTCTGCAGGCTCGAACCCTCGGCCGCGGTCCGGAGCGGCCCGACCCGCCAGACCTGCTCGCTCGGGAGTCCGAGGACCTCGCGGCTCGTCGCGAGGATGGTCACCTCGGGGCACAGACCGAGGAGCCGGTCGGCGAGCGGAGCGACGGTGGAGCGGAGGTGCTCGCAGTTGTCGAGCACGAGCAGCACCCTTCGGGCTCGCAGGTACTCGACGAGCGTCTCCTCGATCGTGAGGTGCTGCCGCCGCTGCACGTCGACCGCGGTGGCGATCGCCGCGACGGTCGAGGCGGGATCGTGGACCGGCGCCAGCTCGACGATGAAGACCTCGCCGTCGAACGTGTCCCACAGCTCGCCGGCGGCGCGGAGCGCCAACCGGGTCTTCCCCACCCCTCCCGGGCCGGTCAACGTCACCAGGCGGTCGCCTCGGAGCTCGGTGAGCAGGCGCGCGACCTCGTCGGACCGCCCCACCAGTTGCGTCGTCTCGGTCGGGAGCCGTCGCGGAGTCGAGCGGCGTGGCCCGGCCGGCGCGATGAGGAGCGTCGGGTCGTCGTTGAGCACTCGCGCTTCGAGGTCGCGGACCGCCGGCGACGGCTCGAGGCCGAGCTCCTCGCGCATCAGCATGCGCAGGGCCGCGGCCTGCCGCAGCGCCTCGGGGGCTCGGCCGCTGCGGTACAGCGCGACGATCAACTGCTGCCAGAGCCGCTCGCGCAACGGATTCGCGGCGACCAACGCCTCGAGCTCGCCGACGAGCACCGCATGATCGCCGAGCGCGAGGCGCGCCTCGAGCAGGTCCTCTCGGGCGTTGGCCCGCATCTCCTCGAGCCGCACCGCTTCGATGTCGGCCCAATCGAGGCCGGTGAACTCCTCGAACGGCGCCCCGCTCCACAGGTCGAGCGCCTCGCCCAGGCACGCGGCCCTCGATGTCGGGTCCGCGGCGCGGCTGGCCCGTTCGCACAGCCTCTCGAAGCGGCCCGCGTCGACCGCGTCGGCCCCGACCTCGAGCACGTAACCCGGCGGTCGGGCGACGATGTCGGCGTCGGGCCGGAGCACCCGACGGAGCCGTGACAGGTTGCTCTGGAGCACCCCGAGCGGATCGGCCGGATGATCATCGCCCCAGAGCTCGTCGCAGAGTCGGTCCGTCGACACGACGTGCCCGCGCCGAGCCACCAGCAGGGACAGGGCCAGCCGTGGCTTCGGGCCCCCGATCGGCACGGGTTGCCCGTCGCGTCGCAGCTCGACGCTGCCGAGCACGCGGATCTCCAGTCCCGAGGCCATCCCGACAGTGTTGCAAGCGCGCTTGCAGGATGCCTGCAGCCGCCTGAGCCCGGCCGGCAACCGGGTCGCAGGCTGCGCCGCGGATGCTGCTCGGGACAACCCCACGAATCGGCCCGGATGGGCGATTCCATCATCTGGAGGGCAACACCATGAACCCGAACAAGGCACTGTGGGAGAAGGGCGACTTCACTCGCATCGCAGCCAGCATGAGAGCCAGCGGCGACGATCTCGTGGCCCGGATCGGCATCACCGACGGCATGGCGGTGCTCGACCTGGGCTGCGGTGACGGCACCACCGCGCTTCCCGCGGCCCGACGCGGGGCCGAGGTGCTGGGCGTCGACATCGCGAGGAACCTCGTCGAGGCCGGCAACCGCCGAGCGAAGGAGGCCGGCCTGTCGAACATCACCTTCCAGGAAGGCGATGCCTGCGACCTGAGCGAGCTCGACGACCGGTCGTTCGATCTCGTCGTCAGCATCTTCGGGGCGATGTTCGCGCCCCGCCCGTTCGACGTGGCCAAGGAGCTGGTCCGCGTGACACGACCCGGAGGCCGCATCGTGATGGGCAACTGGATCCCCGGGGATCCGACGTTGGTCGCGCAGATCCTGAAGATCTGCTCGGCGTACTCACCGCCACCGCCGGCGGGATTCGTCAGCCCGATGACGTGGGGGATCACCGAGGACGTGACCGCTCGCTTCGTCGCCGCGGGGGTCCCCGAGGAGAAGATCTCGTTCGAGCGCGACACGTTCGTGTTCGAGCAGGACATCACCCCATCGGCCTTCCTCGGCTCGTTCCGGCAGTACTACGGACCGACGATGAACGCGTTCGAGGCGGCCGAGGCGAACGGTCGTGCGAACGAGCTCTTCCAGGAGCTCGATGTGCTGTTCAACGCCCAGAACCGCAGCGCGGACGCCGCGACGACCGAGATCCCGGCGACCTTCCTGCGGGTGACCGTCG
>Ga0302321_100004294_pt1 | contig 12332 bp, 8 predicted proteins | sample Fen_T0_1_FD_202505 | JGI IMG/M metagenome (GOLD analysis project Ga0302321, IMG submission 202505) | Peat permafrost microbial communities from Stordalen Mire near Abisko, Sweden - Fen_T0_1 | ecosystem: Environmental > Terrestrial > Soil > Wetlands > Permafrost | place: Sweden: Abisko...
ACGACTTCGACTGGGGCGGCGATCGACCGCCCGGCATCCCCTACTCCGACACGATCATCTATGAGACCCACGTCAAAGGCTTCACCCAGCGACATCCGGGCGTGCCCAAGGCTTTGCGAGGGACCTACGCGGGCCTGGCGGCGCCGGCCGCATTGAGCCACCTGCAGTCACTCGGGGTGACCGCCGTGGAGTTGCTGCCGGTCCACCACCACCTCGACTCCGCGCTCCTCCAATCCAGAGGGCTCAACGACTACTGGGGCTACAGCACGATTGGCTACTTCGCTCCACACGCCGGCTACTCCGCCGCGGTCCGGGCGGCCCGGCCGGGCGGACAGGTGGCCGAGTTCAAGTCGATGGTCAAGACCATCCACGCGGCCGGGATGGAGGTCATCCTCGACGTCGTCTTCAACCACACCGCCGAGGGCAATCAGCTCGGCCCGACGCTCTCGTTCCGCGGCCTGGACAATGGGGCTTACTACCGCCTCAAGGCCGACCAGCCGCGCTACTACCTCGACACGACGGGCACGGGCAACAGCCTCAATGTCGACTCCCCGGTCTGCCTTCGTATGGTCATGGACTCGCTCCGGTACTGGGTCGAGGAGATCCACGTCGACGGCTTCCGGTTCGATCTCGCGGTCGCACTCGCTCGCGAGCACGGCGCCTTCGACAGCGTCTCGGCATTCATGGATCTCGTATCGCAGGACCCGGTGATCTCGCGAGTCAAACTGATCGCAGAACCCTGGGATGTGGGGCAGCCGGACAGCTACGACCTGGGTCGCTTCCCGGACCTCTGGAGCGAGTGGAACGGCAAGTATCGGGACACCGTCCGCGACTTCTGGCGCGGTCTGGAAGGGACTCTTCCCGATCTGGCGACTCGACTGACCGGTTCATCGGATCTCTATGGCCCGTCCCGCCGCCGACCGAACGCCTCGATCAACCTCGTGACCTGCCACGACGGCTTCACTCTGCGCGACCTGGTCAGCTTCGAGTGGAAGCGCAATCAGGCGAACGGTGAGTCGAACACGGACGGCACGGACGACAACCGCTCCTGGAATTGCGGAGTCGAAGGCCCGACTGAGGACGCGGCGGTGATCGGGCTCCGCGCTCGGCAGTCGCGGGCGCTCCTGGCAACCCTGCTCCTGAGCCTGGGCGTGCCCATGCTCCTCGGCGGCGACGAGATCGGTCGGAGCCAGCAGGGCAACAACAACGCCTACTGCCAGGACAACGAGATTTCCTGGTTCGACTGGAAGGCAGCCGACGCCGACCTGCTGGCGTTCACAAGTCAGCTCGTCGCCCTGCGGCGCCGCCACCACGTCCTGAGGCGTCGCCGGTTCGTGACCGGGGCGATGCAGGGCGACATCCAGTGGTTCACTCCGGCCGGATCCGCCATGACCGACTCCGATTGGCGGGCAGGCTGGACGCACTGCGTCGTCGCGTACTTCGACGGCGTGCGCGACGCCGACCGCGACGAGAAAGGCCGGCCGCTCCTCGACGACGACCTCCTGCTGCTGATCAACGGCTGGTCGGAGCCCTTGGCATTCACCCTGCCCGACATCGGGTCGCCGCGAGCGTGGGGCTATGAGTTGGACACGTTCAGCGGGCGCTTCGGCGCAGCCGCAGGGAAGGGCGGCGCCTCCGGCGCGACGATCACCGTCGCTCCGCGGGCCATCGTGCTGCTGAGAGCGGCTCGGACGACGAAGTGATTTCGGATACCTGCCGGCGATTGACATACCAGGCAGGCAGAATCCCGGCATGACCTACTCGATCAGTCTCGACGTGGCGCGCCGCTTTCTGGCGATTCGCCATCTGCTCGCGCCCCCGCGGGCCCTGCCGCCAACGCCGGAGAGCGTCACCGCCGTAGTCGATCGAATCGGATCGCTGCAGTTCGACCCGCTCGGCGTTGCCGGCCGCAACCACGATCTGGTTCTGCAGGCTCGCATCGACGGCTACACGCGCGACCTGACGGACGAGCTGCTGTACGGCCGGCGCCTGCTCTTCGAGGCATACAACAAGGCCCTGAACCTTCTGCCGACTCGGGAGCTGCCGTACTACCGGATCGCATGGGATCAATCCGCCCACGGACGCGCCGGAGGCGTGATCGTCGAGCAGTCTGCGCTGACGGAAAAACTCCTGGCCGCTATTGCGGCGGATGGCCCCAAGTGCACCGCGGACTTCGAGCGGTCCGAGGCAATCGAGTGGTTCTGGGGGCCGACCACGGCCGTCCGAGCCGTCCTCGAGGCCCTCAGCGTCGCCGGCCGGCTCGGCCTGTCCCGACGAGACGGCAACCGCCGCTATTACGACCTCGTCGAGCGCCTCTTCCCGGCCGACCTTCTGGCCATCCGGGTTCCCGAGCGTGAGCAGCGGCTCCACAAGCTTCTTTCGCGCTATCGAGCCCACGGCCTGCTCGGCGCCTCGGGCAGCGGCGAATTGTGGGTCGGGATAGGACCGGCCGGGCTGCGAGGCGAGCTTCGGGCCGAGCTGGTCGACCGCGGCGACATCGTGCCGGCGAGCGTCGAGGGCGTGAAGGGTCATCGCTTCGTGGTTGCCGACGAATTACCGCTGCTGGCCCAGGCGGAACGGGAGATCGCGGCCGAAGCCGCGGGGGCGGAAGCACGCCCAGGCGACGGCGCCGCCGGTTGCACCTTCCTCGCCCCGCTCGATCCGGTGATGTGGGACCGAGACGCACTGATTTCCCTGTATGGGTTCGAGTACCGCTGGGAGGTCTATACGCCGGCAGCGAAGCGCCGCTGGGGCTACTACGTTCTTCCAATTCTCTTTGGCGATCGTCTGGTGGGGCGGATCGAGCCGCGCATCGACAGGGCCGGCAAGGTCGTACGCATCCTCGGGATCGGCTGGGAGACCGGCTTCGACCCGCTCGCGGAACCCGGCTTCGTGGCGGCTCTCTCCGATGCACTGGGCGCCTACCTCCGTTTCGGCGGCGCGAGCCAGATCGTTCCGCCCGACAAGCGCGACGACAGAGCGCTCTTCAAGGCGATCGCGGCCAATCTTCCGGTTCGCCACGAGAGCGGCGGCATTCACCAGGCGCCAATGCGGGCCGGCGCCACGAGGCGCGCCGCCACTGCAGGGCGCGCTGCGTCTTCCTGAACCCAAGAGCCCTTCGGTCCCATCTCCCGGATCCGGCCGCTCGCCTGGACGCCTACCCGTTCGGAGCATGAGAGTATTGGGGTCCAACTACTTTAGGAGTCCGGCCATGGCTGCTATTCGTCGCGCGACCGTGAAATGGAACGGCGACCTCAACACGGGTGACGGCGCCGTGAGTGCCATCACGAGTCGGGCCTTTACGTCGCTGCCCGTGACCTGGGCTTCGAGGACGGAGCACGCTGACGGAAGAACCAGCCCGGAAGAACTCCTGGCCGCCGCCCACGCGACCTGCTTCTCGATGGCGCTCTCAGGCGACCTGACGAAGGCCGGCACTCCGCCGGATCGCGTCGAAGTCACGTCCGAGGTCGCCTTCGATCGGGTCGACGGCAAATGGACGGTCGTATCGAGCAAGCTGACTGTTCGCGGCAAAGTGCGCGGCCTCGACAACGACGGGTTTCGCAAGATCGCGGAGCAGACCAAAGACGGCTGCCCGATCTCCCGGGCCATCGCCGGCAACGTCGCGATCAGCCTCGACGCCGCGCTCGAGTAGCGTTGCCGGCGGCTTCGGCCGCCGACCCGTGGCAGGTGTCGTCGCCGGCTGCTAATCTCGCTCTATGAGCGACAACGGCCAGCCGCCCAAGGCGGTGCGCATCGATAGCTGGGGATTCCAGACCGGCTCGACGACCGGTCGATCGAGGATTCCGCTTTTCGGCGTCTTTCTGATCGTCTTCGGCGTGCTGCTGGCCGCCGGGCAGGTCCTGAAGGTCGCCCAGCTGGGAGCTTCGGCGCTCTTCCTTGCCCTGGGCATCGTTCTCTTGATCCTCTGGCTGCGCGACCACAACGACGCGGCGCTCTACTTCGGGCTCCTTGTGACCGCCCTCGCGCTCTCGGACCTGCTGAGCGGCGCCGGCGTGATCAGTGGAAGCGGCTGGGGAGCGCTCTTCCTGGGCATCGGGGTGCTGGCAATCGCTCCGATGAGAGCCAGACAGGGCAGGGGTTGGGGCTGGCCGCTGGTTCTGGGCGGTCTCCTCTGCCTGTGGGGCGGCAGCGAAGTGGCAACGAGCTACATGAAGGTCGACGCCGACCGCCTCGTCGGGCCGGTTCTGCTCGTGCTCCTCGGGATCTGGATCGTGACCAGGAGCCGCGGTTCGCGCGGCTGACACGGCCCAAACGAGAGACTCAGCCGACCCGGCGCCGACCTAACTCTGCGCCCTCGAAGGGCACGACGATTTCGCACCCTTCGCCCGAGACGGCCACCGCGCATTCCTCGCCGTTGGGCGTCACCGCGCAGGGCTCGACCCGACCCGAGCCAGCCACGGGAACGGGCTGGAGTACCGGCTGGACTACAGGTACCACCGCCAGCCCGGCCTGCCATTCGTTCGACGCGATGAACGGGACGTGGACCTCGGCGGTCAGGTGCTGCTCGATAGAAGCGTCGAGCGTCCGAATGCGGCCCTCTTCGTCCACGACTCGCTCGAAGGCGTCCACGATCTCCGGGTCGAACTGCGTGCCTCGATGCGCCCTCAACTCCGCCCATGCCCGTTCGATCGGCAGCGCGGCCCGGTAGATGCGGTCGCTCGTCATCGCGCTGAAGGCGTCGGCCACGGCGATGATCCGGCCACCCAGCGGGATGGCGTTTCCCGCGAGCCGGTCCGGGTAACCGAGACCGTCCCAGCGCTCGTGATGGTGCCGCACCATCTGGGCGATGTCGGCCATGGCTTCGTGGACTTCGAGGATCCCCGCCCCGATCTCGGAGTGGCGCCGCATCTCCGCCATCTCGTCATCGGTGAGGCGGCCCGGCTTGAGCAGGATCGCGTCGGCGATGCCGATCTTGCCGATATCGTGGAGGTAGCCGCCGATCCGGACAGTCATCCGCTGCTGCCCATCCTGGCCCAGGACCGCGGCGACTCGTTCTGATAGCACACCCAGCTGCCGGCAGTGCTCGCCCGTCTCGAGGTTCCGGGCCTCGATCGCGGTCGAGAGAGTGAGGGCGATCGAATCCAGGACCGGGCTGAGGTAGCGGTACTGCATCGCCTCGTAGCGCATTTGCGAGGCCGCGAGGGCGCGCCGCACTTCACCGAGCAGCTCTTCGCCGGTGAACGGCTTCACGAGCATTCCGCTGGCGCCTTCGCGAAGCGCCTGGATTGCCGTGTCGACCGTGCCATGGCCGGTGACGACCATGACCGGAAGCTCCGGCTGTCGTGCACGCAGGGCTCTCATCAGCGACAGACCGTCCATGCCGGGCATGTGGAGATCGGTGATCACCACGTCGAACGAGCGGTCGTCGAAGAGCGCGATGGCGGCGACCGGGTCGCCGCACGTCACCGGCTCGAAGCCCTGGACTTCCAGGAGGCGGCGCAGGATCTGCAGGATCACCGGCTCGTCGTCGACGCATAGGACGCGAGGGCGGGCATTGCCCGAGTGCGGCGGTCGGAGGTCCCAGGTCATGCCGCGGCCCCATCGCGGCGCGAGGATCCGCCCGCCGAAGCGGCGCCGCATGGCACGAGGTCGCCGTCGTTCGCGCCCTCCCCGACCGCGTCGCCGCCGCGGTCCGAGCCGCTGCGGTCCAAGCCGCCGAGGGGAGAGCGATCTTGTTCTGTTCCCGGGACGATGACCGCCCCGTCGAAGGCGACCCAGGAGAGCGGCAACCATACGGTGAACGCGGAACCGCTTCCGGGCTCGCTCTGGACCTCGATCGAGCCGCAATGACCTTCCACGATCTGGAGGCTTACCGGCAGGCCCAGGCCCGTTCCGCCGCCGCTTCCGGCCCGCGTGGAGAAGAACGGAGTGAAGATCCGGCCCCTGGTCTGGGCGTCCATCCCGATGCCGCTGTCGGCCACGACGATACCCACGCGGTCATCGTCGGCGATCGTCGATAGGCGCAGTGCGCCACCGCGCGGCATAGCCTGGACGGCGTTGTTGAGAAGGTTCAGAAGAACCTGCTTGAGCGCGTCGGGATCGATCTCGAGGCTCGGCAGCTCGCTGTAGTGCTCCGAGATCGAGATGCCGGCTTCGGACGTCGCGAAACTGACCAGTTCGAGCGTCGAACGGGCCAGGGCGTTCAGGTCGGTCGGGATTCGCTGTGGCGGTTTCGGCCGGGAGAACTCCAAGAGCGACCGGATGATGCCCCGAGCGCGAACGGCCTCGGTCTGGATTATCGACACCTCCTGATGGCGCGGATCGTCCTCGGGCAGCTCCGAGAGCAGCAGTTCGGAGAAACCCAGGATGCCGGTGAGGGGGTTGTTCACTTCATGAGCGACTGCAGCCGCAAGCTCGCCGATGGCGCCGAGCTTGGTGGCCCGAACCAGCTGCTGCTGAACTCGCTGGACCTCGACCAGCTGGCGTTGGACCCGGGCCAGAAGGGCCTGGTTCTCCATAGCGACGCCTATCTGATTTGCGACCAACTGGGCGAGGTTCACGAACCCGGGCTCGAGCATCTGGTCGTCGACGGTGTCGATGAGGTTCAGCCAGCCCAGGGCGCCGCCGTTGTGATCGACGAGGCGGACGCTGAGGGCGGCCACGATCTCCGCCTCCATGCCGGGGAGATCGATTCGGCCGGTGGCCGTGCCGACAACTCGTCCCGTGGCGCTGTAGGAGGTCAGGACGCCCGCATGCCGGTCCGCAGCGCCCGCGTCGATGGGCTTTTGAAGGCCGATGACCCAAGGAGCCAGCGGTCCATGGGCGGCGACGACGAGCGACTCGGATCGACCTTCGACGCGAGCCAGGTAAGCCGTCGCGCCGGCCGGAGTGATGGCCGCCAGAATGCTCATGAAGTCGAGCTTGCCCTCGCCGGTGAGCACCAGCCCTTCGCTGGCTCGCAGGATTTCGGCAAGCTCGTCGGCTCGAGATCGCTGGGCGGTTTCGGCCGCGACTGCTCGCTTGAGAGCGGCGCCTGTTCGAGCCTCCTCGGTCCGCAGATCACGGAGTCCGACGACCAGCGTGAGGCCGATCATCCACAGTCCCGAGGTCCATGCCGCAACCGCGAAACCGTCACCCAGACCGAACCCGTCCACGGTGGCGAGGAGCCCCAGGATCAGTACGGGCAGCCAGGCCAGCGTCAGGCCGAGACGTGCGCCTCGGATCGCGAAAAGGGCGCGCCTGGGCGCGGCGGGAGCGGTGGGCTCGGACGCGACCGAATCCGGTTGTACTGCGACCATACCGAAACCCTAAGCGTTCGCGCCGCAGTTGCCATCACTCACATGGGCGATTATTGGCTGCGGTGGACGGCTTAGGAACGGTGACCTAGTGGCCCTCGCGCAGGCCGGCTCCGGTCTGGGATCGCAGCCTTTCCACGGCCGGCGGGGCAGCGGGGGGCGCGGCGAGAAGCAACTCGAGCAGGGCGTAGGCCTCACGACGCGCATCGGCCTGAGAGATGGTGCCGGTCTCGGCCGCTCGCACCACGAACCCATCGACCAGTGTCACGAACGCGGAGGCGATCGCGTCCGCGTCGATCCAGCTCGGCAATTCGTCACGGACCAGCGCCTCCTGCAGCACCAGCCGCGAAAAGGCGACGATTTCGGTTCGCCTGTCGCGCAAGACCTGGCGCAGACCCGGCAACTCCTCGGCGACCATCCAGGCGTGGAACCGGACGGTCCGCTCTTCGACCCCGAAGACCGCTGTATCCACCGCGAAGTCCACGGCGGCTCGAAGCCTGTCGGTCACGGAGCCCAGCTCGGCCATCTGCTGGCGCAAGTCGGCCTTTTGGGCGTCGACTACGCACGTGCACGCCACGAGGAACAGTTCTTCCTTGTTCTTGAAGTGCGTGTACACGGCGCCCACGGATAGTCCGCTGGCTCGAACGACATCCTGCACCGTGGCGCGCTGGTAGCCCATTTCGCCGAAGACTCGGATCGCCGCATCGACGATCCGCTGCCGCACCGCCTGTTCGTGTGCGGCCGTTACTCGTGGCACGCGTGCACCTCAAAGGGAACTTGCATTCGCATTATCTTACCCCTCCCGTCCAGCCCCATCCATGGCTCGCAGTGCGCGACGGGTAGTTGACAAAAGGAATAGAGAATCCCTATTCTCTATGCGCCGGCGGGGGCCGGCATGGTCGGCCGACCGTCCATATCGGATACAGACACACGAAGCCCGGCTGTGTGGCCGTGCTCGTGGTTCACGAAAGGGACGGTCATGTTTGAGCGTTGGGGGAGGTTCGTCTACCGCCGCAGGCGGTGGATCGCGGGCCTCGCGGTGCTGGTCGCCGCAATCTCGTTCGGATTCGCGACTCGAGCATCATCCGTCCTCTCGACGGGCGGCTGGTACGACCCGAGTTCGGAGTCGCAGCAGGTCGCCCAGCGGCTCGTCGGCGACTTCGGACAGGGCGGAAGCTCGATCGTGGTTCTCTTCGAGGCGCCCGGACGCACCGATGCGGCCTCGACGGCGTTCCAGTCCGAGGTGGCCGCGGCGCTTTCGAACCTTCGCTCCGATCCACAAGTGACCTCGATCGTTGGCTTTGCCCAGACGGGCAGTTCACGCTTCGTCAGCACCACGGGCGACGCAACCTGGGTGCTCGTGAACTTGAACCTCAACGAGGATCAGGCCATCGGCGCGGTGGACGGCATTCGTTCCCAGATCGTGGCGCCGGCCGGTATCAGCGTCAAGCTGACCGGCAACGCACCTCTGAGCGCAGCTACCTCCGCACAGTCCGAGAAGGATCTGGCGCGCGCGGAGACCATCTCGCTGCCAATTGCGCTGCTGATCCTCATTCTGGTCTTCGGGACGCTGGTCGCCGCCGGTCTCCCCCTCTTCGTAGCCGGTCTAACGATCCCCACGACCCTCGCCATGGTCTGGTTCCTCGGCCAGCACATGACGATGAGCGTCTTCGTGACGAGCGTCGTGACGATGCTCGGCCTCGCCCTGGCCATCGACTACTCGCTCTTCATGGTCAGCCGCTTTCGGGAGGAGCTGGCCTGCGGCGCCACGGTTGGGGAGGCTATCGAACGAACGGTCGCGACCAGCGGTAAGGCGGTCGCCTTCTCCGGTACGGCCGTCGCCATCGGGCTGTCCGGTCTTCTCCTGTTCCGCGCTCCGACGCTCAGCTCTATGGGTGTGGGCGGCGCCTTGATCGCCCTGTGTTCCGTCGCCTATGCGCTCACGTTCCTGCCTGCAATGCTCGCGATCCTCGGTCCGAGAGTCGAGCGACTGCGGATGCCAAACCCGTTCCGCCGATCGCCCGAACCCGCGACGAACGACTCGGCCACGCCCGTCCAGCGCGCAGGCCTGTGGGAACGGATCGCCGCGGCCGTGATGGCCCGGCCGGTCGCCGTCCTGGTGCCGATCCTGGTCCTTCTCGTGGCCTTCGGCTTGCCGTTCCTCGGCGAGCGTCAAGGTCTTCCCGGAGCGGACATGCTGCCGGCGACGGCGGAGGCCCGCGCGGCATGGGACACCATCGAAACCCACTTTCCCGCCGGCGAGACCCGGCCCGTAGATCTGCTGATCACCGTCCCCGGCAACCCGACCTCTAGCGGGAATGCAGCCGCGCTGGCCGCCTACTCGGCCCGAATCGCCGGCCTCACGGGCGTGACCCGTGTCGACGGCGCGTTCTCGCTCACCGACCAGAGCGGGCGACCGCTCAGCACCTCCGCGATCGCCGCGGTCGTCGCCGCTCCTTCCGGTTCGCGGCCCTCGGCGCTGGACGCGCTGCTCGCGTCGACGGTCCGCGGCTCCGTCGTCCATCTCCAGGTCATCAGCCCTCTTGCCGGCACATCGGCCGCGCAGACGCTGGTCCAGACGATCCGTTCCATGGATCCGGGGCCCGGCCTCCGGGTCGCCGTCGGCGGTGGCGACGCCGCGTCCCTCGACTTCCTCGATGCCCAGAATGCCCAGATGCCGGCGGCGATCGTGTACATCCTCGTCGCCATGGCGTTGATGCTTCTGCTCCAGTTCGGGTCGGTGGTTCTCCCGATCAAGGCAGTGGTGATGACTCTGTTGTCGCTCACGGCCAGCTTCGGCGCCCTGGTGTGGATCTTCCAGGACGGCAACCTGTCCGGGCCGCTCGGCTTCGAATCGCCCGGGTTCACAGTCGCGATCGTGCCGATCCTCATGTTCAGCGTGATCTTCGGACTGTCGATGGACTACGAGGTGCTGCTCCTGTCACGCATTCAGGAGGCGTACAGCAAGACCGGAGCCACCAGCCGGGCCGTGGCGGAAGGTCTCGCCCGCACAGGACGAGTCATCACCGGCGCGGCGCTGATCATGGTCGCGGTGTTCGCCGCGTTCGGCCTGGCCGACATGATCGTGATCAAGAGCCTGGGCGTCGGTATGGCGATTGCGGTCCTGCTCGACGCCACGATCATCCGGGCCTTGCTCGTGCCCGCGACGATGCGGCTGCTCGGGCACCGGGCCTGGTGGGCGCCGTCTCGCGTGGCGTGGCTCTCGGGCCGGCTCGGCTTCAGCCATGTCGCGACAGAATACGAGTGCGACGCGCCGGAACCCGAAGTCGACCGCCGCCATCGAGACGACCGAGGCAGCCCGGGCGGAGGTCGCCTCGCGCGGCCGACGCCGGAGTCGGCGGCCGGCTAGACCGAAACCTCCGCGGCGGCCTTCTCGACGGCAGTGCCGAGGTTCTCCGCGATCGACCTCAACTCTTCATTGGTGACCACGAACGGCGGCCCGAGGAGCACGGTGTCGCCGTTCGTGCCGTCCGCGTTGCCGGTGCCGTGGTACAGGAGCAGGCCCGAAGCGCGGGCATGCTTCATCACGCCTTCGATCAGACGAGCCGACCTGGGGAACGGGTGCCGAGTGGCGCGGTCGGCAACCAGCTCCACTCCCACGAGCAACCCCCGGCCGCGCACGTCGCCGACGTTCGCGTGGCCGCCCAGGCGGTCGCTCACCAACGCGCGCAGCTTCTCGCCCTGAACGGCGCTCGCCTCGACCAGATTCTCCGTCTCGAGGATCCGCAGCACCTCTAGCGCCACTGCCGCGCCCACCGGGGAGTGGCTGTAAGTGAACCCGTGGACGAAACCGCCTCCTTCGGTGATCGTCTGGTACACGTTCCCGCTCGCGACGGCCAGACCGAGCGGGAAGTAGCCGCCGGCGGCGCCCTTCGCCGCGGCCATCACGTCGGCGCGGATGCCCCAGTGGTCCATCCCGAACCATCGCCCGGTGCGGCCGAAACCGGTCATCACTTCGTCGGCGACGAGCAGGATCCCGTGGCGCCGGCACAAATCCGCGACCGCCGGCCAGTAGTCGTCCGGCGGGGAGACGGCTCCAAGCGTGGCGCCGACGATCGGTTCCGCCACGAACGCGGCCACTCTCCCCGGCCCCACTTCGGCGATGACCGCTTCCAGCTCAGCGATCAATGCCGCGGTGTCGCCCAGGGCATGTGCCGCGGACTCTCCCCCTCGGTATGGATATGCGGCGCTGACGTGGCGGAAGCGGCCCAGCCAGGGCTCGTATGGGTGGCGGAGCGGCTCGCGCCCGGAGAGATCCAGGGCACCCAGCGTGTTGCCGTGGTAGCTCCCCCACCGCGCGATCACGACGGTTCGATCCGGCTCGCGACGAGCCAGGTGATACGAGCGCACCAGCTTGAGGCAGCTCTCGATTGCCTCTGAGCCGCCGCTCACGGGGTAGATCGCCGGATCGTCGACCGGCAGGTAGCGGCCGACGGCGCGGGCGTATGCCTCCAGCGGTTGATTCGTGAAAGTCGTGCCGTGGACGTACGTGAAGGCTCGCGCCTGGCGCTCCATGGCATCGACTATCGACTGCCGGCCGTGCCCGACGTTCACGACGATGGCGCCTCCGGCGGCGTCCAGGTACGCCCGTCCGGCAGAGTCCCAGATCGTGCAGCCCTCGGCTCGGACGGCCACCGGGAGTTCGCGCCCGATGACCCGCTGGAAGACCCTTCCGGTCGCGGCTTTGACGGTGGCGTGACGGTCTATTTCGCTCATGACGGGATTGTAGGTCGGGCCGTACAAATCGCCCGGGAGCCCGAGCATCGCCGCCGGCGGCCCCGATCCCGCCACCCGAGCCGCGATTCCCGCTCGACGCCGGGCCGTCGCGACCACTCGCCGGTCACCCGCCGCCGGCCGGCGGATCGCCTGCCCAGACCGGCAAATCGCCGGCCGCCGCGACTTCGGGCCAAAGAGCCGCCGATCTGTGACAGATGGCACATGGGCATATGCACATAAGCGATCTATTCATATACACGCATAGATAGCGTACGAAGCCAACGAAATGCCGATCGCGTCACGAGTCCCGCCGACGGGTCGCGATTCTCTTGGCAGCGT
>Ga0302321_100004297_pt1 | contig 12331 bp, 13 predicted proteins | sample Fen_T0_1_FD_202505 | JGI IMG/M metagenome (GOLD analysis project Ga0302321, IMG submission 202505) | Peat permafrost microbial communities from Stordalen Mire near Abisko, Sweden - Fen_T0_1 | ecosystem: Environmental > Terrestrial > Soil > Wetlands > Permafrost | place: Sweden: Abisko...
CGGCGGCGGGTGATCCAGGCAGACGCGGAGGCGACGACGGCGGTTCGCTTGGCCTCGACGGCCACCGTCTCCGAGTGGCGGCGCCACGCCCACCGCTCGGGGCTCCGACGGTGTGGCTGCGGCTTAACGCACCGCGCTGACGATCGACGCTGCCACGGCCGCCGCTGCGATCCGTTGCGCGCAACTGCGCCCGACCTTCGTCCAATGCGGCCCGCTCATCGCGTTCGCCACCGACGTCGCCGAGGATGCGATCGTTCGGACCTCTCGCGTAGTACGCGAGTGCATACGCGTAGGCCGCCTGTTCGGACTCGAGCTGGTCGGTGATCTGCGCTACGCCGGCGTAGGCACGATAGAGTTCTGGTGCCTTCTCGACGGCCTGGATGCCGATGTAGCCGCCCCATGAATGGCCCATGAGGTAGATCTTCTTCTGGTCGAATCGCGGGATAAGCTAGTGGGTCACCGCCAGCGTGTCGGCAACCATCTGTGCAGCTGACATGGTGCTCGGGGGATTTCCGGACCGTAAGAGAGGCCGGCACCGCGCGGATCCCACCACACGACGGTGAAGTGGTCCTCGAGACTTGTCGGGTAGTCTTGTGTCAGCCAATACTCGGGCATTCGCGGGCCACCGTGGACGAACAGCAACAACGGATTCTTGGTGCTCTTGGTCTTGATGATCATGCCGTTGATCTGGACGTGGATCTTCTCCGAGACCGCCGACTACAATGCCTCCTCCCGCATCCCGGAACGGTTCGACGCCCGCCGGCGGGCAATTCCACTACCAGTACGATCATGGGGATCGTGGTCGCGCCGACCACGCTCCGCCGCGCCTAGAGTCCGGCAGCAGCCCATCCTTGCCGGGTGCGCGGAGCACTCAGCGCTCGACGACTGAGGGCTGGACCGAAGGTGGCAACCAGTAGAATCGGGACGAGAACAAGGAGCCCGAAGATCGCGATGGCGATCGCGAACAGGGCGGTCCCAGACCGGTCTTACGAGAGGTATCAAGTTCGTAGACTGCGGCGAAGACAGCCGCAGCGAGCAGCATTGACCACCGGGACCGCACGACAATGCCAGCTGCGACCCCGACGAGCACGCCGATCATGATCATGGCTAAGGCGTGGGTGCTGGTCAGTGGTCCGTGAGGCATCCACCAGCTGCTGACCACCGCCGCGACCGCGGCTGTCCCGGCCGCAAGGCCGGCAACGCGGTCACCAGCCGCACCACCCGGCCACCACCTCGTCGCTTTCGGCGGTCGTCGACGCGGAGGACGTGCTGCGGTGAACTCGACCGGCAGTCCCTCCGCCGCACGCCGGGCTGCCCACGCCGGCCAAGTCAGCGATGACACGCTGCCTTACCGGTTGAGTCCACGTCGTCGACGACGCTTCCTTCCGAGGCCCCCTGCCGCCTCGGCCTCGGCCTCGTCGGGCAGTACGGACCTTCTGGTGGGTGGGCGCCCCCGGCATTCATTCGCGAGACCCCGGCCTGACGGGACCGGCGTTGAGAGGAGCCGGGTCCTCCGCGCACCGCCGGCACAACGTGGGGACGGTCACTGTGGTGCTGGCGGTGGAGCTGATCGCATCCGGGGGTGAGGACATGGAGTCGGACGTGACGGCGGAAGCCGAGGCGGCGGTGAGGCTGCAGCGGCGGGAGGAGGACGCCGCGCAGTTCCTGGCGCGGCGGGCGGTTGTCAACGGTCGGCCACCGACGCGGTCGGGACGCTGGACGCCGACGCCGTTGGACGCCGGGGCCCGGGCGCGCGTGGAGGAGGGGGCTCGGCGCTGGCACCGGGCGGTCGTCGGAAGGGACCTCGAGCAGGTGGTCTGGGTGGACTGCCCGGCTGGGCTGGCCCGGTTCGGTGCGCGGTGGCGGCGTCAGCGTTGTCGGGCCCGGGGGGCGCGGTGGCGGTGGCGTCTGCGCCTGATGGTGCGGGGGCTGGTGTCGACGTTGCTCCTGCCGTTCCTCGCCGTGCCGGTCCTGTTGACGTGGTACCTCCTGCAGTTGGGGGTGCCCGGTGGTGAGGCGGTCCTGTTCACCCTCGTGCTGCTGGTGATCGGTGGATGGCTGTTCTGCGTGGCGTCGTACGCCGCGGCGCTGTTCGCCCTCGACGCCGCCGTGCCGTGGATCCGGTGGACGGACGACGCCCGCGTCCCCCTCGACCGTCTCGAACCGCTCGTCGTGACCGGGGTGCCGGACGACGAGGACCACAAGGGCGATTCGGCGGCGAGCGACGACTGGTGCCCGACGGTCCTGACGCTGCTGGCCGGGCTCGTGGCCCCTGCCCCGCCGGCCGGCCTACGGCAGGAGGACGGGGGCGTCCAGTTGCTGTACGGCCAGGGATACCGCTGCGCGGCCCGGGTCCCCGTCGTGCTGCCGTCCGGGCGTACGACCCGGGCCGGTGGCCTGACGCTGTCGTGGCTGCACGGACGTCACGAGCTGCTGCCCGGCGGGCGGGCGGACGACCTGGTGGGCGGCTGGGAGGCGCTCACCGCGGGGCCGTACGCGATCGTCGTGTTTCCTGACCTGGTCGTGGCGGTCCGTCCCCCGACTGAGGTGAGCTTGGAACGGCTGCCGGACGGGACGCTGCGTCTGCACGACGACGACGGTCCCGCGCTGCGGTGGGCGGACGGCACCGCCGACCACGTGCTGCACGGCGTCACGGTCCCTGCCGACCTGTTCCTGGGCCGCTGGGACGTCGCGCGGATCCGGGCGGAGCCCAACAGCGAGTTGCGGCGGCTGGCGATCGAGCGCCTCGGCTGGGACCGGTTCATCGAGCTGTCCGGTCTGACGCCGATCGCCCGGGCGCAGGACCCGGCCAACGAGGGCGCCGAACTGGAGCTCTACGCGGTGCCCGGCGTCGAGCACCGGGTCCTGTTGATGCGCAACGGGAGCCCGGACCGCTCCGGCCTGATCCGCCGCTATGCCGAGGGCGTTCCCGCCCGCATGGGCGACCCGGTGGCGGCCGCCGCCTGGCAGTACGGCGTCCCGGTCGAGGTCTACCGGACCCTGCAACGCCGCACCTGACACGCAGCCACTGATGGACCCCTGACCTGCCTACCCGAAGGAGAAGACCGTGCACACCTATGGTTCCGCGCTCGCCCTGGTCGGCGTCGTCGTGCCCGACCACCTGTCCGCCCAGACCGAGGTGCCGGTGTTGACCGGCCCCCAGGCGCAGGGGGACCTGCTCGTCGTCCCTGAGGACGTCCCGGACGCCGGCGACTGGGAGCCGGTGACCGCCGCGGGGATCCAGGTGGTGCACGGGGAGGCGACTGGCAACACGCACTGGCTGCACGCAGGTTTCGACAGCCCCGGCGTGGCGTGGCTGCGTCGCGACGCCCGCGGCTCCCGGTCCGAACACGGGCGGTCGCACGCCGACGAGGAGCTCGTCGTGGGATACCTGCAGGTCCCCCAGGGTCAGAACGCGTTGTTGATCCACACCGACGAGCACGGCGCCAACGGGATCGGGGCCGGCCGGTACGCGATCCGCCGCAAGCGCCAGCTCGTCCCCGAGCTCCAGCAGCCGGTGGTGGTCACGGACTGAGCTGCTCTCGACGCTGCTCGGCGACAGCCTTGCGGCCCGGCGGCGACCCACATCGCGAGCAGCGTCGCCGCACTCCGGCCGCACCGCCCTCGTCGCCGCCCGCTACGACCTGACGGACGGTGCCGTCCGGACGCTGACCTGGTCCGGGGACCCCGGCGGGTCCGGCCCCGCGCAGCCCCGACCCTAGACACCTCACCGAGCCTGACGACGGCCGCGCCGCCCACGCCCCACCCAGTGCGCGCCCGGGCCGGCCACACCGTCCGTGACGCAGCGGATCGGTAACGCGTTCCTCGCCGCCGCGGACGGTGCACATGCGCAGCAGCCGGCTGATGACGACGCCCTACTCGCCAAAGGCATTGACCGTGATGACGCCGGTCTGTGGGTCGCGCGGTCCCTCCTCGGCCCGGTGAGGACCGACTCGGCGGACGCGTTGACGTCGACCACGAGACCGCCCCCGGTCGCATGGCGGCGGCGAGGGCGCCGATGATGCCGCGCAGCCTGCGGTGGCGACGCGTCAGGAGCTGTCGCCCACGCAGGACCAGGCCGGGCGCCGGGGACCTCCTGCGGGCCCCGGCACGCGACGTTCTGACGCGGTTCGTCGCGGAACTGGAGGAGGCGCTCGCCGATCCGGGTGACCCGTGGGCCGCCCACAGCGGCTGCCTGGCTGCGGCGCTCGAGGGCCGCAGCCAGGCCCTTGCCCAGCGCCTGGCCGGCACCTTCCGGCACGACCCCCGAGACCACCGAGCTTGCTGTGCGCGCCGGGCCGCTGCACTGCCGCTTGCACGAGCGCGCCCAACGGCGGGGCGCGATGCGGGACGTCGTCACGCCGGGCGACGCGATCCTGCAGGCGCTGCAGGCTCTGGCACGGGCCGATTACTGATCAGCTGTGGGCGATGGACGAGTCACCGCGGTCGGCCGTCGGCCCGCGACCACTTCGGGCGCAAGGCCACCGGTGTCGGCCACCCGGTGGCGAGGGAGATCGCACCAGTACCGGCCCGGGTACCGGTTCCGGACCCCTCGATGCCGCGGTCGGCGCGGTACGGTCGGCCGAGCGCGGCGCCGTCCCATGCTGGTCCGCCGACCAGTAGGGGTCCGGGGCGGTGGCCACGGTGAGGTCCTTGCCGGGGTAGTCGAACTGGTGCAGGACGTGGCGCATGGCGGCCAGTCGAGCGCGTTCCTTGTCCTTGCTGCTGACCACTGTCCAGGGTGCCGCTGGAGTGTCCGTGGCGCGAACATGGCTTCCTGGCTTGGGTGTAGTCGTCCCAGCGGTCCAGGGAGGCCAGGTCCATCGGGGACAGCTTCCAGCGCCGGACCGGTTCGATCTGGCGGATCAGGAACCGGGTGCGCTGCTCGGAGCGGGACACCGAGAACCAGAACTTCACCAGGTGCAGCCCTGACTGCACGAGCATCCCCTCCAGGTCCGGGGCTTGGAGCATGAACTCCTCATACTGGGCCTGGCTGGTGAACCCCATCACCTGTTCCACCCCGGCTCGGTTGTACCAGGACCGGTCGAACAGCGGATCCCGGACGTCGGCACGCCGCGAACGCGGTGCCACGGCGACTGCGCACGCCGAGATGCGGGTTCCGCGTCCGTTCCGCCACGGGTATGTTCCTTATGCTCTGGATTCGTGGGGAGGTGCCATGCGGCTGCGACGGGCCTGTGAGCCCGGCGACCCACTACTGGCCGCCGCCGAGGCGGCCGAGGCGCTGTTCGCCGCTGGCCGATACGAGCAGGCCAGGGCCGCGTTCACGGCCTGCATCGCTGACCACCAGGCGGCGCTGCCCGATCATCTCAATGACATCCTGTTCAACGCACGGATCGGTGGGCTGCTGAACCATCTCGGCCTGACTCTGAACCGGCTGCGGCGGTTCCCCGAGGCGGCAGAGATCATGGAGGGCGCCGTCGCCGTGTACGACGGCCTGGTCCGACTCGACGACGCCGCCCGCTGGAGGCCCTACATGGCCGGCTCGCTGCAGACACTGGCTCAGGCCCTACTGCTCGGCGGGCAGCCGAACCGGGCCCTGACCATAAGCCGGGAAGCCGTCGAACTGCGCCGCCAGAGCCCGGTCGACCTCGACCAGGCCAAGGCGCTGCGGATGTTCGCCCTGGTCCGGGCCGGGGCCGGAGCTGAGCTCGAGGAGGCGCTGAGCGCGCTCGACGACGCCATGTCGGTGCACATGACCCTGCTCACCAGACAGGGCGAGTCCGCCCTGGATGAGCTCTACACCACCGAACTGGCCCAGGCCTCCGTGCTGGAACGGATGGGCAAGACCGCCCAAGGGGCGAGGGTCGCTCAACTGGCCCGGTCGCGGCACCTGGACGGGATCAGCCAGGCCATGCGGCGAATGTGACGCCGACGAGTCCCCGCCCTCACTGCGGCGGGACAGGGCCCGCCCAGGACCTGGCCTGGAGGCCTCCCCTCGAAGGGACGCCTCCCCTCTCGGCGATGTCACCGAGGCCGGCGCGCCGCAAGGCTCTGGCCACCTGTGCGGGCCATCGGGGGCCTTGGACCTGATCACGCATGCACAGTGCGAGACCGATCGGGCACAGGGAATGCACGCAGGCGGCTCGATCGACGTCCAGGCCGTGAGGCACGGCGTCCTCCTGTCTCACCGGCCAGTCGCACGCGACTCTCACCGGTGACACGATGACGCAGAAGTAGTCGTGACTGCGGCCGGGTGCCATGTTGATGGCGGCGGTGAGCCTGTGTTGCATTGAGCCGGTTGCGTTCCTCGGGTTCTTGGCATCGGGTGCGCTGCCGTCAGGCGGGGACGCCGTGCGCAGTCGCCGTCAACGCGATGACGAACAGCAGGGCGTCCGTGAGTACGTGGACGGCCATGCCGGGCACGACCGAGCCGGACCAGGATCGCAACCAGCCCGTCGCGAGCCCGAAGAGCATGGCCATCGGTAGGAGTACGGGGTAGTAGCCGTGCTCGGCGGTGAACAACACCGAGGTCACCACGACGACACCACGCATCGGCAGGTAGCGGGCCAGCCAGCCGTAGAGCAGGCCGCGGAAGACGAGTTCCTCGCCGATCGCGGCGAGCAGGAGCGCCCGCACCACGATCAGTACCCAGTCCACGGTGGTGGAGTGGGCGAAGCGGGCCATGTCCGTGGCCGAGCGCACCACGGCGAGGGAGGGCTCGAAGAGGCTGCCGGTCGATGCCCCGACGCCGAGCTGGACGACGACCGCGCCGGCCAGCACGGCCCACCATGCCCCGAGCGCCGGCCAGAGCGCCCGGCGGCCCGGGGCGCGGACGGCGAGCTGCTCGCGGACCCCGGTGGTTCGGTAGACGACCAGCGCAGCTGCCGGGATCGACGCGTAGGCCAGGGCGACGGCCAGCAGGGTGGGCGTCTGGCTGGGGGCACCGTGCAGGGCGGCGACGGCGGCGAACCAGCCTGCGGTGGCGAGAACCGCCGCGCCGCCGACCCAGACCGCGAGGAAGGCCAGCACGCTGCGGCCTGTGGGTGGGCGTTCCGCGCGGAGCCGGCGTGCCGGTGGGTGCCCGGTGTGCGGGGGGCCTGAGGCGGCGTTCATCGTCGTCGTTCGGGGCGGGTCGAGACATCGTGGCGGGTGCGGGGCAGCACGAACCCGACCGCGGCGAGCCAGAGCAGCCCAGCGAACCGGCCGAGCGGCAGCAACAGGTCGAAGCCCCACCAGAGCAGGCCCAGGAACGAGACCTCGCTCGCCACGGCCAGGCCGAGACCGACCCATGCGAGCCAACGGGGAACGAGCCGAAGGATCAAGGCGGGGACGGCGACGCCGGCCATCAGCAGGCCGAGCCCGCCCACGAAGCCTATGCCGCCGAGCGCGAACACGAGATCGACGAGGAGTCGCAGCACCGCGCTCGGCACGCCGACGGCGCTCCCGGCGAGCGACCACGTCAGCAGACCGGCAGCGGCGAGCAGCACCGACGCCGAGATCCCGCCGAAGAACGCGATGTTGGGCCCGGGTACCCGGACGCCGAGGCGCACCAGCCGCGCGTAGATCGTCGCGGAGTAGATGCCGACAGGCACCGAGGCGCCGAAGGTGAAGAAGCCGGCCAACGTCACGGCCCGCCCGTTGCCGGTGAGGTAGGTCGCGACCTCGTCGGCCGGGACGGCCGGGGAGGGAAACACGCTGCGGGACATGGCCAGCGGCATCACGACCGCAGCGGTCGTCAGACCGAGAGCGATGAGCGCAAGGACACCGGCAGGTGGGCCGTCGGGGCGACGGCCGCCGCCGGCATCGACACCGGGTGACGCGCTCGCTGCACCACTATGCATCATGACCATAATCATTCACTCACTGAATCATACTGTCAATGATGTATCCTCGTCGCATGGCCCAGAACCGCCCCGCTCGCATCGGCTTCCTGCTGTCCCAGCTCGGAGCGCACGCCGCGGAGTTGTTCGCCCAGAACACGCGCGATCTTGGCGTCTCACCCTCCGAGGCGGGCGTCGTGCGGATCATCGCCCGCAACCCCGGGATGAGCCAACGCCTTCTCGCGGACCGGCTCGGCGCCGTCCAGAGCCGCGTGGTGGCGCTCGTCGACCGCCTCGAACAGGCCGGCTACGTCACGCGCACACGCGGCACGACGGACCGCCGGACGCAATTGCTCGACCTCACCGACTCGGGCCGGGAGTTGCTCGCCTCCTTGCGGTTCGCCGCGGAGGGACAGGAGGCCGCGCTCACCGCCGGCCTCAGCGATGAGCAGAGGACCCAACTCCACGATCTGCTCGCGACGATGAGCATGCTGCAGGGCTTGGACACCGACGTCCACCGTGGATACCAGGCCATGAAGCCCTGACCGCTCGACCACCCCGGTGCACTGCGGCGGACGTCAGGCGGGCGGCGTCCGGGACAGCTGGTGGCGGACCCGTCGCACGGTCACGACGTCCGGCACCCGGGCACGCCTCCCGCGGCGATGAGCTCCCGCGGCCCACGGCGGCCCGGGTGGTGCATGCTGAGCGTTTGCACGGCCGGCCGCACCCGGTGCTGCGGGCCCGACCCGACCTTGACTCCCAGGCCCTACCGAGCGAGCGCCACGGATGGTCGCCGGGACCGTGTCGCGGCCTGGGTGCTCGGCGGTTGGGTGGTCACCGCAGGACCGCCCGGCGCCAACCTGCCGCCCGGCGGTACGACCGTCGGTACTGTCAGCAGGACTGTCAGGGCGACCGGCGGGCGTGCCGGCGGGCTGTGGCGTTCGCCAGGCCGTGGACCAGTCGCGCCAGGTCGGCGGCACCCTCGGCGTCGTCGGCCCGGCGGGCCAGGGTGAACAGCAGGGCGGTGTCGTCCAGTTCGATCTCCTCCCGTAGCAGGACGAACTGCAGGACCAGGCCGGCCAGGCGCGCGTTGCCGTCGGCGAACGGGTGGAAGAACGCCACGTCGAGGTACGCCCTGGCCGCCCGTGCCGCCGCGGGGACCGCTGCGTCGGTGTCCGCCGCCTCGGCCTGCGCGAGGCAGGCCGCGAACCGCGCCGGAGTGTCGACCGTCAGGGCGTATCGCTCCCGGCCATCCTTCGCGAACGCCGGGCCGCATCGGAAGTCGGCCGTCTCGATGCCGAGGGTCGTCTGGTTCCAGCGGGCCAGGAGTGCCGGGGTGAGCCGGACGCACCCCGCGGCTGCCGTCCGGACCTCGGCCTGGGCCCGCTGGAGCCGGTGGGCTCGCAGGGGACCGTCCGGACGCGCAGCGGCCAGGGACTGGGTGTGTTCGGCGAAGCCGTCCCGCAGAGCGCGCACCGGTGCGGCCAGGTGTGGCACGACGTCCCGCCAAGGGACCCGCTCCCGTGTGTCCAGCCAGACGGCGAGGTGGTCGGGCAAGTGGTCGGGCAGGTCCGTGCGGTCTGGGTGATCAGGGACCGGCACCGATCACCCGTTCGGCCAGACGGTCGGCGACCGACCGCACCGTGTCCGGCGAGGGCTCGATCCAGCTGGAGAAGCGGCCCCCGATCGCGTACGTCATCAATTCCTCGTGACGGGTCTCCTCGACGCCGGCCGCGGACAGGAACCACCTCAGGACAGTTCGGCAGGAGGAGTGCCACCCGGACTCGTACCGGGTCCTCTCGCCGACCACCGTCACCAGGTGCACCACCGCACGCTCCCAGCCGGTGAGCGCGTCGTGCGGAAGGGGCAGGAAGCGGTCGAACCGCTCGGCGAGTTCCACCAGCCAGCCATGCCACTCCACCAGCGCCGCGGCCACCCGGGCCAGGGTCTGCTCGGGCGTGGTCATCGAGTGTTCGCGGCAGCACCACGCCGTCACCACACCTCCGTCGAGGTCGCCCTCGCCGACCGCCCAGCGCCAGCCGACCGCCCACCCGCCGTACCGCTCGACGAGCGCGACGGTGACACCCTCCTGCCACAGGTCGATCAGGCGCCAGTCCGCCCCGGACGAGGGCACGTCGGACGCCGGCAGCAACTCGCCCACCACCGCGGGGACGGTGGCCGGGTCGAACTCATGGCTGGACTGGTCGACGTCCGCCCAGGTCAGCAGGCTGGGGTGAGGAACAGGCGGATCTGGGAGCGGGTGGTGGCGAACGATCCTGCCGGGGTGTTCCCGGACCGCCCGCCAGGCGCGCGGTCCTCTGTCGTGCGTACCGTGCGCCGGCAGCGTCGCGAAGCGCCCGCGGGAGTCCGTCGCCAGCTCCACGAGCAGCTCGTGCCAGGCGGCCAGGCCGCGGGCGACGCCGTCCAGGACCTCACCGGACGTAGCCAGTGGCGGTCGCTCGCACCGCCAGACCGGCACCTCGCCGCGCCCGGGGACGTCCTGCACGGCGACCGAGTACTCCCAACCGACCGCCCACTGTCCGTACCGCTCGACCAGCGCGGCGGTCAGTTCGTCGAACCAGATCGATTCCAGACGCCAATCCGTGCCCGGCCCGGGCACCCGCGACGCCGGCCCGAGCGCGCGGATCACCGCCGAGGCCGCCGCGGCGTCGAAATCCCGGCCGCTGGGGTCGACGTCGCGCCAGGTCAGGAGCCACCACCGATTCGCCAGCGGCACCTGGTCCAGCGATGTGTCCATCAGGTTCCGCTCCTTGCGCAACGCCGCGGCCGATCACCCAGCAGCACGGAACCCTACCCGCCATCAGGCTCCTGACCAGCGGCGACGACCGGGCAGAGCACCAAGTCGCCAGCCCGGCAGCACATCGGCGGCGCCGCCGCCCCCTGACCAACGCCCAGCCGAAGATGTGGACGCCGCTGCCTCGAGGCCAGATGGGGGCGTACCACGCGTGGCCCGGGAGGAACCTCGATCTCAAGATCAGCAGTGCCCATTCTGCTTCTTGAGCTCCTGCGTTCAACACGGCGCCCGGCTCACCGAGCTCGACGCGCTGCACGTCACCACCTCCGTGCTCGGCCGGTACGAGGGCTGAGCAAGCCGACGCCGATGCAACACCGACGGACACGGGGGAGACGCCCTCCTGTTCCCATAGGCAACGCAGGGCTTCGACACCCTGGCGTCATTCCCCATGGCCCGACACGGTCGCCGACGGAAGCGTTTCTCGCTCGGCCGGCGACACGCGGCGCCGTCAGCGGCGAGTGGATGCAGTTGACGTTGCGAGGGCTCCAGCGGCAGTTGTGTACGACGGGTACCCTCCGCGCGCGCTGGGCATCTGAAGACCAGCCCCGCAATGGGGGGTGGACCGTGATCAACGGCGTCGACGCCGGCCATGCGCTCGCCTTTTCCGGGCCGGGCCATCGTCTTTTCCCGCTCGGATGTGACCAGCGTGCACCTCGTCCGGTCGAGATACCGATGTCGACTGAAGATCGATACCCATGAGAGCGTCGGGTCCGCCTTCGCCTTCTCTTGGCACCCAGAACCACCAACGACACAATGGGTAATCGGCCGCCTTCCAGCGGAGCGAACGGGGAGCGGCAGATGAGGGCGGCTGCGGGCTGCGTTCCATCGGCCACTTTGCCGTCCCGGCCCTCCAGTTGATCTCGGCATGGCAGTTGCCTACATCGAGGTAGGGGCGCCATGGTCGGGCTCCAGCGGATCTTGTCAGTGCCGTCTGGCACCCTTCCACCATGGACGACCCAGAGCCGGACTTGGAGACCCTCATACGGCGTCAACGCTATTGGCAGCGCCGTGGCGAGCTTCGTCGGCCCGTCGACTAGGGCCCACGGGATCCGACCATGGACGACTTCGTGGCGGACGAGTTCGGCGGAGAGCCACTCGTCGTGACTATGCGCCTCGGCCTCCCTGACGGCGGCACTATCGACGCGGTGGTCCACAACGACGAAACAGTCCTCGGCGAAATGCGCGACCGAGGATGGATCGAGAGCGCGACGGATTGACAGGCAAGACGATCCACCCTGCGCCCAGGTAGGTGCGATCAGGCCCAGCTGCGTCGGAAGCGGATTCGAGGAGCGCCCGTGCTCGAGCATGACGACGCGGCGTAGTCGGCTCTGCCGGGCTGAGCCCCACGGTCGGCGGCAGAAGCGGATGCGTAGGGTTGGGGTGATGGTGCCGCGCCCAACCATTGGATCATGAGGGATCGGCCGCGTACCGGGGCTGCACTCCCAGCTGGCCTGACATGCCAGGCGCGGATCAGCTTCGAGCGGCCGCCGGCATGTCAGGCTGCCCTGACTGCCTGCTGGCTGGAGCGGGCGCGCGCGAGGGTCAGGGTGATCAGCGTGGTGGCGACTGCGGTCGCCACGACGGTGGCGATCAGGATGAGGATCGTCCACAGGGGCAGGGGCAGGGGCGCGGTCGTCGGACCCGAGGTTGGCAGGAGGACACTGTCGCTGCCGCCGTCATTGACGATGAGGCGCTCTGCGGACGCGCGTGGGGCGAAGGCGACCAGCAGGACGGC
>Ga0302321_100004298_pt1 | contig 12331 bp, 9 predicted proteins | sample Fen_T0_1_FD_202505 | JGI IMG/M metagenome (GOLD analysis project Ga0302321, IMG submission 202505) | Peat permafrost microbial communities from Stordalen Mire near Abisko, Sweden - Fen_T0_1 | ecosystem: Environmental > Terrestrial > Soil > Wetlands > Permafrost | place: Sweden: Abisko...
GACGTTCTCGATCACGCTGCCGAGCGATGACAAGCGCCGTTCGAGTAGTGGCGAGAGCGATCGCCCTAGCCCGCCGCCCGTGATCGTGGATCATGGATTACCGGTGGGCCGCCTGTCCAATATCAAGATCCTGGTCGTCGAGGACGACGAGGATGCCCGTGATTTGCTGGTCACGGTGCTCACCCAGCAGGGTGCGAAAGTCAGCGAGGCCGCCACGGCCGCGGAGGCGTTGGCTCGCGTCGCGCAATCGGTGCCAGACGTCTTGTTGAGCGACATCGGCCTTCCCGGCGAAGACGGCTACGCGCTCATCCGCGCCGTGCGCGCGCGCGGACTCCAGCCAGAGGTCCTGCCGGCGATCGCACTCACGGCCTACGCGCGCCGTGAAGATCAACGGTTGGCGCTGCACGCGGGTTTCCAAGCGCACGTGGCGAAACCGGTGGAGCCGGCGACGCTGGTCGCGGCGGTCGCCGACGCGGCGTTGATGGCAAGCCGGAAGTAGCCGCGCGCTCGGCCTTGATGGGGTGGGGGGTCGGGCGACCGATTGCGGAACTTCCTGGCGAACGGCGTCCGTCGTGGCACCGTACGGGTCATGGGAGAGCTGAGCAGCGGCGTTCGACTCGACCAAGCCGTGGCAATCCGTCGCAGTGGCGAGCACTGCCTCGTCTCGGGGAAGCCGAGTGGCTGAACTGCTCAATCGCTTCGGTCGGCGCATTGGGCTGCTGACGGCGCTCGAGATTGCATACCCCGTCGGCCGGAGTGGATCCCGCTTTCAGGCGCGCATGGCGAGCGATGCGCTCGAGGGCCTCGATACGAGTCGCTTGGGCTTCTTTCTCGTGGAAGACGACAGCGGCAAGCGCTACCCAGCGATGATCGACCAGGTGGGTCGATTGCCGGAAGATGGGAGATTGACCGGTATCGGCGGCGTGGTCGTTGCAGGGGGCTGAACGATGTCACAGTCGAAGATGGGCGTTGGGCGCCAGCGCAGCGCAGGTCGTCCTGGGTTCGTGCGCGTGCGTGGTGCGCGCGAACACAACCTGAAGAACGTGGATGTCGAATTGCCACGCGACAGTCTGGTGGTTTTCACTGGCGTTTCTGGCTCGGGCAAGTCGTCTTTGGCGTTCGGGACGCTGTACGCGGAGGCCCAACGGCGCTACTTGGAGTCGGTCTCGCCCTACGCGCGGCGGCTATTTCATCAAATGGAAGTGCCGGCGGTGGATGAAATCGACGGTCTACCGCCCGCGGTCGCCTTGCAACAACAGCGCGGTACGCCGACCACGCGGTCTTCTGTCGGTAGCGTGACCACGCTCTCGAATCTGCTGCGTATGCTCTATTCGCGCGCGGGCGACTATCCGAAGAACCAGCCACTGCTGTTCGCCGAATCGTTCTCGACCAACACGCCCGAAGGCGCTTGTCCCACCTGCCACGGCTTGGGCCGCATCTACGAAGTGACCGAGGCTTCGATGGTTCCCGACCCTTCACTCACCATTCGCGAGCGGGCGGTCGCCGCTTGGCCTACGGCGTGGCAAGGGCAGAACCTGCGCGATATTCTGACCACGCTCGGTCACGACGTCGATCTGCCTTGGCGGGATTTACCGAAGAAGGTTCGGGATTGGATCCTGTTCACGGAAGAGCAACCGACGGTGCCGGTTTACGCCGGGTTCGACCGCGCAGAAGTGAAGCGGGCGCTCAAGCGCAAGGAGGAGCCGAGCTACCAGGGCACGTTCACCAGTGCGCGGCGCTACGTCATGCAAACCTTCGCGACCTCCCAGAGTGCGCTGATGAAGCGACGCGTCGCTGCCTACATGCTGAGCACCGATTGTCGCGAATGCGGGGGCAAACGGCTGCGCCGTGAAGCGCTGAGCGTCACGTTCGCGGGGCTCGACATCGCGGATATCTCGCGGCTTCCACTCAAGCTGCTGGCCAGCACCTTGCGCCCGTATGCGGACGGAACGGCCGCGCCGCTGGCACCGCTCGAGCGCGTGCATCCTGAAAAAGCGATCGTGACCCGCCGCATCGCCGAGGACATGTGCGCGCGGCTCGACGTACTGCTCGATCTCGGGCTCGGCTATCTGAGCCTGGAGCGGAGCACTCCCACGCTTTCGCCGGGCGAATTGCAGCGCCTGCGATTGGCGACCCAGGTGCGCTCCAATTTGTTCGGGGTCGTCTATGTGCTCGATGAGCCGTCGGCTGGTCTGCATCCGGCGGACACCGAGGCGCTGTTGCGGGCGCTCGACGGACTCAAGGCGGCCGGAAACTCGCTGTTCGTGGTCGAACACGAGCTCGACGTCATCCGTCACGCCGATTGGCTGGTCGACGTCGGTCCTGGCGCGGGCGACCTCGGGGGCGAAATTCTTTACAGTGGTCCGCTTGCTGGTTTGGCGGGGGTCGAACGCTCGTTGACACGGCGCTACTTGTTCCAGTCGGGCGCTACCGACGCGCGCCCGAATCGCCAGGCAACTGGCATCTTGAAACTGACGGGCGTCACGCGCAACAACCTCCATGACTTGACGGTGGAGTTTCCGCTCGGCGTACTCACCAGCGTGACTGGCGTTTCGGGATCCGGGAAGTCGACGCTCGTGAGTCAGGTGCTTTGCACGTTGCTCGGTCGCGAGTTGGGCGAGGAGTTGGCGGAGGTGGAAGCCGAGGAGGGCGAGGCGCTCGAACGCGGCAGCGAGCCGTTGCTCGAGGGGAAGATCGTGAGCGGGATGGCGAGCGTGAAGCGGCTGGTTCAAGTCGACCAGCGGCCAATCGGGCGCACCCCTCGTTCGAATTTGGCGACTTATACGGGCTTGTTCGACCAGGTGCGGAAGCTCTTCGCCGCCACCAAAATGGCCAAATCACGCCGCTACGACGCGGGGCGCTTCTCCTTCAACGTCGCCAAGGGTCGCTGCGAAACCTGCGAGGGCGAAGGCTCCGTGATGGTCGAACTGCTCTTCTTGCCCAGCGTGTACGCGCCGTGCTCGACGTGCCATGGCGCTCGCTACAACCAAAAAACGCTCGAAGTGAAGTACCGAGGCAAGAACATCGCCGAGGTGCTGGGGCTCACGGTCGACGCGGCTTGGGAATTCTTCCTAGACGAGGCTCCGCTGCGACGAACGCTCGAGGTCTTGCGCGAAGTCGGGCTTGGGTACTTGAGATTGGGGCAGCCCGCGACCGAACTTTCCGGGGGCGAGGCTCAGCGCATCAAACTTGCAACCGAGCTGCAGCGCGCACAACGCGCTGGCACCGTGTACTTACTGGACGAGCCGACGACGGGGCTACACCCCGCAGACGTCGAACGGTTACTAGCTCAGCTAAATCGCCTAGTTGCGTCCGGTGCGACGGTGATTGTCGTCGAACATGACCTGCGGGTCATCGCGAGCAGTGATTGGGTAATCGACATCGGTCCCGGGGCAGGCGACGAAGGCGGACAGGTGGTGGTCGCCGGCAGTCCCGCGGCCGTCGCACGATGCGCCGGCAGTCGAACCGCCCGTTACCTCGAGCAATTCGTGGTCGAGGCGCCCGAGCTCCTCGGGGCGCGAAGGCTCATCGCGTCAGCGCTTGCAGTCGAGCCAGCAGACTCTTGAATTCCAGTTCTTCGAATAGTCGCGCGAGCGCCGCGAAGCCTTCGCGGGTCGGAACAGACCACCCGATCGAGCGCGCATCGATCGGAGCATCATCGCGCAAACGTGCCAGACTTTCAGTCTCTAGGATCTGAGCGCGATGCGCCAGTAGCGTCGCTCGAATCCGAGCGCCGTCGACGTGCTCGAGGTCGTCGAGCAACTCTTGGCAGTTATGCTTTCCGACCAACAGCTTTCGAGCGGTGGCAGCACCGATGCCCGGAACACCCGGCAGATTGTCCGAGGGATCGCCGATCAAAGCCGCGTACGAGGGGAGGCGCTCGGGGGTAACCCCGAAACGAGCCGCGACCGCCGCTTCGTCGTAGACGAGCGCGTCTTTGCCGCGGCGGCCAACGAAGTGTACACGCACCGAGCCGCGCGCCAATTGTAGCAGGTCACGATCCCCGCTCACCACCAGGGCAGGGGCTCGAGAATCGCGGGCGCGCTTGGCGAGAGTCGCCAGCAAATCGTCTGCTTCGAATCCCGGGCATTGAAACGCTGGCACTTCGAGCGCCTCCAACAACTGCCGCAAGCGCTCAAACTGTGCCGAAAGGGTCGACGGCGTGCTCGGACGCCCGGCCTTGTAGGCATTGAAGCGGTCGTGACGGAAGGTCGCTTGCGGTGCGTCCAGTGCGAAGGCCAACGCGGCGCCCCTTTGTTCGCGGAGCAGCTTGAGCAGGAGCGACGACAACCCGTAAAGCGCCGAGGTCGGTTCACCCGACGTCGTGTTCATCGGCGGCAAAGCATGAAAGGCGCGGAAAAACAGCGAATAAGTATCGATCAAGAGCGCCGGAGCAGCCGCTTCAGTCACTTGCCCAGCCTATCAGCGGGCCACGAAAAGACCTCGGACGCAGATCGCACCACCACACGTAGCCAGTCTAGCAAGACTCCTGCCAGCGAACTGGCATCGTCATTGCACTGTTGCCAACGCATGTCTTTCCTGTTTCACACCAGTCCTAGTGGTCCGACCAAGCCCGAGGAGATCTTGCATCGTGCGTTAGCAGCTTCGCATGCGGAGCGTTTAAACCCGGGCTTGGAGTGCCCAGACTTCGAAGCGACCCTCAAACGAGAGGCATCCGTGCGCCGCCTCGAGCGCGACTTCATCGAGGCAGAGCGCGCCGCTGTGTCGCAGGAGGTACGCGCACTTCCCGTGCACCCCGGGCGCTTCGTCACCTGGTTCGAATCCCTCAAGGTCATGGGACCGGGTCAAGGCGATCCTCTCTTCCCTTGGCTTGCTCACCGCGCGAACCATCAGCAAATGCGCTGGTTTTTGCAGCAAGAGCTGGCAGGTGAGGCGGGCTTCGACGATTTGGTGGCCTTGAGCCAGGTCAAGCTGCCGAACCGCCCCAAATTGGAGATGGCGCAGAACTATTGGGACGAGATGGGCCAGGGGCACGAAGGCGGCATGCACGGGCCGATGCTCTCCGGGCTCGCCCAGTCTTTGGATCTCGACGCACGCGCCGAAACGGTTTGGGAATCGCTCGCCTTGAGCAACCTGATGGTCGGCCTCGCTACGGCGCGTCACTACGCTTACCAATCCATCGGCGCTCTGGGGGTGATCGAGCTGACGGCTCCGGGCCGCTCCGAGTTGGTCAACGCTGGCTTGAAGCGCCTCGGCATCGATGGCGTAGCGAGGCGTTACTACGCACTTCACGCCACCCTCGACGTGCGGCACTCGGCAACCTGGAACCGAGAAGTGCTCGAGCCTTTGGTCGCCAAAGATCCACTGATCGCCGAGCGACTTGCGGAAGGGGCGCTCATGCGGCTGAGAGCGGGAGCGCGCTGCTTCCAGCGCTATCGGGAGGAACTATGGGCGCTGTCATGAACGACCGAAGTGAGCTGCTTTTGGAGCTCTCTCACGTGGGTGGCCAATTGCACGCCTGCGCCGATCCCCAGATGGTGTCGTGCCTGATCGAAGAGCTAGTCGAAATTGCCCACCAACTCGCGGTGCCGACCGACGAACGCCGCGACGACGCGCCGGTCTTCTTGGAGGCCCCCGATAAAATTCGCACCGCCACTTGGACCCAGTGCGGCGGGCTCTTGTATGCGCTGCGCAATGACGCTCCGAGTCAATCGTTGCCGGTTGCCGCTCAGGTGGCGCAGCGACTGATCCGCCTGGTTCCGCAACAGCTCTAAGAGCAGGAAAGAGTCTGACTGAGCGGGGCTACTTAGCTTCCTGTGTGGAGCCGAGGTCCTTGTGAGCCTCGTCGCTGAGGACGCTGCGCGCGAGAACTTCGAGATCGACGGGTTTGACCAAGTGCATGTCGAAGCCCGCCATCTTGCTGCGGGCGAGCGCGGCCTCACCGGAATATCCGGTGACGGCGATCAGCTTGCACTGCTCCAAGCCCTCGCACTTTCGCAACAGTTGACCCAATTCATAGCCCGACATGTCGGGTAGGCCGACATCTAGGATTGCGACGTCGGGCCGGAATTCTGCGGCTTCTTTGATCGCCAGGCTCGCCGTGTTCACGCTGCGTGCGAAGTGCCCGCGCATTTCCAAAAGCTGTACCAAGAGGTCCGCTGAGTCTGCATCGTCGTCCACGATCAGGATGCGCCGCTGGAGCGCAGTTTCTCTCGAGCCGGAAGCCGGTCCCTGTGAACGCATGCGGCGTAAGATGCGCGCTGTCGGGCGTGGCGTAAAGTAGCAAACACGTGGCGTTCTCCGCCCCGATCATCGTGGCGGATATGCATGAGCGCTGGCGCCAGCGGAATTCGCCACCGGCAAATTCGGCGAAACCCTGCAGTTCCGGTCGCGAGTGGCGAAATGAGACGGGTCGCTGGCAGGGCGGGCCGAACCACGTCGCCCGATCGGCACGGTCAGCGAACGGTGCGCATGCCCAATAGAACCGGCCTTCGCCCAGGAAACCGTGCGTTTATCGCGCAAGCTGCGGGCATTTGTGTCAAAAGTGAGTGGAAATTGCCGGCACCCTGGCATCGTTCGCTCAGCTCTTGACGGCGTTGCGGCCCGCTTCCTTCGCGGCGTACAAGCGCTGATCGGCGCGTTCGAACAGCGCCACTTCGTCTTCGTCGGCGTGGCTGTACTCGGCGCAGCCGATGCTCACCGTGACTTGCAAGCTTGCTTCGCGGTAACTGACGACCAACTCGGAGACGGCCCGACGAATGCGCTCGGCAGTTGCTATGGCGTCTTCCAGCTCGGTTTCCAGTAGGGCGACTACGAACTCTTCGCCGCCGTAGCGAGCGGCCAGGTCTTCCGAATTCAGGCAGGACAGCACGGTGCTAGCCACCGCGCGCAGGGTGACGTCACCCACCTGGTGTCCGTAGCGATCGTTGACTTCCTTGAAATGATCGATATCGATCATGAGGATCGAGAACGTGCGGTTGTAGCGGCGTGCGCGGGAGAACTCTCGGGCCAGCTCATCCGTCAGGTGACGCTTGTTGCGTAGGCCGGTGAGGGCGTCCGTAGTGGCGATCGCGAAGATTTGCTCGTGCAGCGCGGCTTCGAGATCCGATGCGCTCAGGTACTTGAAGATGGTGGAGCCGACTTTGATCCGATCCCCCGTGCGCAACTCGGCGATCCCCGTGAGCTCCGCGTCGTTCAGCAGCGTACCGTTGGTCGAGCCGACGTCCATCAACACCACGCGATCCGAGCGCTTTTCGATGCGCGCGTGTCGGCGCGAGACTCCTTCATCCGCGAGCACGAGCTCGTTGTCTGGATCGCGACCGAGCCGCAACGGCAGGCGATCGAGCTTGATGCACCGGCCGGCGCCGCCGTCGCGCTGGTAGACCACGACGAGGCAATCATCGCTGGCAGGCGCGACAGGGACCGCGTGCGCCACGTCGCTCACCGCGGTGTCCTCGTCCCGGCCGACCATGAGGAATTATGTGCCCGACCCTGCGTGTCGGCAAGATTTCGAGACCGCTGAGAGCTTGGCAAAAAACACCCAAGCCGTGTTCTGCCTACATCGGCTCCCGAGTTTAGTCGGCGATCACAGCGGCGACAGCGCGGTGTAGTCCAGGAAATTGCCGGACAGCATCAAGAGCGAGAGCACGGTCCACGACTCGTCGTAATAGTCACCGCCAACCAACAAGTTCATCGTGGCCACGCCATCGTATCCTTCTTGGACGAACGGTGAGTAGTTCGCGCTGCTCATTGCGCCGACCGCTGCCGGACCAACGAACGCCGCCGATTGGCCGCTTTGATTTTGGGGGCTAGGCGTGCCGTCGAGATTGTAGCCATCGACGATCTTCTTCGCGCCCACGCCGGAAAAGAATTGGCTCGTCTTCGCGACGTACGCCTGGGCGCGCGGCTCACCGTTTTGGCAGTAGTCGAGCCCGATCCGGAAGGGTGTCCGACACGAGTCGTACTGGTAGTTGGTCGGGGCGGCAGGACCGTCTTTGAACACGTTGGGATTTGGCACTCCATCACTGGTACACCACGCCGGGACCAAGCCATTTTCCGTATTGCCGTTCGCGGAGTTCAGCGCTTTGGCTAGCGTTTCGTAGGACGTTTGAAGGACTTGATTCCACTTGTCGTTGCCGCTCGCCTTGGCGAACGCGCGATAGTAGGAAGGCGCGAAATAGGAGGCGTTTACGGTGCTCCAATCACCCCAAGTATCGCCAGGCTTGAGCAGCTTGTCGTCTTGGATTTCGTGATTGTAAACTTGCTCGATCTGATGCTTGGCGATGTTCAGGTAGCTATCACCGAGGTTGCCCTTGCCACCCCACTGTCGATCGGCCATCAGCAGAGCCCAGGCCATGTCTTCGTCGGCGTCGCTCGCGGCGCCGGTACCCAAGCGATCCTTGCCGTTACCGCTGATGTACCAATCCATCAACCCGTTCTTGCCCAGCCACAGCTGCTCGTACTTCCACAGCCCATCGAAGAGCGATTGATCGTTCATATAAACGGCGAGGATCATGCCGTAGCCGATGCCCTCCGAGACGGTGGAGTTGGGTTCCAGACCCGGCTCTTTTGGACGTTTGACCCGTAAGAAGCCACCGGCACCATCGGACGTGACGGTATCGTTCTTCCACTTGGCATACGCGTCCTGCACGTCCGCGTTGCGGTAGTTCGGATAGCTGCAGTAAGTGCTGTGCCGGTTTTGCGGGAACGGGAAATTCACGCCATTTGCAGCGGGTGTCGGACCGCGGATCTCGCTGCCGGCGCTTCCGCCCGTGCCAGCCGCGCCCGTTCCACTCGTCCCGCCGCTCATGGCCCCGCTCGAGCCGCCGAGGCTCCCGCCGGCGGCGCTCGCGCCAGCGACGCTCGGGTTTCCGATGGCAGCGCTTCCTGCGGAGGGCGCACCCCCCGCCGTGGTGAACGGTTCGGGACCGTGCTGGACGCAGCGAACGGACGCCAAGGCGAGCAACAAGAGCGGGGATGAAGACGGCAAGCGACGAAACAAAGAGTCCTTCGACACCCGATGAGCGTAACTCCGTCGGGTAGCGTTGCAGCTCGTTTCTTGCGGCGCCCTGTCGATCTGCGCGCGCGTCGTTAAAAAATTCCCGGTTCCTGGAATCGGTTCCAGAAACAGTCTTTCCTGTCGAGGTCTGTCTCTTGCACAGGGGACGCCACTCGCAGATCGCAAGATTAGCCGGACAGACGCTGAGTTCGAGCTGAAAATGGACTGAAAAAATCGCAAACGCAACACGGCCGGGATGCGCGCCATCACGTCCGCGCCCGTGCTTTGAGGTACGCGAAGCGAGCCCGTCATGATCGTAGTAACGGTCGCCAATCGAGTCCTCAGTCGCTGGCCCCTCCGTCCACGTCTGGCGTCTCGTCAGCTCTTCGTTCAAACGGGGGAGCTCGGCTCGAGAGCGCGCGGTGTTCCACGAACAGCGGTGGACGATGGCGACTGGGGCGACGCCGAGCGGGCCACGACCTGTCCCCCTCGTAGCAAGTGTCGACCCTCTGCTCCGTGATTCACTGTAGCCGTGCGTGCGCGTCGACGTGCCGGACGGAGTGGCAGCACCAGCAGTGGCGGTGCGGAGTGCAAGGCGAATCAACCGAATCGAACGGCGCACCTCCGGGGCTATTACAGTACACCTATTGGCCCGATGTCCAGCGCGTCGATGGTGTTGGATTCTCGCGCCTAGGCAGTAGACACTGGTTCGCTCCTGATGACCGCTTTCGATAAACAAAGCGTGGGGGCCTCACGCTGGCCGTGGCTCTCGCCGCCGCTCTTCGCGGACGAGGCGAAGAACAACCAGGCGTTCCTGTTGCACGTCCTGCTCTGGGCAATGGTGCTCGTTACGCCCCCGTACGTGCTGCTCACGCTCTTGCTCACGCCGCGGTTCACGGGACGCGCGCTGCTTCAGGCGCTGATTGGCGAGGTGCTCAACGGCGGGTTGCTGCTGCTGCTGCGGAGCGGACGGGTCAGACTGGCCTCGTTTCTCGAGGTGGCTGCCCTGTTCGTCTTCATGACGGGCACGGCGCTGTCGCTCGGTGGCGTCGAGAGTCCGGGCTATCAACTCGGCTACGCTTTGACGATCATGGTCGCTGGCCTCCTGATTGGAATTCGCGGCGCCGCGCTGGTCACGGTTCTAGCGATCGTCAGTGGCTGGTTGATGCTCGAGCGTGGCGCGACCGACCCCCTTTCGATCTCCTTGCGCGCCTCGATCTGGAGCGTGACGGCGGCAACATTCCCGGTGATCGCACTGGTCCAGTTCTTGGCGAGTCGCACCGCGCGAGAAGCGCTCGATCGCGCGCGAGTTGGAGAGCAGAAATTCCGATTGCTGGCCGAGGCCTCCTTCGAAGGCATCATCGTTCACGATCAGTTCCGGATCGTCGAGGCAAACCAGCGCTTCGCGGAGCTGTTTGGCTTCGAACAGGCGCGAGATTTGGTGGGCGTCGCGCCCCGCGAGCTATTTACGGCCGAAACGGCGGAGCTGCTCGGCTTGCAGGCGATCGGAACGAGTAGCGGAGAGGCAGAGGTCGTGGGGGTTCGCCGCGATGGCTCGACATTTTCCGGCGAGGCTCAAACGCGGGCCATCGAGTCCCACGGCACCATCCGCCGAGCCGTGGCCGTGCGTGACGTGACCGAGCGTCGGCGAGCTGCGGTCGAGCAGCTCGCCCTCGAGAAGCGGCTTTCCCAAGCGCAGCGCTTGGAGTCGATGGGGCGCCTCGCGGGCGGCGTCGCGCATGACTTCAACAACCTGCTCACGGCCATCATGGGCAATATTTCGCTGATGCAGGAAGAGCTGCAAGGAGATGCGCGCGCCAGCGACCGGCTTTCGGAGGTGATGGAGGCCGCCGAGGGCGCGGCAAGACTCACTCGCCAATTGCTCGCGGTGGGGCAAAAACAGTCCACTCGTCCCGAGCAGCTCGATCCCAACCAAGTCATCGGCAATACCCAACGGCTGCTTTTGCGCTTGCTCGGCAAGCAAGTCGACCTGCACACCAATCTGGACCCGGAAATCGGATCGGTGATCATCGACGCTTCCCAGCTGGAGCAGATCCTAGTGAACCTTTGCGTCAACGCGAAGGATGCCATGCCCGACGGCGGGGGCCTGCAAATCAAGACCGATCTGACTTCACTCGGCCGAGATGACGCGCGCGCGTTTGCCCAGGCCCGCCCGGGTGATTTCGTGCGGATCACGGTGTCGGACACCGGCCAGGGCATCCCGGATGCGGTCCTCCCCCACGTGTTCGAGCCTTTTTTTACGACCAAAGAGGTGGGGCGGGGAGCGGGGCTCGGGCTCGCGACCGTGCACGGTATCGTGCTGCAAAATCACGGCTTCATTCGTATTTCGTCCGAGCTTGGGCGTGGGACGCGGGTTGAAGTCTGTTTGCCCAGGGCCTCCTGAGCGGGCCCTTAGAAAGCGGGCTCTCAGAAGGCAATCGCTGCAGAGCCGGGCACTTGTACCGAGCTCCATCCCGGCTTCGGCTCGGGCACCATCACGACCGCGCTGCTGCTATCCGAGATCCCGGTCCTGTAGGCATCAATCTCGGTGAGCAGGGCGCCCGCGCGGTCGAGAATGCGCACTCTGATGGGGGTACCCTCGGCGATGCTGGGGCGCGTGATCGGGATACCCCAGCGCGGCCCTTTGCTCCCGGTGAGTAGTACTCGCCAGGTGTGGAGGGCAGCACTGCTCACCACCTCCGCCTTGCTGGCGTTGACCGAGGCGACGCGAGTGGTGAGGCCGTCGTAGGTATACTCACTGAGCCAGACGTTGTTGCAGTAACCCATGAGGTCCGTGCTCTTGTCGGCCGAGAGCAGCACCTTCGTGCGTGAGTCGAAGCCCAAAATACCGGTGCGACCGTCCGCGAACGGGTAGTTGGTATCTACCCCGGAGATCGACCCACCGTTCGGTACGCACGGCGCGTGATTGCGACCGTGGTTGTGACCGAGTTCGTGGGCCATGGTCTGCGTAGAGGCGCGATCGCCATAGCCGATGCCCATGGCTGCTCGGAATGAGGCGGTATTGGCGTCCGCGACGTAGCCGATGCCTGTCGTGCAGGCATTGCCGCAGAACTGGGCGAAGGTGTCCTGAGGCTTGAGTAAGCCAAAATAGTACACGTCTGCGGCCGGGCTATCGGTCTTGCGTCGGCTGCGCATTTGGTCGAGCGCCGCCTCCCAGTCGATGGGGAATGCCACGCTCATTTGCGGTAGCACCGTGAATTCGACCGAATCGATCGGGTACATGGCCATCAACTGCTGCTTGTAAGCAGAAAGCGCGGTATCGGAGGTGTCAGGCACTTTGCCGTTGGCTAAGAGCGGCACCAGGCTCACCTTCACGCCCCCGGTATGGCGCGCGCCGAGCGGGATGTCGCC
>Ga0302321_100004299_pt1 | contig 12331 bp, 12 predicted proteins | sample Fen_T0_1_FD_202505 | JGI IMG/M metagenome (GOLD analysis project Ga0302321, IMG submission 202505) | Peat permafrost microbial communities from Stordalen Mire near Abisko, Sweden - Fen_T0_1 | ecosystem: Environmental > Terrestrial > Soil > Wetlands > Permafrost | place: Sweden: Abisko...
GTAGCGGTCGTTGCGACGCGCTTCCTTCGGGTCCATAAACTGTTCAGGCAGCCAATCACGCACCTCGGCGCCGATCTGACAGGCGAAATTCGTCGGGTCAAAATGCGTGACGCGGTCGATGCCACATTGGCCGGCGACGATGTTTTTCCAGAACGTGTCAACGTCATGGCCGATCGAGGCGATAGCGCCTAGACCGGTCACTACGACACGTTGTGAGGAGGGGAGCGTGGAGTGCATGCGTTCTAAAAAGGTAGACAAATTTCCGGTCGTAAGCGAAGCACACAATAAAGAAACTCTGACGACTAATAAGCTCTAATTCTGTTTCTAACGAGTGAAACGCGACGTTCGACGTGCGACGCCTAAAACAAAAAAGCGTTCTACCGGTCAGTCTCGGGTAAGCGAGGCTCGGTAGAACGCCGAAAGTGTTGCGCGGCTTATTTAGCGGCGGCCTTGGAGTTAATGTAGTCGATCACCTGGCCGACTGTCTGGAGTTTTTCGGCGTCGGATTCAGGGATTTCGCCCTTAATCTCGTCCTTGAATTCTTCTTCGAAGGCCATGATCAGCTCGACGGTGTCGAGCGAGTCTGCGCCGAGATCGTCAAGGAACGAAGCCTGAGGGGTAATCTGTTCTTCGTTAACGTTAAGTTGGTTAACGATGATTTCTTTGACGCGTTGTTCGATGGTTTTTTGGTCAGCCATGATAGTTGTTTTCTGGGGTTGAAAGGGTCACATCGCCATGCCGCCGTCAACGGTAAAAACTTGTCCGGTGATATAGTTTGCTTCTTCGCTGCACAAAAAGGCAACGGCGGCAGCAATATCAGCGGGTTCACCGAAGCGTTGCATGGGGATAACGGTGGCAGCGGCTTTTTGCACTTCTTCACTGAGGCCGGAGGTCATGTCGGTCTTAATAAAGCCGGGAGCGACGACGTTGGCGGTGACGCCGCGCTTGGCGAATTCCTTAGCGATGGCCTTCGTAAAGGCGATCATGCCGCCCTTGGCAGCGGCGTAGTTGGCCTGACCGGCGTTGCCGACAATTCCTACGACTGAGGAAATGTTAACAATGCGGCCGTAGCGAGCGCGGCACATGGGCCAACCAATCGCTTTGCTCCAGTGAAAGGCGCTGGTGAGATTGGTCTGGATGACAGCGTTCCAATCGTCCTCGGACATACGGGCGAGCAAGCCGTCGCGGGTGATGCCGGCGTTGTTCACGAGGATGTCGATCTTGCCGTATTCGGCGAGCAGCGCGGTGGCTGCGGCGGTCACGGCAGCGCCATCGGAAACGTCGACGGCGAGGGCTTTGGCTTTGCCACCGGCAGCAGTGATGGCAGCGGCTACTGCACCGCAACTTTCGGCGGATTTCGAAACGCAAATGACGTTAACGCCGTTCTTGGCGAGAAGTTCGGCAATGGCTTTACCGATGCCACGACCAGCGCCCGTGACCAGGGCAGTGCGATTATTAAATGTCATAAGCTGGCAAGGTTGGGCGAAACGGCCGAGGTGGGGCGAGAAGAAAAATATTGAACGCGCTGAACAGGAATGTGAGGAGCCTGCTTGCAGCCGAGGGTTGTTGTCCGTGGAAGGAGATCGCCTGCAAGCAGGCTCCTACAAAGAAGTTCCCATCAGTACACGTCGCGCTGGTAACGTTTTTCTTTCTTCATCTGTTTCACGTAATCAACGGCCTGCTCAGGCGTCAGTCCGCCCTGCGTCGCAACGATTTCATGCAACGCCACATCGACGTCCTTGGCCATGCGCTTGGCGTCGCCGCAGACATAAAAGTACGCACCCGCCCGCAGCCAGGCCCAGAGTTCGGCGGCACTCGCGAGCATTTTGTCCTGCACGTAGACTTTCTCGTCCTGATCGCGCGACCACGCGGTATCGAGTCGGGCAAGACCGCCCCGAACCAGTTGTTCGCTCCATTCTTCCTCGTACAAAAAATCGTTGGCCCGCTGCTGGTCGCCGAAGAACAACCAATTGCGACCGCTAGCACCGGCGGCGACCCGATCCTGCACGAACGCCCGGAATGGCGCGATGCCCGTGCCGGGACCGACCATGATGGCATCCTTCGTCAAATCTTCCGGCGGCGCAAAATGCGAATGCGACACGAACACCGGCACCGTCGCCGCACCGACCGGCGTACGATCCGCCATAAACGTTGTACACACACCAAACCGTTTGCGCTCGTTCATCTCGTATCGCACGACGGCGACCGTGAGATGAATCTCGTTCGGGTATTCGCGCGGCGACGACGCGATCGAGTAAAGCCGCGGCATGAGCTTACGCAGATGGTCAACGAATTCCTGCGGCGTCAGCCTCGCGCTGGGAAACTCGTTCAAAATATCGATGTACTCACGCTCTTCGAGATAACGCGTCAGATCTTCCTTCGCCTCCGGCGCCAGCAACGCCGCGAGTTTCTCCCGCTCCGGCGGCGCAGTGACCTTCAAGAAAAGCGGGCCCAAAATCTTCGCCGTCGGTCCATTCAACGCCAGTCGCGTGTGCAACGCTTCCCTCAGTGCGATTGGTTCGGTCAGCTTCAACATCGCCGGCGAAACCGGTTCATCGCCGATCGCACCGAGACATTGCAAAATCGCGTCAACATCGCCCGGATGATTGGCCGGGTACACGCCGAGCGAATCGCCCGCTTTATAATGCAATCCACTTCCAGCCAGACTCACGACGAAGTGCCGCGTTTCCTTCTGCGAACCTGTTTTGCTCAGCAGCCGGTTTTCCGTGATGAGCGCAGGAAACGGGTTATCTTTATTGAAAACCGAGGCATCGATAACGGCTGAAATAGACATATATTGGCTTGAGGCTGACAGGCCTGCGACGGCGACGAACCTTGCAGAAGGCGCCACACGAGCTTGCTTCGCCGGGAAATTTCACCCCAACTGAATCGCAAATGACCGATTCGCAACTCGTGCGCGTGCAAAAATTCCTGGCCGACTCCGGCCTGTGCTCGCGTCGTGCCGCCGAAGCACTCATCGCCGAGGGCGAAGTCTGGGTAAACGCCGAACGCGCTACACCCGGCCAAAAAATCACGCCCGGCGTCGACAAGGTCACCGTTCGTGGCAAACCCGTCCGCGCCGAAGCCCAGGCCCGCATCACCCTCGCGATGCACAAACCGCGCGGCCTCGTCTGCACCAACGACGACCCTTTCAACGCCGAAACGATCTTTACCGTCCTTCCGCGCGATTTCGCCCGCTATCGTTTTTTTTGCGCCGGCCGACTCGATAAAGACAGCGAAGGCCTCGTCATCCTCACGACCGACGGCGACCTCGCCCACCGGCTCATGCACCCGAGCAACCTGGTCGTTAAACGCTACCTCGTTACCCTCAAAAAACCATTTCCCTCCAGTAAGAAAAAACTCCTCATGAGCGGCATCGTGATCGAGGGAGAACGCCTGAAAGTCGAAAAAGCCACGCTCCTCAACCCGCGCGTTGATGGTTCGGCCACCTCGCTCGATGTGCAAATGCACCACGGGAAAAAGCGTGAGATCCGCCAACTTTTCACTACGCTCGGCCATGACGTTAAACGCCTCAAGCGCTATCAGATCGGGGCTTTTGCCCTGAAAGGAATTCCTTTGCGGGCCGTCAAACAACTTTCTAACAAAGAAATTGCACTTCTCTTCAAAACACCTCGCCCTCGTGACGGAACCGACGAAAAACCTGCTGAACTCCATGAAGATTAAAACGAGCCTGCTCCTCGCACTCCTCGCCGCATCCAGCCTCTCTGCAGCTCCGCTGTCCAAGACCACGGCGGTTCACGCCCAGCCGAACCCTTCGACACCTGCCATCGCCGTCCTCAACGCCGGCACCGAACCCGTTCCGGCCACCGGCCTCACCGTCCCCGTGCCCCCCGGCTGGACCGCCATCGAACTCGCCGGACCGCACGAGGTCTACGTCCAGGGCAAGGACATGATGAAAAGCCTCGACGTAAAACCCGGCGCTAACTTCTATACCGCGCCAAAAGCGGACGCCCCCATCCTCACCACCATGGTCAAAGGTGACCCGGCCGAAATCTCCGGCATCCACGGCCGCTGGACCCAGATCCGCCTTCAGAAAAAAGTCATCGGCTACATCGGCGACGACAGCGTGAACTCGTCCATCGTTTCTCCTGTCACTTCCAGCCGTCCCGCGATCTCGACCGCAGCCGCGCCCGCTGGCGTCAACGCTGCCACCACCAGCGCCTCACCGGTCCAAATCTACGCCGGTCCCGCCGCCCCTGCCCCGCAACAACTCGCGCCCACGCCCTCCAACACGCTCAACCCGGCCGCCGCCGCCGCCCTCCCCCGCCTCTTCGAAGGCATCTTCGTCCCAGCCAAACGCTTCCTCGCCTACAAGCCGTACGAGTACCAGCTCAACGATCGTAGCGGCCAGCGTTACGCCTTCCTCGATTGCAGCCGCCTGCCGAAAACCGAACCACTCGATCGCTACATCGACCGCACCATCACTGTTTACGGCAGCGCCCGTGTCATCGAAAACACCAAGGACCTCGTGATCGAGGTCGACAGCATCCAGCAGCACTGAGCTGCCTGCTTTTTAGAACTGGCGCACGGTTTACCCCGTGCGTTGCGGCGAGCGAGTAAAGTTATCCGCGCTGCTATTTCTTTTCCCATGGAACTCATCGACGGCAACAAAATCGCCGCAACGCTCATCGCCGAACTCAAAGCCGAGGTCGCCCAAATCTCCGGCCGCAAGCCCTGCCTCGCGCTCATCCGCGTCGGCGAAGACCCCGCGTCAGTCTCCTACGTCACCAAAAAGGAGAAAACCTCCGCCGAGATCGGCATCACCAGCAACGTCATCCTGCCGCCCGTCACCATCAGCCAGGCTGAACTTTTTGCACTCATCGATCGGCTGAATCTCGACCCCACAGTCGACGGCATTCTTATCCAATCTCCTCTTCCCAAACACATCGACGAACTCGCCGTGTTTCGCCGCGTCGCCCCGGAAAAAGACGTTGATGGTTTCCACACCATCAATCTCGGCAAAGTCGCCCAGGAAGATGAAACCGGTTTTGTCTCCTGCACGCCCGCCGGCATCATGGAACTCCTCGCCCGCAGCGGCGTTGACCTGAAGGGCAAACACGTCGTCGTGCTCGGCCGCAGCCTCATCGTCGGCAAACCCATCGCCCTACTCGCGCTCCAAAAAAAAGCCGGCGCCAACGGAACCGTTACCATCTGCCACTCCCAAACGGCCAACCTCCCCGCGATCACGCGCCTGGCCGACGTATTGATCGCTGCCATCGGCCGCCCCGAATTCGTCACCGCCGACATGGTCAAACCCGGTGTCGTTGTAATTGACGTCGGCATCAACCGCGTGCCCGATGCCTCCAAGAAATCCGGCTACCGGCTCGTCGGCGACGTCCATTTTGCCACGGTCTCACCGCTCGCCAGCAAGATCACGCCCGTCCCCGGCGGCGTCGGCCCGATGACCGTCGCCATGCTGATGAAAAACACCGTGAAGGCATTCCGCCTCGCCAACGCCAACGCTTAGCACTCAAGAAATCTCTTCCTGTGTCGCTTGCGACACCAAGCGCTCCACGCCATCTTAAATCATGCCCGCCCCGAAAATCTTGGTCGTCGACGACCAGCCGGTCAACGTCCAGCTCCTCAAACGGAAACTGGAACGCGAGGGCATTCAGGTCACCGCCGCCTTCACCGGAACCGAGGCACTCGAACTTGTCGCCAAGGACAAACCGGATCTCATTCTCCTCGACGTCATGATGCCGGACATGGACGGCATGGAAGTCTGCCAGCGTCTGCAGGAACTCGAAGATACCCGCTCGATCCCGGTCATTTTCATCACCGCGCGCAGCTCAAAGGAAAGTAAACTCGAAGGTCTTGCCGTCGGTGCCGTCGATTACATCACTAAGCCCATCGACCTCGACGAAACACTCGCCAGGGTGCAAACGCAGCTTCGCTTCGTCGCGATCAACCGCGAGATGTTCGACCTCCAGCGCCGCCTGCAGGAAGCCCGCCGCGCCGCCACCATCGGTGCCGTCACTCAAGGCATCGCGCACAATCTCAACAACCTCCTCGGCGTCGTCCTCGGCTACCTCGACCTGATCAAGTCGAACTACAACAAACCCGAATCGGTCAAAAAGAATGCCGACAATGTCGAGAACGCCGTCCAGCGCATCGCCAACATCATCAAGCAACTCGGTTCGCTCGTGGTGAAATCGCGCATGCCCGTCACCAAGTACGCGCTCAGCAAGCTGATCCAGGACGGCGTTGCCCGCTACCAGTCCGACCATAAAATCATCCAGACCGTCACGGTCGAGAACCCCCTCGGTGATCTCCAGATCGAGACCCACGTTGAAGTCTTTGAAGACGTTCTGGCCAAGACTCTGATCAACGCTTGGGAAAGCTACGGCAAAAAACCTGCCGATCAACGCCCCGTACTCCTCCGCACCAAACTAATCGAGCTGCCCAGTGGCGCCGAAGCGGTCGAGATTCGCATCGAAGACCGCGGCAACGGCATCGACCCCGAACTGCGCGACCATATTTTCGAGCCCTTCATCAGCATCAAACAAACCGTCGGCGTCGGCATGGGCCTGACCGTGGCCCGGCACGCCTTTCGCAACCTAGGCGGCGACGTTTCCATGACCGACAACGAAGGCGGCGGCAGCGTTGCGATCCTGGTCCATCCCGTCTTCAAGCGATCAAACGGTCAGTCGGACTGACCAAATCCTTGACCAATGGATGCCCTCGCCGTCCGGACTACCCGCAGTCCGCTCGCAAGCGACGCGACGTTGGCGATAAGCGACAAGATGGGCTTACCTCCAGACCATTTTAGAAAGGCCGCTGACAAACAGCGGCCTTTCTAAAATGGAGCGGGCGAAGAGACTCGAACTCGGTAACCAAAGTTCAGATACGCCGACTCCTTCGAAAGTTGCAGAATCCGCCCCACCCGCTAACACACAGCTGAGCACACAAGCCGGTTTGGAGCTGGCCGAAATCGTTTCCGCCTGGCCACGACTGCGCCCCGAAATCCGCGGAGCCATGCTCACATTGGTGCGCGTGGCGGCTGGTGGCGTGAAGTGATGTAGAGCGTCGCATACACGGAGTAGGCGGCGGCTATTCGGCACTTGCCAAATGATAAATCGTTACGTAACGTTTTATCGTGCCATACGAAGCCTTAGATCGAGTACGAATCACTCAGGCGCTGCGCCGCTTGGGCGCACTTGCTCGCGAGGAAGGCGTCACGCTGGAAGTTTCCCTCTATGGCGGTGCCGTCTTTACGCTGGTTTACGGTTCACGCGACGCGACCAAGGATGTCGATGCACTGGTTCGACCCGCCGCCGTCGCGCTGAAGTTGGCGAAGAAAGTTGCGGCAGAACTCGATCTGCCGGAGGACTGGCTGAACGATAACGTGAAACAGTTTCTCGCCGAAAAAGAGGCTAAGCGTGAATTAGCCGGAGACGAATTCGGCGAAGGGCTTCGGATCAGTGTTCCCACCGCGCAATATCTGCTGGCGATGAAGCTCCGCGCCTGCCGCCCTCCCCTGCCGGGCTACGCCGGCGACTACGCCGACATCCGTTTTCTGGTCACAAAGATGAACCTCAAAACGGTGGGCGCCGCTGAAGCCATCCACGACAAATTCTTCCCTCACGATGCGCTCTCGAAAGCGGCCAAGGAAGTCGTCTCATCAGCACTAAAACCATCTAAATGAACCAACGCCCATCAACTCTCAAGGCTGTTGCTGAACGATCGGAGTCACTCTCCGACTTCGGACGGCACCTGCGTGACTGGCTCCACGAGCTGCGACTTGCTTCGTCACGTCCCCTCGCCGCGGTAACGATTGCGGAGGAGCCACCGCGCTTGAGCCGCAAGTTCAAACAAGGCAAAATCGCCGATGCGTGGCTTGCCGCCTATGCAGAGCACCTGGCGGTCAAAGCAGGCATTCAACCACCGAACTGGGTTTTCGAATCCTCGCTCGTTCTTACCGAACCATCCTTTAACGAAAAAAACGAAAGCCCCAGACTGCGTGCGCTCGCGCTTGCCCATTCCCCGCTGGCTTTCAAGCGACGCAACATCTATACGCCGTCGATAAATCTTCCCCTGTCGCTACGGGCTGGACGACCCCGCAAATCAGCGGATGAAAAACGCCAAACCAATGCCGAGCGCCAGCGCCGATTCCGAGAAAAGCGCGCTGCAGAGTTCAAAGCGTTGCAGCAACAATCAGTATCATCGCAGAAATCATAGATACCCTGTAAATCCACGAGATGATTCGTCTGACCTTTCCTAGCGTGGACTAGGGTATGTCTTCAAACCTCAGAATTGATCCAATCGAGAGAGGCGGCAAGCAGGACAAAGCTGAAAACGGTTTCGGCGAGTTTGTCATAACGAGTGCCGATGCGGCGGAAGCGTTTGAGACGTGCGTTGGCATTTTCGACGGTGTGACGATGAACATAAAGTTTAGGGTTGAAGTCATAGGTTTTGCCGCGGCCGGTTTTGAGCGGGATGCAGGCAAATATTCCATACACAGCCAGCGCGGCACGAAGCTGGTCGGAATCGAAAGCGCGATCAGCCACAAGCCAGCCTCCGCGCAATTGGTTCACAAGCCGGTGCAGGCTTTCAGGTCATGCCGGTTGCCCGGCGCAAGTTGCATTGCCACAAGCCGACCCAGTGCGTCGACGATCATGGCCAGCTTGGCGTTGAGTCCGCCCTTGGTGCGGCCCATCGCCTGAGCCTTTTGACCTCCAGCGGGGTTGGCTCCATGCGCATGCACCTTGATGCAGGTTGTATCCATGAAGCGGATGCGGCCGAAGCCGCGGCCAGCGATCTTTTTGAAAAGCCAGGCCCACAAACCCGAGTGGCACCAGCGTCGCCAACGGGTATAAACCGACTTCCAAGGACCAAAGTCGCTGGGCAGATCGCGCCACGGAACACCCGTGCGAAGCACGTAGCACATTGCCTCAATCATCAGTTTGTCGTCCTTGGGCGGACGGCCTCCTTTGGATTTGCGCACGCGCAGCCCGGCACACCTCCGGTGCCAGCGATCGGATCAATTTTTTAGCCACTTCCACAGCGGCCCTTTAAAACTCATCCGATCAATGAAAAAACCATAACGTTTCTATATGACCAATAATCTTTTACCTGATTCGACAGGTTTGAAGACATTCCCTAGGTAATTGAAAGCGAGGTTGGACGCTTACGAATCAACGGCTCTTCAGTATGATACTCGTGGCCTTTAGATCGGGGGATTCGGCCTTGAGCAGTATCTCCCCGCCCGAGAAGGTCGTTTGTACGATGGCTTGGGCAAGACCATTGAAAGCGGAACGGTTGTCGGCCTTGTCTGGTTCGTGGCAACTCGGATCGCCGTTACCCACGCCGATCAACTTACCTGGACCGGTGAGCGAGAACGTTATTTTATTTCCGGCGATCGGCACGATACGACCCTGCACGTCGAGAATCTCGACCTTAACCACGGCGAGATCGGCGTTGTCCGCGGCGAGTACGGAACGGTCGGCGGTCAGACGAATGGCCGCGGGTGCGCCGGTGGTTTCGCGTTTGGACTCGATCGGCGTGCCCTTGCGGATGCCCTTGGCGACGAGTTCGCCGGGCGCGTATTTCACCTTCCATTCGAGGTGATGTAGCGGCGTGACGGTTTGTTTGCCTTGTGAAACGCCGTTCAGGAATAACTCAACTTCGTCGCAGTTGCTGTGGACCCAGACAGAGATTTTCCGGCCCTCTTTGCCAAACCAGTTCCAATGCGGAAAGAGGTGCAGCACAGGCTCAGCGGTCCACCAGGCTTTGTAGTAATAGTAGCTGTCCTTGGGAAAGCCGCAAATGTCCATGAAGCCGTAATGACAGTTAATGACCGGCCATCCAAAGGGACGCGGCTCGCCCTTGTAGTCGAAGCCGGCCCACACGAAACCGCCGGCAATATTGTCGCGCGTGGCGACTGGCGGCCACGCTTGCTCCACGGTCTGCCCGGCAGGACCGGCTGTGATGCTGTAGGCGGAAACATAGCCGCGCTCGCGATCGCCGTAGTAGTCATCCCAGTGGTTAGTGGTGTAAATACCGCGCGTGCTGATCTCGCTGGCGATCTCGGAGGCGACAATCGGTTTTCCCGGGAAGAGTGCGTGGACGTTGTCGTAGACCCCGGGATTGTAGTTGATGCCGATCACGTCGACGGTGCTGCCCATGCCGCCCGGGGCGTCGAACCCGCCGTTCAACGCTGCGGTGACGGGGCGCGTTGGATCGAGTTCGCGGACGCGCTGGCTCATCGCTTTGATCATGGCTGCCGATTCGGGCGTGCCTTGGATCCACTGCTCGTTGCAGAGCGACCAGATAAAGATGCTCGGATGGTTTCGGTCGCGCAGCACCAGCGCGGTGAGATCGCGGTGCTCAACGGCCTTTGCGTCTTTCGGCGTCTGATCGACGTAGCCGTCGCCCAAGTGGCGGTTCTCAGCGATGACCAGGAAACCAAGCCGGTCGCACTCATCGAGCAGGAACGGCGTGACGGGATTGTGCGACAGGCGAATCGCGTTGCAGCCCATCTCCTTCAAACGCTCAAGACGCCAAGTGAACAACCGGTCGGGCACCGCGACGCCGACGCCCGCATGATCCTGGTGCAGGTTCACGCCTTGGAGTTTGAGCGACTTGCCATTTAGAAAAAACCCGCGCTGTGCATCGAAACGCACATGTCGCACGCCAAAGCGCGTGACGACCTGGTCGACGGTCTTGTCGCTTGCCGTTACGGTGCTGCGAAGGCGATAAAGGTAGGGATTCTGGGGCGACCAAAGCGTGGAGCGCGGCATCGCGATTTCGTGGGTGACTTTCTGACTACTGCCGATGCCCAGCTCGTGAACGGACGAAGCGGCGGCGATCACCCTCCCCTCAGCATCAAGGATTTCGCTGCCGACTTTGATGTGCGCACTCGCGGCGCTGGTGTTCGTGATGTCGGTCTGCACGACAGTAGTGGCGTCAGCCCGGACACCGTCACCCGGATCGGCGAGCCGCGGAGCGACAAAAACCCCGTCCGGAGCGATATGGACTGGTTCGACCATCACGAGACGAACATGTCGATAGATACCTCCGCCCTCATACCACCAGCCGTCGTAGCGAGGATCGACCTGCACCACGATGGTGTTTGGGCCGCCGGCCTTCGCCGCTGTCGTGATTTCGAAACGCGAGCGCGTGTAACCGCTGTATTCGCTGCCGACGAGCTTTCCGTTCACCCAGTAGAAGCTGTTGCTGAACACGCCGTCAAATTCGAGCCAGAGGCGCTTGTCGGCCGCGTTGGCAGGAAGCGTGAAAGTCTTCCGGTAAACGGCGGGGTGAGTCGGCAGAAATCCGTGCAGCCAATACCAATCCGGCCGCAGCGTTTCGACCCGTGGCGCAGGATTCTTCTCGGTGAACGTCTCTTCGACCACATAATCGTGCGGCACGTCGACGCGCCGCCACGTGCTGTCGTCAAAGGAGGCCAATACCGCTTCGGGGGCCTCGCCGAGGTGGAAGCGCCAGTCAGCATCCAGCGCGAGCACGGAGCGCGGGGATTCCACAGCCGAAGTGGTCGCGGCGATACTCACGAGTGTAATGGCGAGCACGAGCACGTTGCAGAACACGGCAAAACGAACGCGAGGCGTGAAAGGAATGTTCATGAAGAATTTTTGGGGCTGAGTGAGAACTGAAGCGGCCGTTGATCGCGGGAAAACCGAATCATCACCGAGCGCGCGGTGGGCCAGACAGGGACGCATCGCAACAGTGCGGCTGCATCCGCCATGGTGTTACCGTCGACCGAAAGTATGACGTCGTTCTTGCGCAACCCGAGGTTGGCCAGCGCCGAACCAGGTGCGACCGAGAGCACCAGTACACCGGTGACGCCTGGAAGGCCAAAGGCCGACTGCTCACCTTCGTCGACGATATTACGCACCTCAGCGCCGAGCCACAGCAAAGGAGTAACGTCGCGCAAAGGAGCTACCGTCGCGCGTTCGCCGATTTGCGGTAAGAGGGGCACGCGAGCGAGCGCTTTCAGTTCCGGCTTCTGCACGCCGAAACGATCCATCGGAAAGTTCTCAAAACCGAGAGCCAGCGCGGGCGAGGCGTCCCGCACGCGGTAGTCTCCCCGCGCAGGATCGACGAACAATGCGTCGGCCACGACGGAATGTTCGTCGCGCCCGCTTTGCTCCTGCAGCTGCGTCGCGGGCGTGCAGTCCGGCACGTCATCGGAGTGCAGCAGGTTGAAATCCATGTCCGCGCCCCACGGCGGCGGAGGCATGTGGGCGGGACGATAGACCGTCCAGACGATGTTCCGCCGGAAGATGTCACCACTTTCTGAATACCAGACGTGCGGGTCGTAGCCTCCGCCGACGAGGACGTTGTTTTCGAC
>Ga0302321_100004300_pt1 | contig 12330 bp, 11 predicted proteins | sample Fen_T0_1_FD_202505 | JGI IMG/M metagenome (GOLD analysis project Ga0302321, IMG submission 202505) | Peat permafrost microbial communities from Stordalen Mire near Abisko, Sweden - Fen_T0_1 | ecosystem: Environmental > Terrestrial > Soil > Wetlands > Permafrost | place: Sweden: Abisko...
TATGAACTCCGCCTGGGCCTGCCGCAGCTCCTCCTCCTTCATCCCGGAGAGCGGACTCGATTCGTCGAGGGGATGCACCACGGTCCAGCTGGTGGGGAAGAGGTTGATCTTGCTCCGTTCCAGCGCCAGCGTGACGAAGCGACGGGTGCCGCTGTCGGCTTCCAGGAAGGAGAGCGACACGGTGGCCTCGACTTCGATGAGCTGGTTGCTGCGCCGGTTGACGAAGCGGAACATGAAGGCCGTGAGACCCCGGTAGGGCGCGATGAGGGCCCGCTGGCTGAAGCGGATCTGGGCGTGGGGCCGGGAGAAGCGCCCATAGAGCAGGCCCGTTGCGAGGGCGAAGCTGAGCAGGCCCAGCAGGGATTCCAGGGCCGCCACGGCGCTGACCAGGTGGCTGTTGGGACTGATGTGGCCGTAGCCCACGGTGGTGAGGGTCTGGGCGCTGAAGAAGAAGGCGTCCAGCATGCGGTCCAGGCGCCCATCTCCGCCGGACCGGACGAAGTGGTCCATGCCGAGACCGAGGTAGATGGCCGCGAACAGCGCGTTGGTGATGAGGAAGCCCAGGAAGAGCAGGCCCAGGAAGCGGAAGCCACCCATGGTGATGAGGCTGTGGTAGAGCTCGTAGCTCCGGAAGAAGGGCAGGCCCACCCGCCGCACGTTGAAGGTGCCGTCCTTGTTGACGCTGCGGCCCGGGCCGGGCCTGGTGCCCAGGCCCAGGTCGTCGCTGGGGAGCGTTCTGCTGAGCTTGGGGAAGGGAACCATGGCACCTGGGTTTCGAGTGGAGAAGATGAAACCAAGGTTTCGGCGCCAGGACAATGGTGAATCACTGGCGCTTGAAAGGGGGGGCGATTCAGGCCGCTGGCTGCGGGGGTTCACCGCGGCGGTTCGCGACCAGGGCCACCAGGCCTGTCAGGCCGATGAGGCCGATCATGTTCGGGAACACCTGCAGCGCGTTCATCAGATCGCCCCAGGCCCACACGGCCGTGGGCTTGGCGATGGCGCCGAAGGGGATCAGCAGGCAGTAGACCCAGCGGTAGAGCTTCGTCGCTTTGGAGCCGACCATGTACTCCAGTGCCTGCTCGCCGTAGAAGGCCCAGCCGATGAGGGTGGTGTAGCCGAACAGGAAGGCGCAGAAGGCCACAATCCAGCCACCCACCACCGGCATCGAGGTGTTGAAGGCGCTGGCCACCGCGGCCGTGCTGGTGAGGCCCTCGCCGCCCGCGCGGATCGCCGTGATGGACGCCTGGGCCACGCCGCTCAGCAGGATGGCCAGGCCGCTGATGCTCGAGGTCACGCAGGAGACGATGAACGTCTCCATCACCGCCTGCAACCCCTGCTGCTCGGGCCGGTCGCTCTTCGCGGTGCCGTAGGCGACTGCCGCGGTGCCGTACCCGGCTTCGTTGGCATACACGCCCCGCGCCACACCATAGCGCATGGCCATCATCACGCCCAGGCCCGCGGCCGTGCCGCCCGCCGCATGCAGGGAGAAGGCCTCACGGAAGACCAGGGCCAGCACCGAGGGCAGGAAGGCGAGGTGGGTGGCAATGACGATCAGTCCGCCAGCCAGGTAGAGACCGACCTTGAGCGGGGACAGTTTCTCCGCGGCCCGACCGATGGATTTGATGCCACGGATGACCACGGCCCAGGTGAGCACCCCGACCGCCAGCCCGGTCAGGAGTGCGGTCCGCGACACGGCCCCCAGCCAGGGCAGCGTCACCAGGCCGCTGGGCAGGACGTGGTTCATGGCCACGCCGATGGAATTGGGCTGGGCGAAGGGCGTGGTCGTCAGCGCCCCCAGGCAGGCGACCAGGGCATAGAGCCAGGCCATAGTCGGCGACTTCAAGCCGTCCCGCAGGTAGTACATGGGCCCGCTCCGGACGTGGCCATCCAGGACCTTCCGGAACTCCAGGCCCAGCACCGCCTCGCTGAACTTGATCGCTGTGGCGAAGAAGCCGTAGCACCAGATCCAGAACAGCGCTCCGGGGCCGCCGGAGATGATGGCCGTGGCCACCCCGGCGATGTTGCCGGTGCCGATGGAGGCCCCCAGGGCCGTCATGAAGGCCTGGAAGGGCGTGAGCACACCGCCCGCGCCCTGGGCAGGCCTGGCCAACATGGCGCGCAGCGCCTCCCGGAAGCGGCGCACCTGCACGAACCGCAGCCGCAGCGTCAGGTAGAGCCCGCCGCCCAGGAGCAGCACCAGCACCCAGGGCATGAACAGCCCGTCGGCGGCGCGCTGGATCGGGTCGGAGAGGAGGGGCATGGACAGATCCTACGGGACGCTGGTAGCAGAATGGACGATCCTTTCCCTCGGGCCGGGATTCGAACCTCCAGGCCCCGCCTTCGGGAGAACGGTTGCGGTGGCTTCGAGGGCTCACCCACGCCATGCAGATGGCCCTGGCCGCACCAACTCCAGGTGAACCAAACTGAACTTCTGCGTCATCCCACCAGCCTGCACCTGCTGAGAGGAGCCCCATGGCGATCACACTGGCCTTCGATGTCTACGGGACGCTGATCGATACCCATGGTGTCATCACCGCGCTGGAACCGCAGGTGGGCCCCCGGGCCGCTGAGTTCTCCCGGGTTTGGCGGGACAAGCAGCTGGAGTATTCCTTCCGGCGCGGGCTGATGCAACAGTACGAAACCTTCGCTGTCTGCACCAGCCAGGCCCTGGATCACACCTGCTCATTGTTCGACCTTCGCCTGAATCCGGAGGGTCGGAAGCAGCTGCTGGACGCCTACCGGACCCTGCCGGCCTTCCCGGACGCCAGCGAGGGGCTGGCCCGGGCCCAGGAGGCCGGGTTCCGGCTCTTCGCCTTCTCCAATGGCGCCCGGGATGCGGTGGAGGCCCTGCTGACCCAGGCGGGCCTCCGGCAGCACTTCATCGATGTGGTGAGCGTGGATGAGGTGCGGTCCTTCAAGCCGGACCCCACCGTCTACGCCCACTTCCTCCGGCGGGCTGGGGCCAGCGGGTCGGACACCTGGCTCATCTCCGGCAATCCCTTCGATGTCCTCGGCGCCCTGGCCGGTGGGCTGCGGGCCGCCTGGGTGCGGCGCACGCCTGAGGCCCTCTTCGATCCCTGGGGCATCACGCCCACATTGACCGTCGAGGGCCTGGCGGACCTAGCGGATCGGATTGATCAGGCCGTCCGGGAAGCGCCTTAGCTAGCGCACCTCGCCTGAAATACCTGGATCCATGTGTTGATGGCGAGGTGCACATCCATCGGGGCACAGCCCCTCTGGCGCCCCGGTGCGCGGGCGCGCCGGGGCTGTCACCCCACTGGGGGCACTGCCGTGCCCCCAGACCCCTGCCACGTGGTGCCCATAAGCGAACTGAATGATCCAGCTATTTCGCGGGCACCACTAGCGGCGCCAGCCGGGGGCAAGGCTCCGGGAATGGCCGCCACCGCTCCAGGAATGGCCATTGCCGCCCCAGGAGCCACTCCGCCCGCTGCCGTAGGACCGGCCAACGCCGTTCCAGCGGCCACCATGCCAGTAGGCGCGGCCGGACCAGCCCCAGTGGGCGTAGCGTCCGGAGAAACCGTACCAGTGGCCGAGGCCAATGCCCCACCAGCCGTAGAAGCGAGGCCCGAACACCCCGAAGTAGGGGGAGGGTCCCCAACCCCACAGCCACGGCGCGACCACCCAGCACCAGCCGGCCTCCGGGTAGTAGACGTACATGCTCGGGGTGCCACCGTCCGGGGGTTGGTGGGTGTAGCGATCGCCATAGGGCATCCACACCCAGCCGTACTGCTCGGTATAGACCCACTGGCCCGTGTCGGACGGCTTATCCTGCCGCGACTCCGGCCGGGGTGGCGGCGGTGGCTCGGGCGGGGGGCCGGGGCGCGTGGACGGCGGTGGCGTAGGCGGCTCCTCCGGAGCCTGGGTGGTTTGCTGAAGGGCCTGGGCGCTGGAACCCTCCGGGGTCCGGTCCTGCGCGTCCGCGGCGGCCTTCAGGGGAAAGGTCGCCAGGGCAGTGATCATCACCAGAGTGCCAAACAGGGTTTTCATGAGCGCACCTCCGCAAGATTAGACACCCCCTGGGCGGGATTGGTTACATCGTCCCGTTGATGGGTGGTTGGAATGCCCGCTTCAGCCCGGCGGATATCGATGTCAACACTACACGGATGCAACAAATCGCCCTTCGGTGGAGGCGCCCGGTGCTACCTTCGCCATTCCCAGAGCACGTTCGCGATCGCCCATTGGTTCTGGTGGGCCGCCACGTGGATGAACGCGGTCCACGGCCCCAGATCCACCCGGGCGCTGCCGCCCCGCCCCTGGACATCCAGCACCCACACGTTCACATCGGTGATGCGATCCCGGACGGCTCTTCCAAGCAGAGACTGGACCCCGACGATGCGCCTCAGGGCGTCTGAGATGTTTGGGGTTTCCAGGCCGAAGATGTGTTTGGCGAGCCCTGGATGGAGGCAGGCGAACATCGCCTCCTTGTTCCCGTCGAGCCAGGCGGCGGCCCATCGCTTGATGACCGTGACGATGCCTTCTGTTTGGGGGACCGGCCGGTACGACACTGCCGCTGACAAGGGGGCCGACAAGGGAGATGAACCTTCTGGCAGCTCAGCGATGCCCAAGGTTCCCATCGCCAGCATGGATGATTTCAAGGCGCCCTGTGGCATGGTGCCCTCCGTAGGTGAGCATGGATTCTGAACCTACGATGAGATGGGCGGCCGCTTTGTTCCCGGCGTTGGCGAACTCAAGACTCCTCATCATCCATAGGGACTACCCGGATGGCGGTGGCCTTCACCAGGGCGATGACGGGGTCGCCCACGCTCAGGCCGAGATCCTTGCAAGCCCAGGTCGTGACCAGGGCTTCCAGGGGAAACCCGCAGTCCAGGCGGACTCTGGCGAGGGCGCCGCGGATGTCCAGATCCACGATCCTGGCCGGCAGGTGGTTCCGGGTGCTGGCGGGCAGGCCCTCCAGGCGCTCCAGAGCCACCCCTTCGCTGCGGATGCGGAGGCGGGCCTGGCGGAAGTGGCCCCCGGGGTCCGGCGCGAAAAGCAGCGCGCTCCCGACCTCGAGACAGAGCAGGCCTTCCCGCCGACCCACCACGCGGGCCAGCACCACGGATTCGGAACCGGCGTCCTCGAGGTTGGCAGCGAAGCCGGTCAGCACTTCCTCCGGGCGACCGTCCTGCACGATGCGGCCGGCCTCCATCCGCAGCATCCGATCCCCCAGGCTCAGGGCATCGCCCCGGTCGTGGGTGACCAGCACGGCGGGGATACCCTCGGCCTTGAGGATGGAGCGCAGCTCGTGGCGCAGTTGTTCCGCCGCGGGCCGGTCCAGGGACGCAAAGGGCTCATCCAGGAGGAGCAGCCGCGGCTTCGGCGCCAGGGCCCGGGCCAGGGCCACGCGCTGCCGCTGGCCGCCGGACAGTTCGTCGGGCCGCCGGTGTTCTAATCCCGTCATGCCCACGCGCCCGATCAGGGCTTCGACCCGACCCGCCCGCTCCGGATTCCGTGGCAACCCGAAGGCCACGTTGGCCGCCACACTCAGATGGGGAAAGAGGGCGCCTTCCTGGAACACGTAGCCCACGCGCCGGGCCTCGGCGGGAACCTGGAGCCCTTCCTGGAACCAGACCGCCCCATCCAGGTCGATGGCGCCCGCATCCGGCCGCTCCAGTCCCGAGATCATCCGCAGCAGGGTGGTCTTGCCGCAGCCCGACGGTCCGAACAGCACCGTGATGCCGAAGCGGTCCAGATCCAGTTCCAGAGCCGCCTGGATCAGGGGGCCGTCCCTGAACTTCCGCTGGACATCCACTGTCAATTTCATCGGGGCTCCCGCGATCGGAGCCACGCGGTGGAAAGCAGCACGAGGAACGCGAAGGACAGCAGGGCGAAGGCGGTCCGGTGGGCGGCCTCCATCTCGAAGGCCTGGACCTGATCGAAGAGCGCGATGGACAGGGTGCGGGTGCGACCCGGTAGGTTGCCGCCCACCATCAGGACCACGCCGAATTCCCCGATGGCGTGGGCGAAGGCCAGGATGGCCCCCGCGAGCAGGCCGCGCCAGGACAGGGGCAGCGCCACTCGCAGGTAGGTGCTGATCCGGCCGTGGCCCAGGGTGGCCGAGGCCTCCAGCAGGCGCCGGTCCACGCTGCCCAGGGAGGCGATCAGGGGCTGGAGGAAGAACGGCAGGTTGATGAGCAGCGAGGCGAGCAGCAGCCCGGAGAAGGAGAACACCAGGGTGCCGCCGGTGACCGCCTCCCAGACCCGCCCCAGCGGGCTGCGGGGGCCGAAGCCCTGCAGCAGGTAGAAGCCCAGCACGGTGGGCGGCAGCACCAGCGGCATCAACAGGGCCGCCTCCAGGACCACCTTGCCCCGGAAGCGCCCGTAGGCCAGGGGCCAGGCCAGGGCGATGCCGAGGGGCGCCAGCAGGGCTACGCCAACCAGCGCCAGTCTCAGGCTGAGGGCGGCGGCGCTCCAGTCCATCCAGGGTACGGCGGGGTTCAAGCGGTCTCTCCGGGAGACTGCATCATGGTGCCCCGTAGCCCAGCTTGGCAAGAATGGCCTGGGCCTCGGGCCCCAGGAGATAATCCTTGAAGGCCGCCGCCAGGGCGGGCTGGGCCGTGCGCTTGAGAATGACGCCGCACTGCTTCTGCACGGGATAGAGGCTCTGGGGCACGGCCCAGGCGAGGCCTCCGGCAAGGGCGGGCGCCAGCACCTGGGGCGAACTGATGAAGCCCGCCTCGGCGGCGCCGGTCTGGAGGTACTGGGCGGCCTGGGTGATGTTCTCTCCGAAGACGAGTTTCGTTTGCACCACTTCGTAGTGCCCGGCCGCCTTCAAGACCAGCTCCGCGCTGCGGCCGAAGGGCGCCAGGGCGGGATTGCCGATGGCGATGCGCTTCACGGCGGGACTCAGGAGCACCTTGAGGCCGTCCTTGGCGGGGTCGAGGCCCACATCCTTGCGGAGCCACAGCATCAGCCGACCCGTGGCGTAGGGGAAGCTCTCGCCGCTCACCAGGCCCGCCGCCACCAGCCTGGCTGGGAACTCCGCATCCGCCGCCAGGAACACGTCGAAGGGCGCACCTTGCTGAACCTGCGCCGTGAGGCTGCCCGAAGCACCCAGGCTGATCTGCAGGTTGGCTCCCGGATGCCTGGCCTCGAAGGCGGGCTTAAGCACATCCAGGGCGGCCTTGAGGTTGGCCGCGGCGGCGATGGTGAGGGTCTGGGCCCGCAGCGCCGGGATGGCTAAGACCACGATGAAGATGAACAGCAACAGGTGCTGGAAGCGCAGTCGCATGGATCACTCCTGAGCAAGGTTAGTCGAAGCCCTCTGGGCGCCGCCCCGTCACTGACATCAGCCACCTCGAGAGGGATGGCGAGCTCAGTCCCCCTCCACCTTCCGGCCGATGTAGGCGGTGTAGTCGGTGAGCGCGGGTTCGTAGGCCCGGGTCATGAGCGGCGACGAGATCAGGAAATCCGCCGTGCTGCGGGTGCAGGCGATGGGGATGTTGTAGACCACGGCGATCCGCAGGAGGGCCTTCACGTCCACGTCATGGGGCTGGGGCTGCATGGGATCCCAGAAGAAGATCACCACGTCGATCTGCCCCTCGGCGATCAGTGCCCCGAGCTGCTGGTCGCCCCCCAGGGGGCCGGACCGCAGCTTCCGGATGGGGGGGGTGGGGATGGGCTCCACAGCCTCGGCTGACTTCTGGGCGAGGGCTTCCTCCACAAGGCGCCCGGTGGTTCCGGTGCAGACGAGCTTGTGCTCGGCCAGGATCGCGTGGTTCCAGGCGACCCACTCGATGAGGTCGCGCTTGCGGTGGTCGTGGGCGACGAGGGCGATGACCTTCTGGTGCTTCACGGAAGCCTCCCCGCTCCATCCTTCCAGAGTCGCGACCCAAACGATGTCAACAAGCCGTGACGGCGGTGGGCCCCTTCGGATTGAAACGATCACCTCGTCGTTTTGATGGAGCGCATCGAGGCTCCGACCGCAGGGTTCAAGGACTGACGCATCAATCGTTAGCCCTGTCTTTGATTTACGTTCCGGGGTCCTTAGGCATATTAATTGCTCTCACAAGTACTGTTCGAGCACCTCGGGCGCCCTGGGCGAGGCCATGGCTTTCGGGTGGCCGGTTCCGTCTTGAATCGATTGAGCCACCCGTGCTGGCGACTGGGTGGGCCAGCCGCCTTGTTCCCCATTGAACTCAGGAGCGACCCATGAACCACGATCTGTTTCTTCCTGCCCCCCTGGGCAGCATCCAGCTCAAGAACCGCATCGTGATGGCACCCATGACGCGCAACCGGTCCCTGGGCAATGTGCCGCAGGGCCTGGCGGCCACCTATTACGGACAGCGGGCCGGCGCCGGCCTGATCGTGACCGAAGGAACCTCCCCATCTCCCAACGGGCTGGGCTACGCGCGCATTCCCGGTCTGTTCAGCAAAGAACAGATCGGGGGCTGGCGGATCGTGACCGAAACCGTGCACCAGCGCCATGGGCGCATCTTCGCGCAACTCATGCACACCGGACGCATCGGACACCCGGCGAACCTGCCCAAGGGCGCGGAGGTCCTCGGCCCCATGGCGGAAGCTGCTGCCGGAGAGATCTTCACCGATGCCTCGGGGATGCAGCCCTATCCCGTGCCCAGGGCCATGAATGAAGCCGATCTCCAGCAGGCGATCGCCGAGTATGTACAGGCGGCCCGGAACGCCCGGGAGGCAGGCTTCGATGGCATAGAGCTGCATGCGGCGAATGGCTACCTGCTCGAGCAGTTCCTCAGCCCAGGAGTCAACCGGCGCACGGATCACTGGGGTGGCCCCTTGGAGAACCGCGCCCGGCTGCTCCTGGAGACCACCCGGGCCGTGGCCACAGCCATCGGTGCCGACCGGGTGGGCGTCCGCCTCAGCCCGCACGGGGTGTTCAACGACATCCCACCCTACGCCGCCGTCGAGCAGGAGTATGCCTGGCTCGCGAGTCAGCTCTCGGATCTCGACCTTGCCTACCTCCATCTGGTGGATCACAGCTCCATGGGCGCTCCGGCGGTTCCAGACAGCACCAAGGCGGCGATCCGTGAGGCCTTTCGGGGAACCCTGATCCTCTCCGGCGGCTACGACCGGGCCCGGGCCGAAGCCGATCTGAAGACCGGCCGTGCGGATCTCATCGGCTTTGGTCGACCCTTCATCGCCAATCCGGACCTTGTCGAGCGACTGCGAACGAATGCCCCGCTGGCGGTCCCCGTCATGGATACCTTCTACACCCCAGGGGCGGCGGGATACACCGACTATCCAGCCCTGGCCGGCTGACTGCCCTGCAGGGTGTCCCGAGAAGAAGGCCCTAACCGCTTGGAGTTCCCATGGCCGAAGACGCGCTTCCCTCCGTCGCTGAACTGACGAAGGCCATCGGCCCCAGCGGCAGCGTCTGGCGGGCCCGCCGCTGGTGGCTGGTCGGGGGCGTCGCATTGCTGTGTGTGGTGGCCGGGATGCTCACCTACACACTGCGGAAGAAGCAGAAACTCGTCCACTACGAAAGCACGGCGGTGACCCGAGGGGACCTGGCGGTGACCGTTGAATCCACGGGAACCCTCGAGGCCGTGACCAGCGTCGAGGTCGGCTCCGAAGTCTCAGGTCGGGTGCTACGGGAGTTTGTGGATGTCAACGATCAGGTCACGAAGGGCCAGATCCTGGCCGAGATCGACCCGGAGTCGCTGGACTCGACCCTCGACCAGTCCCAGGCGCAGTTGCGGGGGGCGAGGGATGCTGTGCGCCTGGCCCAGGCCACAGCCAGCGAATCCACGAGGACACTGACCCGCAACCAGCAGCTGGGCAAGGAGGGAATCCTCTCCCAATCGGAGCTGGACGCAGCCCGCAGCGCCAGGGAGCGGGACGATGCCTCTCTCCACTCCGCCCAGGAGAACGCACGCGTCGCGAAGGTGGCCGTGGACCTGACGGCCAGCAAGCGCCAGAAGGCCACCATCCGGGCGCCCATCGATGGCGTGGTACTGGCCCGCCTGGTGGAGCCAGGGCAGACGGTCACCGCCGGCTTCCAGACGCCGGTGCTCTTCAAGCTGGCCCAGGACCTGAAAAAGATGCGTCTGAATGTGAACATCGACGAGGCGGATGTGAGCCGCATCCGCAGCGGAGAGGCCGCCACCTTCACCGTGGAAGCCTACCCGGGGCGGAGCTTCCCCTCCCAGGTGGTCTCGCTCCATGTGGAGCCCAAGGTCTCCCAGAATGTGGTGACGTACCTGGCGGTCCTGAGCGTCGAGAACGCCGACCGGGCGCTGCTCCCGGGGATGACCTGCACCGCTACGATCCAGGCGGAAACGAAGCGGGCCGTCCTGGTCGTGCCGAACGCCGCACTGCGCTTCACGCCTCCCGTGGGACCCGGGGGCCTGTTGAAGACCGGGGTGAACTTCACCGATGGCAAGCACCGGGTGTGGATCCTCCAGGGCGCCGTGCCCACACCCATCGAGGTCAAGATCGGCGCCACCGATGGGCGCCACACCGAGATCCTGGCCGGCGGGCTCCAGGAGGGCATGAACGTGCTCACGGACACCAAGGGCGCACCATGAGTCCGGAACCCCCCGAAGGGCCTTCGCTGGTGGAGCTGCAGGACCTCATGAAGGTCTACGGCAGCGGGGAATCCGAGGTGCGGGCCCTGGCGGGCGTGACCTTCCGGATCGAGGTGGGGGAGTTCGTTGCGGTGATGGGCGCGAGTGGTTCCGGCAAGTCCACCTGCCTGAACATGCTCGGCTGCCTGGACAGGGCCACCTCCGGCCACTACCTGTTCTGCGGCCTGGATGTGGGTACGCTGAGCATCGATCAGCTGGCCCTGTTGCGCCGGCACTACCTGGGCTTCGTGTTCCAGGGCTACAACCTCCTGGGGCGCACCAGTGCCCTGGAGAATGTGGAGCTGCCACTGGTCTACCGCGGTGTTCCCGCCGGGGAACGCCGGAAGAGCGCCATCCAGGCCCTCGAGGACGTGGGCCTGGGGGACCGGATGCACCACATCCCGAGCGAGCTGTCCGGTGGGCAGCAGCAGCGGGTGGCCATCGCCCGCGCCATCGTCACGCGTCCGCGGATGCTCCTGGCCGACGAACCCACGGGGAATCTTGATTCCGCCCGCAAGGTGGAAATCATGAACCTCCTGCAGACCCTCAACCGCGAACGGAAGATCACCATCGTCATGGTCACCCACGAACCGGACATGGCGGACTTCGCGACCCGGACCATCCACTTCAGGGATGGCCTCATCGAGCGCGACCTGATCGCAGGAAAGGCCATCGCATGATCTGGACCACGATCCTGATGGCTTTCCGGGAAATCCGGCGCAACCCCATGCGCTCCTCCCTGACCATGCTGGGCATCGTGATCGGGGTGGCCTCCGTGATCATCATGGTGGCCCTGGGCCGGGGGGCCGCCGCCAAGATCACGTCGGATATCGCGGGCATGGGCACGAACCTGCTCATCGCCACTCCCGGCAGCGAGCGCAAGGGACCCACTGCCAGCGCCGCGCAACCCTTCAAGCTGGAGGATGCCCGGGTCGTGCTGCGGGAGCTGGCGGGCGTCGCCGAAGTCGCCCCGGCCTCCAGCCTGGGGGTCCTCCTGGTGAACGGGAACCTGAACTGGAGCAGCACAGTGACCGGTTCCACCAATGCCTACTTCCAGATCCGCGCCTTCACCTTCGACCTGGGCGAGGGGTTCTCGGATGTCCAGCTGCAGAGTGGCTCTGCGGTCTGCGTCCTGGGCGCCACGGTCCGTACGAAGCTCTTCGGTGCCCAGGATCCCGTCGGCAGCTCCATCCGGATCGCCAAGCTCGACTGCACCGTGGTGGGCGTCACCCACCCCAAGGGGCAGTCCAGCTTCGGCATGGATCAGGACGACTTCGTCCTGGTGCCCCTGGCCACCCTCCAGCGGCGGATCACGGGCAGCACAGACGTGGGTGTCATCTTCTTCGGAGCCCACGACGGGAAGCAGATCCCGAAGGTGAAGAACCAGGTCACCGCGCTGCTCCGGGAACGGCGGCGGATCGCCCCGGGCGCCACACCGGATTTCAATGTGCAGAGCATGCAGGAGATCACCGCCACCCTCGATACCGTCACCAATGCCCTCATCGCCCTCCTGGGCGCCATCGCCGCCGTGAGCCTGGTGGTCGGCGGCATCGGCATCATGAACATCATGCTGGTCTCCGTGACCGAGCGCACCCGCGAGATCGGCATCCGGCTTTCCATCGGCGCCCGGGGCCGGGAGGTGCTCTTCCAATTCCTGGTGGAGGCCATGGCCCTGTCGGGGCTTGGTGGCATCGTCGGCATCCTCCTGGGCCTGTTAGTCAGCTTCATCGCCGCGCGGCTCATGCGCCTGCCCTTCAGCTTCGTGCCG
>Ga0302321_100004301_pt1 | contig 12329 bp, 9 predicted proteins | sample Fen_T0_1_FD_202505 | JGI IMG/M metagenome (GOLD analysis project Ga0302321, IMG submission 202505) | Peat permafrost microbial communities from Stordalen Mire near Abisko, Sweden - Fen_T0_1 | ecosystem: Environmental > Terrestrial > Soil > Wetlands > Permafrost | place: Sweden: Abisko...
TCGTAGATCGCACTGAGAATGTCACAAGCACATCGACCGCAACGCAACCCGTTGCCGGTAATAATCTTGTGACTAACATAAACGCGAAGTTGCAGGCGGTTGCCGAGAAGGCGTTGGCGAGTTCTGTGATGAGTGCGCGAGCCCAGGGATACAAGGGAGATTCCGGAGCCGCAATTGTGATGGACGTAAACACCGGTCGCGTTCTTGCGATGGCTTCTTACCCAACTTACGATCCCAATATCTGGCAGAAAGGTTTAACGACTGCTCAAGCGACCGCGCTCTTTAGCGAATCAGATGGCGTTCCCGCACTGTCACGGGCGATCGATGGAACATATGCTCCCGCATCAGCATTTAAGTCTCTCTCGGTGGTTGCCGCATCACATGCTGGTTACAACCTCAACTCAAACTTTGCCTGCCCTTACTCTGTAAAATTTGGCAATCAAACTTTCCACAACGATGACACCAAAGTTCAAGGAACGATGTCGCTGCAAACGGCGATTGCCGTTTCGTGCGACACCATCTGGTATCAAATTGGGTATGACCAGTGGGTAAAAGATGGGGGACTTAGGCCCAATAAAAACCCCAATGATTTCTTCTTCAGAAATGCGTCTCTCTTTGGAGTAGGGAAGCCAACGGGAATCGACCTTCCTTCCGAAGCCTCGGGACGGTTACCAGATCGCGCTTGGAAATTGGCGTACTACAAGGCAAATAAGAATTTTTACTGCAACTACACAAAGCGGGCGAAACCCTCAGACCTCACCCCATTTTTGATTGCAGTCGCAAAAGAAGATTGCACCGACGGTTATATTGTGCGTGCCGGCGATGCCGTTAACTTTGCAATCGGTCAGGGCGATGTATTGATGACGCCGATTCAGATGACAAATGCCTATGCCGCAGTTGCCAATGGAGGAACGTTATATAAGCCAGAGGTTGCACGCGCCGTGGTTAACCCCGATGGAACTGTCCTGCAAGAGTTCCAACCTCAGGTGAATGGCCGGATTCCGGCCTCAAGTAGCACCTTGAATTTCTTGCATGCTGCGCTGCGCCAAGTTGCTGTTTCAGGTACCGCCGCTGGTGTATTTGGTAATTATCCAATTCAGGTAAGCGGAAAGACCGGTACCGGGCAGGTCCAAGGAAGAAATTCCAATGGCACGGCTAAAGATCCGACATCATGGTTCGCTTCCTACGCCCCTTCGAACAAACCTGAATACGCTGTTGTCATGATGGTAAGTCAAGGTGGTTACGGTGCATCCACTTCTGCAGTCGGCGTAAGAGATATTTATAGCGCCTTATTTGGAGTAACGGGAAATAGCGTCGATCCAACAAAGGCGATTTTTCCCTCGGGCGCACCGCCCAAGACGATTCCCAAGATTGATGTTAAGAATGCAGCGGTGAAGACACCATGACCATTTTCCGCCCGCAATCTCGAACTCATCGCATGATGCGAAATGTTTCTGGATATGACCGTTGGCTAACCTTCGCTGCCGTTGGTTTGCTTGGATTTGGCACGATACTTGTTTGGGCTGCAACGAAGAATTGGTTTGCGTCTCAGCATCTTGATCCACAGTATTATTTGAAACGCCATATCATCAACATTCTTATTGGTGCCGTGATGGCATATGCGATCACACTCATTGATTACCGCTTACTCCGCGCTTACACCCCGATCGTCTGGGTAATCGGAGTCCTCGGATTGGCAGCAGTGCTGACTCCTGGGGTGGGCTCGACAGTAAACGGCGCGAAAGCTTGGATCGCCTTGCCGGGTGGTTTCCAAATACAGCCAGCGGAATTGGCAAAGATTTCAATTATTTTAGGAATAGCAATGATTCTTGCGGAGCGAAATGGTGCTGGCGCTGATCCATCAGATAAAGATGTAATGAAAGCACTTGGCGTTGCTGCCGTTCCAATTGCGCTCATCATGTTGCAACCAGATCTAGGGACAACTCTCATTATAAGTTCTGCAATTGTGTTGATGATTGCCGTCTCTGGTGCTCCTTCGCGGTGGGTGGCGGGACTTTTGATATTGGCAGTTCTCGGCGGATTTGTCGCGGTTAAAGCCGGAGTTGTGAGTCAGTATCAAATCAAGCGATTGCAATCATTTGTTAATCCGAGCGCAGATCCGCAACAGAGCGGTTATCAATTACGACAAGCTCGCATCACAATTGGTTCTGGAGGAATATTAGGGAAGGGCTTGTTCCATGGGCCACAGACAAATGGCAGATTTGTTCCCGAGCAGCAAACCGATTTCATTTTTACTGTTGCAGGTGAAGAGACCGGATTCCTCGGTTGCGGGCTAATGCTTCTCTTTTTCGGCCTCTTCTTCTGGCGAGCGTTCTTGATCGCTCAAAGAACCAACGATCTTTTTGGCAGGCTGGTCTGTGTGGGGGTAATTGCCTGGTTTGCACTGCAGACCTTTGAAAATATCGGGATGTCGATGGGGCTGATGCCAATGACCGGGGTGCCGCTTCCCTTCATCTCATACGGGGGATCATCAATGTTTGCGACTTTGATTGGTTTTGGGCTGCTCCAGAACGTCCATTTACGCTCACGGTAGTGTCAAATTGGCTATCGGCGATCCATCTGCGATACTTATTGCAGGGTTTCAGTACTTCAGCGCGAATCGACCGCCGCGAAGACCCGAAATCCCGAGATTTTACTTTTATGTCAGGTTTTTTTAGAGCATTATTTAGAAGAGGATTTGTTTTATGGCGCCAGAGCCAAAGAAATCGCGTAAGCGCGCGGCCAAACCCGCAGCGACCAAGAGTGAAGCGACAGTAGAAGCATCTGCTATCTCCACTCCCGCCCAAGAGAGTGGCCAAAGTAAGCCGCCAGCGAAACGGTCCACCAAAAAAGCCGTCGCAGCGGTTCCTACTGAAGCGGTAGCACCTGCCAAGGTCAAGAAAGCAACTACACCGGTTCCAGTCCCCCTTTTCCAAGAGGCGCCTTCCGAGGCCGCCCCTGCCAAGAAGGCGCGGACCCCAAAAGCTGCTCCCAGCAATAATGAATCGGAGAGCGCTACAACACCTGCCGAGAGCGAAGAGCAGGCGCAGCGTCGTCGTCGCCGCCGTGGTGGCCGAGGACGTCGACGTCCGAGCGATGATTCCACCGCCGAAAATACATTGAACGAAGATGGTGAAGCGCTAGATCCAGATGCACTTGATGGCGAAGAAGTTCTCAATGCCGATGGAACGACTCATCGCCGTCGTCGCCGTCGTCGCGCTAAGGGCGAAGGCGTCGAAGCGAGCGAGAGCGTTGATGAAGATGGTGTCGTTACAGTTGTAAAAGTTCGCCCACCTCGGGAGAGCACTCCAACACGCACTGATCGCACCCCTCGAAACAGTCGTGAGCGCGATCGTGATCGCGACCGTGGAAGAAGCCGAGATCGCCGCGAACGCGATGATCGCGCGCCACGTGACTTCACGCGTCGTCGCGGAACCATCATCACTGAACAAGAGTTCTTGGCTCGGCGTGAGAATGTTGATCGCGAAATGTTAGTTCGCCAGACCGGCGACCGCACTCAGATTGCTGTGCTTGAAGACAAGATTATGGTGGAGCATTACGTCAATCGAAATAGCAATATTTCCTATGTCGGTAACGTTTACCTCGGTCGCGTTCAGAATGTGCTTCCATCTATGGAAGCCGCGTTCGTTGATATCGGTAAGGGACGTAACGCTGTTCTCTACGCCGGTGAAGTGAATTGGGACGCCGCTGGTATCGCCGAGGGACAGACCCGCAAGATTGAACACGTGCTCAAGACTGGTCAATCAGTATTGGTTCAAGTAACTAAGGATCCCATCGGGCAGAAAGGTGCGCGCTTAACCTCGCAGATCTCGCTCCCAGGTCGCTACCTAGTTTATGTACCTGGCGGAGCCATGAGCGGCATTAGCCGTCGCCTGCCAGATCAAGAGCGCAGTCGATTAAAGTCGATCTTAAAGAATTTGATTCCAGAAGAGGCTGGCGTGATTGTACGTACCGCTTCGGAAGGAGCAACTGAAGAAGAGCTCGAGCGCGATGTAATTCGCCTGAAGGCGCAATGGGATGACATTCAAGAGAAGTCAGAAAATCCTTCGACTTCAGCCCCATCACTTCTTTATAGCGAGCCAGATCTTACCGTTCGCGTAATTCGAGATATCTTCAATGAAGATTTCCGTCGCCTGATCGTGCAGGGTGATGAAGCCTGGGATGAGGTCAATAATTACCTCGGACATATTGCTCCTGAACTTACTTCCAAGATGGAAAAGTGGAGTGGCGCTCGCGATCTCTTTGCAGAAAATCGAATTGAAGAGCAGTTAGCTAAGGCATTTGATCGAAAGGTTTATCTCCCGTCAGGTGGTTCCCTTGTTATCGATCGCACTGAAGCGATGATCGTTATCGACGTCAACACTGGAAAATTCATCGGTAAGGGTGGAAATCTCGAAGAGACGGTTACTAAGAACAACATAGAAGCCGCTGAAGAGATCGCACGCCAATTGCGTTTACGCGATATGGGCGGAATCATCGTTATTGACTTCATTGATATGGCACTGGAGTCCAACCGCGACCAAGTTCTTCGCCGATTGGTGGAATGCCTCGGTCGCGATCGCACCAAGCACCAGGTCGCCGAAGTTACATCGCTCGGTCTCGTTCAAATGACTCGTAAGCGGGTTGGGCAAGGGCTGATCGAAGCCTTCTCAACCACCTGTGAGTCGTGTGGCGGCCGCGGAATCCACATCCACTCTGAGCCGGTCCGCAAGGTAGCGCTCGAAAAGGATATGGAGCAGCGTTATGTCCCATCTTCTGCTCGTGAGGACGCCTTTGAGGATGAGGTTGAACCCGTCAGCCTCGCCGCAGAATTGCCCGTTGTGGCCGTTGAAGAGGTAAAAACTCCGGCTGAACCCCGAGGTGGCGGACACGCTCCGCGAAAGCGCCGTCGGGCGGTTAGTACCGGCGTAATTACGCCAGTTTGACCCCAGACCCCTCGAATCCGTACCCTAGACCCCTGCCTCTTTTGAGGCTCGGGATTTATCATGCAAGACAAGCTAAAGGGAGATCACCGTGTACGCGATTGTTAAAGCTGGCGGCCGTCAGGAGAAGGTTGCTGTTGGCGACACGATTACCGTGGATCGTATTGATGCCGCTGTAGGCGCATCCGTAAATTTCCCAACACTTCTCGTTGTCGATGGCGAAAAGATCACTTCAGACCCAAAGGTCTTGGCTAAGACCAAGGTCACGGGCGAGATCATCGAAGAGACGAAGGGTCCAAAGATCGACATCCTTCGTTACAAGAATAAGACTGGCTATCGCCGTCGCTCAGGTTTCCGTTCCCAACTCACGCGGGTAAAAATCACCGCGATTAATAACTAAGGAGGCGAGTAAGAGATGGCAAGTAAAAAGGGAGTCTCCTCGACTCGAAACGGTCGCGATTCAAATGCTCAATACCTCGGCATCAAGCGTTTTGGTGGTCAAGTAGTAAAGAGTGGCGAGATCTTGGTCCGCCAACGCGGAACAGTTTTCCACCCTGGCAAGAATGTTGGCATCGGCAAAGATGACACGTTATTTGCTCTAGCAGCAGGTGCAGTTGAATTCGGCAAGGCTCGTGGACGCAAGGTTGTAAATATTGTCCCGGTAGTTCCTGTCGCCTAACTCGCACAAAATTACTTTGGCGGGTCCGCGACTGCGGGCCCGCTTTTATTTTTCTAGCAAGAAGGAGGGGTGCTCGTGGCTACTTTCGTCGATCGCGTAACGTTGCACGCCTCTGCCGGTAGCGGAGGAGATGGATGCGTCTCTATTCACCGCGAAAAATTTGTTCCGCTCGGCGGTCCGGACGGCGGCAATGGTGGACGCGGTGGCGACATCATCTTGGTTGTCGATGACAACGTTACAACGCTGCTTGATTTTCACCACTCGCCTCATCGCAGAGCCGGAAACGGTCGTCCAGGTTATGGCGATTATTGCAATGGCGGCGAGGGCGGGGATTTAGTTATGTCTGTTCCAAATGGAACAGTTGTAAAAGATACTTCTGGAACGACCTTGGCAGATTTGGTCGGCGCTGGAACTCGCTTCATAGCCGCACAAGGCGGTAAAGGTGGACTGGGAAATGCCGGTCTTGCCTCTCGAAAGCGTCGCGCACCAGGTTTTGCGCTTAAAGGCGAAGAGGGCGAAGAGCGCACTCTGCTCCTCGAACTCAAGAGCGTTGCTGATATCGGATTAATTGGTTACCCCAGCGCCGGAAAATCATCGCTTATCGCTTCAATCTCGGCAGCCCGTCCCAAGATCGCTGACTATCCATTTACCACTCTGGTACCAAACCTTGGAGTGGTTCAAGCGGGGGATACCCGATTTACCGTCGCCGATGTTCCAGGACTTATTCCTGGTGCTTCGCAAGGCAAGGGATTGGGCCTTGAATTTTTGCGCCACGTAGAGCGCTGCGCCGCCTTGGTACACGTACTCGATTGCGGCACCCTCGAAACAGATCGTGACCCAGTCCGTGACTTCGACATTATTGAAGAAGAACTTTCGCATTACGGGGGATTATCAGAACGCCCGCGCATCATCGCGCTCAACAAAGTGGATCTTCCCGATGGTAAGGCGATGGCCGATATGGTTCAACCGCTCTTTGAAGCGCGCGGATATGAGGTCTATCAAGTCTCGGCTGCAGCTCATTTAGGTTTAACGGAACTAAATTACGGAATGGCTCGCATCATTCAAGAAGAGCGTCGCAACAAAGCGAAAGAGGTCAAGACTCGGATCGTCTTGCGCCCGCTTGCAATAAATGACAATGGTTTTAAAGTGGTTAAGAATGAAGATGGTTCATTTACCGTTACCGGTGATAAGCCAGAGCGCTTTGTTCGCCAAACAGATTTCGGCAATGCTGAAGCGGTTGGTTACTTAGCAGATCGACTTGCTGCACTTGGTGTCGAGAAGGATCTCTTTAAAAAGGGAGCTCGGCCAAAATCTGAAGTTCGAATTGGTACCGGAGATAAAGCAGTTATCTTCGATTGGGAACCCTCTATTGAGGCGGGCGCAGAACTTTTGGCGAGTCCACGCGGAACTGACCTTCGCCTAGAGTCACCATGGGCAGGTCGGTATATTGAAGATGATGTCGATGAGCTTTCAGAAGATGAAATTGCCATGCAATGGGAATACAGCGCGGCCGATCCAAAGTCACCAAGGATTCCGGGCTGACTCGTGGCACGTCAGGTAATTACCAACGCCAAGCGAATAGTAATAAAAGTCGGATCTTCCACGCTTACAGGAAGTGCTGGACATGAACTAGATTCGAGCGCCGTTGCAGCGCTTGTCGACACAGTGGCACACCTGCGCAATCGTGGAGCCGAAGTAGTCCTCGTCTCATCGGGCGCAATTGCCGCTGGACTTTCCCCATTGGGTTTAAAAGTAAGGCCAAAAGATTTGGCCACGCAGCAGGCGGTGGCTTCAGTTGGGCAGGGCCGACTCATTGCAAGCTATAACAAAGCCTTTGATAGTCACGACATTATTGCCTCTCAAGTCCTGCTGACTATTGATGATGTTGTTCGTCGCTCTCATTACCAAAATGCGCAGCGAACCCTTTTTCGCTTAATTCAAATGGGCGTTGTCCCTATTATTAACGAGAATGATTCAGTTGGAGTCTCTGAAATCCGCTTTGGTGACAACGATCGACTTGCTGCACTTGTCTCACACTTGATCGGCGCGGACTTACTCGTCCTCGTCACCGATGTTGATGGTCTCTATGATGCACCACCTTCGCATGATGGCGCCCAACGAATCTCAATTGTTCCCGATGTAAGTCGTATGGGAGATATTGAGATTGGTGGAGTTGGATCATCTGGCGTGGGTAGCGGCGGAATGGTGACGAAGATAGAGGCGGCCCGAATTGCTACTGGCGCCGGAGTCAATATGTTATTGACGACCCTGAAAGATTTACCGCTTGCTTTTACTGGATCCGACCTCGGCACAATTTTTAAAGCGCGCACTGATCGCAAGCCATCCCGGCTCTTGTGGCTAGCCCATGCAGCAACTCCACATGGAAAATTGCTTCTCGATAAGGGTGCGACCACCGCGATTAAAGAGCGGGGGACTTCCTTGCTCGCTGCCGGCGTTAATGGCATCGAGGGGGATTTCATTGCGGGAGATACTGTGGAATTACTTTCCCCATCGCGGGAAGTAGTTGCGCGCGGACTCGTAGCCTTCGACTCCTCAGAAATACCAGCGATGCTAGGAAAGACCACCAAGCAATTAGCCGCCGAGTTGGGACCCGAGTATGAACGCGAGCTCGTCCATCGTGACGATCTCGTCCTTCTCTGAATCAGATAAGGTTGGCCCATGGCCGGTATATCTCGTGATGATGTTGCACATCTAGCCAAATTGGCTCGTATCGAAATGAGCGATGCCGAACTCGATCACTTGGCGAAGGAGATGGATGTAATTCTTGGCGCGGTCGCACGCGTGCAAGAAGTTGCTGCTAGCGATGTGCCTCCTACCTCTCACCCCATCCCAGTAAATAACATTGTGCGTGAAGATATCGTTCGCCCCAGTTTGACCCCACAAGAAGCGCTCTCTGGCGCACCTGCGCAGAGTGAAGGTCGCTTTAAAGTCCCACAGATTCTCGGTGAAGAATGAACTCCATTAGATCGACCGCCGCCGAAATGGCCGCAGCGCTCGCGGCTGGAACAACAACCTCTGTTGCGCTCACGAACGCTCATTACGCTCAGATTGAGAAAGTCGATTCCGCAGTTCATGCCTTCTTATATCTTGATAAAGAAGGTGCGCTCGCACAAGCAGAAGCGGTGGATGCCAAGCGAGAGAGTGGTGCTGAATTATCTCCGCTAGCTGGCGTACCGCTGGCCCTCAAGGATCTCCTCACTCAAAAAGGAATTCCAACTACCTGTGGCTCCAAGATGCTCGAAGGTTGGCGTCCACCGTATGACTCCACCGTCGTTTCTAAGTTGAAGGCTGCGGGAATCGTCATCCTGGGTAAGACCAATATGGATGAATTTGCAATGGGATCTTCTACCGAAAATTCTGCCTATGGACCAACGCACAATCCTTGGGATTTAACTCGAATTCCTGGTGGCTCCGGTGGTGGCTCTGCTGCGGCACTGGCTGCATTCGAAGCACCGCTCGCTATTGGATCTGATACCGGCGGATCTATTCGCCAACCAGCGGCAGTTACGGGAACGGTCGGAGTTAAGCCGACCTATGGTGGCGTCTCGCGTTACGGTCTAATCGCCTTCTCTTCCAGCCTAGATCAAGCAGGGCCATGCGCTCGCACCGTTCTAGATGCTGCGCTGTTACACGAAGTTATTGCAGGGCACGATGAGAGAGATTCTACGTCAATTAATGCGCCAGCACCCCAGGTGGTTAAAGCGGCGAAGAGACTCGACGTCAAAGGCATGAAAATTGGTGTGGTTAAAGAGTTGCAAGGCGAAGGTTTCCAATCCGGAGTTCTCTCTCGCTTCCACGAAGCTCTCGACGCTCTCGTCAGCGCAGGAGCCGAATTGGTCGAAGTTTCATGCCCAACTTTTGACTATGCACTTGCTGCTTATTACTTGATTGCGCCGAGTGAATGTTCTTCTAACTTGGCTCGTTTCGATTCGATGCGTTACGGAATTAGAGTTGGCGACAATGGTGAGCGAAGCGCAGAAGAGGTAATGAAGCTAACACGCCATGAGGGTTTCGGTCCTGAAGTGAAGCGTCGCATTATTTTGGGAACCTACGCCCTCTCTTCTGGTTATTACGATGCTTACTATGGTTCGGCTCAAAAGGTGCGCACCTTGCTTATGCGAGATTTCAACGCAGCTTTCGCAAAGGTCGATGTGCTTGTCTCCCCAACCGCTCCAACCACCGCTTTCAAAATTGGTGAGCAAGTAGATGATCCACTGGCGATGTACCTCAATGACATTGCAACTATTCCGGTAAATATGGCTGGAATCGGCGGCATGTCTGTTCCGTGTGGCCTAGCACCTGAAGATGGACTTCCCGTTGGATTCCAGATCATGTCACCGGCAATGCGCGATGACTTGATGTATCAAGTCGGCGGCACACTGGAAGCTGCACTTCTCGCGAAGTGGGGAGCACCTCTTCTCGATAAGGCTCCCGTATTGGTGGCCAACTAATGTCGCTCAATTACGATCAAGCAGTTGCAAAGTACGAGCCAACGCTTGGTCTGGAAGTCCACGTAGAACTCAACACCAAGTCAAAGATGTTCTGCTCGTGTTCTACTGAATTTGGCGGAGCGCCCAACACGCAAACCTGCCCGGTCTGCTTGGGTATGCCAGGTGCACTCCCCGTTGTTAACGCTCGGGCTATCGAGAGCTCAATTCTTATTGGCCTCGCCCTCAACTGCTCCGTTGCTCCCTTCTCGCGCTTTGCGCGCAAGAATTACTTTTATCCCGATATGCCGAAGAACTTTCAAACTTCGCAATATGACGAACCAATCTGCGTCAATGGCTTCCTTGATGTCGAAATCGAAACGGATGAAGGGCTCAAGCAGTTCCGCGTCGAAATCGAGCGCGTTCATATGGAAGAGGACACCGGCAAGTCACTGCACGTTGGTGGCGCGACTGGGCGTATTCATGGCGCCGACTATTCGTTACTCGATTACAACCGAGCCGGTATTCCGCTCGTTGAAATCGTGACCAAGATTGTTGGCGGGACTGGTAAATATGCGCCACAAGTCGCCCGCGCTTACGTAACCGAACTCCGCGACATCCTCCGTTCTCTCGGAGTATCCGATCTAAAGATGGAACAAGGCTCGATGCGTTGCGACGTTAACTTGTCGCTCGCTCCCAGCGGATCAGGCGCACTTGGAACCCGTAGCGAAACCAAGAACGTTAACTCCCTTCGTTCGGTCGAACGCGCTGTGATTGGTGAAGTTATTCGTCAAGCTAACCGCCTCGAAGCTGGCGAACGCATTGTGCAAGAGACTCGTCACTTCTTAGAGGAGAGCGGGCAAACGCGACCTGGGCGTTCGAAAGAGCAAGCCGAGGATTATCGCTACTTCCCGGAACCAGATCTGGTTCCCGTTGTGCCAGATAGTTCTTGGATCGAAGAATTGCGTGCCACTCTTCCAGAAAAACCTTCGACGCGGCGCGCTCGCTTGCAGGCCCAGTGGTCGGTTCCAGATAAAGAGATGGCCTCGCTGGTTAATGCCGGACTTCTTGATGTTGTTGAAGAGACGATCGCGCTCGGAGCAGAGCCAACTCGTGCTCGCTCGTGGTGGCTCGGAGAAATTTCACGCCTCGCTAATGAGAGAGAAGTCGATCCCACCTCACTTATTTCGGCCGCCCAGGTTTCCGAAGTAATCACACTGATCGAATCGGGAGAGCTCACGGACAAACTTGCGCGCCAGGTTGTCGAAGGCGTTATTGCCGGTGAGGGAACTCCAAGTGAAGTTATTGCACAGCGCGGATTAAAAGTTGTTTCTGATGATGGCGCGTTAATGCTCGCCATTGAAGCTGCTATCGCGGCACAACCGGAAACCGCAGAGCGAATTCGCGGTGGAAATATTCCAGCAGCAGGCGCGCTGATTGGCGCTGTTATGAAAGCCACCGGCGGACAAGCCGATGCAGCAAAGGTACGCGAACTACTTCTTAAACATTTAGGACAAGGAGCGTAAGGCCATGAGCGAACCAAAGAACCCTATGAAACCTCGTTCGGGTCTTGTTACCGATGGCTTAGAGCGTGCACCCGCTCGCGGAATGTTACGCGCAGTTGGAATGACCGACGCCGATTGGGTTAAGCCACAAATTGGTATCGCCTCTTCTTGGAATGAAATTACTCCGTGCAATCTTTCATTAGACCGCCTGGCAAAGGCTTCTAAAAAGGGAGTTATTGCTGCCGGTGGTTTTCCGATGCAATTTGGAACCATCTCTGTTTCCGATGGAATTTCCATGGGCCACGAGGGTATGCACTTCTCGCTTGTCTCACGCGAAGTAATTGCTGATTCCGTGGAAACTGTCATGCAGGCCGAACGCCTCGATGGCATGGTCACCTTTGCTGGATGCGATAAATCTCTTCCCGGCATGATGATGGCAGCTGCGCGCATTGATGTTGCTAGCGTCTTTGTATACGCGGGCTCAACTCTTGCTGGTCAGGTTGATGGAAAAGATGTCACGATCATTGATGCTTTTGAAGCTGTTGGTGCCTGCGCGCGTGGCCTCATAACCCAAGAAAAAGTCGATGAGATTGAACGTGCAATCTGCCCAGGTGAAGGCGCCTGCGGCGGTATGTACACCGCAAACACAATGGCAGCTGTTGGTGAAGCACTTGGTCTCTCACTACCAGGATCAGCATCGCCTCCATCTGTAGATCGTCGGCGTGATGACTATGCAGTCAAAGCCGGGGCAGCG
>Ga0302321_100004302_pt1 | contig 12329 bp, 10 predicted proteins | sample Fen_T0_1_FD_202505 | JGI IMG/M metagenome (GOLD analysis project Ga0302321, IMG submission 202505) | Peat permafrost microbial communities from Stordalen Mire near Abisko, Sweden - Fen_T0_1 | ecosystem: Environmental > Terrestrial > Soil > Wetlands > Permafrost | place: Sweden: Abisko...
AACCTCGAGAAATGGGGGAGCCACCCGCTCAATCAGGCGCATTTTCGCTGGTTCGGGATTGGGGTTCTCGTAGATTCGTAGGGAAAAGGGCCCCACCTTCTCCGTCTGCCTCAGATCCCAATTCCACAGTTCACGCGACTCCTTACCTGAAAAGGAGACTGAAATGGCCCTATTTAGTCCATCAAGGTCAGGTCTTCCGAGGATATCTATCGGAAAATAGGCTGAACCAAGCTGCTGTCTAAGCAACGGTTCTGCCCATTCGGGTGCAACCCGGACCAAATCATTCGCGTGATAAAGTTCTTTGACACGCGGCTCAAGGAGCTCCCAATCCTCTTGGGTTGGCGCCTGATGGCGAAAGTACTCATGGGCAGAAAGCTCCGCGAGACCGAGCAGCGGAAGGGACAAGAGAAGCCAGAAACCAACACGCATCAAGGCACCAACTGTAGCCAAACCCTGTCCACCTGTCCCCCATTACCGGTTCCCTGTTGCATGGTGCCACCACAGGAATGAAACTTTCCTGCGACGATTCCGCTGGTAACCCGTTGATTCTAGGTCGCCCATTTCCTGGCATGTTCGGTGCACTGTCCCACGGAGCGGTATTCGGCAGTTGCGATGCGCTCTCGTTTACCGCCCCAAGCTCCGCGCGGCGGCCTGAAATCCCCCCCCTCCTTTCAGGCCGCCGACGCCTTTTTGTGGGCCGTCAAATTGGGGGGATGGAACCACGGATCCTTTGGGTCTGCCGCCCGTGACAACGTGCATTCAGCGCCGACGGCGGGGTTCGCGTCGTGGCGTAAACGACGGAAGGCGGCCGAAAGCCGCGATGCGTCCCCGTCGGACGAGCGGCACATGGCAAATCCGGGGCCCGTATAGCATCGAACCCAGGGCGGCCTAGATGCCTGGGATTACGCAATGTCCAGCCGCACAGCTCAACTTGATATTCGTCGGGTATTGCGGCATGCACATCGCGCACGCCTGGTTTACGTCGCACACAAGTGCTGAAAAAACAGTGTCTGCGTTGGAGGAGATGGCAACCAAGTCCCCCAATTCCATCGGAGCGCCACATTCACAGCAGGTAGTCGCGCGCAGCGTGCAATCGGCATCCGAAGTGCAGGCGGTAATTGGGCTGTTACCAAGGTCAACCACCTTACAGCTACCTGACTCACAAGTGGCCAAAAATCTAAGATTGCTCCCCGTTGCGCACGCGGGACAGGCGACTGGCTTGGTACCACATGCGGCCGCGCGATACGCGGCCACGTCACTGATCGCGATAGCGATAACGTCATTCTGCGTTGGCGCACCGCAGCTGCCACAACAACTCGCTGAAGTGACTGCACAGTCCGCGTGAACCTGGCACTGAGTCGAGATGGCAACGCTCCCACCGGAGCCCATCATCCCGCCAGAGCCCATCATCCCACCGGTACCGGTTGCGCCCGTGCCCGGAGCGCCGCCAGTTGAGGAAGAATAATCGCTCTCGCCCCCGCAAGCCAGGAGCAGAGAGCAAGAAGCAATCGCAAAAGCTAAGCTGTGAAGTCGAGACATCACACGAGCATTACCGATTTGGGTCCACGTCGCAATGTAGGCACGTTGTCACCTATCGAGGGTACCGATAGGGTTGGTCCAAACTGGTCGGGGAGGCAATAGTACGTCCGGTGGCACCGTACAGTCGGGCTTGTCACTCTTGGGCGTGGAGGCGGTCCGTCCCGACAATTCCATAAGCCTTCGCCCACACCACAACCAACATACACCTTTGTGCTGGCTCAACCTCAGTCGAATACCTCCCTGGGTTCGGTGGATTTGTCTTTCTTCCGTGAGAATTGGGCCGCCGCGCAAACTAAGTGATCGCCACGGAGCTACTGGCGGGTGTGGTCCGTAGAACCGATCTCATGAACCGCAGCGCGCGGTGCCCGAGCGTTTAGATGGCAAAGCAAGCCCCCCAAAGGAACCCCGGATCCTGCGGAACAATTAGACACGGGCTCTCGTGGTGAACGAGAGCCCGTGGGGTGCACTCAAGTGGCATTGCTAACATCGCTCTTGCTGCGCGTTGGTGAACGCGATAAGTAGTTGGGTGGCTCGGGATGGGTCAGCAAGAGGCAGCAATACTTTTGCACACAGGACACATGCGGGGGATACGATACAGAGCGTTTCAGTGTAACCTTTGTGGTCTCGTTTTTCTCCTTGTTTGCGCTTTCGAGAATCACAACGCCCTACCCCAGTCGAGCATTCCCGCTCCGTACTCTTTTTGTTGGTGCGTCGCGGTGGGCGACTAGAAGGGGCCTACGGCCTGGCGTCGTCAAGCGCCAGCGTAGAGCCAAACCAATACGGACACGGGCACAGTGTCTAGTCTCGCCGAATCCAAGGCGGTAGTGGGAAGTGAAACCTGAATTCTAAGTGCCGCCGCGGCCTCGGGCGCAAGCGCCCCAGTGCTGAGCCGCTGCTCCCAATAGGCTCGACTGGTCGCATCCAGTCGACACAATTCCTTCGGCACGTGTGGACTACTCTTCCACAAAGTACTGGTTGAACGGGCCTCACAATGAATCGACGTCCGTTAGCACCCTTGCGGAAGCACCTATTGTGCGTTCCTTTGGCGAGCTTCGTCTCAATGCAGCCGCTCAGCGGCCCATCCATTCCGCCGCCAATCAACACCTCTGCAGGGGGCGGTGCACTGGGGCAGTCAGCCCTCCACGGTAGCCGCCTACGCGGATTTTGTCGCACGGGCACGGAGAATCGCCTAATGATTCGCAACCATGAATGCTACTCCGACAGTGTTTTGGCCAGGAGCGAGCGGCTCCGCTTCCGTGTTTTTACCACTCATCCCGCACTTCAAGTGTTTGAAGACACCAAAGATGGTGGACTACCCGGGGTTGGGTGATTCACCTTCAGATCCGCAGATTGTGTCCCTCGATGATCTCTACGAATACCTAGTCTCGAACTTGCCCGAGCCCTGCAATCTGGTCGCCATGTCCATGGGTTGTGGTCTCGCCCTTAGGACATGTATCGCCTTCCCAAACAAGATCCAAAAACTTACGCTGATCGCTGCCTCGGGTGGGGTTGATGTGGTTGCGTTGGGGGGCTGCGATTGGCGTTCGGAATGGACCTTGCGACACCCCACTTCACCCCGTTGGTTCGTGGACGACCACAGTGATTTCGGTACCGATCTCAATCGCATCAAGGTGCCGACGCTATTGATTTTTGGAGACGCCGATCCGATTGCCCCCGTCGCTGTCGGACAGTTCCTAGAAGCGAGGCTTCCCCAGGCAAAGCTTCAAGTGATACCTGGTGGCACCCATGATCTGGAAGAGCAGTGCCCCGCTATATTGGCGGCGAGCATTGAAGAATTCCTAACCAATACGACGCTTCTTTAAGGCCGCGCGAATTGAAGCCGGCCAAAACCGGGTGACCCGGAATTACTACGCCCACCGAAGAACTCGTGAGTAACTACGCGCGACCGCGATTCGAAAGGTACGGACATCGAGTGGGGACGGTTGATTGTTGGCGTATGCGATGCCCTGCGTAACGAAGGGCCTCGACCTTGCAAAGAACACATTACAGAATTGCAGCGGTGGTCCTGGGCGAAAAACCGCGAATCCTCTCTTACCGAAGCCAATCGACTTATAGGAAGCTATCGTCTTTCTGAGGCACTAATACTGGTTGATAGCGCAACCAGTGGGCAAGAGGGTTTCGCGGCAAGGAGCGAGAATTTCTGAGTATAGGGAAACCATTTTGATTGCAGACGATATTGCGACAAGCATCGCAATTCTTCTGGAAGCCCTCGGTAAACAATGTACGGTACGTGTTGCAACAGACGGGGAACTCACGCTAAGTAGCGCAAAGCGCTCGCCGCCGAATCGGATCTAGTTAGGCGTCATGATGCCCAAGATGGTTGGCGTTGAGCTTGGAACTCAAACGGCACCGGGGTAGACGTAACCAGTATGCTTGCAAAGCGCCCGCGTGTCGTTACCACGCCGAACCGACCAGAAACCCCAAATGCTAGCGAAAGATACGCTCACCGAGCGTACCCGTGGGAAAAAGCCCACGCACGGACGCGCGAGGAATGCGGGCCCTTGGCGGGCCTGAGATCCGAAACATTCCCTCGTCGTCGGCGTAAATGACCTCCAAAAAGAGTGAGCCGTGATCGTCCCGAACACACATAGGGCGCGAAGAATCGATCATTAGGTCGTCGCCCGAAAAACCGAGCGCGGTGATGCTCTTCGCGGACGATTGCTTGAGAAGCGAGGAACGCACCAACGCCTCAAGCTTCTCAAGTGAATTCTGCGGAAGCTCTTCTGCAAGGCTCTCAAGTTTTCCTTCGACGAGACTAGCAATCGCGCAACGGCTGCTTCCACCCCCATGTGCACCGCCTCGGTACCCATAGCTTTGCACTTCGAAACTTACCCAATCGCGGCCGTAGCCTGTGATCTCGTAAGTCGCAACGTCCCAGGACTCCGCGGGAACACAGCTCAAATCAGCAGCGGGAGGTACCCGGAGCAGCTTGCCGATCTCCTTGTTCAGCGTCACATCCGTTGGGACGTTAGCGATGCGCGGAAAGACGCTGTCAGTGACGCAGCCACCGGTTATAGCGTATTTTTCGACCGGTACAATCTTCGCGCCGCTAGCTAGTGCGACCGGCTCGGGATAGAGGCTAACGACCGCGGAGTCGAGCGTTACCGGCTCCGAGACCTCACGGGTCGTCCACCGTGCAAGGGCGGCGCGTTCGCTAAGAAGTGCGCCGTCCAAACGAGCAACGATGTTGCCGAGTTCATCTCGCTCAGTCAGCGCAAAGACGGCGCCCTGGACATCGCCTTCTAGCTTGCGTGTGGGCTGCTCGGGTCGCTGTAAGAGCGCGGTTACCTTGCCATTCAATTGCCGCCAATCCACACGGAGGCCAGCGCCGCCAAAGATCGTAGCGAATGTCACTGGCGGCGTTGCCTGCTCGGCGGTAAATGTGTTTGCGGTTGGCGCTTCAATTGTCGCCTTAAGTGTTGCGCCTTCAAGCTTCCCGCGGAGCCTCAGCCCTTGCGCGGATGCCTCGAACCCGCCCGTGGTTTCTGGCTTGGCAGGAAGCGAGAGCGGTTTGCCAAACGAACGCTCGTCGAGAACAACAACACGCGTCACGGCCTTGGCCATCTCGACGCCGACCGCCCAACCGTCACCACGCGACGTTGCATACGCTGCGAATGTTGCGACGGGCGTCGCCATGTTCTTCACCGGCGTCTCACGCGAGACGGGAGCGCTCGCGCCGACGGCCTCGCGAGTTGTCGAGCCATTTGCGCCGACAGGGGCAGCAGGAGCACTCGACCGATGATCACAGGCGAACAGCGCAAGAACGACGACCACGATTCGCGTGGCGTCACCGACCGGACAACCCTTTTGCGCGTCGACCAGAATACCGTCAGCGCCCAAGCCCGCGCTCCTCCGCAACCTTGGCGTTGATAGAATTGGCGCGCTGACGTGCTGGGCGTTGCTCGAGGCGTTCGCAATAGCTGTTGAATTCAGGCAAAGGCTCGATCATCTTGAACCTTAGCATGTAGCTCAACGTTCCGCCGAAGATGACGTCTGCCATGGAGAACTGCTCACCTAGCACCCACTTGCAACCGGCAACGGCGCTTTGAATGCAACTTATCATCGATGCGTAGTTGCCAAAACCTGCGTTACTTTCCCGAAAGGTCCAATTCGCGGCCTTCGCCATAGCCCCGGGTTCAACAACTGAAGGCGCATACACGCACCACCGGAAGTAAGTGCCGCGGATGGGATCATCGACTGAAGGTGCAAGTCTTCCAAGCGCATAGCGATCCGCGAGGTAAAGACCAATGGCGGCAGATTCAGTCACCGTAGCGCTGTCATCTTGCAAAATCGGTACTTTGCCCATGGGGTTCAGTGCCAGTATACCGGGTTGTTTGTGTTCGCCCGCTTGCAGATCCAAGTACTTCAATTGGTAAGGAACGCCTACCTCTTCAAGCATCCAGACAACATTGGCGGCACGCGTGTATGGGTGGTGATAAAGAACAATCGCCATGGGCGCAGTACAGCACTCTGGCCAGCTCAGAGCAAGACCGTCGGCCCCGCCCGATTGCGGGCAACGGTACGCAATCGGCTTCTTGCAGCACGTTAAGCACCGACAGTCTTCGTCCGTTGCGCTGTGTGCCCGCCCGCCGACAAAGCTCCCCGTTGCGCCTGCACCAGCGCTGAATAGCTGTCCTCGGCCGCGGACTCTGACGAAGTATTAGCCCAGGTCCGAGCGACGACGTCTGCGTCGAGCCATAAACAAACCTACAACGCCCAATCCAATAGGCGACCAAGGTGATGGTCCGGACACTATCCGACAACCGCACCCGGAGTCATTGGACGTGGCCGTGGAAGCGCCAAGGGCACCCGCCGCCGACGTAGTTTGAAAACCATTGCCGCCGCTTGCGGCAACCGATCCACCGTCTGCCACTGCTCCGCCAATTCCGGTACCGCCAATCGAGCTGGCGCTTTTACCACCGGTTGCGCTGTTACCACCTTTGCCCGAACTACTGACACTCGTACTGAAACCGCCGACACCTATTGTGTCGCCAATTGAGGTGCCGCCGCTTCCTGGCATACCGCCGACTACAGTTGTGCCACTTGTCGTCGCAACGGCAGGAACACCTCCCGTTACTGTACTTGCGCGCGCGCTCGACCCGCCAGCGGCCGTGGCTCTGCCACCCTGGGTGTTTGTAGCGCCGCCGGCACCCGTGTTCATGCCGCCGCCTCCCGTGTTTTTGCCGCCAGCTCCCGTTGCCCCGCCTGCTGCCTTCAGGATGATATCCGCACAATTAAAATAGAGATCCCCCGTTGCAGCGTAGGGTGGCGGATTGGTTGTCATGACCTGAATTAGCTGAAGGGTACAGTTCGCACACTCGATTGAGGGCAATGTGACTTGCTGGCTATAGTTCGCGGTCGACTTATCCGGAATATTATCCGCGAGAATTACCACACCGCTTGGCGTAGCCTCGCCGGGCATGGTGAAATCCTGCCCGTCGCTGTCAAACGCAATGCGAAAATGCCCAGGGTGTTGAACGGTTTCGCGCCACGTGACCGTTATCGTTTCGCCTGGCTTGAACGGGGTAATAAGCGAAGCGGTCGTCGTGCGCTTGTCGCCACTTACACCGCAAGGCCCCACCTTCAGCTTGGTTTGATCCGCCTCGTTCGAGCTTGTCTGAAAGTAGCGGGACACGGGTAGGTCCAACGAGATGTGTGCTTCTACCAATGACGCAATGCTGCAGATGGCAGCTGCCCAAGGCAGCGCGGCTAAATAGTGTCGCATGGAAACCCCAGTTCGAACTCGATAGCATATGATTTGCCGCTGCCGTAGTTAAGCTGTCATTCACCAACCCGAACCGTTTTCATTCAAGCTTGCCCGAAGTGATATACCCCGCCTGGATCCCATGGTTCGATGTGGTGCGGAACACGGCGACCTCTCTACAGGTGCAGGACAAGGCGGCAAGACTCCTCGCGATGTTCGTAGGGGGCTTCACACGTCACCATTGGTCCATTGAAACACTCGGAGCGCACCTTGAGTTGGGGCGTAACGACACCTATCGCGCGTCAACGCCGCGTTGAATTTGCCGTGCTTCGTTGAGCGTTGTGGCGAAACTCAGCATTCGCTGTTGTTGCTGAAAGGACCTGTGTGACGAGTGTGCCCTTCGCGATCGTCTCCAGTCCTAACGATAGGCTGATTCGAGTGCCAGGTGTAGCATCGACAACTCATTCAGGCTTAGCTCTCTGGCACAAATGGGCAGTTCTCCAGCGGTAGGACGGTTTGCAGAATGCAGCCTCCGCTTTGCAATTCGCTTGTCGCAGTCAGCGGCGCGTTGTCAGCGGTCAGAACAATCACAGTCGGCCTAACCTGATGCGACGGAGTCGCTACGCGCCATTCTTTAATGTGACATCTGCACTAACTCCCGTGACCATTTCGCTCACTCCCTCTGAAACCCGCCCGGGGCCGAAGCGCAATACATCAATGTTCGTCGTGCTAACCTGAATCTTGAGAGTTGAGGTCCAGCTAGGCGCAACGCTTGCCATTCACTCAACTCCAACAGAGCTCGATTTGTCGAAACCATGGTGCAGGACGTGGCGGGATGCCGCTGCGCCAGCGGCGCGGATCTCCTGGTGCGACCTCATTGAGATTTGAGTATGCGACAGAAAGGCCCGTGCAGAGCACCTCTCCGCACAATTGCAGAGCGCATTCGGCCTTTCGCAGACTGCCCGTCAGAAGACGAGTGCTACGTGAAGACCAAGCGCAAGCCAATTGAACGACGAATGGTCACCTTGGGGCAACAGCGTATTGTAGCTGCCGTGCGCACCCAGGTTTATCAACGGCAAGAGCGTAAAGTCGAGCGCGATGCCCGCGTCAAACACTGGTGCGGTGTGACTGGCTACATCGGCGTCGAACCGGCCGACACCGATGTGCGCAAACACCGAGGGTTCTATGATCTTGCCGAGACCCAGCCGCCCCCCGATGAAACCTCGATAGATCCTATCATTGTTGGAGCCGTTGAAGCGATCGTAGCTACCACCTATTTCCGGCGTAAGGGAAACCAGAATAAGGTCAAACTTGCGACCGAGACGCAATGCGCCACCTCCGCCGTTATCGGCACCAGGCGCGCTTAGTGCGGCCACGTAATCCAGATCGAACGCCAGTACGGTGCTGGAACTCGATCCTTCGTCACCGCGGCCTTCCCTTGCCTCGGCACTGCCAGCGAACGAAGTGGTAAACGCTACAGCCGAGAGCGCCGCCACAGTAACAAGGGTAGATTTTGAAAACTGGTTCGAAAAGGTTCGCATGAAACACTTGAGAGCAATGAACGTGCCGTAGCCAATTCTCGGTCGTCAATTCTCTAGCCGGGGAAGACCTGGACCGACTCGAGCGACACCCGTTCTTCTCCCGTAAGCGTCGGCAAACCTTCGCCCTCCATATCCGCCAAAATGACGGTGACATTGTCCTCTCCGCCGCGCAAATTCGCCAATTCGATGAGCTTCTTACCTGCTGTGTCTAAGCTCGCGGTCGCGAGTAGTAGGCTCCGAATCTCGTCGTCTTTGAGCTTTCCCGAGAGTCCATCCGAGCAAAGTAGGATTCGATCACCTCGACGGAGCGTGAATCGATTCAATGCTACGACCACATTCGATTTGGTGCCAATTGCCTGCAGAATGACATTCTTGTATTGAAATGTCTCGGCTTGTTCGTGCGTGAGTGTCCCTCTATCGAGGAGGAGCTGAGCGAAGCTCTGGTCACGCGTAAGCCGAACAAATCGGCTGCCCCGCAAGACGTAGGCTCGAGAGTCTCCCACCTCTGCAACGTAGGCGCGATTGCCGTGAAAGAGTACCGCGGTTAATGTCGCGCCCATACCCTCTCGGCCCGTGGCAGTGGCAGCCTCCCACACATTCTGATTTGCCTTCTCGACCCCTGCTGTCAAGGCTGCCTCGGCGGTTCCGCCCTCTCCTGCCGGCATTTCCAGGCGCAATGAATGCAAGGCCATGGCACTAGCTACCTCACCGGCTTGCGCGCCACCCATGCCGTCAGCAACTGCCAATAGAACGCCACGGATTTCGATTGGCAACAGGATTGGTTCGGGTGTCGTATGAATCGGATTCGACACCATGAGATCTGCGATCACGAAGGCGTCTTCGTTGTTCTTTCGCACCTTGCCGATGTCACTGCATCCGAACACTCTAATACTTACGCCTTCACTCGCCATTTGGTGCCTTCGTTCCATGCGGTGCAACTCGCTGGGCAACCTCCATTGGGGGGACCAGCAGCTGTTGGCTTGCAATAGTTAATGATGATCCTGGATTGGAATAACTGAGCGCAGGCTGTGTGCCAATCAGCATTGCGACACGTTGGACCGTAGGCTTATCAAAGGCACCCCACCATACGCTCGGGACGGACCCAGTCGTCGAAGTCCTGTGCTGATACCAAATTATGTTCGAGAGCTGCTTGTTTGAGCGTCATTCCCGAAATGTGGGCGGAGCGCGCGATCCCAGAAGCTGCTTCGTAACCGATGTGCGGTGTCAGTGCGGTCACTAGCATCAGCGAGCGATCCAATAGCTCACGAATTCTATCGCGGTTTGGCGCTAACCCAAGCATCAAGTGCTTGCGAAAACTTTCCGCAGTTTCAGCCAATAACCGCGCGCTTTGCAGGTACGCGTGGATAATGAGGGGCTTATACGTATTCAGTTCGAAATTTCCGGACGCACCGCCAATGCTGATGGCAACGTCATTCCCAAATACCTGGGCGCAGACCATGAGCGTTGCCTCACATTGGGTAGGGTTAACTTTGCCTGGCATCATGGAGCTTCCTGGCTCATTCTCTGGAATGAGCAGTTCACCAAGACCAGAGCGCGGGCCTGAGGCCATCCATCGTACGTCATTTGCAATCTTCGTCAGGGCTCCTGCTAGCGTTTTTAGTGCGCCGTGAGCAAAGACAAACGCGTCATGTGCTGCCAATGCCTCGAACATGTTTGGCGCACAAGTTAGGGGCAATTGCGTTCTCCGCGAAAGCTCTCGGACCATCTCTTCAGCGTAGCCGGGCGGAGCGTTGAGCCCAGTACCAACTGCTGTGCCTCCAATGGCAAGCTCCGCTAGATGTGTATGGCACGACGCTAGGTGAATCAAGGATTGCGTTAGTTGGTGTGCCCAACCACTGAGCTCTTGCCCAAGCGTAATCGGTGTTGCATCCATCAAATGGGTTCGACCGAGCTTGATCACGGACGCAAATGCCACAGATTTTTCAAGGATTGCATCGCGCAAGCGCTCGATCGCAGGCTCGAGTTGAGATCGGAGAGTCTCGAGCGCAGCGATTGACATCGCCGTGGGAAACACGTCGTTCGATGATTGACTCAGGTTGACGTGGTCATTGGGATGCACTTTGCGAAGAGCGCCTCTCCCAGCGCCGAGAAGTTCACTCGCACGGTTTGCAAGCACCTCGTTCACGTTCATGTTGGTCTGTGTGCCGCTACCCGTCTGCCAAACGACAAGCGGAAACTCGCGATCGTGTTGCCCCGCAATGACTTCATCTGCCGCTTGCGCAATAGCCTTCGCAATAGGCGGCTCCAAGATACCGAGCTTCGCGTTGACTTCGGCTGCGACTTGTTTGATAAGCGCGATGGCACGTATCAATGCAGGCGGCATTCTTTCCTGCGAGATTCGAAAGTGCTCTAAACTGCGCTGAGTCTGCGCGCCCCACAATCGGTCGGCTGGCACCTCCACTGTTCCGAGCGTGTCATGTTCGGTGCGGCTCAACGCTCCAGAAGTTTGCGTCGTCATGGGCAATGCTTACAAGGTTTCGGGGAAGCTATTCGATGTAGCGCGCGAGCGTTCCGTCGCACAAGGCAACCAAAACCCCCAACCGGCGTCGGTTGGTGCTGATGCGCTATGGAGTTACACCTTGCTTTCCTTTCGCCACCCATGCACCGACCGTGCCGCAACCGGGTTTTATGGCCCACGCAGTTCTCGGCCCTCCTTCATCTGCGAGAACGCACCCTTGTTCTGAGGCAATTGCCGCGCCGAATTGGTCGCGGCGCCAATTGCCATTGCAGATTGCCAATCGAGTAACGCATTTCGCCAGCAACTGACGCTGACAAATGTGCGTCGCGGTCCAAGGAAGCGACTTGAATCGCGCTCGAGTGGACCGCGGCACGCGAGTTGCTTCTGATTAGCGCGCCCGTACGGAAGCCGTGAACTCCACCGGATGAGGCCGGAGAATGCCATGCACGCGAAATCCAAGTATAAAGTCGCCCTGTTAGGCAGCCATTTGCCTCGACAATGCGGGATCGCAACCTTCACAAGCGACCTGAACGACGCATTGCATACGGAATGTGGTGGGATTGAGTCCTTTGTAGTCGCTGTCAACGACGTCGGACGGCGATACATCTATTGCGATCAAGTACGCTACCAGATCTCCGAGGGTGAACTTGAGTCTTATCGGCACGCGGCTGAATTTATTAATTCAAGTTCTGTCGATGTGCTGTGCCTACAACATGAATATGGGGTCTACGGTGGCGAAGCTGGGAGCCATGTACTCGCACTGTTGCGTGATCTGCGGATGCCAATCGTCACGACGCTTCATACAATCTTGGCAACGCCCAATGTCTCACAGCGAATTGTGATGAATGAGTTAATTCGACTATCGGAACGCCTGGTGGTGATGAGTCAGACCGGAGCATCGTTGCTCTCCCGGGTGTATCAGGTCCCGAAGAGCAAGATCGATCTCATTCCGCATGGAATTCACGACGTGCCCGCTAACCCAAACAGCAAATCCTTGCTCGGGCTAGAGGGGCAATCAGTGATACTCACCTTTGGGCTTCTATCT
>Ga0302321_100004303_pt1 | contig 12329 bp, 12 predicted proteins | sample Fen_T0_1_FD_202505 | JGI IMG/M metagenome (GOLD analysis project Ga0302321, IMG submission 202505) | Peat permafrost microbial communities from Stordalen Mire near Abisko, Sweden - Fen_T0_1 | ecosystem: Environmental > Terrestrial > Soil > Wetlands > Permafrost | place: Sweden: Abisko...
GCCGCTGACGCTGCGGCCATCGACGATCCCACCGACGCCGCCGAGATCGCCCGTCAGCTCGCCAACCTGAGCCCGAAGGCGGCCAAGGCCGTCGCGGCCGCAGCCAAGGCCACCACCCAGGAAGAGCGGGAGGCGGCCCTCGCCGAGGTCGACGACGACGAGGAGCCGATCAACCGCGGCCTGCTGCTGAAGTTCCTCGGCTCGGTCAACGGCTGATCGTCGTCGCTGCCTGCTCCCGGACCTGACGGACCGGGCCACCTCGCCATGACCGCCTCGCTCGCGCGCCCCTCTCGATACGGCTCCAGCCGGTGATCGCCGTCCCCATCATCTGCGCGATCCTCGCGTTGCCGGTGGCGTGGTTCGCCGGCGTCCTCATCGATCGTGTGCCGGGCAACGAGCCCCTGCGCCCGTTCCCCGGGGTCCGCACCCGGGGCTGGTACCTGTTCCTCTACGCATCGATGACCGTGGTCTTCGCCTTGATGGGCCACCGGTTCCACGATGCACCGGTGCCGGTGCTGGCCGGCTACCTGCTGCTCACCGCCATGCTGCTCACGGTGTCGGTCATCGACATCCAGTGCTACCGGCTGCCCGATCGCATCGTCCTGCCGACGATGGCGGCCTCGGTGGTGCTGGTGGTGGTCGAATCGCTGCGCGAGGGCAACGCCGACCTCATCCAGTACGCGCTCGCCGGCGGCGTCATCTACTTCCTGTTCCTGTTCGTCGTGCACCTGATCTCGCCTCGGGGCATGGGCTTCGGTGACGTGAAGCTCGCCGCGGTGATGGGCCTCTACCTCGGGTGGCTGGCCCCCGACTACCTCACGACCTTCCGCCTGGTGCTCTGGGGCATGCTCGTGGGCTTCGTGATCGGGTCGATCGCCGGCATCGCCCTGTGGGCGATCCGCGGCCGAAACGCGGCGATCCCCTTCGGGCCGTTCCTGGCCTTCGGTGCCTTGCTCGTGGTGCTGACCTCAGCCAACATCGTCACCACCACCCTGAACGTCTGAACCCCTGACCCGGCGGTTCGTCATACGGGCTTCAGGGCGTGGGTGGTCGACCGGTAGATTGGTCGGATGCTCCGTTTCCTGACCGCCGGCGAGTCGCACGGCCGGGCCCTCGTCGTCATCCTCGAGGGCATCCCGTCGGGCCTGCCGGTCACGGTCGAGGAGATCCAGGCCGAGCTCGGCCGTCGTCGCCTCGGCTTCGGACGCGGCCCACGGATGCGCTTCGAGCAGGACGACGTCACCATCATCAGCGGCGTCCGCCACGGTCGCACGCTCGGTTCGCCGATCGCCATCGAGATCGGCAACTCCGAGTGGGAGCGGAAGTGGACCGAGGAGATGTCGCCGGCCCCAGGGCGCACGGCCAGCCCGCTCACCCGCCCCCGCCCGGGCCACGCCGACCTCGCGGGAATGCAGAAGTACGACTTCGTCGACGCCCGTGACGTGCTCGAACGCGCGTCGGCCCGAGAGACCGCGGCGCGCGTCGCCGCCGGCGCGGTGGCCAAGGTGCTGTTGGCGGCCATCGGTGCAGAGATCGTGTCCCACGTGGTGGCCATCGGGTCGGTGGAGGCCACGGCCGGGCTCCGACCCAAGCCGGGGGACCTCGACACGGTCGACGAGTCCCAGGTGCGCTGCTTCGACCCGGCCGCCGAGGGCGCCATGGTCGACGAGATCAAGCTGGCGGCCAAGCAGGGCGACTCCCTCGGCGGCCTCGTCGAGGTGCTCGGCTACGGCCTGCCGGTCGGGTTGGGCAGCCACGTCCACTGGGACCGCAAGCTCGACGGCCTGCTCGCCCAGGCGCTGATGAGCATCCAGGCCGTGAAGGGCATCGAGATCGGCGACGGCTGGGACAACGCGGCGCGGCGGGGGAGCGAGGCGCACGACGCCATCTCCTGGGATGCCCACACGTCGACCTACCGCCGCGAGACCACGCGGGCGGGTGGCCTCGAGGGCGGCATCACCACCGGTGAGCTGCTCGTCGCCCGGGTGGCCATGAAGCCGCTCGCCACGCTCAACCGACCGACGCTCGGCACGGTCGACACCGCCACCAAGGAGCACGCGGTCTCGTTCAAGGAGCGCACCGACGTCACCGCCGTGCCGGCCATGGGCGTGGTGGCCGAGACCATGACCGCTCTCGTGCTGGCCGACGAGGTGCTCCGCAAGTTCGGTGGTGACTCGGTCGGCGAGCTGGTGCGCAACCACCACGCGTACCTGCAGCAGGTCCGTGATGCTGCGGCGCGCGTCGCTCCCGTCGAGGTCGACGAGGAGTCGCACCTCAACTGGGACGAAGCCCTCGCGTTCGACTCGCGGCAGACGGGCGACGAGCCGAGCGATCAGACCGACGAGTCGACGTGAGCGCCGCCGAAGGCCACCCGGGTCACGTGGTGCTCGTCGGCATGATGGGCTCGGGCAAGACCACGATCGGGCGCCTGCTGGCCGGTGCGCTCGGTCGGCCGTTCTTCGACAGCGACGAGATGGTCGTGGCCCGCACCGGCCACAGCGTGGCCGAGCTGTTCGAGGCGTCGGGGGAGAGCGGGTTCCGGGCCGAGGAGGCCGCCGCCCTCGCCGATGGCCTGGCCGATCCCGTGCCGTCGGTGATCGCCGCGGCAGGTGGCACCGTGCTCGACCCCACCAACCGGCGACTGATCCGCCAGGCCGGCGCCGAAGGCGGCCTGGTCGTGTGGCTGCACACCGACGTCGCGGTGCTGGCCGAGCGGGTCGTCACCGGAACCCATCGGCCGCTGCTCGCCGATGACCCACAGGCCAACCTCGAGCGGCTCGCCGCCGTCCGTGAGCCGCTCTACGCCGAGGTCGCCGACCTGCGGATCGAGTCCGACGAGGCTCCGGATGCATTGGTCGTCCGACTGGTCGACGCCGTCGGCGGCTCGTCGGTCGCGGCGGGGCACCAGCAGCCATGATCACCATCCCGGTCCCTCTCCGCGACCGGCCCTACGAGGTCATCGTCGGCCCCGGAGCGCTCGGCGCGCTGGCCGACGTCGTGCCGCCCAACGCCCGGCGCGCCGCCATCGTCACGCAGGCCGGCATCGGCGTCGAGGTCGACCCCGGGATCGAGCACCGCACGTTCCTGATCGGCACCGGCGAGGAGAGCAAGACCCTCGCCGCGGTCGAGGACCTCTGTCGCCAGTGGGCCCAGTGGGGGCTCAACCGGGCCGACGTCGTGGTGGCCGTCGGCGGTGGCATGGTCACCGACGTCGCCGGGTTCGCGGCCGCGGTGTTCCACCGTGGTGTGGCCGTGGTGCACGTGTCCACCACGCTCCTCGGCCAGATCGACGCGGCCATCGGGGGCAAGACCGGGGTCAACCTGCCCGAGGGCAAGAACCTGGTGGGCGCGTTCTGGCAGCCCAGGGCCGTCCTGTGCGACACCGACCTGCTGGCGACGCTGTCGCCCGAGGAGCTGCGCAGCGGCATGGGCGAGTTGGCCAAGTACCAGTTCCTCGACGACGGCACCCACGGCCCGGGCACGCTCGACGAGCTGACGTTCGAGGAGCAGGTCGCCCGCTGCGTCGCCATCAAGGCGGCCGTGGTGGCCGGCGACGAACGCGAGGACGGCCGTCGGGCCACCCTGAACTACGGGCACACGCTCGGGCACGCGCTCGAGATCGCCACGGACTTCGAGCTGCGCCACGGCGAGGGCGTGGCCATCGGCCTCGTCTTCGCGGCCGAGCTGGCCCGGGTGCTGGGACGCATCGACGACGACCGGGTCGCTGAGCACCGTCGGGTCATCGGCGCGTTCGACCTGTCGGCCGAGCTGCCTCCCGGCGTCGACCCCGACCAACTGGTGGCCCTGTTCGGCCGCGACAAGAAGGCCATCGACGGCGTCACGTTCGTGCTCGACGGCCCCCGGGGCGTCGAGACCGTGGTCGGGGTCGATCGATCGGCCATCGACGCCGCCTTCGCGGCCATGGCCCGCGTCCCCGAGGAGACCCCGTGACCGAGTCCGTCGTCCTGCTGCTCAGCGGGCCCAACCTCAACCTCCTCGGCGAGCGCGAGCCAGCCGTCTACGGCACCGCAACGCTCGACGACCACGTCGCCACCGCCGCGAAGGCGGCGGCCGAGCACGGCTACGAGGTCGAGCACGTCCAGAGCAACCACGAGGGCGTGCTGATCGACGCGATCCACGCGGCCCGGGGTCGGTGCGCGGCCATCGTCATCAACGCCGGCGCGTTCACCCACTACGCGTGGGGCATCCACGATGCCCTGGCCGCCTTCGACGGCCCGATCGTCGAGCTGCACCTCTCCAACCCCAACGCCCGCGAGCCGTGGCGGCATCTGTCGGTCGTCGCCCCGGTGGCCACCGGCACGATCTGCGGCTTCGGCGGCGCCGGCTACCGCCTCGCCATCGATGCCGCCATCGGCAGCCTCCCATGAGCGTCGCCTCGCCCATCGAGGCGCCCGACCTCGGTGCGCTGCCACCGATGACGGTTGCCGATCGGCTGCCCCGACTGCGGGCCGCCCTCGCCGCCGCCGAGTGCGAAGCGCTGCTCGTCACCAAGATGGTGAACCTGCGCTACCTCACCGGCTTCACCGGGTCCGATGGCATGGCCCTGGTGTTGCCCGACGAGCTCGTCTTCATCACCGACGGGCGCTACCGCGACCAGTCGGCCGACCAGCTCGCCGCAGCCGGGGTCGAGGCCCACATCGAGATCGCGGGGGTCGAGCAGCGCGAGGTCCTGGGCGCGGCGGCCGCCGCCTCGGGCATCGCCACGCTCGGGCTCGAAGCCGACGCCGTCACCTGGTCGCGTCAGCGGGCCTTCGCCGACAGCTGGTTCCCCGAGATCGAGCTGCGTCCCACCACTGGCCTGGTCGACGACCTGCGCCTGGTGAAGGACGACGGCGAGGTGGCCCGCATCGAGGCGGCCTGCGCGGTGGCCGATGTGGCCCTCGCCCGGGTGCGTCACCGGCTCCACGACGGGCTCACCGAGCAGGAGTTCGGGCTCGAGCTCGACACCGAGATCCGCCGGCTCGGGGCCACCGGCAACTCGTTCGAGACGATCGTCGGGTCCGGCCCCAACGGGGCCAAGCCCCACCACCGCCCGAGCCGGCGACGCATCGCCGACGGCGACCTCGTCGTCCTCGACTTCGGTGCGCTGGTGGACGGCTACTGCTCGGACATGACCCGCACCGTCATGGTGGGGGAGCCGACCCCGACCCAGCAACGCATGCTCGACGTCGTCACCGAGGCCCAGCAGGCCGGCGTGGACGCCATCCGGGCCGGCGAGCCCACCCGGGCGATCGACGCGGCGTGTCGCCAGGTCATCGATGATGCCGGCTGGGGCGAGGCGTTCCTGCACGCAACCGGCCACGGGGTCGGCCTCGAGATCCACGAGGCCCCTCGGGTGGCCGCGACCGCCGATGCTACGCTCGCCCCTGGCTTCGTCGTCACCGTCGAGCCGGGTGTCTACCTCCCGGAGCACGGTGGCGTGCGAGTCGAGGACACCGTCGTCGTCACCGCCGACGGATGCCGACCGCTCACCCTCACGCCCAAGACCACCCCGGCCTGAGTCCTCCCCGGCGCACCCGCGTCGGCCCACCCCTCGGTCCCAGACCCTTCCGGAAGCCCTGATCCCATGACGATGATCTCCACCTCCGACTTCAAGAACGGCATGTGCCTGCTGCTCGACGACGGCCTGTTCCAGGTGGTCGAGTTCCAGCACGTGAAGCCGGGCAAGGGCGGTGCCTTCGTCCGCACCACGTTGAAGAACGTGCGCAACGGCGCCGTCGTCGACCGCACCTTCCGGGCCGGCGAGAAGGTCGACCGGGTCATGATCGACAAGCGGGAGATGCAGTTCCTGTACCGCGAGGCCGACGACTACGTCTTCATGGACAACACGACCTACGACCAGATCAACGTCGGGCCTGCCGCGCTCGGCGACGCCGCGAACTACATGGTCGAAGGGTCGGCCGCGGTGCTGCAGATGTACGACGTCGAGATCGTGGGCGTCGACCTGCCGGCCGCGGTCGAGCTCAACATCACCGAGACCGAGCCCGGTGTGCAGGGCGATCGGGTGTCGGGGGCCCGCAAGCCGGCCACCCTCGAGACCGGCCTGATCGTGCAGGTGCCGCTCTTCGTCGAGCCGGGCGACCGCATCAAGGTCGACACCCGCAGCGGCGAGTACCTCACCCGGGCGTGACCTCGACATCCTCTTCTCCTCCTGCTGACGAGTCCGCGTACCAGGGCGGAGTCGGAAGTCGCCGTGAGGCCCGCGAGCGGGCGTTGGCCCTGATGTACGAGGCCGAGACGAAGTCGCTCACCCCCGCTGAGGTGATCGACGCCCTGCCGTTGCCGCCGGAGCCGTTCGCCGGCGAGCTGCTGATCGGGGTCGGTGACCACGCCGACGAGATCGACGCCACCATTCGGGCCTACGCCAAAGGCTGGACCCTCGAGCGCATGCCGGCCCTCGATCGGGCGTTGCTGCGCATCGGCGTCTACGAGCTCACCTACACGCCCGAGGTGCCCACCGGTGCGGTGATCTCCGAGGCCGTCGAGCTGGCCAAGACCTTCAGCACCGACGACAGCGGCAAGTTCATCAACGGCATGCTCAGCGCCGTCGCCGGCGACCTTCGCCCGCACTGACGTCTGAAGGCCGGGCCTGGCGCAGAGCGCCAGCCCGAGCCTTCAGAACGCGAAAACGGGGCAGAACCTGGACGGGCAAGGGTTCGGATGCTGGTAGGGTCTCCCCCTGACCGTGAAGCGAGTCCTGTGAGGCTCGCACGGACAGGAAGGCAGCGCCGCGATGGCTGAACGTGAACGACGCATCACGCCCCCGTTCGGGGGCGTTTTTCATGCCCGGACCCAGGTCATGTCGCCCGACGACATCCAGCGGGCCGTGTGGCGGATGGCCCACGAGATCATCGAGCACAACCACGGGCTCGAGAACGTGGTGCTCATCGGGCTGCAGACCGGGGGCGTCCCCCTGGCCGGGTTGCTGGCCGAGGACCTCCGCCAGATCGACGACATCGAGCTCCCGTTCGGCAGCCTCGACGTCGCCTTCTACCGCGACGACATCGGGCTGCGGCCGATCCTGCCCGAGGCCGTCACCGACATCCCGTTCGACCTGAGCGGCAAGATCGTGGTCCTGGTCGACGACGTCCTCTTCACCGGCCGCACGATCCGAGCCGCCCTCGACGCGCTCACCGACTTCGGTCGACCCCGATCCGTGCAGCTCGCGGTGATGATCGACCGTGGCCATCGCGAGCTGCCGATCCGCCCCGACTACGTCGGCAAGAACCTGCCCACCCGGCGCGACGAGGTGGTCAACGTGGGCCCGCTCGGCGTCGAGCTGGGGGAGACCCGCAAGTGAGGCACCTGCTCTCGATCGCCGACCTCGGGGCGGACGGCATCGAGGAGATCCTGCGCCTCACCGACAGCTTCGTCGAGGTCAGCGCCCGCAACATCCCGAAGGTGCCGGTGCTCCGGGGCAAGACGGTGGTGTCGCTCTTCTACGAGGACTCCACCCGCACGCGACTGAGCTTCGAGGCCGCGGCCAAGCGCCTGTCGGCCGACACCATGACCTTCAGCGTCGGCACCTCCTCGGTGAAGAAGGGCGAGTCCGTGCGCGACACGCTCCAGACCATCGAGGCCATGGGCGTCGACGCCATCGTGGTGCGCCACGGCTCGGCCGGCGTGCCGGTGCAGGTGGCCCGGTGGGGCACCTCGGCGGTCATCAACGCCGGCGACGGGTGGCATGAGCACCCCACCCAGGCGCTGCTCGACTGCTACACGATCCGCCAGCGCCTCGGCTCGCTCGCCGGTCGCAGCATCGCCATCGTCGGCGACATCAAGCACAGTCGGGTGGCCCGCTCCGACGTCCTGGCCTTCACCGCCCTCGGCGCCGAGGTCACGCTGGTGGCACCGCCGACGCTGCTGCCCCCGAGCCTCGACGGCTGGCCGGTGAAGGTGAGCCACGACCTCGACGCCGTGCTGCCCACCACCGATGTGGCCTACCTGCTGCGCATGCAACAGGAGCGCATGACCGAGGCCCTCGTGCCGAGCCTCCGGGAGTACAGCACCTGCTACGGGATGACCTCGGCCCGGGCCGATCGCCTGGCCGACACCTCGCTGATCATGCATCCGGGGCCCATGAACCGCGGCGTCGAGATCGCAGCCGAGGTCGCCGACCGGCCCAACGCCACCGTCGTCGACCAGGTGCGCAACGGCGTGCCGGTGCGCATGGCCGTGCTGTTCCTGCTGCTCGGATCCGGATCGACCCTCTACGACCCGGTCCCCGATCCGGCAACACCTGACGACGAGACCGAACACGACGAACACGGGAGTGCTGGTGCCTGAGCTGGTCATCAAGGGCGGACGGGTCATCGACCAGGACGGCGACCGGGTCGCCGATGTGGCGATCGACGGGGAGCGCATCGCCGAGGTCGGCACCGATCTCGACACCGCCGGCGCCCGGGTCATCGACGCCGGGGGGTGCATCGTGAGCCCTGGGCTCGTCGACCTGCACACCCACCTGCGCGAGCCGGGCAAGGAGGATGCCGAGACCATCGAGTCCGGTAGCCGCGCCGCGGTCCTCGGTGGCTACACGGCCATCGTCGCCATGCCCAACACCACGCCGGCGATCGACGATGCCGCCGTCGTGCAGTTCGTCCTCGATGCCGGGCGCAAGGCCGTGTGCGACGTGCACACGTCGGCGGCCATCACCGTCGGCCGCCAGGGCGAGGCACTGGCACCCATGGCGGAGCTGGCCGCCCTGGGCGTGCGCATCTTCACCGACGACGGCAGCGGCGTGCAGGACGACCGGCTCATGCGCCGGGCGATGGAGTACGCCGGCGGGCTCGGCGTGACCCTCGCCCAGCACTGCGAGATCGAGTCGCTCATGGCCGGCGGGCACATGCACGAGGGGGAGTGGTCCTCCCGGCTCGGCATCCCCGGCATCCCCGCTGCGGCCGAGGAGCTCATGGTGCAACGGGACCTCGCCCTGGCCGAGCTCACCGGAGCGCAGGTGCACTTCCAGCACATGTCGACCGCGGGGTCGGTCGAGCTCATCCGGGCGGCCAAGGCCAAGGGCCTCCGGGCCACCGCGGAGGCCACCACGCACCACTTCACGCTCACCCACGCCGAGGTCGCCTCCTATGACCCCGTGTTCAAGGTGAACCCGCCGCTGCGCACCGACGCCGACGTGGCCGCCGTCCGCGCCGGCCTGGCCGACGGCACCATCGACGCCATCGCCACCGACCACGCTCCCCACACCCAGCAGGACAAGGAGGCGCCGTTCGACCAGGCCCCTCCGGGCATGCTGGGACTCGAGACGGCGCTGGCGCTGGCCCTCACCGAGCTCGACCTGCCGATCGAGCGCCTCCTCGCCCTGCTCTCGTGGCAGCCGGCCGCCATCGCCGGGCTCACGGCCACCCACGGCGGACCCATCGCCGAGGGCCGCCCGGCCAACCTGTGCGTGTTCGACCCCACGGCCAGATGGGTGGTCGATCCGGCCACCAGCGCCAGCCGCAGCCGCAACACCCCGTACGCCGGTCGCTCGCTCACCGGGCGGGTGCGCCACACCGTCGTGTTCGGCGAACCGGTCGTGATCGACGGGGAGGTGCAGCGATGACGGCGACCCCCATCACCGAGGCGCTGCTCGTGCTGGCCGACGGCACCACCTTCGAGGGTGAGGCCATCGGCGCCCCGAGCCCGGTCGCCACCGGCGAGGTCGTCTTCAACACCGTGCTGTCGGGCTATCAGGAGGTCATCACCGACCCCTCCTACGCCGGGCAGATCATCACCTTCACCTACCCCCACATCGGCAACTACGGCGTGAACGCGGCCGACGACGAGAGCGCCCGTCCCTTCTGCCGCGGCGTCATCGTCCGTGACCTCGCCCGCCGGCGCAGCAACTGGCGCAGCGAGGGTGACCTCGACGCCTTCCTGCGCCACCACGGCATCGCCGGCATCGCCGGCATCGACACCCGCCGGCTCACCCGCCACCTGCGCGATGCCGGCTCGATGCCGGGCGCGTTCGGCACCGCCGACCACCCGGTGCTGAAGCAGGCTGCGGCCGACGAGCCGGGCACCGACGGCACCGACCTGGCCGGCCTGGTCAGCTGCACCGAGCCCTACACGGTCGGTCACGGCCCGCGCCGGGTGGTGGCCTACGACTTCGGCATCAAACGGGCGATCCTGGCCCAGCTCGGCGAGATCGCCACCGTGGAGGTCGTGCCGGCATCGACCACGGCCGTCGAGGTGCTGGCCCGACGGCCCGACGGCGTCTTCCTGTCGAACGGCCCGGGCGACCCGGCGGCGGTCGGCTATGCCATCGAGGCCATCGGCGGGCTGCTCGGCGAGGTGCCGATCTTCGGCATCTGCCTCGGTCACCAGCTGCTGTCGACCGCGCTCGGCGGCGCCACCTACAAGCTTCCCTTCGGGCACCACGGCGGCAACCATCCCGTGCGTCGGCTCTCCAACGGCACGGTGGAGATCACCAGCCAGAACCACAACTACTGCGTGGCGGAGGGCTCGCTCGCCACCGCCGACGTCACCCACGTCAACCTCAACGACGAGACGATCGAGGGCATCGCCTGTCGTGACGTCCCGGCGTTCAGCGTGCAGTACCACCCCGAGGCCGGTCCCGGCCCCCACGACGCGAGGTACCTGTTCGGCTTGTTCGACGACCTCATGGAGGCCCACGCCTGATGCCCCGCCGCGACGACATCGAGTCGATCCTGCTGATCGGCTCGGGCCCGATCATCATCGGCCAGGCCTGCGAGTTCGACTACTCGGGCACCCAGGCATGCCGCGTGCTCCGCGAGGAGGGCTACCGCGTCATCCTCGCCAACTCGAACCCGGCGACGATCATGACCGATCCCGACTTCGCCGACGCCACCTACATCGAGCCGCTCGACGTCGACGTGCTCACCAAGATCATCGAGAAGGAGCGGCCGGACGCGCTCCTGCCGACCCTCGGTGGCCAGACCGCGCTGAACCTCGCCATGGAGCTCGTCGAGCGCGGCGTGCTCGACCGGCTCGGTGTCGAGCTCATCGGCGCCAACGCCGAGGCCATCGCCACCGCCGAGGACCGCGAGCAGTTCAAGGTCGCCATGGCCGAGATCGGCCTCGACGCGCCGGCGTCGGGCGTGGCTCACGACCTCGCGCACGCCATCGAGGTCGCCGACGAGATCGGGCTGCCGGTCGTCATCCGTCCGGCGTACATCCTCGGCGGTCGCGGCACCGGCATCGCTTCCACCCGTGAGGAGTTCGAGAAGGCGGCCGCCATCGGCCTCGACGCCAGCCCCATCTCCGAGATCCTCATCGAGAAGTCGATCGCCGGGTGGAAGGAGTACGAGCTCGAGGTGATGCGCGACCGGGCCGACAACTGCGTCATCGTGTGCTCGATCGAGAACCTCGACCCGATGGGCGTGCACACCGGCGACTCCATCACCGTCGCCCCGGCGCAGACCCTCAGCGACGTCGAGTACCAGCAGATGCGCGACGCAGCCTTCGCCTGCATCCGTCGCGTCGGCGTCGAGACCGGCGGATCGAACGTGCAGTTCGCGGTGAACCCCGAGGACGGCCACCTCGTCATCATCGAGATGAACCCGCGGGTGAGCCGGTCGTCGGCCCTCGCCTCCAAGGCCACTGGCTTCCCGATCGCCAAGATCGCGGCTCGGCTCGCCGTGGGCTACACCCTCGACGAGATCCCCAACGACATCACCCGCAAGACACCGGCCAGCTTCGAGCCGGTGATCGACTACGTGGTCACCAAGATCCCGCGCTGGGCCTTCGAGAAGTTTCCGGGCACCGACGGTGTCCTCGGCACCCAGATGCAGTCGGTGGGCGAGGCCATGGCCATCGGCCGCACGTTCCCCGAGTCGCTGCAGAAGGGGATGCGGTCGCTCGAGCAGGGTCGCCTCGGCCTCAACGCCGACCCGGGCGAGCAGCTCTTCGACGAGCTCGACGATGCCGAGCTGATCCGCCGGGCGGCCATCGCGACCCCTGACCGCCCCTTCCAGCTCGAGGCCGCGCTGCGGCGGGGGATCTCGGTCGAGGACCTCTATGCCGCCACCCGGGTCGATCCCTGGTTCCTCGACCAGATCCTCAGCATCACCGAGGAGCGCCACCACCTTGCCGAGGTCGGGTTGGCCGGCATGACTCGCGCCGCCTGGCGCCGGGCCAAGCGGCTGGGGTTCGCCGACGCCCAGCTCGCGTACCTCTGGAGCACCGCGGGGGCACCGATCACCGAGCTCGAGGTCCGTGCCGCCCGCCTCGCGGCCGGGGTGAGGCCCACGTTCAAGACCGTCGACACGTGTGCCGCCGAGTTCGACGCCGACACGCCCTACCACTACTCGACCTATGAGGACGAGGAC
>Ga0302321_100004306_pt1 | contig 12324 bp, 7 predicted proteins | sample Fen_T0_1_FD_202505 | JGI IMG/M metagenome (GOLD analysis project Ga0302321, IMG submission 202505) | Peat permafrost microbial communities from Stordalen Mire near Abisko, Sweden - Fen_T0_1 | ecosystem: Environmental > Terrestrial > Soil > Wetlands > Permafrost | place: Sweden: Abisko...
CGCCAGCAGTTTGCCATTGTTGCTCCAGAAGGTTCCTTTACTGATGCCAAACTCATCCCGGTGTACCGATTGTGCATACACGATATTGGCGCTGCCATCTTTGGTTACCTGCTTAGTACCATAAGCACCGGAATTAACAAAAAGATTATTATCCTCTACATATGCTACAAAGCCTGCATTGCTTTCTTCCACTGCAGCTTTATCAGCGAATGTGCTCTTAATTATTTCTTTGGTTTGATTGGTAACCGGGTTTAATGCAATTTTATTTCCGTTTACGCTAAAAACCCAATCGGCGGAATTATTGAATTGAATGGCGGGCATAGATTTTAATTCGCCATATCCGGCTGCCTTTATTTTATCATTCAATTGTTCCAGTGTAAGGAAGGGCGCTTCCCCTGTTTTGATATTCCCTCTTACCCAAACATCTTTTCCATCGACCTTCTTTAAATACACATAATCAGTTGTACCGTATACAAACTGGAGTTGTTTCAGATTTTCTGCGGCCAACGTGGTGCGGTTGTTCACCATCGCATCCTGCATGGTCAATAATTTATTTTGTGCCGGCAATGCGGCACAGATTAAAAGTGAAATAGAGAAAAGTAATTTTTTCATAATTGTGTATTGATAGACAAATGTATTGAAAAATGCGTTGGTCACATGGTCAGACGGGGTCGTCAGACCATGTTGACGCGGTCTGACGTCCTCGTCTGACCGTGTCAGCAGTGGATTGATCAGACGAGGCGTCAGATCAATCCACAGATTTGCTTTGCCAGTTCTATATTACAAATAGAACCGGCCCGTAATCCATTATAAAATCGAAAGGATGACCACTTCCAATCCGCAGCATGTGCAACAATGCCCGCCTCTACTGCATTGTAATGGATATAATTAAAAGTATTGAGGTAATAGTCCTGTCTTGATAAAAACTGGCTGTTCAACTCCGCTTCATCATTTAAACAAATGGCTTTTGTTTTTGGCCGGAACAAAGCACCGCTGCGGTTATTTTTTATATTGAATTCATGTGCGTAGGTACTCAACAATTTTCTAAAGCCATTGGTTACAGGATCTAGAATCAAGCCACTTGTTGCTTTACTTCCAGGCACCTGTTATCTGCATAGATCATAAAATGAAAATGATTGTGCATCAGGCACCAGGCCAAAGTCTCGCAATGTGGCACAATGTATTGCTGATATAACTGCAAGAAATAGAGAAATTGGAAATCCTTGATGAAAATGTTTTGCTGGTTGTTTCCCTGGTTGTAAACGTGGTAAACGTTTTCTGGTAAAAATTTCATGGCCTAACTTTTTGGTTAAGGCTTTCATGAAGAGAAGGTTTATGATTGTTGTTACAATCAACATGGTCAGACGTGGGCGTCAGACCATGTTGATTGCCTGATCCGCCACATGGTCAGACGTGGGCGTCAGACCATGTGGCGGATCAGGTATTAATTGCGTAACGGCTTGCCACTCTTCAATATACTCTGAATTCTTTCCAATGTTTTCTTCTCGCCGGTTAAACTTAAGAAAGCTTCCCGTTCAAGATCCAGTAAATATTGTTCACTTACCAATTGTTGTTCGCTTAAATCGCCACCACACATTACATAGGCTAATTTTTTTGCCACGGTTACATCATGGTCGGTAGCGTAATTGGCCCGCCACATACCGTTGATACCGGCATGCATAGCACCCAGTGCGCTGCGGCCTAAAACCTTAATATCATTGCGCTGCACCGGCATTACATAACCGTCATCATACAATTCAAGCACGGCTTGTTTGGCTTCAGCAATTCTTCGTCCCTGGTTGATGCTTACCAGATCTTTTCCTTTTCTGTAAATACCCAAATCAAATGCTTCGTAGGCAGAAGTACCTACTTTAGCGGTTGCAATGGTTAAGAAACGATTTTGTAAGGTTAAGGTATCCACTTCGCCATCGTGCATTTCATCTGCCGCCCGCAATACAAATTCCTTGGTGCCACCACCACCGGGTATAACGCCGATACCCACTTCCACCAAACCCGTATACGTTTCTGCAGCAGGAATTACTTTATCAGCGTGCAAACTCATTTCGCAGGCGCCGCCTAACGCCAACCCATGAGGAGCAACAACAACCGGTATGCCTGAGTAGCGCACCCTCATCATCGTATTTTGAAACATGCGTATTGCCATATCAATCTCATCATAATCCTGTTCTATCGCCAGCATAAATATCATACCTACATTGGCGCCGGCACTAAAATTGGCGCCGTCATTACCAATCACCAGGCCCTTATATTTTTCCTCGGCAAGAGCAATTGATTTTTGAATACCTTCCAACACTTCGCCACCGATGCTGCCCATTTTGGTGTACCATTCCAATCCCAGTACATCATTACCCAAATGATAGGTACGGCAGGCACTGTTTTTCCAAATGGTTTGATTGTCGAAATTCTTCATTACAATAAATGCATCACCACCGGGCAATACTTTATAGGTTTTGCTGGCTACGTCATAACACAACCGCTTGCCATTTTCTACTTTATAAAAAGAAGTATTTCCGGCTGCAATCATTTCATCCACCCATGGCGCCACTTTATAACCAGCTGATTGCATAGCAGCAGCAGTTTTTGCAACACCCAATACATCCCAGCTTTCAAAAGCACCTATCTCCCAGCCAAAGCCCGCCATCATACCATCATCCACTCGGTACAATTCATCACTAATTTCGGGTATGCGATAACTGATGTAAGAAAACAAACTGTAATGAAACTGGCGGTAAAAATCCCCAGCCTTATCTGTGCCGGCACACAATGTTTTTGTTCTTGCGTTCAGATCGTCAATGGGCTTGGCTGCTTCCAGTGTAGCAAATTTTGGTTTTTGCCTGGGGCCATATTCCAATGTTTGCAAATTCAATGTCAGAATTTCTTTTTCGCCTGTTGCTGTTTTGGTTTTTTTGAAAAACCCCTGGCCTGTTTTATCACCCAGCCAGTTATTTTCCACCATCTTATTTAACCATGCAGGAATGGTGAAAACTGCTTTTGCTTCATCGTTGGGGCAATTATCTGCAACGCCCCTGGCTACTTTTACCAGGGTATCAATGCCCACCACATCTGCAGTTCTGAAAGTGGCTGATTTGGGTCGGCCAATGATTGGGCCTGTTAAGGCATCAATCTCATCTACATTCAACTGCAATTTTTCCATGGCGTTCATAATGGCCATCATACCAAATACGCCTACACGATTGGCAATAAATGCCGGCGTGTCTTTACATAACACGGTTGTTTTACCCAAATACAAATCACCATAGTGCATTAAAAAATCAACCACTTCCACATCGGTAAATGGGGTAGGGATAATTTCTAATAAACGCAAATACCTTGGCGGATTAAAAAAGTGGGTACCACAAAAATGTTTTTTAAAATCGTCACTTCTTCCTTCTGCCATCATGTGGATGGGTATGCCGGAGGTGTTGGAAGTTATTAAAGTACCGGGCTTGCGGTATTTTTCCACTTCGGTAAAAACCGATTGTTTAATATCCAGCCTTTCCACCACTACTTCTATTACCCAATCGCAGGTGGCAATATCTTTCATGTTATCGGTAAAGTTGCCGGTCTTTATTTTTTTTATGACATCCTTAGTATATACCGGCGATGGGTTACTCTTTATAGCAGCCGCTAAAGCATCATTCACTATTTTATTTTTTTCGGCGGGTTTTGCATCCACAGCCAGGTCTTTAGGCTGGATATCCAGCAACAATACCTGTAAGCCAATTCCTGCAAAGTGGCAGGCAATGCGGCTGCCCATAACGCCACTACCTAAAACCGCAACTTTTTTAATTATTCTTTTCATATTACTGCAATTGATTTATGCATTAGCAAAATTAATCCTCTTTGCCGAAATTAGTTAGCTAAACAACTAATTTTATTCGAAGATAAGTTTAAAGAGGGAAAAAACGTAAAAGACCGTATAATTACATACTAAGATCCGAAAAACTACGTTTATGTTCTTTCAGGGCGCTTTTAGCGCTGTAATTGACCATAACTTATTACATACTTAACTAAACAAATATATTAATGCTGTTTCATTGAAGACCAAAGTTTGAACTGATCATCCAATACCATGACTCCATTAGCACCCAAACAAACTGATAGCACGGAAACTTTCCTTAGCGTAAGTTATAAAGCGGCAGATAATTTACCCGCTGATTTAACCGCTTTGGGCGATTGTGTCATTGTAACCAATACGCAGTTCTATATCACCGGTTTTAATAAGGCCGCCGAATCTTTTTTTGCTTTATCAGAAAATCATTTTGCCACTACTACATTAAGTGAGGCCATCAAATTTCATTTTAAAAATACTTCCCGAAATATCGCTTTATCATCATTATTTAAACATGGCAGCTGGTGCGGCGAAATTATTTTTACCCATACTAATGGTCAGCAATTTAACTTTTACACCACCGCAACTTTAATAAATAATAACAATTCGGTTATTATCAGCAATAAGCTCATTGCGCAAGGAGAAAACGGGCATCAATTGTCGATACCACAATTAACGGAAACACTTTTTGGCTTTTTTATGGAGAACAGCCAAACGGGTTGCTGGATATATGATGACACCGATCATGTGGTTTTTGCAAACGGCGCATATACCGATTCCACGGGCTATGAGGGCAGCCCGATAGGTAAACACCTTTCAGAAATTTTTCCTGCAAAACTTGCCGAAAAATTAATCGCCAGGAATAAAGTGACTTTTGAAACTAACAAACCTCAAATTTCGGAGCACTCTCTTATAAGGCCCGACGGTTCTGTAATACACTTTGTATCCAATACTTTCATTTTTAAAACCAATGACGGCACACGCTATATTGGTGGCCAGGCCATTGATATTACCGACAGAAAAAGAAGTGAAGAACAGATCAAAAAAATACACGAGCGTTTTACCTATGCTGTTAATGCCACTTCGGAGGCGGTTTGGGATCTTGACCTGCAAACCAGTGAAATTTACAGGAGCGACGCTTTTTATAAAATTTCGGGTTACTCAAAAGAACTGGTTGACAGTAACATTAACTGGTGGTTTGACAAGATACATCCCGAGGATAAAGAAAGAGTAAAAAAGAGTTTTGAAAAAGACCTGCTGGCCGGTAAAAGAAACTGGGAAGATGAATATCGTTTTCAATATGCCGATGGTACCTACAGGAATATTGCTGATAAAGGATTTGCCATTTATGAAGCTGGTAAACCAGTGCGCCTGATTGGTGCCATCCAGGATATTACTGAAAGAAAAAAACTGGAAGCACAATTACTGAACGAGCAGGTAAAAAAACAAAAACTGATTAACCAGGCCACAATTGAAGCACAGGAAAAAGAACGCAGCATGATCAGTGCCGAGCTGCACGACAATGTAAACCAACTTTTAATGAGTGCCCGCCTGCATATTGGTGCTGCTAAAAAAAGTGATATCCAGGAAGAACTGTTGAATAAAGCTTCGGATTATTTGTTGCAGGCCGTAGAAGAGATCAGGAGTTTATCTAAAAGGCTTAACACGTCCATTGTAAAATCAGTAGGGCTTGAGCAAAGTATTTTTGACATCAGCCGCAACATGAAACAATTTAACGATATTACCACCATTGTAAATATCGATAAAAATGTGATTGACAAATTAACGCAGGAACAACAACTCGTTATTTTCAGGATCATCCAGGAACAAAGCAATAATATCATTAAGTATTCCAGGGCAGCAGATGCAACTTTTTCTTTAGCAGAAAAAAACAACCAGTGCAGCCTTGTTATAAGCGACAATGGAATTGGCTTTGATAAAGAAAAACAGAAAGCCAATGGTATTGGCTTTATAAATATCTTCAACAGGGTTGATGCCTATAATGGTAAAGTAGAAATTATTACTTTCCCCGATAATGGTTGCACATTGAATATCTCCATGCCATACGTGGTATAATTTTTCTAACTCACGCCGGCACCTGCATTAATAACTGCTTCCGGTTTTACAAAATGCAATTTCCCTTCACTGTCTTCTGCCATTAATATCATACCGTTGCTTTCAATACCTCTCATTTTACGTGGTGCAAGATTGGTTACCACAGTTACCTGCTTACCTACAATATCCTCAGGTTTAAAATGCAATGCAATGCCGGATACGATGGTTCTTTTTTCAAAACCCAGGTCCACTTCAAGTTTTAATAGCTTATCTGCTTTTTCTACTTTTTCTGCTACAAGAATGGTCCCCACTTTTAAATCGATCTTTGCAAAATCATCAAAAACAATTTCGGATTTCTGATTTACGATCTCTGATTTATTACCTGTTGTTTCAGTTTTTTTTTCGTCCACTTTACTTATTTTTTGTGTTTGGGGTTTTGCATTGGCTTTTAATTTTTCTACCTGCAGGGCTATTTCTTCATCTTCAATTTTTCTGAATAATAATTGCGGCTCTCTTAAACTGTAACCCACACTCAGTAATTTTATTTTCCCTGCATTTTCCCAATCCAGTATTTTGTCCACTACCTTCATCATGTAACATAATTTGGTAGCAGTGTTGGGCAAAAACGGATTGATCAATACTGCAAGATTTGCGGTTAACTGCAAACATAAATGCAAAGTGTTATCAATGCTTTTTTGTGCTTCCGTGGTCGGTTTTCCATTCTCTGTTGTCTGCTTTGCAACGATCCACGGCTCTTTCTTTTGCATGTATTGATTACCCTTACGGCTTAAATCAATTACTTCAAATAAGGCTTCCCTGAATTTATATTCTTCTAAAAGATTTTCAATTTTTGCTTTTGATTGTTGAATTTCTTTAATGACCAGCTTATCATTTTCATCCAATACTTCTTCATGTAACTTAGGCACTTTACCACCACACAATTTATGCATCAGCACCCATGTTCGGTTTACAAAATTACCGAAGATGCTTACCAGTTCGCTGTTCACAGCATCCTGAAAACCCTTCCAGGTAAATTCACTGTCTTTTGTTTCGGGTGCAATTTGCGTAAGGTAATACCGTAGCATATCCACACATTGCGGCCCGCCATTTTCCTTGTTTACAAAATCATCAATATAATCCTGCATTTCCAGCTTCCAGTTACGGCTGGTACTCATCTTATCACCTTCCAGATTTAAAAACTCATTACTGGGTACATTATCAGGAACAATGTTGCCGTGCAACTTCAACATCACCGGAAAAATAATGCAATGAAAAACTATATTATCCTTGCCAATAAAATGCACCAGCTTGGTGTCTTCATTATACCAATAAGGTTTCCAGTCTTTGTTATTATCGATGGCCCATTGTTTGGTAGCGCTGATGTAACCAATTGGCGCATCAAACCAAACATACAGCATCTTTCCCTCTGCATCAGGAAGAGGTACTTTTATTCCCCAATCCAAATCTCTTGTTACTGCCCTGGGCTGCAAGCCACCTTCAATCCAGCTTTTGCATTGCCCCACTACGGTTGACCTCCAGTCACCGGCGTGTTCTTTTAATATCCATTCTCTTAACCATCCTTCATGTTTGTTTAAAGGCAGGTACCAATGTTTAGTCGCCTTTTTTATTGGCGCATTACCGCTGATGGTACTTACCGGGTTTATCAATTCATCCGGGCTAAGTGAAGTACCGCAGTTTTCGCACTGATCGCCATAGGCATTTTGATAGCCGCAGTTGGGGCAGGTGCCTTTTATATAACGATCAGCCAAAAAACTTTTCGCTTCTTCATCATAATACTGCTCACTCTCTTTTATTTCTAAGTCTCCCCTGTCATTCAGATAGGTAAAAAATTCCTGCGCTGTTTCGTGGTGCAGTGGTGCCGAAGTGCGGTGGTAAATATCAAAATTGATACTAAGGTCATCAAAATTTTGTTTGATGATAGTATGGTATTTATCAATGATGGCCTGCGGTGTGGTACCTTCTTTTGTAGCCTGTATAGGAATTGCAGTACCGTGTTCATCACTTCCGCAAACAAACACCACATCCCGCTTTTGGGCTTTAAGGTAACGTACGTAAGTATCTGCCGGCAAATAGCACCCGGCTAAATGGCCCACATGCTTTAGCCCGTTGGCATAAGGCAGTGCGGCGGTTATTAAATATCTTTTTGGATTGTTCATTGCGGGGCAAAATTACCGAAAGCAGGGGCAATACCCAAACAAATTGGAACACAAGGGAAAATGGCACGCTGAGGTGCAGAGGACGCAGAGCCATTTTGCCTACGGCAAAAAAGAGCTGCCACGAATTGCACAAATTTTCACGAATTATTTAATGCGATCATACTTTTCAAATCACAAAGACCTCATTTAACCCGGGAATTGGGATAAAAATTACTTAACCCAGTTTCCCTCTGCGCCTCTTCGTGCCGTCCGCAAAACGACAAAGCCCTTGCATTATGCAAAGGCTTTTGTCTTACTTGAACTGAATATCGTAGTTATTGAATTTTTACTTTTTTAATTCATTGATCTCAATTTGCGGCAACAGCACTTTATGGCATTTTTCCACCATCAATTCTTTACCAAGAGAAAACGAAATTTTTTGCAGGATATTTTCTGAAGATGCACCAATTTTTACAGTATACATTCCTGCTTCTGCCACCCAGCTTGAAGATGGCGTATCAAATGAAGCGATGTCTTTTGCTGTAATCTCAAATTGCAGGGTTTTTTGCTGGCCGGGCTGCAATAAATTGGTTTTACCGAAAGCCTTTAATTCTTCTGCAGGCTTCTGCAATTTATTTGCAGGTGCGGTAATATACAATTGCACTACTTCTTTTCCTGCTACGGTGCCTGTATTTTTTATATCAACAGTAGCAATAATTTTTCCATTAAAAGAAGTGCTGTTCAATTTAAGATTGTGGTATTCAAAATTGGTATAGCTTAATCCATAACCAAATTCATAAGCTGGTTTAACATTGAATGAATTGTAATAACGGTAGCCCACATAAATACCTTCTTCATAAGTTACTTCGGCAGGAATTTGTGGCATACCAAACATCCCCTTTGACGCCTGTTCGGGAAATTCTTTACCCGGAAAATTTTTAACCGTAATATCGTCCTCATATTTTCCAGGAAACGTGGCAGCCAGTTTGCCACTGGGGTTTACTTTACCGCTTAAAACATCTGCTACTGCATTACCGGCTTCCAGCCCCGGCTGCCAGGTAAGTAATATGGCATCAACCTTGTCTCTCCAACTAACGGTTTCAATTACACCGCCGGCGTTTATTATCACCACCACTTTCTTGTTTTTTGCATGAAAGGCATTACTAACATCAGTGATCAATTTTAATTCATCGGCTTTTAAATTAAAATCGTTTTCTACTTTTCTGTCGCTGCCTTCACCGGCATTTCTGCCAATAGTGATCAATGCAATATCATCGGTTGCTGCTTTGGCGATAAATAAATTATCCTCAATGGCCATCTCTGTAATCCGGGCGGTTGGATTAAAAAATTCTTCAAAAAAATTCTTTTTAGGTTGTTTTGCTTTTTCTGCACTTACATAATTTTGATAGGCTTTGCTGATATCTTCATCCAATTTATAACCAGCATTGGATAAACCCTGCACCAGCGAAATTGTATACGCTTCATTTATATCACCACTTCCGGTGCCACCGCTGATAAAGTCGTAAGATGTTATACCAAATGCGGCAATATTTTTTGTTGTTGCAGCAATAGGCAGTGTGTGGGTATTGTTCTTCAGCAACACCATTCCTTCTGCAGCTGCATTGCGGGCAATAACTGCATGCGCTTTTAAATCGGGTCGGTTGGTGAATGCATATTTTTTATTAGCAGGAGAACCCAAAATGTAGTTTACTATCCGTGCTGCATTTTCATCCACTATTTTAATAGATAAGGTGCCGTTATTCACTGCATCTGTTATTGCTTTTTTTTGATCTGCTGTTCCCGGCATCAGCAAGTCATTTCCCGCCTTCATTTGCGCAACAGCATCTTTACCGCCAAACCAATCTGTCATTACCATTCCTTTAAAACCCCATTCTTTTCTTAAAATGGTTGTCAACAAATCATATTCTTCTGAAGTATAAGTACCATTTAATTTATTGTAAGAACTCATCACTGTCCATGGATTGGATTCTTTAACTGCTATTTCAAATCCTTTTAAATAAATTTCACGCAATGCCCTTTCGCTGATATTTGCATTAACGGTATTCCTGTTTCTTTCCTGGTTGTTTGCAGCAAAATGTTTTATGGAAGTGCCCACACCATTACTTTGAATACCCTTTACCATGGCTGCAGCCATTTTGCCTGCTACCAACGGATCTTCAGAATAGTATTCAAAATTTCTTCCACCCAATGGATTACGCTGAATATTTAAACCCGGGCCAAGAATAACATCCACCCCATATTCTTTAACCTCGTTGCCCATTGCTTTACCTACCTGTGTTACCAGTTTAGTATCCCAGGTAGAAGCCAGTAAAGTGGCTACCGGCCACGCAGTGGCATAATAAGTATTCTTGTCATCTTTACGGGTGGGGCTTATGCGTAAGCCTGCAGGCCCGTCTGCAACCACCGTTGCAGGAATGCCTAAATGCGGAATAGCAAAAGTAGTTCCTGCAGCGCCCGGTACTTTATCTTCTATCTGTCCAATACCGGTACCATTGCCCTGGTTTGCTCCGGGTAATTTCATACCCATTCCTACCACCAGGTTTACTTTTTCTTCTAAAGTCATTTTAGATACTATGGCCTGAGCAGCATTGTTTTGAGCAGAGAGTGAAATGCTGGTAGCGCCTGTAAGCAGGCATACAATCATTTTTTTCATACAAGCAAATTTTAAATTATCATTGCGTTATTATGACACAATGATAATTATTATTTCCGGAATCTGAAAATTTATTTTTTAATCTGCCCGTAATCCATTTACTTTTACGTATGAGTTTTGAGAAAGAAATCAAAGAAATTTTTGCCAAAGGGCATGAGAAATACCTGCGGAGTATCTCGGTGGATTGCATCATATTTGGCTTTCATGAAAATGAACTGAAGGTATTATTGCTGCAGGCAAAGTATGCCGGTTTATGGGCATTGCCCGGTGGCTTTATTTTAAAAGAAGAACATATGGATGATGCTGCCAAACGTATTTTATACGAGCGAACCGGTGTGGATGATATTTACATGCAGCAGTTTCATGTGTTCAGCGAGCCAGGCCGGTCTACTAAAAAAGCCAACAAACAGTTTTTAAAAAATGTGGGCATAGAAATGGAAGACAGCTGGATGTTTGATCGCTTTATCACAGTTGGCTACACTGCGTTAGTGGATTTTTCTAAAGTACAGCCGGTTATTGATATTCTTTCTTCTGATTGCAAATGGTTTAATATTCATGATATTCCTGCAATGATATTGGACCACCGGAATATTTTAGATAAAGCATTGGACAATTTACGCATGCAACTGAATTACCATCCGCTGGGCTACAATTTACTGCCCGAAAAATTTACCATGCCTGAGTTACAAAAATTATACGAAACTATTTTAGATCGTAAACTGGACCGCCGGAATTTTCAACGCAAAATTATGGGCACCGGTATTTTAAAAAGATTGAACGAAACTAAAAAAGGTGTGGCCCACAAAGCACCGTACTACTATAAATTCGATCTGCGTAAATATCAAAAAGCATTGAAGGGCGGGATGGGTTTTGAGTTGTAAATATCTTTAGGTTATCTTAGTATTCAATTCAGCATCATGAACCGCAAACATTTTCTTTCTTCCATCATTCCGCTGAGCGCTGTGCTTACTGCCACTGGCAGTACTGCTTTAATTGATGAGCCCGATATGCCGTTTAAAATTCCCCCTTATTTAAAAAAGGGCGATACCATCGGTATCACCTGCCCTGCCGGCTATATTACCTTGCAAGAAATACAACCTGCAATAACTAAAATGCAGGAGTGGGGTTATGCTATAAAGATTGGCGATACTGTTGGCAAAAGAGATTTTACGTTTGGCGGCACCGATGAAGAACGCCTGAAAGATTTTCAGCAAATGCTGGATGATAAAACCATTAAAGCCATCATGTGTGCAAGGGGTGGCTATGGTGCAGTGCGTATCATTGACGGCATAGATTTTAAAAAATTTGTGCTTCACCCCAAATGGATCATTGGCTTTAGTGATGTTACCGTTATCCATGCCCACCTCAATAAAAATTTTGGTATTGCATCCATTCATTCTAAAATGTGTAATAGTTTTCCTGATGACTGGAGTAAAGCTGAGCCGGTACAAATTGAAACTATTGAATCGATACAAAAATGCCTGGCCGGAGAAAAAATGAAGTACACTGCAATACCTAACGAAAAAAACAAACCCGGTATTGCAGATGGCATTTTAATTGGGGGCAATTTAAAAACATTGGAAACA
>Ga0302321_100004307_pt1 | contig 12324 bp, 9 predicted proteins | sample Fen_T0_1_FD_202505 | JGI IMG/M metagenome (GOLD analysis project Ga0302321, IMG submission 202505) | Peat permafrost microbial communities from Stordalen Mire near Abisko, Sweden - Fen_T0_1 | ecosystem: Environmental > Terrestrial > Soil > Wetlands > Permafrost | place: Sweden: Abisko...
CTTCGGCACCACCCCCGGCGCCGATGCCATCTACTACGTCGGTCCCATCACCTTCCTGGGTGCCAATGGACCCGCGGCTCCTCCCCTCGTGCAGCCCGTCGTGAGCGCTCCCACCACGGCTCCCACCGCGCCCGCGCTTCCCCAGGGCAGCGTGATCTCGCTGCTCTCGAAGGTCTACACCAATGTCCCCGTGGACACCTGGGCTACGGCCTGGAGCAACGCCACCTATACGCCTGTCACCATCGCTGGCGACGACATGAAGGAATACGGCCCCCTGGCCTACGTCGGCATCGAGTTCACCGGCGCCAACATGATCGACGCCAGCGCCATGACGTACTTCCACGTGGATGCCTGGACGCCCGATATGACCAACTTCCAGGTGAAGCTGGTGGACTTCGGTGCCGACGGCGCCTATGGCGGCGGGGATGATTCGGAAGGCCTGTTCACCGGCACGGCCGCTTCGACCCCAGCCCTTACCGGCACTGGCCAGTGGGTGTCCTTCGACATCCCATACACCGCCTTCGCCGGTACCTTCAACAAGGCCCACCTGGCCCAGCTCCTGTTCGTCTCCGGAACGGGTGTCGGTACCGTCTACGTCGATAACATCTACTTCCACTAGTAGGTCCTGAAGCAGGGCGGGCCGCCGGCCTCCGGTGACCCGCCCGGTTCGGATTCAGTATTTCGGTTGAAGGACTTCGCCCGATGCGGGATTCTCCGCATCGGGCGAAGTCCTTTTAGTGACCGTTCACGCGGTCCCATCCGCGACGGGATTTCCAGGCCATGCCTTCGACCCCGGCGGGAATCCGGGATGCTGGCGCTCTAAGCCGCCCCGGTGCCCTGTTCCTGCGAGGGCGTTGTATGGCCCCCAAGCTTTCCTCGCGTGAAAGAGGAAAGCGATGATCACCGCGAATCCTGAAGCCTGAACGCTTACTGCTTCTAGTTTGCGGTCCAGTAGACATCATCGTACTCGATGCTGGCCGGACCGATGTCGCCGGCGATCATGAGCAGTTGCGCGATGGCGCTGAAGTCCGAGTTGCAGAAGTCGGCGGCGGGAATCAGCAGTTCGTGGTACTTGCCATCACGCACCAGCCCGTAAGGATCCGAACCTTTCTGGAACTTGATCCAGGATTCGCGGATGCCCTGTCCACCCGGGCTCTTGATGCCGAGCTTGAAGGTGGTGCTGGTGGAAGCTGGAACCTTCAGGGCGAGGTGCAGATGACCGCCCGCGAAGGCACTGAGGTCGTAGAGCTTGTTGGGCGTGAAGCCCAGTCCGTACCACTGCGCAGCAGGGGCGGAAAAGACCGAGGAGTTGGCACCTTCAAAGGGAGTGCCGGCGGTGATCGCGCCATTGGCGGTGTTCCAGATGAAGAGGGAGCCATCGGCCTTGGGGTCGAAGACGCCGGCGTCGCAGGCGGCATCCGTGTAGATCCCGAACTTGGCGCCGCTGGGCGCCACCTTGTTGCCCGCGACGTCCGGCGACCAAACGATCTCATCGATCTCGAAGGTCTGATCCCCGGTGACGTTCAGGCCATTGGTATCGTCGCTGGCGAGCATGAAGAACTGGCTGATATCCGAGAAGTCCGTTCCGCCGAATCGGGTCATGGGGATGGAGACGGCGTGCCACTGGCCGTCCCGCACGAACCCGAAGGGATCCGCTCCGTGCAGGAAGCTCACCCAGGACTCCCCGGGCGCGCCGCCCTTGATGCCGATCTTGAAGTTGATGGCATTGCTGGCCGCGAGCTTCATGGAGAAGTTCAGGCTGCCCGCCGCGTACTTCATCAGGTTCTTGCGCACCGTAGAAGCCACGCCCAGCCCGAGCCAGGAGGTATCCGTGGTCTTCACGGCGAGACTGGTGTCTCCAGCCAGGGGTGTGGCGGTGGTGACCGCGGTGAGGTTATTCCAGATGTAGACGTTGGAATCGGTGCCAGGCGTGAGCTGCGAATGGCAGGAGGTGCCATCCGCAAGAATGCCGAAGGTGCCGGTGGGCGCGGTGGCCACCTTGTCGAGCACGGTGGAATCGCCCTGCTGGTAGACCTTCACCCAGTCGACGTACATCTTCTGCGGCATGGGGCCATCGGCCTGGTTGGCTGCGGTCATCTTCCACTGGGGCAGGCCCACGGCCACGTTCAGGATGATGTAGAAGTAGTTGCTGCTCAGTTCGCTTAGAACGGGCGCATTGGCGGCGCTGATATCCATGACCCAGTACTGGGTGCCATCCAATTTGGCGGTGAGGGTCGAGGCATCCCAATCCAATTCGTACTCGTGGTAATCGTCGGCAAGTGGGGTCGGATTGAGATAGGTCAGGCCGTAGTTGTTGTACGCCATGCTGGTGTCATTCCACCAGTGCCCGGTGGAGAAGACCGCCTTGTCGCCCTTCCCGAGGGTCTCGGGCGAAGTGCCGGCCCCGCAGAACATCTCGGCGATATCGATCTCGCCGCACTTGGGCCAATCATCGGAGTGATCGCCCAGCAGCCAGAAGGCCGGCCAGAGCATGTTGCCTTGCGGCATCTTGATGCGGGCCACGAAGCGGCCATGGTTGAAGCTGTACTTGCCCCGGGTTACCAGACGGGCGGAGGTGAAGGGCTTGCCGCCAAAATTGTCAGGCTTCATCTGGATGACCAGATTGCCATTCTCGATGTAGGCATTGTCCTTGGAGCTGGTGTAGTACTCCCACTCGCCGTTGCCCCAGCCGTCGCCACCGGCTCCGGTGCCCAGATCGAAGGCCCACTTGCTGGTATCGATCTCGGGACCCGTGAAATCATCACTCCAGGCCACGCCTCCACCGGGGCTGAAGGTCACGCTGATGCTGTGGGGCCCCTGCACGTTGTTGAAGGTGTAGGTCGTCACGGCCCCCTTGCTGACGCCATCCACGGTCACCGCGTTCAAGGCAAAGCCGGTGGCCGGATTCATGGTGAAGGTCTTGCTGGTTCCCTGGGTGACGGCTACGGCGCCGCTGGGGCTGATGCTGCCATTCAGGTCGGCGCTGGCGGTGATCGTGTACACGGCCGGGATCTTGAAGGTGGCACTGATGGTATGCGCCGCCGTCACGTTGCTGAAGGTGTAGCTGGTGACCGCACCCACGCTGGCCCCATCCACCGTCACGGTATCCACGGTATAGCCCGAATTGGCGGTGATGGCGAAGGCCCGATTCTGGCCCTGGAGCACGGATACGCTGCCCGTAGGGCTGATGCTCCCGTTAGAGCCGGCGCTGGCGCTGATGGTGTAGGCGGGAAGCGCCTGGAAGGACGCACTGATCGTGTGAGCGGCCGCCACACTACTGAAGGTGTAGCTGGCGACCGCACCCACACTGGTCCCATCCACCAGCACATCCTGCACTCCGTAACCGGCAGCGGGGGTGATGGTGAAGACCTGATTATCGCCCTCCTTCACGGTTACGTTGCCACTGGGGCTGATGCTGCCGTTGGCAGCGGCGCTGGCGGCAAGCGTGTATTGCACGGTGTCGTAGACCTCGAATTCGAAGAGGGAATAGCCGTACTGGGCGCCATTGATGGTGGCCCGGGCCGTGCCGTTCATCCGGATGTAGCGGGCGGTGGTGCTTGGGAAGGTGAAATCCTCCGTGCCACCCAGGCCACTGGGCTGGGTGTAGACCGAGTTCCAGCTGCTGCCGTCACCGGAGACATCGATGGTATAGCTCTTGCCGAAGGCGGCTTCCCAGCGCAGCACCACGCGATTGAAGGTCAGGCTGGAACCCAGATCAACGGCAATCCAGGAAGGGTCGGAGAAGGCCGAGGCCCAGCGAGTGCCCGCGTCACCATCCACGGCCAAGGCGGCGGAATAGGTCGCACTTTCTGTCGAGCTGGCCGTGGCCGGTTTGCCCAGGGCCAGATTGAGACTGGGGGCATGCACAGTCAGGACCGCGCCAGCGCTGGTGATGCTGTTCTGGCTGCTCGCGGCATCGGACACCGTCACCGTGTAGGTGCCGGCATCCGCGAGCTGGGCAGACGCGATGCTGAGGGTGCCGCGATTGGTTCCCGTGTTGCTGCCATCCTTTTTCCATTGGTAATGGAACACCATTCCCGCGGGGCCCGAGGCCACCACGGTAAAACTTACCGACTTTCCAACGGAAACGCTCTGCGTGGTGGGCTGTTTTGTGATGCCAAGCTGCTGGGAGGGTGGCGTCACCTTCAGAACTGCAGCGGCACTGACTTGGTTCCCAGCGGAGTTGGAGACCTTCACCGTATAGGAACCCGCATCACTCAATTGGGCCACGGAAATACTGAGGCTGGGAGCATCGCTACCGACCGGAGTGGTCCCCTTCAGCCATTGATATTGAAGTGGCGCGGTTCCGCTGGCGGTCACGGAAAAACTCACGGATTGCCCGACCAATACCTCCTGGCTGGCGGGTGACGCCGTGATGGTGGGGGGGGTGACCTGGCTACTGCCATTGTCCGTTTTATCACTTCCGCAGGACAGGTTCGTCGCCAGTCCACCCAGCAACGCAAGGAAGAGCAGCAGGACGACGAGATGGATTCGCCGGGCGCGATTCTGCAACAAGCGGCTGAGTTTCCCCGTGACGTGGCCAGGCTTTGGAATGTGCGTGAACAGGTCCAAGGGTGGCCTCCGCGAATAGACGTGACTGAAAGTGGCGTGACTGTTGAAGATGGCGTGAAGGATAATCCATCATTCCCTGCCCTATGCGGTAGCGTTGGCGATATCTGCTCTTGGCTGGCCGCAAATCGTTGTGCGAGCAGGCAGGGATCTGACCAATTCCGAGAATGACTTCGGATTATCTCATCAATGTAACGCCTTACGGTGAAGAATGACTCCAGAAGCCTTGACGAGCGGTCAAACGGCATGCAGCGATTGCAAAAGACAACATGACCCGCGCCATGCAGGCAGGTGACCCGGCGGACTCGAAGCGCCTGGGACCCCAACCGTGGGGTATTCTCATCAAGACGAGTGTCTTGGATGAAACATGCCCAAAATCCTGGTGATCGACGACAGCGGCTTCATGCGGAAGTACGTCCGGGACCTTCTGGAAGAAGCTGACTATGAAGTCGAAGAGTACGTTCCTCTCTCAGCCCTCGAGGTCATGGACAAGATCCGGTCGACCAAGCCAGATCTCGTGCTCAGCGACTACAACATGCCTCACGTGGATGGCCAGAGCGTGGCCCGCATGACCAAGAAGGCCAATCCGGCCGTGCGCGTGATGATCCTGACGGCGGTGCGCGACTCGGCCCGGGAGGCCGCCCTGATCAAACTGGGCGTGGAGCAGATCCTGCACAAACCCATCCAGGGCCAGGAGCTGCTGCAGGCCATCCAGGAAGTCCTGAACAAGCCCTGATCAGACCTCGATCCCCAGCTGCCGCAGGGATTCCATCAGAGCCTCGTGTCCTTGGTAGGTGATCGCATGGAGTCCCATGGCCCTGGCCCCGGCGGTGTTGGCGGCGCGGTCGTCGATGAAGACGCATTGTTCGGGCCGGAGGTTCAGTTGGGCCAGGCAGCTCTCGAAGAGTCCGCGATCAGGTTTCAGCCGCCGCTCGCGATAGGAGAGCAGCACCGCATCGAATAGCGGATAGACGGGGCACAGGCGGATGGCACGCTCGAAGTGCCATTCGCTGGTATCGGAAATGAGCCCCAGTTTGTAGCCGGGCTTGAGGTGCCGGACCAGCGTCATGGTGCTCTCGATGGGAGTAAAGATATCCGAGAAGGTCCGGGCGAAGTGTTCGGCCTCGAAGGGATACCCGCAGAGCCGGGAGGCCTCCGCCAGAAACCGGGAAGAATCCAGGTTTCCGGCCATGTACTCCCACTCCAGCCCCGATTCGTCGAATACCCGGCGGAGGATTTCCTCCGAATCCAGTCCGCAGAGCCGCGATAGCTCCGTCGTGCAGCGGCGCAGATCGAAGCGATAGATCACGTTGCCGAAATCGAAGATCACGCCCCGGAGATCCGGCCCCTGGTTCAGATTCGTCATGATTTTTTCCCTCATCTTCCTTCATCATCCCTCGGAAGGGGCCTAGACTTGAAGCCATGAAGGAACTGACGCCCGCCCGCATCCGCGCCGCCTGGATCATCGCCCTGGCGACGGACGCCATCCAGATCGGCATCCTGCCCATCTCCGGGCCCCTGAGTATCCCGGTCGACGCCGTCCTGGACTTCATCACCATGGCACTGCTGTGGGGGATCCTGGGCTGGCACTGGGCGCTGCTGCCGTCTTTCCTGATCGAGCTGCTGCCCATCGCCGACATGGCCCCCACTTGGAGCCTGGCGATCTGGGTCATCACCGCCCGGAAGAAGCCCCAGGAAAGCATTTGATCGTGAAACACCCGATGCGCAGGCAGGATCGGGCCCTGTCAGAGGCCGAAGCCAGGGAAATCCTGGCACGCGCCGAATACGGCGTGCTCGCCAGCGTGGGCGAGGATGGCTGGCCCTACGCGGTGCCGGTCAACCACGTGCTATCGGGTGATTCCCTTTACATCCACTGCGCCGTGGAGGGGCACAAGCTGCAGAACCTCGCCCACAACGAGCGCGTGTCCTACTGCGTGGTGGGCTGCGCGGAGGTCCTTCAAGGGCAGCTCTCCACCCGCTATGAGAGCGCCATCGCCTTCGGCCGGGTGAGCTTGCTGCAAGACCCCGCTGAAAAGCGCACCGCCCTGGAAGAACTGGTTCGGCGCCTTGCTCCGGTTCGCACGCACGATGCGGGCCCCATCATCGAAAACCAGCTCGAACACACCGTGATCCTGCGGCTACGCCTGGAGCGTCTCACGGGCAAGGCGCGTCGCTAATGCGTTATTGCATCAGCCCCATGTAGGCCTGCCATACGGGCGCGCCGTAGAACACCACTGCGGGTGTGGCCAGGGCCATGGCGCAGCCGAAGGGGAACAGGGTCTTGCCGTCGGCGCGGTTCATCAGCAGCATCGGCAGGGCTACGGAGAGCATCAGCAGCGCGCCGAAGGCCATGATACCGAGCATGATGGGCCAGCCCCAGAAGGCCCCCAGCCAGGCGAGCATCTTGAAGTCGCCCATGCCCATGCCCGCCTCGATGGCCTCGCCCCCGAAGGCCTTCACCACGATCAAATTGCGCACCAGGACATAGAGGCGCTCGAACAGATAAGGGCCGCCGTAGCCCGCCACGACGCCGATCAGGCTGGCCTTCCAGGTGACGGCAGCGCCCAGCAGGGACCAACAGGGTGCGAATTGCAGCCCGTTGTACCAAGTATCGGCCACGAGGTGGTTCCATCCCGGCAGGGAGAGTTGGGTGGTGGCCTCGGGCCAGAACAGCTGCGGCAGCGTGAACAGCACGCCCAGCACCATCAGGGGGTACTGCACGAAATCCGGCAGCATGTACTCCGTGAGGTCCGTGAAAAACAGCACCAGCAGGGCGAATCCGCAGATCACGGCCTTGCCCCAGATCAGGGTGCCGAAGGGAAAGAACCAGACCGATCCGCCCAGGATCAGGCCCCCCAGCAGCTCCACCAGGGGGTAGCGGACCGGGATTCGCCAGGCGCAGGACGCGCACTTGCCGCGCAGGGCGATCCAGGAGAACAGCGGAATATTGTGGTACCAGCGGATCTGCGCCTTGCAATGCGGGCAGTGGCTGGGCTTGGTCACCACGTTGCGCTCGGAGGGTTCCTCCTGGGGCAGGCGATGGATCAGAACATTGCAGAAGGACCCCAGGGTCAATCCGAAGATGGCCAGGATCAGGGACAAAATCCAGGGGGGAAGTTCGAGAATGGACATGCAACGAGCATAGCGAACTTATTTCGCCCCCTGGGAATGAACCGATGGCAGGACCAGGGCACAATGTAGGGGAAACTTACGGAGCCCCGATGCGCCTGTTGTCTGCCAGCTTGCTCGTGCTATTTGCCCTGCCCTTTGCGCTCCGGTCCCAGCCCGCTAGTTCTGCTCCGGAGCTGACCCCGAAAATCCAGGTAGCGACCGCCGAGGCTCCCAGGGCCAAGAGCAAGCCCAGGGTCCGCCTGCAGACCACCTTCGGCCCCATCGTGCTGGAACTGGAGCCAGAGATCACCCCCAAGACCGTGGAGAACTTCCTCGCCTACGTGAAGGAGGGCTTCTACGCCGGCACCATCTTCCACCGGGTGATCCGGGGTTCGGTCGTCCAGGGCGGTGGCCTCAAGGACGACATGACCGAAAAACCAGCCCATCCCCCCGTGTTCAATGAAGCCCGCATCGCCCTGGACGCGGGCCTGAAAAACGTCGCGGGATCCGTGGCCATGGCCCGGGGCGAGAATCCGCACAGCGCCGCCGCCCAGTTTTTCATCAACGTCATCGACAATCCCATGTTCGATCCCCACGGGAAGGCAGCCGAGGACTATGGCTATTGCGTGTTCGGCCGGGTGGTGGAGGGCATGGAGACGGTGACCAAGATCGAGAAGGTGCAGACCGTCTGGCGGAAAGGGCAGCCCTGCGTGCCGGAATATCCCGTGCGCCTGAAATCCGCGGAATTGCTGTCCGAAACTCCGGCGGAAGCGGCAGGGAAACCCTGAGCAGCGCGAGCGGGGAGCCCAGCAGCGGCAATGGAAACCCCCGTGGTCTTCGCGGGGGGGGGTTTCAGGCATGCACGGCGAGGATCGTTTCCAGCACCTTCCGCAACGCGGTTTGTTCCGGGGGTGATTCCAGCCGCGCGTGGGGCCCATCGATCCTCGCGCCTCCCACTTGCACCCACCGGCAGCGTCGCCGAATCAGTTCGTATTCCCGCCACACGCTCAGGATGCTGGGTTCGCGGCCCCATATGATCAGACTGGGAAAGGGGCCCTCCCGGGGTGGCACGGTGCCCCAGGGTTCCACCTCGGCGCCCCAATCCTCCAGCCAGCCTCGGATCAGGTGGTAATCCTCGACACCCTCCACCCCCAGGGCCAGGCGCCAGCCCTTCAGAAAAGCATCCGGGACGCCATCCCGCTCCTTGCCGGCCTCCAGCCAGCCCACCTCCCCATGGGGTTTCAGGGGAACCCGGTGGAGCAGGTAGCGGCGGCCATCATGCCCCTGCAGCTGATCCTGCAGCTCCTGGACCCATTTGGCGCCAAAGAGGCTCTCCATGAGGGGAGAGGGCTCCTCCGTGTTCCAGGTGGCCCCGGGCACCATGCTGCGCCAGGCGGCCGCCTGCTCTTCCAGGTTCCGCACCTTTTGCTCGAAACCGTGATTGATCACCCAGAACCAGGAAACCCCCATGGAAATGGACATCAGCATGCAGGCGATGCCCGAGAGCGGCACCCGGATTTTGAAGCAGAGCTGCACGAAGATTTCCACCAGCAGCGGGATGATGGAAATGACGAATCCACCCATCAAGCGCAGGGAGACCAGGTCCCGCGCTTTGTAGGCCCGCCGGACGGCGATCAGGGTCGTGGTGTGCACGAAGGGGTAGCTCAGGAGAATCGCCACGTGCAGGCCCTTCTCGAAGGGCGTCCCCAGGGGCAGGAACAGACATCGAAGGGTATTCACGACCAGGAAAAACCCAATGCAGAGGGGCAGATTGAAGTGGAAATAGGGCCGGAAGGCTCGCCATAGCGCGATGGAACTGCCCGTGAGTCCCACCGAGGCCATGAGCGCCTGGAGCCGTTCCGCCAGATCGTAGGACATCAAGTTGGTGTCCTGCAGGATCAGGAAGGTGTGCCGCAGGGAAATCCCCAGGCAGGCCAGGAACAGCCAGCCCATCATGCGGTCCTTGCGCCGCAGGGCATCGGCCCCAAAGGCCGCAGCCAGGGCCAGTAAGGCCCCCGCTTGCAAGGTATTGAGCACAACCCAGGGCAGCATCGACGCCATTGCAGATCCGAGAAAGACCCCGAAAAGCTGTGGGATCATGGAATGGAAACAGAAAAGCACTCAAGACCATCTCATCGACAGAGACGGACGCCTACTCAAGGATCACTGGAGCTCGCCTCTCCACACATAACCATTAAACACCTGGAGCGCCGTGCCGCGCGCTGTGCGATCCGGGGGTAGTCCGCGGGGCCCTTCACCATGCTTATCAAGGAGCACTAAATGGCATCATTCGACCTCATCGTCATCGGATCGGGCCCACGGGGCCCCGTCCGCGAGCGAGCGTAGCGAGGAGCGGGAGCACAGCGCAGGGGCGCTGTGCGATCCGGGGGTAGTCCGCGGGGCCCTTCACCATGCTTATCAAGGAGCACTAAATGGCATCATTCGACCTCATCGTCATTGGATCGGGCCCACGGGGCCCCGTCCGCGAGCGAGCGTAGCGAGGAGCGGGAGCACAGCGCAGGGGCGCTGTGCGATCCGGGGGTAGTCCGCGGGGCCCATCACCATGCTTATCAAGGAGCACTAAATGGCATCATTCGACCTCATCGTCATTGGATCAGGCCCCGGCGGCTACATCGCCGCGGTGCGCAGCGCCCAGTTGGGCCTGGCCACGGCCATCGTGGAGCGGGATCCTGCGGGTCTGGGCGGCACCTGCCTGCGGCGAGGCTGCATCCCGGCCAAGACTTGGCTGGAGAGCGCCCATCGCTTCGAGCAGATGGGGGACCTGGCCGAGTACGGCATCCAGGGCGTCGACGTGAGTCAACTGCGGGCCGATCTGGGCGCCATCGTCAAGCGCAAGAATCGCGTGGTACTCAAGAACGGCAAGGGCATCGAGTATCTGATGAAGAAGAACCAGGTGACCGTGCTGCGCGGCAGTGGAAAACTCTTGGGCCAGGGCCGCGTGGAGGTCGCTGGTGAAGCCGGAAGCGAAGTCCACACCGCCAAGAAGATCGTCCTGGCCACCGGCAGCGTGCCCCGGGAATTGCCGGGCCTGGAGACCGACGGCGTTCGGGTGCTGAACAGTGACCACCTGCTGGATCTCCAGGAGCTGCCCAGCCACCTGGTCATCCTGGGGGCCGGCGCCATCGGCGTGGAGTTCGCCTCGGTCTTTGCGCGCCTGGGCTCCAAGGTGACCCTGGTGGAACTGGCCGATCGGATCCTGCCCATCGAGGACGCGGAAGTCGGCATCGAGCTGGCCAAGATCCTGGCCAAGCGGCACAAGATGGATATCCGCGTGAAGACCAAGATCAGCGCCATCGAGCGCCAGGAGGGCAAGGTCATCTGCCACCTGGAGGGCGACAAGCCCGGCGTCGTGGAAGCCAGTCACCTGCTGGTGGCCGTGGGCCGCGGCCCGGTCACCGCTGGGGTCGGACTGGAAAACACCAAGGCCGTGCTGGACCGGGGTTTCGTGAACGTGGATGGTTTCCTGCAGACCGGCGAACCCGATCTCTACGCCATCGGCGATATCGTGCGCACCCCCATGCTGGCCCACGTGGCCAGTGACGAGGGCGTCGTGGCGGTGGAACACGCCGCCCAGGCCCTGGGCAAGGACGTGCATCCCCACCCCATCCGCTACGATCGCACCCCCAGCTGCACCTATTGCGATCCCGAAGTGGGCTGCGTGGGCCTCACCGAGGCGCAGGCCCGGGAGCAGGGCCACGACGTCCAGGTGGGCAGCTTCCCGTTCGCACCCCTGGCCAAGGCCAATATCATCGGCGAGCCCCACGGCTTCATCAAGATCGTCGCCGACAAGAAATACGGCGAGATCCTGGGCATCCACATCCTGGGACCCAAGGCCACGGAACTGATCGCCTCCAGCCTGGTGCTGCTGGGCGCCGAGTACACGGTCGAAGAGCTGATCCACACCATGTATCCGCACCCCACCCTCAACGAGGCCTTCCCCGAGGCGGCCCGGGCGGTGCTGGGACGGGCACTGAACATGTAAGCCTGCGCCAGAGAAGGCGAGGGGTGATAGCGCCGCCTGCACGGCTGCGGAGCGTTTCCTAAACAAAGCCCTGGATCCAGGCTTGGTTCCGCACCCGGAACTCATCCCAGGCGTGGCAGCGTCCGAAGCCCAATACAGAGGCTACGCGGCCCCCATGTCTCGCCCGAATACCCTAAAACCCCTGCTGTGCCTCGGCCTCCTGGGCTTCCTCCTCGGGGCCCAAAGTCCCGTTCCACGCCGCTGGACCCTGCATCCGGGCCCGGCGAGTTTTGAACATCTGGGCACCGCCCAGGGACTCTCCCAGGGCAGCGTCTTCGCCATCCAGCAGGATCGCAGAGGGTTTCTTTGGTTCGGCACCGAGGACGGGCTCAATCGCTGGGACGGCTATCAGTTCAAGACCTTCCGACCCGAGCGTGGCCAGGCCGATTCCCTGAGTTCGAGCACGATCAATTGCCTCTTCGAGGATAGCCAGGGCGAATTGTGGATCGGCTCCGACGGGGGGGGACTCAACCGCCTGGATGCCCACCTGGATCGCTTCGCCCGATACCCCACCGGTTCTCCCGGCGGCTTCCCCACCAATTCGGCCACCTGTCTGGAGGAGGACGCCGCGGGCAATCTCTGGATCGGCACCGCCGGCCAGG
>Ga0302321_100004308_pt1 | contig 12323 bp, 5 predicted proteins | sample Fen_T0_1_FD_202505 | JGI IMG/M metagenome (GOLD analysis project Ga0302321, IMG submission 202505) | Peat permafrost microbial communities from Stordalen Mire near Abisko, Sweden - Fen_T0_1 | ecosystem: Environmental > Terrestrial > Soil > Wetlands > Permafrost | place: Sweden: Abisko...
CAGATGGCGGCTTACGAGCGGGAGGAACGCCTGCGGATGGAAGAGGAACTGCGGGTGGCGCGGGAAGTTCAGATGCGGCTGTTGCCGGACCTGGAAGCCCTACGGATGCCCTCGGTGCGGGCCACCATCCTGCCGGCCCGGGAAGTGGCCGGGGACTACTACGATCTGTTCCCGCTGGCTGATGGCAGCCTGGCCTTCCTGATTCTGGATGTCAGCGGCAAGGGCACCAGCGCTGCGTTCTACGCGGCGGAAACGAAAGGCGTGCTCTCCGCTCTGGACAAGCAGGCCCTTGGGCCGGTGGAAGTGGCCGACCGCCTGAACGCCATCTGGTGCCAGGGCCACGATCGCCGGCTCTTCCTCACCCTGGCCTACGGCACCTTCCATCCCCGTTCGGGCCGCTACCAGTTCGTCCGGGCCGGTCATCCTTCGGCCTTCCTGCGCCATGCGGATGGCCGGGTCTCGCGCCTTCACCCCCGGGGTCTGGGAGTGGGGCTCAGCGCCAGCCGGTTCCGGGAGGCCCTGGAACTCAACGAGGGCACGCTCGAACTCGGCGACAGCCTGATCTTCTACACGGATGGGCTGTCCGAGGCGCAGGCCCCTGACGATACCTTCTATGGGGAGGACCGTCTGGAAGCCCTGCTGGGCTGCCCGTCGGAGGATCTGCAGGCGTCCATCCTCGCGGATGTGGTGAGCTTCTCGCAGGGACGTCCGCTCGAAGATGACCTGACCCTGCTCATCCTGAGCCGGGGATTACTACCGTGAGGCATCCTTCAGCTCCCGCACGATCTCGGGAGCTTGGAGGCGGGCCTCGTTGAGGGCCTTCGCAAAGAGCACCTTGGATTCCTCGGCGCGGCCCTCGCCTCGGGCCAGCCAGGCCTTGGCGCGCAGGATGTAGGGAGTCTCCGCGGTGGACAGGGTGCGGCTGCGATCCAGGAGGGCGTGGGCCATGCCACGGCGGCCATCCCGGGCCAGACACTCGGCTTCGCCCACCAGGCAGTGGGCCTCCATGAGGGTGTCCTTGAGTTCCTGATGGATGGCGAGGGACTGGCGGTAGAACCCACGGGCAAATTCATAGTTCGTGGCCGTACGGTTCAGCTCGCCCAGATTGTAAAGGGCGAGGGCCTCCATGGGCCGCAGGCTGGTCTTGCGGGCAAGTTCGAGATACTGGCGCACCAGGCCTTCGGCGCGATCCAGATCACCCCGGGCCTGGAACACGCTGGCCAGGCCCATCAGGGTATAGATCAGGCCGTTCTGGTCGCCGTTGGCTTCCCGCAGGGCCTGAGCCTTGCGGAAGAAGGATTCGGCGCGATCCAGCCCACCTTCCTGGGCCAGCGCCAGATCGCCCAGGTTGTTGGTGATGATGGATTCGCCCCACTTGTCGCCGTAGTCCTGCACGGTTTGGAGCGCGCCCAGGTACCGGGCCTCTGCGCCCTTGATGTTGCCGCTCTCCCGCTCGATGACCGCAATGTTGTTGAGCACCCGGGTGGCGCTCTGCTTGTCGCCCGCGGACTGATACATGGTCAGGGCCTGCTGGTATTCGGCCGCGGCCTCTGCGGGCTTGTGCTGCCGCTGGAAATTCACTCCCAGCGTGGCGTGCACCCCAGCTTCAAAATCCGTCGCGCCCAGCGACCGGGCGAGGTTCATGGCTTCGCGGCAGATCTGATCGGATGCCTCCCACTGGCCCCGATCGCCATAACGGATGGAAAGATGGTGCAGCGCACGCATTTCGTACACGCGGTTTCCCTGGGCCCGGGCGGCCCATCGAGCCCATTGGAAGACCGGCTCGGGCGCGAGGTCAGCCAGGCGGCTGAGACAGCGGGCGTATTGCAGGACGGCCGGCACGTAATCGGGAGCCAGCTGGGTGGCCTCCTTGAAAGCCGGCGCAGCTTCCTTGAACGCGCCCCGGTCCATGAATTCCGCGCCTCGGGCATAGGCCTCCAGGGCCTTGGCGGGCACATCCGGCAGGGAGTGGCGGGAGGCGGACGAGGCAAAGGGGTCCACGGCCTTGAGGAGGCTCCCGGTGACTTTCCGGGCCAGGGGAAGGGAGATGGCGATCTGATTGCCAGCTTCCCGGGCCTCGCCAGACTGGCGGATGGTCCCCTTGGCATCGATGAGTTCGTAGGCCACCACGAAGGCTCCGTCGGAGCCCTTGGTCAGGGATCCCTGCAGCAACAGTTGGGTGCCGAGGGCCGAGGCGAGGCGCACCAGGTCGGCGGCATCGAGGGATCCCTCGGTGGGCATGCGCAGGGTGCTCCGGGCCTTGGCCACGCTCTCCAGGTCGAGGGGCGCCAGCTTGGGATGTTCCCGGAGAGCAGCCTCGAGCATCTCCGGGAGGATGAGCCGCATGACGGAATCCATGGCCGGATCGCCGGTCCGGTTCACGAAGGGCAGCACCGCCAGTCGGGCCGGGCGCTCCCGGATCAGGTCGGCGATGATGCCGCGGCCCAGAAACCAGTTCACCGCCCCGGCGAGGATCAGGGCCGCCACGCCGGAAATGGCGCTCCATCGAAGCAGGCTATGCGGCTTCACAAGGTTGGCGAGCGTCTCGGCCACCTTGGCCGCAGTGGGCCGCTTGAATGGATGGGCGTCCAGCATGGCGCGGAGGCATTCCGAGGTGCCCGAGGGCAGTCCGCGCACCTTCAGCTCGCGGCGGGAGCCCTGGACAATGGCGCGCATGCGAACCCGCCCTTCCCCCGGGAAAGGATGTTCCCCCGCCAGGAGTTCCCAGGCCACGATGCCCAGGGAGAAGACATCGCTGGAAGGGCCGGCCGCCTGGCCCTGGATCTGCTCGGGCGAGGCGTAGCTCGGGCTGCCCATGAAGGTTCCAGCCTGAGTCAGCTGCTCCCAGCTGTGGGGACCTGAGGCATCCCGTCGTTCACCCTCCGTCCGGGACATGGCCGTGTTCCGTCCATCTGCATTCCGTCGCAGTTCCGCGTCCTCGAGTGCCTGCAGCAGGGCGAGATTCGGCACGGAGACCGGCGTGATCGGGATGTCTCCCGACCCGCTCGTACCGGTGAGCTTGGCGAGTCCGAAATCGAGCACCTTCACCCTGGGGCCCTGGTCGCCATTCCCGGGGGCGACCATGATGTTTCCTGGCTTGAGATCACGGTGGACCAGCCCCTTCGCGTGGGCGGCTTCCAGGGCGAGGGCCACGCACCGGATCACCTGGAGCTTGTCGCGGACACCGAGCTCCGGGGCGGCCTGGTCCAGGGTCCGGCCCTCCAGCAGCTCCATGGCGATGAAGGTGCCGCCGGGGCCATCCACCCAGTCGTGAACCTGGCAGACATTCGGATGATTGAGCTGAGCCAGTGCAAGGGCTTCGCGGCGGAATCGCTCGGGGGCTCCGGCTTCACGTTCCCCGCCTGCCCGCAACGCCTTGAGGGCGACGCTGCGCTCCAGGGTGGGATCCCAGGCGCGGTACACCTCACCCATGCCACCGATTCCCAGGAGGGCTTCCACCTGAAACCGCCCGACCTGATCTCCCTTGTCCAGAAGCCGACTCCCGGATGGAAGTGCAGACGCGGGCTGTGGGTCGATGGACATTCGGCACCAGGGTTTTGGTTAACTTAGCATATCCGCCGGTTCCTCAATCCAGCTTTGCCTTCCGTTCGCCGTCCTTCCAGCGAAGCCGGAGGCTCGCCCCGGCGGGCAGGGCTGCGGCCTGGGTTACGGGGCGTCCGTCGAGCCCCATGGCCAGGACGAATCCCCGCTGCAAGGGGCCCGTGGGATCCAATCCCTGGAGTCGCTCTGACAGGACAGCAAGCCGCTGATCGCGCCGTTGGATCGCCCGCAGGAGCGCGGGCTCCAGCCTCCTCTGGGCGTCTCGCACCCGGGGCAGGTCCGCTTCACCCGCCGCGATGGCGCCACCATGGGCGAGCCTTTGACGAAGCAGCGCCAGCCTCGCGGCGGCCCCATCCAGGCCTCGACTGGGATGAGCCAGGGCCAGGCGCTGAGCCAGCTGCCCGAAACGGGCCAGGGAGGAGGACAGGGGCTCCGCTCTTTGCAGACCGTGATCGGTGAGCAGGTTGAGATTCGTCTCCAGGCCTCGCAGGCGCCACAGGGTCTTGGCAGTCAGGGCTTCCATCCGCCTTTTCAGCTCCGCACCCAGGGCCGAGCGGTCGGGCGTCGCCAACTCGGCGGCCTGACTGGGCGTGGCCGCGCGCAGATCAGCCGCGAGATCCACCAGAGTCGTATCAATCTCGTGGCCCACGCCCGTGGCGATGGGGATCCTGCATTCGGCCACCGCCCGCACGAGCTCCGGATCGTTGAAGGCCCAGAGATCCTCCAGGCTGCCGCCCCCCCGCACCAGCAGCAGCGCTTCGCAGCCCCAGTGGGGATCCTGGAGTTCCTGGATGGCCAGCAGGGTCTCGGGCACACAGCGGTCGCCCTGGGCGGCGGCGGGGGCGATGAGGATGTCGATGCCCGGCGCGCGGCGGGCCGTCACTTCCAGCACATCGCGCAGGGCCGCGCCGCCAAGGGCGGCCACCACGCCGAGCCGTTTCGGGAAGCGGGGCAGGGGGCGCTTGGGGCGGTCGAAGAGGCCTTGAGCGCGCAGCTCTGCCTCCAGTTGCCTCAGACGGGCCTGCAGGTCGCCCACGCCCGCGGGTTCGCAGTGCGTCACCGCCAGGGTGAGCGTCCCGCCCGCCACGTAGAGGTTCAAGCTCCCTTTCAACACCACCCGCTGGCCATCCACCGGCTTGTGCTGGAGGAATCGCTGCTGGCTGGCCCACACGGCGCAGGAAAGCGCCGCGCCCTCTTCTTTCAGGGTGAAATACCAGTGTTTGCCGGAACCTCGAAAATTGGAGACCTCGCCCACCACACAGACCGCGGCGAAGGCTGGTTCCAGCCGGGCCTTGACCTGTTCCAGCAGGCGCTTGACGGAAAGGGGGGCGTCCATATCCCGCATCATGCCACGGGCTCCAAGGAAACTTTCGGGGGCTGGTTGTCTACCTCGTCATACAATGGTCGCCGTTCCCCAACCCCCCTTGAGGTGTTCCCATGCCCGGACGCGCCCTTCTCCTTCGCAGCCTGGCCCTCGCGCTCGCCCTTGTGGGCGTGGCGCAGGCCCTCCCCGCCCCGGGCGGGGCTCAGGAACCGACCAAGCTGCTCCGTTTCCCCGATATCCACGGGGACAAGGTGGCCTTCACCTACGGCGGGGACCTCTGGACCGCCCCGGCCAACGGCGGGGCCGCCACGCGGCTGACCGCCCACCCTGGGCTGGAGCTCTTCGCCAAGTTCAGTCCCGATGGCAAGTGGATCGCCTTCACCGGTCAGTACGACGGGGATGAGCAGGTCTACGTGATACCGAGTGGCGGCGGGGTTCCCCGTCAGCTCACCTTCGACCCTGCCGCGGGCCCGTTGCCGCCCCGTGGGGGCTACGACCACCAGGTGGTGGGCTGGACGCCGGATGGCAGCAGTGTGCTCTTCCGCGCGGGCACCGATGCGGATGGTGTGCTCAGCCGCACGGCGCTCTACACCGTGGCCATGGCGGGTGGCCTGCCGAAGAAGCTGCCCATGCCCACGGCGGGCCCCGGCTCCTTCTCGCCCGATGGCAAGCGCATCGCCTACGCGCCCATGTTCCGCGACTTCCGCCACTGGAAGCGGTACGAGGGCGGCTGGGCGCAGGATCTCTACGTCTTCGACCTGGCCACGAAGCAGCAGAAGAAGATCGCCGCCAGCAAGCGCACCGAGCGCGACCCCATGTGGATCGGCGACCAGGTGTTCTTCGCCTCGGATCGAACGGGCACCCTGAACCTGTACTCGGTGGATCCCGCCACGGACGCCGTGAAGCAGCTCACCTTTCAGAAGACCTGGGATGTGCGCTGGCCCTCCAGCGATCATCAGTCGCGTATCGTCTACGAGCTGAACGGTGAGCTGCACATTTTCAACGTGCAGGACGGCAGCGACCGTGGCATCGCCATTGCCGTACCGACCGATGGCGGCGCCTCCAGGCCTGCGCGTATCAGTGTGGAGCGGAACATCGAAAGCTTCACCCTGTCGCCCAAGGGCGAACGGGCCCTCTTCGTGGCGCGGGGCGACGTGTTCACGGTGCCCATCGAGAAGGGCCCCGTGCGCAACCTGACCAACAGCTCCGGTGCCCACGACAAGCACGCCCGCTGGTCCCCGGATGGCAAGAAGATCGCCTTCATCTCCGATATGAGCGGCGAGGATCAGCTCTACGTCGTGGATCAGGAAGGCAAGGGCAAGCCCGAGGCGCTGACCTCGGGTCTGGCGGTCCAGTTGAACCCGCCCAACTGGTCGCCCGATGGCAAGCGCATCGCCTTCACAGATAAGGATGGCGTCATCTATGTGGTGACCGTGGCGGATCACAAGCTGATCAAGGCTGCCAAGGACGAATTTGGCCGAGGGAGCGATCTGGCCTGGTCGGCCGATGGTCAGTTCCTCGCCTTCTCCCTGGGCAACCTGAACGGCTTCCGCAGCCTCCACGTGTGGGGTTTGGCAGATCAGCAGTTGCGGCGTCTCACGGGGGATCTGTTCTCGGTCACGGAACCCACCTGGGATCCCGAGGGCAAATACCTCTACGCCCTCAGCCGCCGGGATTACGCGCCGCAGATCAGCAATCTTGAATTCGACTATGCGGGCAACCGCAATGTGGATGTGATCGCCTACAGCCTGCGCAAGGATGTGGCCCATCCCTTCCCGCCGGAAAGCGATGAAGTGGGCACTGCCCCAGATAAAAAGGACGAAGGCGAGAAGAAGGCCGATGCTTCCAAAGCTCCCGTGGCGGTGCGCATCGACTGGGATGGCTTCGAGCAGCGGGGCACGCGTGTGCCTGTGCCCGCTGACAATCTGGCGGCGTTGGAGTCGGTCCGGGGCTTCCTGCTGTACGGCAAGGTTGCGCCTTTCGTGTACGGAGAGGCCACGGGTCGGCGTTCCGGAGGCAGCAGCATCTGGATCTTCGACCTGAAGAAACGACAGGAAAGCGAACTGCTGCCGGAGGTCCAGGGTTGGGCCCTCAGCGCTGACGGCACCAAGATCCTGGCCCGGGTCGGGCAGGGGCCCGTCAGCTCCTACCAGCTGATTGATGCGAAACCCAAGGCCACGGAGAAGAAGACCGTCGCCACGAAGGATCTCTTCGTGGATCGCATCCCCGCCGAAGAGTGGCGCGAGATCTACGATGAAACCTGGCGCCGCTTCCGGGATTTCTTCTACGTGAAGAACATGCACGGCTATGACTGGAAGGCCCTGCGCGAACAGTACCGGCCCTGGCTTCAGCACGTCACGCACCGCTCGGACCTGACCTACGTGCTGACCGAGCTCATCTCAGAACTGAACATCGGCCACACCTACACGGAGGGTGGCGACTACATCCTGCCTGAGCGAGCCAAGGTGGGCCTGCCTGGCGCCCGCATCGAGCTGGATGCCACCGCCGGTCGTTACCGCCTCACGCGCATCTACCGCGGCCACAACGAGGAGGCCAAGTACCGCAGTCCTCTCACGGAAGTCGGCGTGGATGCCCACGAGGGCGATTACATCCTCGCCATCGACGGGGTGGACTTGAAGGCCGATGAAAACCCCTACCGCCTGCTGCGCAACAAGACCTTCACCGTGACGCTGACGCTCAATGCCAAGCCCAGTCTCGAGGGCGCGCGCCAGGTCACCTACCGCCCCATCGACAGCGATGCCAGCCTGCGCTATCTGGATTTCGTGCTGCGTTCGAAGGAAAGCGTCGACAAGCTCAGCGGTGGGAAGGTGGGCTACCTCCACATTCCCGACATGGGCGCCCCCGGGCTCTACGAGTTCATCAAGTGGTACTACCCGCAGATCCGCAAGGAAGGCCTGGTGGTGGACGTCCGCGCCAACGGGGGCGGCAACATCAGCCAGATGATTCTGGAGCGCCTCGGCAAGAAGCTGCTGGGCACCCGCTTCGGCAATGAAGGTGACCATCCTTCGACCTATCCCAGCACGGTCTTCCACGGACCCATGGTGGCGCTCACCAGCGAAACCAGCGCCAGCGATGGCGACATCTTCCCCTATCACTTCCGGTTCGCGGGCATCGGCCCCCTCATCGGCAAGCGCACCTGGGGCGGCGTCGTGGGCGGAGGCAACCTGCCGCTCATCGATGGCGGCAGCGTCTTCGTGCCGCGCTCGGGCACCAATGCGCCCACGGGCGAATGGATCATCGAAGGCGAAGGCGTGACCCCCGACATCGAGGTGGAAAACGACCCCATGTCCATGCTGGCGGGCCATGATCTGCAACTGGAAAGGGGCGTGCAGGAAGTCCTGAAGCGCATGGCCGAGAAGCCCATGGCCCTGCCGAAACGCCCTGCGGACCCAATGAAGACCAAATAATTTCCTCCAACTTCACCGGAAAATTCCCGGCGACAGTGCGAAACGACGAGGGCCGGCACCCCATGGGTACCGGCCCTCGTGAGTTGAGGCTTTTTCCCTTGGTGGTCTGACCATCAGAGGGTAGTGTCATTGGCAGTTGATCCGGAGGTAGACAATGTTGCTCGGTGCCCTTGCGGCCACGCTGCCGCTCATCGTTTTGCTCATCGGCATTCCGCTGATGATGAAACCCGCCGCGAAAGTGGCGCCCGTCGCGTGGCTGGTGACGGTGCTCACGGCCATCTTCGTCTTCCATTTCCCGGCGAAGGTGACGCTGCTGGCGGCCTTCCAGGGCGGTCTTACGGGCCTCTTCCCGATCATGTACATCCCCTTTGGCGCCTTGGTGGTCTACAACGTCCTGAAAGTCACCGGCTGGATGGACAAGATGCAGGGGGCCATGGCCAGTCTGACCATTGATCGCCGCGCTCAGGCCCTGCTCATCGCTTTCGGTTTCGGTGCCTTCCTGGAAGGCATCTGCGGCTTCGGCGCGCCGGTGGCCATTCCCGCGAGCATTCTCATTGGCCTGGGCTACAACCCCATGATGGCCGCCCTCGTGTGCCTCGTGGCCAACACGGGCCCCGTGCCCTTTGGTTCGCTGGCCATCCCCACCGTGACCTTGGCCAAGACCACGGGTCTGGACGTGATGAAACTCTCCCAGATGACCGGCCGCTTCATGGCGCCCCTGGCGATGATCATGGCCTTTGCCACGGTGTACGCCATGTCCAAGTCCAAGGGACTGAAGGGCGCCCTCGGCACCATCCTGGTGTCGGGCCTCAGCTTCTCCATCACCGAGTTCCTGGTTTCGAACTTCATCGGCGCGGATCTCACCTCCGTGCTGGCGGGCCTCGCCTGCCTAGTGGCCACGGCCATCTATCTCAAGATGCAGAAGCACGCCCAGCCCTGGCTCTTCGAGGGCGACGCCCCCGCCGACAACACGCCCAAGGCATTCAACTTCAAGGAACTGTTCCTTTCCTGGCTGCCCTACCTGCTGCTGGCCGTCCTCGTTATCGCCGTGAACCTGCCCAAGACCAAGCCTCTGTTTGCCGGTGCGGCCCCTGGCTGGAACTGGCTGGTGCTCAAGACCCAGATCTACAACCCCGGCAAGCTCTACGCCTTCACCTGGCTGCAGACTCCCGGCACCATCATGCTCATCGCCGGCGCCATCGCCTTCCCCTTCATGGGCATCAAATACTCCGTGATGGGCGAGCAGTTCGGCAAGACCTTCAAGCAGATGATTCCCTCCTTCATCGCCGTGGCCTGCATCCTCTCCATCGCCGAAGTGATGAACCTGGCCCTGCCCATCATCGACCCCAAGACCAAGCTGGCGGTCATCGGTGATCTCGCCACCAAGCAGATCTCCATGGTGGCCACCCTGGCCAACGGCATCGTCGCCCTGGTGAGCAAGCACGTCTACCCGCTGCTGAGCCCGCTCTTCGGCACCATCGGCGTGTTCCTCACGGGCAGCAACACGTCCGCGAATGCCCTCTTCGGCAACCTGCAGAAGCTCACCGCCCAGGGCATGGGCCTATCCGACATCCTCATGGCTTCGGCAGGCAGCGCGGGCGCTTCCGCGGGCAAGATGATCTCGCCCCAGAGCATCGTCATCGCCGCCACCGCCGTGGGTCTGGCGGGCAAGGAAGGCCTCATCATGCGGCAGACGATCAAGTACACGATTCCCTACGTGATCCTGCTGGCCCTCATGACCTGGGGCTTCGCATTCCTGTTCCCGGGGCTCGTACCCTGAGCTGACAGCCACACACGAGGAAGAGACGTTGGCCACAAAGGGCACAGAGGACACAAAGGGATTGAGGGGTGGTGACACTCAGCTCCCGCGCGTCATTTGTGCTTTTTGTGGCTTATTTCCCTTTCTTACTTCTCGGGTTCTGCCGTGATCATTCCTCTTTGAGTGCAATATCTGTGTGAGGTGAGCCCCATGCGCATCATCGTGGCTCCTGATTCCTACAAAGGCAGCGTGTCCGCCCTCGGTGTCGCCGAGGCCATGGAGCGTGGCATCCAGGCCGTGTTCCCCGAAGCCGAGGTCATCAAGGTGCCCATCGCCGATGGCGGCGAGGGCACCGTTGAGGCGCTGGTGGCGGCCACCGCCGGGCGCCTGATGCACACAGAGGTACGTGGTCCCCTGGGCGAACCCGTGCGCGCCCACTGGGGCATCTCCGGCGACGGTTCCACGGCTTTTATCGAGATGGCCTCTGCCTCGGGGCTGCCCCTGGTGCCGAAGGAAAATCGCGATCCACGCATCACCAGCACCTATGGCACGGGTGAGCTGATGAAGGCCGCACTCGACGCCGGCCTGCGCAAGCTCGTGGTGGGCATCGGCGGCAGCGCCACCAACGATGGCGGCACCGGCATGGCGCGAGCCCTGGGCGTGCGCTTCCTCGATGCAGAAGGGCGTGACCTGCCGGAAGGCGGGGCGGCCCTGGCCAAGATTGCCCACATGGATTTATCCGGACTGGATCCGCGTCTGGCAGAGGCATCCATCCTGGTGGCCTGCGACGTCGACAATCCGCTCTGTGGGCCGCGGGGTGCTTCCGCCGTCTACGGCCCGCAGAAGGGCGCCACGCCGGACATGGTGGCCGAACTCGACGCCGCCCTGAGCGTGTTTGCGGACGTGGCTGCCACGGCCACGGGCCGCGAGGTGGCCCTGCTTCCCGGTGCGGGCGCGGCCGGTGGTCTGGGCGCGGGGCTGCTCTTCTTCACCCCAGCCAGCCTGCGGCCCGGCGTGTCCATCGTGCTGGAGACCACGGGCTTCGAGGCCCTGGCCCAAGGGGCGGATCTGGTCCTCACCGGCGAAGGCCGCACGGATTTCCAGACCGCCATGGGGAAAGCGCCCGTGGGTGTGGCGGCGGTGGCCAAGCGCCACGGCGTGCCGGTGATCTGCCTCTCCGGCGGGTTGGGAGATGGGGCGGAGGATGTGCTGGCTCATGGCATCGATGCCTTGGCCACCACCGTGCCCCAGCCCATGACTCTGGAGGCCTGCATGGGCCAGGGCGCTGCGCTGGTGGAGGCCGCAGCCAGCCAGGTCTGCCGGCTGCTGAAGGTGGGAATGTCGCTGCGCCGTTGATTCTCTGGGAGGCTGGATTCCCCTAAGGGATCGGCAGCATCAGGCCCCGCACGTGCTGCAGGAAGGCCTTTTCGGCCGAGCCCATGTGTCGCGCTGGGTTCCACACCAGATACGTTGAGATCCGGATCTCAGGACCTTCCCAGGGCACAGCCACCAGCTGCCCGGACCGAAGCTCCGCCTCGACCGCCATCCGGGGCAAGGGGGCGATGCCCAGGCCCACTTCCACGCAACGCTTGATCGTTTCGACGCCCTGGAATTCGAGAAAGCGGCCTGGGTGTGCGCCGGCGATGATCAACTGCCGTTCGAACTGATTGCGGTAGCTGCAACCGAGCGCCTTCAGCAGGACATCCTCCCCAATGAGGTCCTGGGCGGATATTCCACTGGCTGTGGCGAACCGGTGAGAGGGTGCTGCGACGATCAGGATCTCCTCGTCCCGGATCTTCTCCACGGCAAGGGTTTTGGAGGGAAAGGGCTCTTCCAGAATGAAGGCGAAATCCACGCTGCCTTCCAGCACCTGGCGCTTGAAATCGCGCACGAAGCCTGGAAGGAACTGCACATGGATCCGGGGGAAGGCCTCCTTGAAGGCCTTCAGCACAGGCGGAAGCAGGTAGGTGCAGACGGTTTCAGGTGCGGTGAACCGGAGGGAGCCCACCCCCGCTTCATCTTGCAGGGACGCCTTGGCCTCATGCGTCAACGCGAGAATCCGCTCGGCATAGACGAGAAAACGCTGCCCGGGTTCCGTGAGCTCCAGCCGGTTGCCCACGCGGTTGAAGAGCGCGGATCCAAGATCCTCTTCCAGGCTCTTGATCTGGGCCGTCACACTGGACTGCGCGTAACCCAGAGATAGTGCCGCGTTCGTGAAATTCAAAGTGCGGGCGGCCACGGTGAAGGTGGA
>Ga0302321_100004309_pt1 | contig 12322 bp, 7 predicted proteins | sample Fen_T0_1_FD_202505 | JGI IMG/M metagenome (GOLD analysis project Ga0302321, IMG submission 202505) | Peat permafrost microbial communities from Stordalen Mire near Abisko, Sweden - Fen_T0_1 | ecosystem: Environmental > Terrestrial > Soil > Wetlands > Permafrost | place: Sweden: Abisko...
GCTTTTCCGCCGCTCCTCTTTCTGGCTCTGGGGCTTTTGCTTGTCGGCAACGGTTTCTTCAAACCCAATATGTCCACATTGTTGGGTTCGCTATATCGCGAAAACGATTCCCGACGCGATGCCGGCTTCACCATTTACTACGTTGGCGTCAACCTGGGCGGCTTCCTCGCGCCGCTGGTTGCCGGCACGCTCGGCGAAAAAGTCGGCTGGCACTGGGGCTTCGGCGCAGCCGGCGTCGGCATGTGCCTTGGGCTGGCGCAATTCATCTATAGCCAGGACAAGCTGGGCGACGCCGGCCTGCCTAAAGGCAAGGCCAGACTCGACCGCAGCGATTACATCCAGGTATTGCTGATCGCCGCCGCCGCGATTCCGCTGGTGTACGCGATCATGGCCTTTTGGGGCGTGGCCGGTCCCATGTGGGGTGCGGTGCCGGACTTTCTCAAGCTGGCCCTGCCGGCGGCGGCGCTAATCGCCTTGCTGGTATACATCAAGGGCAGTTGCCCGGTCGAAGAGTTTCACGGTTCGATTGCCATCATGGTGCTGGTGTTCTTTGCCGCCGCATTCTGGATGGGATTCGAACAGGCCGGCGGCACCATGAATCTTTTTGCCGACAAGCAAACCGACCGGATGATGTTCGGCTGGGAGATGCCGGCCACGGTCCTGCAATCTGTCAATTCGATGATGATCCTGATACTGGGTGTACCAATGGCGATGTTCTGGGCGTGGATCGACAGCACCCGCTTCGCGCTGTCGACGCCTGCCAAGATGGCCAGCGCACTCGTTATCCTCGGCCTTGGCTTCGTGGTGATGGCAATCGCCGACGGGCAAACCGCAGGCGGCGCCAAGGTAGGCCCGCAGTGGCTGCTGATGGTGTATGTGATCCACACCGTCGCGGAACTTTGTCTTTCGCCGATCGGCCTGTCGATGGTCACCAAGCTGGCGCCCGTGCGATTGATTGCGTTGATGATGGGCATCTGGTACATCTCCAACTCGGCCGGCAGCTATTTGGCCGGTGTGATGGAAGACTGGCTGAAGGGATCGTCGATTCCGTTGTACTGGTTCCTGGTGATGACCTCGGTGGGGGCGGGCGTGTTGTTATTTGCACTGACGCCACTGATCAAGAAATTGCTGCACGGTCGCGCCTGATGTTGCATTGCGGCAAATCGTTTCCCGCCTGAGGCGGGAAACAAGCACTGCACGCCGGAAACAATTTTCGCGCCCCGTAGCGCTAAGATGCGTCCACGCCGACCCCGGCAGTGGAGGCTTACATGCGCAATCTAGCATTCGTAGTCGCGTGCCTGACCGTCTATACCCCGGCAGCATTGGGTGCAGAGGCCCAGCCCGCCTTTCCCGGCGCGGTCGGCTGGGCGGCGGTCACACCCGGCGGGCGCGGCGGAAAAATCATCCGCGTCACCAACCTCGATGCGGACGGTCCCGGTTCCTTCAAAGAGGCTATCGAAACCAAGGGTCCGCGCATCGTCGTCTTCGAAGTTGGCGGCGTGATCGACCTGCACCGCAGCGTGCTGACCGTGCAAGAGCCTTACCTGACTATCGCCGGGCAGACGGCGCCTTCGCCCGGCATTACCATTGTTCGCGGCGGCCTCAATGTGCGCGGCCACGACGTTATCGTGCGGCACCTCCGCATCCGCACCGGCGCGGATGGACAGGCCAAGCGCAGCGGCTGGGACCCCGACGCCTTCGGCACGGTTTCCGCGCACCACGTCGTGGTCGATCACAATACCTTCACCTGGGCCATCGACGAAAATATGTCGGCCTCGGGTCCGCGCTTTCGCGGCGCCAATCTCGATGAGTGGCGCCAAAACACATCGCACGATGTGACCTTTTCCTACAACCTGGCCTCTGAAGGACTGGCCGATACCAGTCACCCCAAAGGAGAACACTCCAAGGGTTCGCTGGTGCACGACAACGTCACCAACATCCTCTTCTACCGCAATATCTGGGCGCACAACGGCGAAAGGAGTCCGTTGTTCAAAGGAGGCGTGCGCGGCAGCGTCGTCAACAATCTTATCTACGACCCGGGCACCCGCGCCCTTCACTACAACCTGATGGCCCTCGAATGGGGCGAACATCCCTACGTGAACGGCCAGATGTCGGCGGTGGGCAATGTGTTGCGCGGCGGCTTTTCCACCGAGGGACCGGTACCGTTCTTATCCTTGGGAGGCGACGGCGATCTCGAATATTATGCGGACGACAATATCGCAGTCGACAAGAACGGCGTGCCATTACCGATGTTCGGCCGCTACGGCGAGACGCGCGCGAAATTGATCCCGATGAAATCGCCGGTGAGCTGGCCGCAAGGGCTGTCGGTGCTGCCTGCTCGCGACGTCGAGACGCAAGTGCTCGCCAACGCCGGTGCGCGTCCCTGGGATCGCGACGCCGACGACATACGTGTGCTGTATTACGTGGCCGAAGGGCGCGGCAAGATCATCAACGATGAGAACGACGTGAGTGGTTATCCGAAGCAGAAGCCTACGAGGGCAACATTCGTCGAAACCGAATGGGACCTTCTGACAATGGAGCCCAAGGTCGGCCTGTATCCGGGCCAGAAGACGACTTTGCGCTAGCCGGCACTAACGGTGCGCCAAATGCCAACGGCGTCCTGAGGCTTGCTGCCTACAGATTCAACTTCTTTGCTCATCGTGGAATCCTTGTTGCGCAACTAATTGCGGTTGTGGGCGCGCAAAAAAAGGGGCCGCGGAAGCGGCCCCCGATATGGCTTGATGCATTTATTCGATGACACTGAATCCGGCAGGGGCGTTGCCCGCCGGATCGACAACGGTAGGAGCAGCCGGCGACGAGGCATTCATCAGCCACAGCACCAGGGAGCCATTCGGCTTCTTCCAAATGATGTCGCCGGTGCCGTCGCCATTCAGGTCGGTGGCAGCATAAAACACCCAGGTCGAATCGGTATCGGGCAGGTTCACCTCTGCCAACAGCGTGCTGCCGTTCATGCGCCACAATTTCACTTTGCCGGCCGCATTGCGGAACAACAGGTCGCCATTGCCGTCAGCATCGAAGTCGAGCACCTTCACCATCGTGTAGCCGGTCGGTACGTTTCCCAGCAGCCTGTTGACGAAATTGCGCCCCGAAAGGCTGAAGATGCCGCGAGTGGTACCGGTCGGACTTTGCCAGACCAGGTCTCCCAGGCCGTCGCCGTCAAGGTCGGTCACGCCGACCAGGCTCCACGCAAGCGGTGCGCCGCCCCGGGCCTTGATTTCGGAGATGACGTTGCCATTCATGAACCAGACGAACACCACGCCGGCATCGTCCGGATTCACTGGCGGATTAAGCGGCGAGCCGATGAAACGCCAGACGATATCGCTCTTGCCGTCGCCGTCCAGGTCAGCGATGGCTTCCACTACCCAGCCGGGCTTGACGTTGCGCAGGAAAATATCGCCATCGGGCGGTCCGTCAAAATTGATCCAGAGATGCACGTCGCCACTGGCGATATTCTGAATCAGCAGGTCGGAGCGATGGCTGCCGCTGAAGTCGCCGGTGCCGAGGATGCGCCACTCCGGTCCTGGACCGGCGATCGGCGTGATATCAAGCTTGTTACTCGCATTTAGCGAAGCCGTCGAAGTGGCATTGGCGGCACGCAATACGACTTCGGCCTTGCCGTCACCATTCATGTCCGACGATCCGCCTGCCGCCAGCTTGGAGAACGGCGTGATGGCAACCGAATTGCTGGCAGGTCCGCTACCCACGGCATTTACTGCAGTCACCGAACACAAGTAGTACTGTCCATTGTTAAGGGAAGTCAGCGACAGCGGAGAAGCGGCGCCGGCAACCTGGACGGCAGCCGATGTGCCGGACTGGCAACTTAGCGTGTAACTGGTCGGCGCCGGGCTCCCGTTGGCGGCCGGTGCACTAAACGTGCAAACCGTCGAATGATTGCCCGGGATGCAGGCGGCCAGCGCCGGTGCGCTCGGAGTGCCCGCAGAAATGTTGAACGACTGCGACACCGGCGAAGCTGCGGCGAAGGTGGCATTGCCGGCCTGCGTCGCCTGGATCGTGCAAACGCCGACCGCGATGGCCGTCGCCACATTGCCGTTGACGCTACAGTTTGCTGGCGACTGTGAAGAAAACGAAACCGGCAGCCCGGACGTGGACGACGCCGCGAGTGCGACCGCCGGATTGCTCAGCGTTATCGGCGAAATGGCGGCAAACGTGATCGTTTGTACATTTGCGCCAACGCCAAACGATTGCGTCACTTGTGGTGCCGCGTTGTAATTGGCATTGCCGGATTGATCGGCGGCCACGGTGCAGGTGCCGACGGCGACCAGCGTCACGGTATTGCCTGATACGGTGCAAATGCCGGTTGTGGTCGAGGTGAAGGCGACTGCCAGCGAGGACGTGGCGGTCGCACTTACGGTGAAGGGCGGAGAGCTGAGCGGTTTTGTCGAAAGCGCGCCGAAGGCGATGGACTGGTTGGCCTTGCCGATCGAGATACTTTGCGTCGCTTGGGTCGCGGCCAGGAATGCTGCGTTGCCGGGCTGGTCGGCCGCGAGCGTGCAAGTGCCGGCGGCAACGATGTTGACGTTGATACCGCTCACAGTACACGTGCCGGAGGTCAGCGAGCTATACGAAATGGCAAGCCCCGAAGTGGAGGTGGCAAGCGGGTTGATTGTAAAGACACCGCCGGAAACGAAGGTTTGTGCGCCCTGCGGGTTGAAGGTAATGGTCTGCGCACCGATGGGCGTGACCGCGTTGGATGCAGTCGACGCGGAACCGGTGCCGGCCGTGTTGGTCGCTGTCACTGTGAATGTGTAGCTTGTACCGTTGCTGAGGCCGGTGACGACGATGGGGCTGCCTGCACCGGTGCCGGTTGCACCGCCCGGGCTGGCGGTCACCGTGTAGCCGGTGATGCCGGCGCCGCCGGTGAAGCCGGGCGCGGTGAAGCTGACGCTGGCCTGGGTGTTACCGGCCGCTGCGGTACCGATGGTCGGCGCACCCGGTGCGACGGCGGCGACGGTAAACGACCGCGAGACTTGAGGTGCGGCACCATAAGAGGCATTACCGGCCTGGTCGGCGTTGATGGTGCAGGTGCCGGTAGTAACAAACGTAAGTGCGCCGCCGCCGGTGATGGTGCAGACACCGGTGGTCGAAGAGGTAAAGGCGACCGTCAGGCTGGACGTAGCCGAGGCTGACAAGGTCGGCGTGGTGCCGAACGACTGCGTGGCCGGTTGGGAAAAGGTAATAGTCTGGGGACAAGGTGAGGTGCTGAAGCTCGCATCGGCGCTCGTTGACGAGCCAAACGAGTTGGTGCCGCTGAGGCGGAAATGATAGGTTGTGGCGCAGGTGAGGCCGCTCACATTCACGGCAGCGGCGGTTCCACCCGAACCGGCAGTTACGGTTCCGCCGGTAGTAGCGGCCACGTTGCTGCCATACGCCGTGGTCAGGCCGTAGTCGAAACTGATGGTCGAGGTTGCCGTGTTGTCATCGGCGATGCCGTTCAACGTGGCGCCGGTGGTGGTGATGCCGGTTGCCGCACTGGCTGCCAGGATCGGAACGCGAACCGGAGTGTCGAACTGAAAGTCGTCGAATACGTCGTAAAAGCCTTGGGAGGAGTTTGATGTGATGACGACCTTGTCAACGTCCTGGAAAGCGGTAGGCAGGGTGATAAGCGCGTTCACGGCAGAGACATCACCGTTCGCCGGGAAACCCGAATTTAACGTGGCAACGGGGGTAGGGCTGCCGTTGCGGAATCCTTCCACCTTGGCGACACCGCCGCCGGCGCCGTGGTTGCCGATCCAGAAACTGGTGAACTTGAAGCGGTCCCCGGTCAACATCTGAATGGTGATGGTTTCGGCATGGCCGGGCAGATCGGATACGGCGACGCATCCCCCCGAACCATTGTGGCAAAAGCCTGTGCCACCGGTGAAGGTTTCCCAATCGTTGCTGGAGTTGCTCACCGTGAAGCCGTTGTTCGTAATGGTTCCGGTGCCCAAATAGCCGTAATCCGAATATCCAAGCCCTTCGAAGTCGATGATCACCTGTGTTGCCAGGCTACCAGCGATGGCGAGGCCAATTCCGCCGCCGACCACGAGTGCGGCGATCAGCGGAAGAAAAATCAATCGACCGAGCTTGTGCGCGATCGCGCTGCGCAAGTTCGTGTTTGTCCTTTGGTCACTCATGATACTTCCCTCTTATTGGTTGAAGGTCGAACGATGCCTCGCGTGTATGCAACCTGCGGCGCGCAGGCGCCGCAATGCGGATGTAAGGCCTCGAATCTCCCGGACTGTTAGTGCGCGCAAAGCTTTTTTCAGCCAAGTTCTTGTTGGTTTCGAACTTTTGGCAAGCGGTATATCGGTCTGAACTTTGCGACAGTCAAATGACCGACACGACGTACGGGCTTGTCAAATTTTGTAAACCGCCGAACCAAGGCTGCGGGATTTCCAATTTCAAATAGCAGGGATCCCGCAGGCCTTATCGCAAGACCCATGCCAGCCTTGAATTGGCTTCCATTCGGCCTGCAAACGTCATATCGGCATCCGGCGCGTGTAAATTAACCGCGGATTTACATGTAATCGCCGCAGTCTTTGCATGTGAATAATGGCTTCGCGTTTGATTGCCGACGGGCAACATGCCGGTCAGGCCCGCTTCGTCAAACTATTTTTCCCGGCCGAATTCGCTACCCGATATCGGGTTCCCTTGTCTCAAAGGCAAGCAAATGCATGCCACGCATCTGCGCACGCTTGCTCGTCGCGATTTGTCGGCAGAACTAACCGGAAACCTGAATGGGACAGGTCGCTGCGAAAGGGGGCCCAATTCAACCTGGGCAAATCTTCCGATCAGGCGCGGGTTGCGCGATGTGGGCGATGAAAGATCATCGATTCGAGCGCCTACCGGCGCTGATCAGCCTATGCCAGGCTAACGCAGCATCAGGTGCGGCAGCCAGAGCGAAAGCCCCGGCCAGAAGGTGACGAGCACCAGGAAACAGATCATCGTCAACAGCCACGGCCACACCGCGACGGTGAGTTCGGTGATGCCCATCTTGGTGATGCCGGAGGCTACGTACAGGTTGAGTCCTACCGGTGGATGACAGAGGCCCACTTCCATATTGACCGCCATCAGGATGCCGAAGTGCACCGGGTCCACACCCATCTTGACGGCCATCGGGAACAGGATCGGCGCCATGATCAGCACGATCGCGGCCGGGTCCATGAAGTTGCCGGCGGCGAGCAGGATCACGTTCACCAATAGCAGGAATACCACCAGGCCGAAGCCCTGTGCGGTCATCCAGCCGGCCATCGCCTGGGGAATCTGTTCGGACGTAAGCAAGAAGGAAAACAGCACCGCGTTGGTGATGATGTAGAGCAGCATCGAACTCATCGCCGCGGCATTGCGCAGCGACTTGGGCACATCGCGCAGTTTCAGGTCCTTGTACACGAACACCGAAATGAAAAATGCGTACACTGCCGCCATCGCAGCCGCCTCGGTCGGTGTGAATTTCCCGCTGTAGATGCCGCCGATCACCACCACGATCAGCAGCAGGCCCCACACGCTTTCGCGGAACGCCGTCCAGCGCTCTTTCCAACTCGCGCGCGGCATGCGCGGGTAATCGAATTTCTTGGCGCGGTACCAGGTCGTAAGCCCGAGCAGCGCCGATAGCGTCAGTCCAGGCACGACACCGGCGAGGAACAATTCGCCGATCGAAGCCGAGCCAATCTGCTCGCCGTTCGGACCCGTGACATTCATGCCGGCGGTGGCGATGGCGTAGATGACCAGGTTGATCGATGGCGGAAACAAGATACCGAGTGCGCCCGACGTGGTAATCACGCCGGCGCCGAAGCGCTTGGGATAACCCTGCTTGACCATTGCCGGCATCATGATCGAGCCAACCGCGACCACAGTGGCAACCGAGGAACCGGAGATCGCCGCAAATAACGCACAAGCCATTACACCGGCCAGCCCCATGCCGCCGTACCAGTGGCCGATCATCGAGGTGCAAAACTTGATCATTCGCTTGGCCACCCCGCCGTGGGTGAGGAAGTTGCCGGCGAGGATGAAAAACGGGATCGCCATGATCTCGAATTTCTCTATTCCCGTGAAGAGCTTGAGCGCCACGCTTTCCACCGGCACTTGGGTCATGGTGAACAGGAACGTCAGCACCGTCAGGCCGAGCGAAATCGAAATCGGCATACCGGTCAGCATCAACAGCAGCAGCAGGATGAAAATGATGGAAGCGTTCATTTTTGCGCTCCCTGCGGCTGCGGTTCCAGCAGGTCTTCCACCGCAGCGTCATCGACGCCTTCGACGTGGCCGTGGTCGTGGTGCGGCGATTCGCCGGTTCGCCAGAAGTGCCAGCCCACTTGGAGGAAGCGGAAGCACATCAGGTAGGAACCCAATGGCACGCACGAGTAGGCGATCCAGGTCGAAATTTCCAGGTCAGGCGAGGTCGGCCCCTCGGGCAGTTCGCCCGTGTCGATACCGAGCAGGTGATAGAAGGCGTAGTGGAAACCGTTGTCCCATACAAAAGTGGCGCCCAGCGTACCGACCGTGCCGGTAAACACAGCGCCCGCAATCATCGCGAACAAGGTCAGCCATTTGGCTTTTTCCGGAGGCAGGGTGCGCACCAAGACGTCGACGCCGACATGGGTACCGTGGCGCACGCCGTAGGCTGCGCCGAACTTGGCCATCCAGACGAACATGTATATACAAAGTTCCTGCGCCCAGCTGAGGTTCAGCTTGACGGCGTAATCCTGGATGTAAGGCACACCGCATAGGAAGCGGTGTACCACGGCGACGAAAATGACTACCGTCGCGCCGCCGATGAGGAAGGTAATGAGCCATTCCTCCAAATGGTTCAGGATGCGATTCAGCATGGAATTATTATTCTCCTCCGTGGCCTTGCCCGCCCCATTCTATCCGTATCGGGCGGGCAAGTGCGAGGGAGAAAATTACTTGGGTGCGACGAAACCGGCGGCCTTGTACACGGCTTGCACGGTGTCCTTGCCGACGCGCGATTCCATCTCGACGTGCACCGGCATCAACGCTTTCTTCCACTCGTTGATTTCCGCGGCAGTAGGTGTGTAAAGTGTGGTCTTGCCGCTCGCCTTGATCTTCTCCATCGCCGACAGGTTGTCGTCGTTGGCTGCCTTGTTGGCTGCAGCCGTCGCATCCTTTACGCAGCCTTCGAGAATGGTACGGATGTCGGCAGGAAGGCCGTCCCAGAACTTCTTGTTGACGATCAGCGCATAGGCCAGGTGGCCGTGATTGGAAATCGTCATGTGCTTCTGCACTTCATAGACCTTCTGCGTATAGAAGTTGGATGGCACACCTTCGGTGCCGTCCACCACGCCCGACTGCAGGCCCTGGTACAGTTCGGAGAACGCCATTACCTGCGGGATTGCACCCAGCGCGCGCATCTGCGCGTCCAGCACCTTGGAACTCTGGATACGCATCTTCAGGCCTTTGAAATCGGCCACGCTGTGCAAGGGCTTGTTGGCGCTCATGATGTGAAAGCCATTGTCCCAATAGGCAAGACCCTTGACGCCGTGGGATTCGAGCTTTTTGAAGAGCCCTGCGCCAACCGGGCCGTCGGTGACGGCGCGAAACGCTTCCTGGTCCTTGAAAATGAACGGTAGGTCGAATACTTCGAATTCCTTGACGCCCAATGGGCCGAATTTGGCCAGCGAGGGTGCCAGCATTTGCACCGAACCCAGCTGCAGGGCTTCCATCTCTTCCTTGTCCTTGTACAGCGAGCTGTTCGGATATACCTCGACCTTGACGCGGCCCTTGGTGCGCTCTTCGGCGAGCTCCTTGAACTTCTGTGCGCCGTGACCTTTTGGGGTGTCCTGCGCCACGACATGGCTGAATTTGATGACGATGGGCGCCTGCGCGAACGACGCCTGGCCGAAACAGAGCGCCGTCGCGGCCAGCGCCAGCGCGAATTTACCGAGATGCAATTCGAGATGCAATTTCATGTTCGCCTCCGTTGATTTTGTAATGAATGAAATGCGATTTGCTGCGAAAGAATGCACCAGTTTGCGAAGGATAATCAGCAATTTACCAGTTTGTCGCCCACTCCGGTGCAGGTCCCGTTCCCAAGCCATTGGCGTCTTGAATGGGTGAGCGGAACGGTTGCAAAAGTAACAGGCGAATTGGCGTTCGCCGGCCTGCCATTGTCTATAATACGCGCCCGCTGTATGTGGATTGCGCCATGTCAAATCCTGCCAAGATTGAAGCCAGTCGCCCCGTCGTCACCGCTCCTCGCTTGCGCGAGATGAAGGTGCGCGGCGAGAAAATCGTCATGTTGACCGCCTACGACGCGAGCTTTGCCGCGCAGTGCGATGCTGCCGGCGTCGATATCGTGCTGGTCGGCGATTCCTTGGGGATGGTGGTGCAGGGGCACGCCAGCACGCTGCCGGTGACGCTCGACCAGGTGGTCTATCACAGCGCGGCAGTGGCGCGCACCGCCGGCCGCGCGCTGGTGTTGACGGACCTGCCGTTCATGACCTTTCGCGATGCCGATATCGCGCTGGCATCCGCCCATCGGCTGATGGCCGAAGGCGGTGCTGCCATGGTCAAGGTGGAAGGCGCCGGCTATGTGCTGGAAGTGATCCAGGCGCTGGTGGAGCGGCAGATACCGGTGTGTGCGCACCTGGGACTCACGCCGCAGTCGGTGCACGCCTTCGGCGGCTACAAGGTGCAGGGCAAGAGCAAGGTGGCGGCGGAGCGCCTGCTCGACGAGGCCATCGCCGTGCAGAAGGCGGGTGCATCGCTGTTGGTATTGGAATGCATTCCCGCCGATCTGGCCGCGCAAATTACCCGTGAGCTGCGTATCCCCACCATCGGCATCGGCGCCGGTGTCGATTGCGATGGCCAGGTGCTGGTGCTCTACGATATGCTGGGCCTGACCCACGGCAAAAAGCCACGTTTTTCCAAGGATTTCCTGGCCGGCGAAAATTCGATCGAGGGCGCCATCCGCGCTTATGTAAATGCGGTAAAGAAGGCAACGTTCCCCGCCGCCGAACACAGTTTCTGACCGGCATGCATTTTTTCACCACTGCAACCGAGTTACGTGCGCAGGTATCCGCCTGGCGGCACGCCGGCCAGCGCATCGCCCTGGTGCCGACCATGGGTAACCTGCATGCCGGCCACTACTCGCTGGTCGAATTGGCGCGCGCCCAAGCCGATCGGGTGGTGACGAGTCTGTTCGTCAACCCGACCCAGTTTGGCCCAAAGGAAGACTTCGCGAGATACCCGCGCACGCTCGGCGAGGACCGTGCCGGTCTTACCGCCCACGGCTGCGACGCGCTGTTCGCGCCGTCCATCGAGGAGATGTATCCCTTCGGCACCGCAGACAGCGTGTGCATCGAAGTGCCGAAGATCAGCGAGCCGCTCGAGGGTGCCTTGCGCCCCGGCCACTTCGCCGGTGTCGCCACGGTCGTGTGCAAGCTGTTTCAGCTGGTGCAGCCGGACACGGCGGTGTTCGGCCGCAAGGACTATCAGCAGCTACTGGTCATCGAACGACTGGTAGCCGACCTGCGTATGCCCATCGAAATCGTCGCAGGTACCACGCACCGGGAAGCCGGCGGTCTGGCGATGAGTTCGCGCAACCAGTATTTATCCCCGACCGAGCGCGAAACGGCAACGACGATCTACCGCACGCTCAAAGCCATGCGCGACCAATGGCGCGAAGGTCGCCCGACCGATGCAATCGAGGCCACGGCATTGTCGTCGTTGCGCGCTGCCGGATTTGTGCCCGACTACGCATCGATTCGCCGCGCGCGCGATCTTGAGACCCCGCGAGACGAGCGTAACGGATTGATTGCCCTGATCGCCGCGCACCTCGGCAAGACACGGCTGATCGATAACCTGCCGTTGGACCATTGAATCGTGAAATTGCTGTTGTTCGGCCAGATCGGCTCGGGAAAATCGTTTGTGGGCGAGCGCCTGCAACGCGACTTCGGTATCCATTATCACGATGCCGACGACGACCTGCCGGTGGACATGATCGCCGCAGTACGCGCCCACCAACCGATCACGGAAGCGATGCGTGACGAATTCACCGAAATCATCATTGCCCGCATCGGTGAATTGGCTTTGCGACATACGCACTTTTGCCTGGCGCAGGCGTTGTTCAAGAATCGACACCGTCTGCGCATCCTTACCCGCTGTCCGACGGTGATGCCGGTGTGGATACGCAGTACCGAAGCATTGATCCGTGCACGCCTGCTGGAGCGGACCGGCCACCTTGCCAGCGCGTATTACGCGGAGAAAATCAATCCCGGTTTCGAGGCGCCGACCATGCCGCACCAGGCGATCGACAATTTCGGCAACGACGCGGCGCTGCGCC
>Ga0302321_100004310_pt1 | contig 12315 bp, 6 predicted proteins | sample Fen_T0_1_FD_202505 | JGI IMG/M metagenome (GOLD analysis project Ga0302321, IMG submission 202505) | Peat permafrost microbial communities from Stordalen Mire near Abisko, Sweden - Fen_T0_1 | ecosystem: Environmental > Terrestrial > Soil > Wetlands > Permafrost | place: Sweden: Abisko...
GCAGATCGGCGCGCGCACGATGGACGACGTGATCCAGGCCGTGGCGCTGATCCGGCCGGGGCCCGCGTCCTCGGGCATGAAGGACGCCTACGTGCGCCGCTTCCGCAAGCTCGAGCCGCCGACGCCGGTGCATCCGCGCCTGACCGAACTGCTCTGGGACACGTTCGGCGTGATGCTCTACCAGGAGGACGTGATGCAGGCCGCGTCGCTCGTCGCCGGGATGGACCTCGCCGAGGCCGATCTCCTGCGCCGCGCGCTCACGAAGCACCGCGCGCACGAGCTCGGTCCGCTGCACGAGCGCTTCCTCTCCGGCGCCGCCGAGCAAGGCATCGCGCGCGCCGACGCCGAGCGCGTCTGGGAGTTGATCTCGAACTTCGCCTCCTTCGGCTTCTGCAAGGCGCACGCGGTCACCTACGGGCGCATCTCCTGGCGCGCGGCCTGGCTCAAGACGCATCACCCGGCGGTGTTCCTCGCGAGCTTCCTCGCCAGCGACACGGGCTACTACGACGCGCGCGTCTACGTCGAGGAAGCGCGCCGCCTGGGTGTCGCGATCCTGCCGCCCGACGTCAACCAGAGCGGCACGAGCTTCGCGCCCGAGTGGATCGGCGACACGGCCGCGCTGCGCGTCGGCCTCGGGCAGGTGAAGGGCCTCTCGCACAAGACGCTCGAGAGGCTGCTCGAAACGCGCGCGCAACGCGGCCCCTTCGTCTCGCTGCCCGAGTTCCTCGAACGCACCGGCGCAGAGAAGGACGAGGCCGAGGCGCTGATCCGCTGCGGCGCGTTCGCGCCGCTCGACCGCACGATCCCCGAGCTGCTCTGGCGCCTGGCGCTGCTCTGTGCTCCCGCGCGCGCGCTGCCGCGCACGCGGCCGGGCGAGAGCGACCCCGGGCTCGACCCAGCACTGCTCGCCGCCTGCCGCAGCACGCCCAAGAAGCGCGCGCAGAGCGCGCTCGAACGCGCGCGCGCGAAGAGCGCCGGCTGGAACGGCAAGGGACTCGCGCTCGGCAAGCTCGAGCTCGGCGCGGGCGAAAGCACCTCGCTCTTCCCCGAGCCCGAAGCGCCGGCGCTGGCGCTCCCGCGCCTGCCGGATCCCGATCCCGCCGAGCGCGGACGCGAGGAGTTCGCGCTGCTCGGCTTGAGCGTGCGCGCGCACCCGCTGCAGCTCTTCCCCTGCGCCGCCGACGAGCGCCTCGCCGGCATGCGCCCGAAGAACCCGATCCCCTGCGGCGAGCTCGCGCGCTTCGAGGGCGCGCGCGTCTCGCTGCGCGGCTGGCCGGCCGCGACGCGCCACGTGCGCACGGCGGACGGACGCTCGATGCGCTTCCTGACGCTCGAGGACGAGAGCGGGATCGCGGAGGTGGTCGTCTTCCCCGACGTCTACGAGCGCGACGGCGCGCAGCTCGCGAGCTTCGGCGCGCTGGTCGTCACGGGCACGGTCGAGAACCAGATGGGCGCCTGCACGCTGCACGCGGAGCGGATCTGGTAGGCACCCACAAAGCGACAACCAAGGCAGCTATCGCAACGCCGCTAGAGCAGATGCGGCTTCCTCAGGCGATCGTGGTCTTGCGGTAGCGCATGCCGACGTTCTCGCGGCCCATCTCGCGCAGGCGCTCGATCTCCTTCTTCAGGCCCAGGTTGTGGGCCTTGGAGACGACGCTCTTGACCGAGCGGTTGAGCTTGAGCGCCAGGTCGAGGTTCGCCGTCTTGGGATAGAACTCGATCAGCTGGCCGATCGCTTCCTTGTCCCAGCGCGGCATCTTGGTCGCCGCGGAACCCGTCATGCGCCGCACGAAAGCCTTGTCTTTCGCCAGGCAGTAGCGTGCGCCGAGGCGCTTGACCGAGTCGATCGTGCGCCCGAAGATCAGCGCGAGGTCCTCGTCGGTGCGCGTGCCGTAGAGGCGCTTGAACTCGGCGATCTCCTCCTGCGTCCAGCGCCCGCTCTGCTGGAAGGCGCGCAGCAGGTCGACCTGCTGGCGCACTTCCTCGACCGCGCGGCCGAGCTTGCGAGCGATGATCTCGACCGTCGTGCCGCCGAGGTAGCGCTTGAGCTCCTGGATCTCGAGCGCGCTCCAGGGCCCGCTCTGCGGCGCCGCCTGGAAGACCTCCTCGGCCATCTTGCGCACGCTGGCGACCGGCCGATTGAGCTCCTTGGCGATCGACTGGTCGTCGCGCAGGCCGTAGAGCTCGCGCAATCGAGCAATTTCCGCCTGGCTCCAGCGCCCGCGTCGCGGTGTGGCGGGCCGTTCTGCACCCCAGATTCTGCGCACGATGGTTCCCCCTTTTCCTCCGTGCCCAGCGTACCGGCCCCTGTAGGAATCCGCTATTGCGGAAATCACGCGGAACGGGCGCGGTTCGGGTCATTCCCGTTTCTTGGACGGGTCCTCGGGCTCGCTTTCGTGCAGCGCGGCTTCCTGCAGGTTGTGGTCCACCTGGCGTTCGTGCAGGCGCTCGCGCACCTGCTGCAGCACGCGCCGCACGCCTTCGACGCTGGATTCGGCCTGGGCCGCGCGCGCGATCTCGAGCGCTTCACTGCTCGGTGTGCGGCGCACCGCGTACTTGATCTCGTTGAGCAGGTTGGGCGCGACGCTGACCCCGGTGAATCCCATCCCGAGCAGCATCAGGGCCGTGGCGTAGTCCCCGGCCATCTCGCCGCAGACCGAGCTCGGCTTCCCGGCCGCGCGCGCGCAACGCCCGATGTGCGTCAGGGCACAGATCACGGCCGGGTGCAAAGGGTCGTAGAGCTTGGCGACCCAGGGGTTGTCGCGGTCGGCCGCGAGCAGGTACTGCACCAAGTCGTTCGTGCCGACCGAGACGAAGTCGACCTCCTTCAGGAGATGCTCGAGCACCCACACGCTCGAGGGCACCTCGAGCATCGCCCCCACGGGGATGTTGGGCGCGACCTCGTAGCCCTGGTCGTGCAACTGCCGCTTGACGTCGTCGAAGATGCGGTGCACCTCCTGCACCTCCTCGACCGAGCTGACCATCGGCAGCAGCACGCGCAGCTGGCCGTGGGCGCTGGCACGCAGCGCCGCGCGCAGCTGCACGCGCAGGAGGTCGGGCCACTGCAGCGAGATGCGCAGGCCGCGCCAGCCCAGCGCCGGGTTCGACTCCTTGGGAATCTTGAAGTACGGCAGCTGCTTGTCGTTGCCGATGTCGAGCGTGCGCAGCGCCATCGGGCGGCCCTCCATGCGCCGCAGCACCTGGCGGTAGAGCCGGTACTGCTCGTCCTCGGAGGGGAACTGGTTGCGCTCCATGTAGAGGAACTCGGTGCGCAAGAGCCCGACGCCGTCGGTGTGCATCACGTCGAAGGTGTCGAGGTCGCGCACGCTCTCGATGTTGGCCATCACCAGCAGCCGGCCGCCGTCGGGCGTCTCGCTCGGCAGCGCGGCGTGCAGCGCCAGCGCCTTCTGGCGCGCCTGGCGCCGGGCGAGGCGCTGCAGGAACTGGTCGACATCGGCCTGCTCGGGCCGCAGCTGCAAGAGGCCGCGGTCGCCGTCGACGCACACGCGCATGCCCTGCTCGAGGCGCGAGATCAGGTTGGGCAGTCCGACGATGCAGGGGATGCCGAAGGAGCGCGCCAGCACGGCGCCGTGAGAGAAGCGCCCGCCGGTCTCGGTCACGATGGCCTGGATGCGGTCGCGCTCGAGGTAGGTCGCGACCTGCGGCGTGAGCTCGGCCGCGGCCAGCACGACCTGGCCGGTGCCCGAGACGATCGCCTCGCGCTCGTGGCTCATGAGCAGTTCCAGCACGAGGCGCCAGGGATCGCTCACGTCCGAGGCATAGGCGCGCACCGAATCGCCCTCGAGGTTTGCGAACCTGCGCTGGAAGCTCTCGATCAGCTGCTGCACGCAGGCTTCGGTGTTGACGCGCTGGTCCTTGATGCTGCCCTCGAGCTTGCGCAGCGTGCTCTGCTCGTTCAGCAGGTGGCGGTGCACCGAGAAGATCTGGGCGTCCTTCTCCCCGCTCTGCGCGGCCACGAGGCGCTGGCGCCGGCGCAGTTCGTCGGTCGCGAGGTCCACGGCCTCGTGCAGGCGCGCGATCTCGCGCTCGATCTCCTCCTCGGGCACGGTCCAGGTCGGCACGACGTGCGGCGTGGCGCGCACGATGTGCACCGGGCCGAGTGCCAGGCCCGGGGCAACCGCCGTCCCCTTGATCGTCCGCTGCTGGGCCATGGGGTGGGACCCGAGCCGGAGCACGGGCGGGACCAATCTACTCGTGTCGGCCGCGGGGGCGCAATTCCTTCCGGGCTCAAGTCGCTGCGGGGAGGCAGCCGATCCACTACCCGCGAGACCCGGAGGACGGGGCCGGCACGTGCATGGCCCCGACTGCAGTCGAGAACGAGAAACGAGGCGCCATGTCGAATCAGGATTCCATGCAGGGTGCGGAAGTGCCCGTGGAAGTCGTCAGCGGACCCCTGTCCCCCGCCAAGCAAGTCGATGCCTGGATGGGCTCGATGCTCTTCTCGATCGGCGGCCTGCTGGCCGGACTGGCAGGAGCGTTCTGCGCCTACGGTCCCAAGCTGCTGCCCGCCCAGGCGCCGCTCTTCGAGCACGCCATGTCGCGCGGCATCACGCCCGGCCTGCTCTTCGGCGTGTCCGTGGTGCTCTTCTCGCTCAGCGTCCTGGCGCGTTCGCTCGGCCGCAACATCGAGACGCTGGCGCAGTCCGATGACCAGAGCGGAATCGTCGAGCAGATCACGACCGACCTCGCCGTCATCCGCACCAGCATGCAAGAGCTGCGCGTCGAGTTCGTCTACCTGAAGGAACACGTCTCGGGCCTGGGCCGCGACCTGCCCACGCAGATCGCCTCGGCCAACGAGAGTTCGACGCGCGACTCGATGTACCGCCTCGCCGCGAGCCTCGACCAGGTCGGCGCGCGCCTCGAGCAGCGCATCCGCTCGCAGCACGGCACGCTCGAAGGCACGCTGCAGGAAGTGCAGCAGTCGCTGCAGGCGACCTGCGAGCAGGTCTCGCAGCTGCAGCAGTCGCTCAGCCAGGGCGGAGCGACCGCCAGCGGCTGGGACATGCCCCCCGCCGCGCCGGAAGCGCCGCCGATCAGCCTGGGCGTGCTCGACCATCTCGCCGACGACCAGGCTCCGACGAACCTGTCGAGCCTGGGCCTAGGCGCGCCGCTCCCCGCGGGCTCGGAGAGCTACGAGGAGAAGCTGATGCAACTCGCGCAATTGCTCGCCGACCCGCGCGTGCGCGCGGCCGCCGACGGCATGACGCGCTCACGCGGGCTTTGATTCGCCTTCGGCCGCGGGCTTGTCGGCCTTGAAGAACGAGGCGAAGGGCTTGAAGGCCTGCTTGCCGCCCGTGTCGACCTGATCGAGGCGCACGTACTCGTCGCGCTCCCCGCGTTCGCCGTCGCGACCGCGACCGCCGGGTCCGCCGCGTCCGCGGTCGGCACCCTTGCTCGGCCGCACGACCAGGCCGTCGCGCCGCACCTGAGCGGCGCGCAGGTTGGGATTGATCGGCGCTTCCTCGCGCTCGCGTCGGCCGCGTCCGCGCCCGTCGCCACGGCCCTCGCGCCGTCCGCCGCCGCGTTCGCCCCCGCGCTCGCCGCCCGCGCCCTCGCCGCGCCCGGCACCGCGACCCGCGCCCTCGGGGCGCGGCGCACGCTGCGGCCGCTCGGGCGGAGGCAGGTTCTTGAACGAGAGCGCGAGGCGCTGTCCGCCCGACTCGAGGATCTTCGCGCGCACGGTCTCGCCGACGGAGATCAGCTCGCGCGCGTCGCGCACGTAGCGCTCGGAGGTCTCGCTGATGTGCACCATCGCGTCCTGCGCGAGGCCCACGTCGACGAAGCAGCCGAAGCTCGAGACGCTGGTCACGATGCCTTCGAGCACGCGGCCCTTGGTGAGCCGCAGCGGGTCGGTGCCCGGCTCGAGCAGGTTGACGCGGTGCTGGACGCCGCGCGGATCGCCGCCCGGGAAGCTGATCTCGCGCATCAGGTCGCGCCAGGTGCCTTCGTCCACGTCGAAGTCGACGCGCCGCAGACCCTTGGTCGAGCCCGGACGGCCGAGCGCCTGCTCGACCGTCGCGCCGATGCTGTCGAGCATGCGCCGCACGAGCGGGTACTGCTCGGGGTGCAGGTTGGTCGCGTCGAGCGGCTCGCTGCCGCCGTAGATGCGCATGAAGGCGATCACGCTGATCCACTGCGCCTCGCTCAGGATGCCCTCCTGGCGCAGTTCCTCGCGGTTCGTGAAGGGCTTCTCGGCCCGGCGCGCGACGATCTTCTTGGCCGCCTCGCGATCGAGGCCCGGAAGGTGCATCAGGAACGAGAGCGGCGCGCGGTTCAGGTCGCAGCCCACGTGCGCCGTGCTCGACTCGATCGTCTCGGTCAGGACGCGCTTGGCGTTGGCCTTGCTGACCAGGCCTTGCTCGCTGCCGAGGCCGAGGTGGCGCGGGTCGATCTTGAGCACCTCGCACAGCGGATCCTGCAACCGGCGCGCGAGGCTGATCGCCATGCGCGCGGGCACGGCCCGCTCGGGCAGCTCGTTGCGCGCGAGCTCCGAGTTGGCGTAGCTCGAGAGGCCCGCCTCGTTGACGGGCAGCACGCTGACATCGCTGCCGGCGGCGCGCAGCGCGGCGCGCATGTTGAGGATCGCGTTGCGCGGCCCCTTGCCGTTGCCGAGTGCGAGCACGCGCACGCTGCCCGCTTCGAGCAGCGCCTTGAGCTCCGCTCCGAGCGCCGCGGGCTCCTTGCCGGCGGTCTCGATGCGCGTCTCCGGCCCGACCGGCGCGCCGTTCTCGTCCACAATCACCACGTTCCAGTCGCCCTTGGGGCTGACGTCGACGCCCGCGACCGGCATGGCGCCGAGGTAGGGTGTCGCAAGGATCTGGCGCAGGTGCTGGCCGAGGAAGCGCAGCGCTTCCGAGTCGGCGCGTTCCTTGAGCTCGAGCCGCACGTCGGCCTCGAGCATCGGCACGAGCCGGTGTTGCAGCGCCTGCTGCGCGACGTCGTGCAGCACCTGCTCGTAGGCCGGGTGCGTGTGCTTGCCGAGCGCCGCGCGCACGCGCGGCAGCCCGCGTTCGGGCGGCAGCGTGAGCTGCGTCGTGACCACGCGTTCCTTCTGCGCCTGTCGGATCGCGATCAGGCGGTGGCCCTGGATCTGGCGCAGCGGCTGGTTGATGCGCGCCACGCTGCGGTGGCGGCCGAGGCGCGAATCGTCGGTGATCGGTCGCACGGTCAGCTGGCCGTGCTTGCCGAGCAGCCGCCGCAGCGCGCCGCGCAGGCGCGGATCGCGGCCGAGACGGTCGGAGAGGATGCGCAACGCGCCGGCGAGCGCCTCCGATTCGGTGTGGATGCCCTTGTCCGGGCGCACGAAGTCCTGGCACACGCGCGCGAGTTGCGCGTTCATCGCAGCCGCGGGATCGATGTGCGGGTGCTGCGCGATCGTCTCGGGCTCGAGCGAGGGCGCCGCTGCGGGCGCAACTTCTTCTTCGGCCTCGTCGGCCGCGGACTCGGCGGCGGCGGGTTCGGAAGGCGCGGCAGGCGCCTCGCCGGAGGTCTCGGGTGCGGGCGCGGAGCCCGCGGCTTCCGTCGCGGGACTTTCCTTCTCGGATTCGCCCTCGGACTCGTCGCTCTTCGACTCGCGCGCGTCGAGTTCGCCTTCGCTCACGCCGAGCAGCGCGGCGCGTTCGGCCTTCGGGATCGGCGCGACGAGCAGGTCGGCCAACGCGCCCAGGCCGCGGTCGAGCGCGAGCTGCACCTCCGGCTCGGGCCGGCGGTGCGGGATGAAGAGATCCTCGAGTTCGAAGCGGTCGGTCGTGCGCCGGATCGCGTCGAGCTTCTCGGGCGTGGCGCTGGGCTCCTTCTCGAGCAGCCGCAGGATCGTGCCGCGGCGCCGATCGAGCTCCTCGAGCTCTTCGCGCGTGCGCTTCAAGCGGCGGATCACGCTCTCGCTGAGCTCGCCGACCTCCTGGCGACGGAAGCGGGCGATGAACGGGGCGGACAGTCCGGCGTCGAGCATCGTCAGGGCGTTCTGAACGTGCTCAGGCTTGGCGGAGAGCTCCTTGGCAAGGGTCTCCAGGATGGGTGTGGCGGTCACGGCAGGTTCCTGCGTGAGGGGGAAAGGGATCACCCGGCAACTTGCAGGGGCCGGGGGATGGTGGGCGCGGGGAGAGTGCTCCCGCGAAGGCGCGGAATTATATCCGGGGGGAAGCCGGGCTGCGTCACGAACCCAGGCGCGCCGCGGCCGCGAGCGCCTCAGGCCGGCAGTTCGAAGAGCGAAACGCGCGATTCCTCGGCCAAGAGGCCCGCCCCGGAGGCCACCTGCCAGGCGACGCTCTCGTCGAGGCCGGGGATGGCCCAGTCGCCCAGCAGTCGCCCGGTGAGCGTGTCGCGCACCTCGAGCAGCGCGCCCTTCACGAGGTAGAGCTTGCCGCTCTCGGCCGAGATGCCGACCTCGGGCACCTCGTCCACGGGCTGCGTCGAGAGGATCTCCCACCACAGCGGCGCCTCGCCCGCGGTCGAATCGACCGGCAGCGCGAGCAGCGAGAGCGTGTCGCCGCGGCGCGCGTCCTCGAGGCGCGAGAGCTCGATCATGAACTGCGAGACGACCTCGCGCGGCAGCGCCGAGGCGAGGTCGCGCGTCAGCACCAGCAGGCCTTCGCCGCTGGCGGCGATGGCGTGGATCAGCGCGCTGCGCGGCGAGAGCACCTCGCCCTGGAACTCGCCGTTGTGCGCGTCGAGGCATAGGATGCCCTGGCGCTTGCTGGAGGAATGCGTGGTCACGACGAAGACGCGCGCGCCGGCGCGCGCGACGTGGTGATAGCGCTCGCCCGGCCGCGAATACTCCCAGGACTCCGTGAGCTTGTGGGTCTCGAAGGCCACCACGCGCTTGGGCGTGACCGTGATGGCGAGGTCGCCGCCCACGTGCGCCTCGTCGAAGGCGTCGATCTCGACGCCGCCCGCGAAGGCCCCGTTCTGCAGCGACATGCGCACGAGCATGTGGCCCTTGGCCGTCGGCCCGAGCACGATCGCGTGGCCGTCCTGCGAGAAGCCCGCGCCGAAGCCGCGGCCGTAGCCGACCTCGCAGGGCGAGGACCAGGCCACTTCGCCGCTGCTGCGATCGAGCGCTGCGAGCTTGCCCGGGATGACGTCGTCGATCCACATGTCGCCCGCGGGCGGGTCGTAGTGGTGCACCAGCACCGGCCCCGAGGAGCCGAAGGCGATGCCATCCACGATGCCCGTGATTTCGCGGCTGAAGCGGCGCTTGGCGGTGCGTGTCATGAACTCTCCGCGCGCATGGTACGGCGGGCCCGGACGAAAGAAAGGACCGACCGGCATCACGCCGGTCGGTCCCGCTTCGTTCGCTCCGCGCTCCCTCAGGGGAAGGAGGCTACGGAGTGGATCAGGTGTCCTTGCCGCCCTTGAGCACTTCCTCGGCGATCGAGTTGGGCACGTCGCGGTACTCGAAGAGCTCCATGGCGTACGAGCCGCGGCCCTGCGTGGCGCCGCGCAGCGAGGAGGAGTAGGCGAACATCTCGGCGATCGGGACGAGCGCGCGCACGACGCGCAGGTTGCCGATCGAGTCGACTTCGCTGACTTCGCCGCGGCGCGAGTTGAGGTCGCCCACGACGCCGCCGAGGAATTCCTCGGGCACGCGCACTTCGACCTTCATGATCGGCTCGAGCAGCGTGATGTTGTTCTCGGAGGCCTGGCGGAAGGCCAGCACGCCCGCGAGCGTGAAGGCCATTTCGTTCGAGTCGACCTCGTGGTACTTGCCGTCGGTGAGCGTGGCGCGCACGTTGACGAAGGGGAAGCCGTGCTGGCCGCCGCCCTTGAAGCCGTCGCGCAAGCCGTTCTCGACCTTCGGGATGTACTCGCGCGGCACCGAGCCGCCCTTGATGCCGTCCACGAACTCGAGGTCGCCGTCCTTGGTCGCGATCGGCTCGAACTTGACCGTGATCACGGCGTACTGGCCGCGGCCGCCCGACTGGCGGATGAAACGCGCCTCGGTCTCGATCGCGCGGCGCAAGCGCTGCTTGTAGGCCACCTTGGGCTTGCCCGTGACGACCGCGCACTTGTGCTCGCTGAAGATGCGGTTGACGATCACCTCGAGGTGCAGCTCGCCCATGCCGCTGATGATCAGCTGGCCGGTCTGCTCGTTGGTGACCGCGCGGAAGGTCGGGTCCTCGCGCATCATCTTGCCGATGACTTCGCCGAGCTTGTCGCGGTCGGCCGACATCTTGGGCTCGAGCGACATCGAGATGACCGTGTCGGGGAACTGGATCTTGTTCAGCGCGATCGGGTGCTCCTCGTCGCACAGCGTGTCGCCCGTGTAGGTGTTCTTGAGTCCGATGACGGCGCCGATGTCGCCGGCGCGGATCTCGTCGATCGCGTCGCGCTTGTTGGCGTGCATGCGCACCAGGCGCCCGATGCGCTCCATCTTGCCCGTGCGCGCATTCATGACACCCGTGCCCTTGGAGAGCACGCCCGAGTAGACGCGCACGAAGGTCAGGTCGCCGGTCGATTCGGCGATCGTCTTGAAGGCCATCAGGCACAGCGGCTCGGCATCGGTGCGCTTGCGCACCTGCTTGTTGTCCGTGCGCGGCTCGATGCCCTCGACGGCGGGCAGGTCGAAGGGGCAGGGCAGGAAATCGATCACCGCATCGAGCATGAAGCGCACGCCCTTGTGCTTGAGCGCCGAGCCGCACACGACGGGCGTCATCTCCATCTTGATCGTGCCGGCGCGCAGCGCCTTGAGCAGCAGGTCCTCGGGCGGATCCTGCTCCTCGACGAACATCTCGAGCAGCGTCTCGTCGAACTCGGCCGCGATCTCGACCATGCGACGGCGGTGCTGCTTGGCGTCGTCGAGCAGATCGGCCGGGATCTCGCTCTCGAGGTACGACTTGCCCTCGGCTTCCTCGGGGAACTCGTACATCTTCATGCGCACGAGGTCGATCACGCCGCTGAAGTCCTTCTCCTGGCCGACCGGGATCTGCACCGGCACGGGGCGCGCCTCCAGGCGCGTCTTGATCGACTCGACCGAGGCCCAGAAGTCAGCACCCACGCGGTCCATCTTGTTGATGAAGCACAGGCGCGGCACGCCGTAGCGGTTGGCCTGGCGCCAGACCGTCTCGGACTGCGCTTCGACGCCGCTGACCGCGTCGAAGACCGCGACCGCACCGTCGAGCACGCGCAGGCTGCGCTCGACCTCGGCCGTGAAGTCGACGTGGCCGGGCGTGTCGATGATGTTGATCGAGTGGTTGTTCCACTCCGCGGCCGTGGCGGCGGACTGGATCGTGATGCCGCGCTTGCGCTCCTCCTCGAGGAAGTCCATCGTCGCTTCGCCGTCGTGCACCTCGCCGGTCTCGTGGATCTTGCCCGTCAAGAACAGGATGCGCTCGGTGACCGTGGTCTTGCCGGCATCGATGTGGGCCATGATGCCGATGTTGCGGTGCATCTCGAGGCCGCGCTTCACGTTCTTGAAGCTGCGGGGGGAGTCGGTCTTGTTGAGGCTGGCCATGGCAGTCATAGGGGCAGGGTCCGAGATCACCGGGAAGGCGCAGACCTCCGGCGCAAGAATTTGAGGCAAAGCAAGTTACCGAGGATCCGCCAGGGGTCAAGGGCGGAGCTTGCGGCGAGCCCGGAAATCCGGTTTTGGGGCCCCTGCGGGCCGATTCCGGCCCAGGCGCTCGTGGGCCTCGACGAACTCGTGGCTGGTGAAGGCGGCCATGAGCGAGAGGTCGCCGGCCAGCACGGTCGCCGCGAGCACCTCCGCGAACAGGTCGGCTTTGCCTTCGCCGAGGCAGCCCATCAGGGACAGGCACTCGGCCGCCGTGCCCTGTCCGCTGCCGCCCCCCACCGTGCCGACGAGCAGTGCGGGAAGGTGCGCGCTCGCATACAAGTCGCCGCGCGCGTCGATCGCGAAGTCGAGCTGGCCGGTGGCGCACTCGCCGACGTAGGCGAGGTCCTGGCCGCAGGCAAGGAACACGGCCGCAAGTCCGTTGGCCGATTGCACGAGCCAGTTGTGCGTGCCGAGCTCGGCGAAGCCGACGCGATAGCTGTCGAGGATCGCGCAGAGCTTCTCGGGCGTCGTGCGCGCGAGCTTCGCCAGCGCCGCGCGCGGGATCGTGACGTCGGCGACCGTGCTGCGGCCGCGCCCTTCGAGCTGCGCCTTGGCGTTGGCGCGCTTCTCGACGTCCTCGCCGTGCACGGCGCGGCCGAGAGCCTTTGTGCGCTGCTCGAGGTCGGCGCTGACGAGCTCCGCCGCGCGCGCCGCCATGTTGATCCCGATCGCGTCGCCGGTCGTGAAGTCGAGTTCGAGCACGAGACGCCGGCCGAGCACGCGCGCGGCGACGGAGCGCA
>Ga0302321_100004311_pt1 | contig 12314 bp, 9 predicted proteins | sample Fen_T0_1_FD_202505 | JGI IMG/M metagenome (GOLD analysis project Ga0302321, IMG submission 202505) | Peat permafrost microbial communities from Stordalen Mire near Abisko, Sweden - Fen_T0_1 | ecosystem: Environmental > Terrestrial > Soil > Wetlands > Permafrost | place: Sweden: Abisko...
GGAGTGTCGGCACGGCGATGATGACCAGCGCGAAGACCGATGCGGCGATCAAACTGAGTTCGATCAGGGGATTACCGTGGCTCTGTGATGGTGGTTCGGCATGTCCATCGGTCTCATGGCGGGCCCGGAATTTCAACGTCGCGTAGGCTAGCACGCCGGCGACGAGGACGAAAATGATGCCGGTCACCCAGAGCGTAGTATAAAATACCTGGAGCTGGGATTTCGCGACCGGACCCTCCGTTTGGAAGGTGGATTGCGGTCCCTCCGTCCAGCTCCAGCCGCTGAGCAAGAGTGGCAGCAACGAGAACAAGAGCACGTTGGCTAGGCGATGGAGACGGGGAGATTTATAAAATGGAGCGAACATCGAGGTCGATGGGGTGGCTGCGCAGAATGCGGCTGGTCAAGGTGAAGCGTTTCCACCCGTGAGGGCGTTTCAACTCGGCGCCTGAGTCATAAGCCGAACTGGTACGACGGTGGTTCCAGCTTGAGTATCAGTTATACAGCGAGGGAAATTCGCCTGTGTGCGAGTCTTCACGCGGTCGGCCACCAGCGATAGAGGAAAAAATAGACCAGTACTCCCGTGACCGATACGTAGTACCAAAGAGGAAATGTCCACCGGGCCCAAGCGCGGTGCTGCTCGATCCTGCCTTTGAGCGCGAGGAAGACCGTGCGCATCACCAGCGGCACGATCGCTATCGCGAGCAGGATATGCGAAATTAGCATCGTAAAATAGACGCTGCGAATTGCGCCGGTGCCGCCGAAGCGGGTCGGTTCGCCCTTGCGCACGTGGTAGATGACGTAGCAGACGAGAAAGACCACCGAGACGATAACAGACGCCAGCATGCAGACCCGATGGGCCGCGATGCGCTTGGTTTTAATCGAGATGAAACCAGCCGTCATCAGCAAGGCCGACGTCGCGTTCAGGCTGGCATTGAGCGCCGGGAAATCTTGCACGTTCATGGCGCGAGCAACCAGCGATCCGCCACGAGCGCGGTCAGTTGCAGGGGCAACCAGATGATTGAGGCAAAGAAGAGCCGGCGGGCAGTGGCTTCACGCGACGTCGTGAGCAGAAAGGCGAGGGAGCGCGCCGTGAACCAGGCACCGAGTATCAACGTCATTACCAGATAAGAGCGGCTGGTGAGGCCGAGCGCCGTCGGCAGCGCACTAAGCCCAACAACGGCTACGGTCGCGACGAGCGACCAGCGCGCGACCTTACGACCCGTGTCATCGCGCACGGCCAGCATGGGGAAATGAACTGCGTCGTAGTCGCGTCGGTAGGTCCAGGCGATCGCCATGAAATGCGGGATTTGCCAGAAAAAGAGCACGCCATACAAGATCCAGCCGAGTGCAGAAACGCGCCCTTCGGCGGCCGCCCAACCGATCAACGGAGGGAAGGCGCCGGCAACGGCGCCGATCTCGGTCGACCAGCGCGACCGGCGTTTTGCGGGCGTATAGAGCGCCAAATAGGAGACGATCGTCGCCAACGCGAAGAACGCGGCGAGGCCGTTAACCCAGGCAAAAAGTACCGCGAGCCCGATGGCACACAGCGCCCAGCCGAGAATAAAGGCCGAACCCGTTGCCACGCGACCGGAAGGAATGGGACGGTCGGCGGTGCGTTTCATCAACGCGTCAGTGTCGCTTTCCATCCATTGATTTAGCGCAGCGACACCCGCTGCGGCGCAGGAGGTGCCGAGCAGCATCGGGAAGAACAGCGCCGGTTCCCACGCGCTGCGGGTCGAGAAGTATCCGACGACGGCGGTGAGCACGGACAAAAGACTGAGCCGCGGTTTGGTTAACTCCAGATAGTCGCCAAAGGTTGCCCTGGCCGCAGTGGTTGGCAGGGAGGAAACGGTTGAGGTTAACGAGGAAGGAATCATGCGCGGCTAAAGGCAGAAGTCTGCGGTACAGACTGGCGGCTGGTATTGGTTGTGACGGGAGCAGAGCGGGCCTCGATCGCGTCGCGATGGAGCACCCAGGTAAGGAGAAAGGTCAGGGCCAGTGTAGTCGCTCCGACGATCACGTGGGCCGTGGTCACCTCCGGATTTCGGCCGGACCACACCACGGAAGCCCCGAGGCAAATTTGCAGGGAAAGCAGGCCGATCAGGCCGGCCGCGGCGGTTTGGAGAGGACGGGAGACGCGGCGGTCACGAAGCAGAGTTAACACGAACCAAGAGACAGCGACTGTAATGGCCAACGCCACGAGGCGGTGCGCAAAATGGATGGCCACCCGGAAATCCCAGAATTTCGGCAACCAGTCACCTTCAGGCGTGCTCAAGGGAAAACTCGGAATGGCGAGTCCGGCAAAGCTGTGTCGCATCACGGCAGCGATCGCGAGTTGGGCGAGCAACAACGCGCAGCAAAGCCTTCCGACCTGGCGGTGCTGCTTGGCCTGCTCTGATTCGGCAGGCGGGTTTGACTCGATCCAAGACCGCGAACACGCCGCGGCAATCGCGGCCAGGGTACAAACAAAAATCTGCGCCAGGCACGCGTGCAGCATGGCGAAAAGCCGGCCCACACTGGTCCCGATCATAGCGATTTGGTGATTTTCCAGCAGAACCCGCAGACCGCCAACGACGGCTTGGACAAAAACAAGCGCTACTGCTGCGATCGCCAGCCAGCGCAGCCAGCGACGTTTTTCCGAGCGCCACAGCCACGCGGCGAGTGTGATCGTGATAGCGCTCATCAAGCCAGCGCTCAGGCGGTGCGAATGCTCGGCAAACATTGCGAGATCGCTCAGCCAGCCGTCGGGATTGAGGGAACCATTGGAGAGCGGCCAGTCGGGAAACGCCATGCCTGCTCCGATACTGGTGGTGAAGGCGCCGAGTGTTACGAGCACGAACACCCACGCGCTACCCAGGGCGGTGAACCAAGCGAGTGCTGGTTTGTAGTCCGCGGTTCGAATTGACGAGGAAGCGTGGGGCATCGGTTGCGAAACGAAGCCGGAAGTGTACGATCCGCAATCGCATGGGCCATTATTCCCCCGGCGATCTGATGATTCTAATCAAAACTTATTTCACGCCAGCGCAGGAACGCCTGCAGCTGTTGGGTCGGCGACGCGTTTTTGGACGGGCTGGCGGGTATCGCCTGGTTTTGCTGGCGTTGCTGATTTGGTCCGGCTGCGCGAAAACGCCCGAGACGCAGGTTGGCGAGAATCCGGCCAACCCGGCTGAGAAACGGTATCCGTTAACCGGGGAGATTCTCGCCGTCGACGTCGCGGGGAAAACCATTCGGGTGCGCCACGAGGACATCAAAGGCCTCATGCCGGCCATGGCGATGGACTTCGACGTGTCAGCGGGCGATCTGGCGATCGCCCGGGTCGGTTGTCGAATCCGAGCCGACCTGGTCACCAGCGCTAATGGAGACTTTAAGCTGGAGAATATCTGGCCGGCTGATCCGGCCGAGACCGCAGCCATCGAGGCAGCGTCCAATGCGCTTGGCCAGGAAACGGTCATTCGCGGGAACCAGGCCTACCGCGAGGTGGGTGAAAGCGCGCCGCAGTTTGCGCTTTTCGACCAGGATGGACGGCTGATAAAGAGCGAACGGTTTCGGGGCCGGCAGGTGATGTTGAATTTCATCTTTACGCGCTGCCAGGTGGCGAAAATGTGTCCGGCGGCGGTGGCGCGTTTTCAACAGGTGCAACGGCTGGCGCGTGAGGCGGGCGTGGCGAATCTGGAGCTGGTATCGGTCTCCCTCGATCCGGCCTACGACACGCCCGGTGTGCTGAAGGAATACGCACGGTTACGCGCGATCGACACGGGTAACTACTCGTTTCTCACCGGGCCCGAGCCAGCGATTAAAAGCTTGCTCGCACAATTTGGCGTGTTGCGGGAGTTTAAGGGAAACATCCTCAATCACACGGCAACCACGCTGCTGCTCGATGATACAGGGAAGATTATATACCGTGCCGATGGCAGCACCTGGGAGGTGCAAGAATTTTTGCAGAAAATGAAGAAGGGATGAACGCACCGATCGAAGCAGTTTCGTGCGGAAAGACGCCAAAGACGGCAGGCCGATGGCGCCAGGTTGTGTGGATTACGCTCGGCGCGATGGCGCTTTTTGCGGTCGCACGACGGCTGCCGACGGGCACAAATTTGAGCCACATGGATTTTCGGGCGGGCGCGGGCAGCATTGAATTTTGCGATCCGGCGAACCCGCAATTTATGCCTGTGGTGGCCGTGCGGTCGCCGGTGGAGATGACGCTCGCGAGCGCAGGTCCCGCGACTGCCTCGCAAAAAATTGAGCTCGTGCTCACCTTGAAAACGTCCACGGGAAAACCCGTCACGCCGGAGGATCTGCTGATTGCCCACACGCAGAAGCTGCACCTGCTGATTATTGATCCCACGCTGACCGACTATCAGCACGTACATCCGCGGCCGGGACAGCGACCGGGCGAATGGATATTCGCATTCACGCCAAAACGCACGGGCCTTTATCGCGTCTTTGCTGATTTTACACCTGCCGCGACCGCACGCGGACTCTATGCCAGTGCCGATTTCGACGTAAAAGCATCGGAAAGGGATAACACGGTCGAAACCGGTGAGCCACCGCCGCCGCAGGCCTGGACGTATTTAGAACAAGGATACCGGTTCACGCTGCAACCCTCTACCGCGCAGCTCCGCGCCGGAAAAAGCGCCGATCTTTCGCTTACGATAAGCGGCGTGGATGGTGGCGCGGTATCACTCCTACCCGTGATGGGAGCCTATGCGCATTTGGTGGCGTTTGATGCGGCACGGAGCGGTTTTGCTCACCTGCATCCGATCGAGTCCGACCTTTCTCGCGCTCCGGACCCATATCAGCCGCGGCTCACGTTCAAGCTTACGATCCCGCGCGCTGGGCATTATGTAATCTGGTCGCAACTCAATCTTGGCGGTCACGAGATGTTCGCGCCCTTCTGGTTTGAAGTCAGACCGTGAGCGCAGGCGATTGGTTAATTTGACTTTCTGCTCCTCAAAACCCGTAGGAAAAGGATTGGTGCGACGAATGTTGAGAACCCGAGCGGGAAAGCGCCACCGCCACCACCGCCGGACGATGATCCACTGCTGCTCGAACTACTCGATGACGACGATGAACTGCTGCTCGAGCTGGAGGAGGAGCTGCTCGAACTTGAGCTGCTTGAGCTAGAAGAGGACGAACTGGAGCTGGAGGTGACCGTGACTTTGGCGGCATTACTGGTGGCGGCGCCAGCGATGTTGGTGGCCACGACGGTGTAATCTCCGCCGCTGGTGACGGTGGCGAAAAAGCCCAGAGTTGCGCTGGTTGCCCCGGCTACGTTGGTACCGTTCTTCTGCCACTGGTAGGTAGGCGCTGGCGAACCAGTGGCCAGCGATACGAGGTTAACCGCCGCTCCGACCGCGACAGTTTGGCTAAGCGGCTGGGTGGTGAACACCGGAGCAACGTTAACCGTAAGTGTGGCTGCGGTGGAAGTGGCGGTTCCCGTCGCGTTGGTGAAAACCGCGCGGAATTTCGTTCCGTTCTGACCGGCCAATACGCTCGGCACGGATAACGTCGCGCTGGTGGCACCAGCCAGGTTGCTGAATGTCGCGCCGCCGTCGGTGCTGGATTGCCATTGCACCGTGGGCGCGGGCGAGCCGCTGGCAGCAGCTGTGAAAACAGCGGTGCCGCCTGCGTTTGTGGTGACGTCGGCTGGATTGGTCGTGATTACGGGACCCGCGGTGACGGTGAGCGTCGCGGCAGACGTGGTGGCCGCGCCGGCGCTGTTGGTGAACACCGCGCGGTAGAGGTAGCCGTTGAACGAGACGGGAACTGCGGTCACCGGCAACGTGGTTGAAGTGGCACCGGCGATGTTCTGGAACGTTGCACCACCATCAGTCGATTGCTGCCACTGCACCGTCGGGGTCGGATTGCCGCTGGCTGCGGCGGTGAATGTCGCGCTGGAACCGGCGGCGACGCTTTGGCTGGACGGATTGGTTGTGATTGCGGGTGCAGTGATTGAAGAGGTAGCCAGAACGACAGAATGCAGTGCCCCACCGCCGCTGCCGACCGGCAATGCGGTCACAGTGTATCCGCTCAATAGCCCCGAGGTCGTGACCGCGATGGGCACTGCGGATATCGTTTGGCCGACGGGGAGAGTAGCGCCGAGCTGCCGGTAGGAATTGTCTCCCCACGAATATAATTTTCCGTCCGACGCCAGGGCGACCACGTGCCGCTGAGCGCTCGCGATTTTGGCGACTGTTACACCTGCCAGCGCTCCCGTTGCGTCCACCGCGACAGGAGTGTAGCGGTTCGTCCCCTGGCCGCTGCCATCGCCCAAAACCCCATAGCTGTTTATTCCCCAAGTGTAGACGGACCCGTTTGAGGCGAGAGCCGCGCTGAACTGGGAACCCGCTGAAATTTGAGTGATGGTGCGCCCGTTGAGTACACCGCTCATGTCAACCGCTACCGGGGAATCTGGCGATCCATTAGGGCGTACCGGAGTCGCGCTACCGGATCCCAGGGCTGGCAATGGGTAACCCCACGCGAAAATTATATTGTCAGCACTCAACGCCAGCGCGTGGGAGGCGCCAGCGGAGATCGCGACGATGGTTTTGCCGGCCAACGCCCCTGATGTGTCTACGGCTACAGGTAGGAAGCTATATTGATCATAGAGACCATTGGTATTATTGCCGAGTTCGCCGCTGGTATTGCTTCCCCACGTATACATTTTCCCGTCCGAACCGAGGACTAGGCTGAAATCGCCTCCCGCCGCGATTGCCGTGACGGTTACTCCACCCATGTGTACCTCGACGAGCGGCGAATATACACTCGCGGTGCCGTCGCCTGCGAGGCCACCATTGCCACCACAGGCATAAACCTTTCCGTCGGAAGTCAGAAAAAGACTGTGAGTGGAGCCTGCGGAAACGGCGACGACGGTTTTCCCCTTCAATACTCCCGTGGTGTCCACCGCCACGGGAACGTCTGAAGATCCAGTCAAGATGGGGATCGATGAGTTTCCCAACTGCCCCCAGTAATTGCTGCCCCAAGCGTAGGCAGTGCCATCGTTCGCGAGGGCGAGGCAGTGTAGATTGCCGGTGGATACAGCGACGATGGTTTTCCCTGCAAGTATTCCGGATGTATCGACTGCCGCGGGGAAGGGGTTGTCGGTCATTGAACCGGTTCCCAATTGCCCATAGTTCCCCCGTCCCCAAGCGATCGGCACGCTGGTTGCAGCGAAACTGGACGTCGTTCTAAGGCAGACCAATGCCATGATGATAAACAAAAACAGGTTTAGCGCTCTGCTACAAATGAGCGACAGCACGACGTGTCGCGTCGTGCCCTTGAAAGCGCGATGGCCCTGCACAAAGTCTGCGATCGTTTGCGAAAATGGAGATTGGGTCATGGTGGTGTCGGTTAATCGGAAGTGCGGACGGAGGGTCACGAGAGATGCAAAAAGGGCGCGTGGATGATATGATAAGGAACAGACAACTAAGCTTCGCGGTGCCGTTCGGTTGTGGTGGCTCTGACGGATATAAAGGATCCGGGCGCCATTATTACATAAACGGCATTGCCAACCTTTCTGCTCGTCGCCCAACGTCCGCTCATCGGTGAACAACCCGAAATCCAACGCCCTCGGAGGTCAGACCCCCGCGTTTGACACGACGCGTTGGACCCTCGTCATCCGTGCTGGCAGTGACGATTCCGTCAGCCAGACTGCGCTCGCCGATCTGTGCCGGGCGTATTGGCTCCCTCTTTATGTGTATGTGCGTCGACATGGCTATTCGACCCACGATGCCGAGGACCTTACGCAAGGATTCTTTGCCGATTTACTCAGCCGTGGTGCGGTCAAACATGCCGATCGAACGCGGGGTCGGTTCCGCACTTTTCTTTTGGCTGCTTTGACCAACTATCTTCGCAACGCCTATGACCATGCGCAGGCCGCGCGCCGAGGAGGCGACGTGGAGAAACTCTCCATCAACACGGCCGAAGCCAGCGAAGTTCTCGCACAAATCGGCGATGGCAATCTCTCGCCCGATCAGGCTTTTGATCGCAGTTGGACCATCGCCTTGCTCGACCGCGCCATGCAAAAATTGCGCGTCGAACAGGAAAAGCTTGGCAAGATCCGCTGGTTCGAACGCGTCTGGCCTCATCTTCAGGCGCGCGCCGACGTCGGCATTCAGGATGCCCTAGCTGCCGAATTTGCTCTGACGCGCAACGCCGTGGCCGTGGCGATGCATCGCCTATCCAGTCGCTACCGGGATCTCGTGCGTGCTGAAATTGCGGAGACCGTGGGCAGTCTCGAGGAAATACGACAGGAACAGCGCGAACTTCTCGGTTCCCTCGGCGCATGAGCGCCAATTGCAAAGCCTGCGGCGCGCGCCTTTCCGAATCCGTGCTCGGCGGAGTGTGCCCGCAGTGCGTGGGGAAAAACATTTTTGGCGGCGGTGCGCACGATATGCAGCGCTTCGGCCAACACGAATTGATCGGCGAACTTGGTCGCGGCGGAGCCGGCATCGTTTACCTCGCGCTGCAGAAAGAACTTGATCGTCTGGTGGCGCTTAAAGTGTTGGCCGCGGGTGCTCCGACGGGGCTGCACGCCGAAGAACGGTTTTTGCGCGAAGCGCGTGACGCGGCGCGCTTGCGGCATCCACACATCGTGGCGATTCACGAGATCGGCCGGCACGAGGGGCAATCGTTCTACTCGATGGATTTCATCGAGGGCGAAAATCTCGCGATCCATGCCACACGCGCGAAACCGGATTTGCGCAGGGCCGCCGCCATCGTCGCCAAAACCGCTCGGGCCGTACAATACGCGCATGATCACGGCGTGCTTCATCGCGATCTCAAGCCGAGCAATCTGCTCATCGATGCCAAAGGGGAACCACACCTCATCGACTTCGGACTCGCAGCTACGCTGGACGGGAGCGATGGTCTGACCCGTACCGGCGAGGTGATGGGCAGCCCGGGCTACCTCGCGCCGGAGCGACTGCAGGGGGAATCGTCCACCGCTACCGATATTTACGGACTCGGCGGGGTCCTGTATTTTTTGCTGACCGGACGCGCGCCCTTCGTTGCCGCGCAGCTGCCCGAGCTCGTCGCTGCAGTGGTGGCGGGCGATCCGATCCCACCGCGCCGCCTCGATCCGTCGCTGCCCCACGATCTGGAAACGATTGCGTTGCGCGCGCTGGCTCACGACCGAACCAAGCGTTATCTCTCCGCTGCTGCGATGGCCGAGGACCTTGAACGCTGGCTGGCGGGCCGGCCGATCACGGCGCGTCCGGTTTCATTTGCCGAACGGGCGTGGCGCTGGTCGCACCGCAATAAGAAACTGTCGGTCATGACGGTGGCGCTCGCCGTCACGGCGAGCTTGGGCGTGAGCGGCATCGTGGCGGAATGGCGGCGAGCCGAGGCAGCCGCAAGAGACCGACAGGCCAACCTTTATTCGGCCGATCTAAAAGTTGCTTCAAACGCACTGCTCGTCGGTGATCTCGGCACCGCGCGGCAGACGCTCGAAGGTTGTCCGGTGTCGTTGCGCGATGCCGCTTGGGGCCTGCTGTGGCCGCAGACAGCGGGTGATGCCGAATCAGTGATTGGCCATTCAAAATGGACGGTGACGCATCTAGCGGTGTCGGCAGACGGAGCATGGGCTGCGGGCAGTGCCCAGGTGGACGTGGTACGGCTTTGGGATCTCACGCGATCCCGGCTTATTGCCGAATTGCCGGGGACGGAGACGAGTTGGTGGGTGGAGTTTTCCTCGAACGGTCGCGACCTTTTTACTGCCGACCACACGGTCAAACAATGGGACGTGGCCACCCGGAAGCTCGTGCGTGAATTTCCTGGCCAGAGTGGTGTGCTCTCGCCGGACGGAAGGACGCTCTACACCTGCCTGGGCCACCGTTTTGTTTATGAAGGTACTGCGGGAAACGTGGTGGCGTGGAACGTCGCGGACGGCACGAAAATTTTCGAGATTCCCGCTCAGGCCCGCACGCTCGCACTCTCCCATGATGGGACGCGACTCGCCGTGTCCGACGCCGAGTCTGCAGTTGCCTTGTACGATTCGCGCAACGGCCGAGAGCTAATTCCGTCCTGGCCGTCACAGGAACGATTATGGCACCTCACGTTCTCGCCCGACGATCACACGCTCGTAGGGAGTGGCTGGACGCCCAACGTACGCCTCTGGAATCTGGACAACGTATCCGCACCGCCGCGACAACTGTCGCATCCGTACAACACTTGGGATACCGCATTTTCTCCAGACGGCCGCGAATTGGCCGTGGCGTGCTCGGATCGCACCATCCACGTGTGGGACACCCGGAACTGGAGCGAGCGACGGACGCTGCACGGACATGAGCATGAGGTGTGGTCGCTTGCCTGGCAGGCCGATGGTCGGCTGTTGAGCGCGGGGCGAGACCCGCGCGTTTTGCGCTGGCCGGTCGGCCTCTCGCACGCGGAGCCACCGTTGCGCCATGATCCCCACTCGTATCGCATCGTATGGCTACCTGGCGGACGTCTGGCCACAGTACGGGAACTCGCGCCTGCAAAAAGCGCCGCCGAAATCGCCCCGCTGCGATCGACTGGTACGGCGACTCGTTTCCCAGGCGAAACCCCGCTGATCTATGATTCGCAATCGCAGCGCCTCTGGCTTTGGTCGTTCGACCAAGAATTGCGCGGCCGTCGCATTGATCAGCTCGACGATGTGATTTCCACGCATTGGACACTGGCGGCAGGAGAAACCATGATCGGTATGCCCCACGTTGAGCCGAAGGCGGGCCTGCTGTGGTTGGAACTGGGTGACCGTTCCCTCGAAATTCGCCGCTTAAGCGATGGCCGGCACATTGCCAAATATCCTGACATATTTCCGGATCTCTCGGTTATTGCGGCAGCTCTTTCTCCCGATGGCAAATGGTTCATTTGGAGTGGGCAGTCAACCGAATTGAATATACTCAACGTGGCCACCGGCAAGCGGGAGCGCCTTGAGGGCCACAACTACGAAGTGGCTTCGGTGATCTTTTCACCAACTGAGGATAAGTTCTTCTCGGGCGGTGTGGATGGGCTGCTTTTTTCCTGGGAAACTGCCGCACCGCATCGCCGCCGCGAACTGGGCCGACATATGACTTCGGTGGGTCAAATGGCATTCTCTCCGGATGGCCGCGTGCTTGCCGCCCATGAAGGTGGCGTCGGGATCCATCTTTGGCATCCTGCCACCGGACGGGAAGTAGGGTTGCTGGCGATACCGGATGACGGCAGCGGACAATGGCTTGGTTTCTCGCCGGAGGGCGACCGGTTGGCGATACGGCTTGGTAGTGGCGAAATCCGTGTCTTTCCCATTGCGACGAAGATCGACCTCGCACACAACCCGTCGCATTGATCCTTTGCAAAAACCAGTTTTGATGAAAACCGATTTTCTCTCGCATAGACGTGTGGTTACCCGAATTCCAGGCGCATTCCTGTTGGGGAGCGTCATCCCATAACGCGCCGGCCACGCATTCGTACAGTGCCGGTCAATTGCATGGACACCGTTCTGAAGTCATTGACGAGCGAACCCGGCCTGCAGGCTGACCAGCGGCTGGTTGATCGTGGTTGGTTGAGAATTGGCGCGGGTGCGGCGGTAGCGGCGCAGGCGATGGTCTTTAGTCTCGCGATCAATCTTTCGGAGATCGACGGCTGGGCCTACGGAGTGGTTCACGGCATCCTGATCGCGTCGGCGCTCGGTGCGCTAATTTTCCTCGGCGGCGAACTCGTCCGCTCGGCTTGGGAGTCGGTCTGCAGGCGCACGGTCAGTATCGACCTGCTCTTTTTCGTGACTCTCGGCGGCGCCTTTGTTGGCTCTTTGGTGAGCACGTTTACGCGGACTGGCTCCGTGTACTATGAGGTCGTGGCAATTTTGATTGTTGTGCATACGGCGGGCAAAATGCTCGGTGCGCGCAGTCGCGTGGCCGCTCTGCGAGCAGTGGACGAAACCCGGGAGAAATTTGAATATTGTGACCTAGTTCCGCCGGATGGTTCGGTGCGGCGCGTTTCAGTGGGAACTCTCACGGCCGGTGCCCGCGTGCGGGTGGCGCCAGGCGGTGGAATTGCCGTGGATGGCGTGGTTGCCGCCGGGCAGGGGTATGTACTGGAAACCTCGATGACAGGGGAATGGCGCCCCGCGCCCCGCGGTCCGGGTGATTCGGTGCTGGCCGGGACCTATTCCGTCGACGGCTCGTTTGAGATTATCGCAGCGGGCGGAGCACGGAAGCTCGACGCGATCCTGAAGGCGGTCGGCCAGGCGCGGCTCGCGCCGTCGCGGTTGCAGCAACAGGCCGACCGCTTGATGGCCTGGTTCCTGCCGCTGGTGGTCGGAGTGAGCCTGCTGACGTTTGCTTTTTGGCTGGCGCACG